>Ga0157378_10000149_pt1 | contig 65310 bp, 59 predicted proteins | sample M65metaG_FD_115309 | JGI IMG/M metagenome (GOLD analysis project Ga0157378, IMG submission 115309) | Miscanthus rhizosphere microbial communities from Kellogg Biological Station, Michigan, USA - M6-5 metaG | ecosystem: Host-associated > Plants > Roots > Rhizosphere > Soil | place: USA: Michigan... | reverse complement strand
GGTGACCCAAGGGCATTTCGTCCGAGGGAGCCGCGCATTATACATCCCGTTCCAAGACCGTCAACACCTGCGAAAAACTTTTTTCAGGGTGCCGCGACCAGACGCACGCGTGCGTAGCCGCGCTTGCCGAGCTGCAGCAGATGCTCAGCATTCACATGCAGCGTCAATTCGCGGTTTTCAACCACTGCGCCATCGATGCGCACGGCGCGTTCGTTGAGCTTGCGCATCGCCTCCGATGTGCTCGGCGCCAAGCCGACGGCCTTGAGGAGCGCGCCGATGCGGATGCCGTCGGCCGTCACTGCGATCTGCTGCGTCGGAATGTCCTGCGGCACGCCGCCGCCTTGCACCACTTCATGCCAGTGCGCAATCGCCGCTTGTGCCGCCGCTTGATCGTGGAAGCGCGCCGTAAGCTCTGTCGCGAGCGCCATCTTGAAGTCGCGCGGATTCTTGCCTGCAACCACTTCCTCGCGCATGCGCGCTATGTCGGCCAGCGACTGGGCGAACGACAGCAGCTCGAAGTAGCGCCACATCATGTCGTCCGACAGGCGCATCACCTTGCCGAAGATCTCGTTCGGCGCCTCGTTGATGCCGATGTAGTTGCCGAGCGACTTTGACATCTTGTTGACGCCGTCGGTGCCCTCGAGCAGCGGCATTGTCAGCACGATCTGCGGCGGCTGCCCGACGTCTTCCTGCAGCTGCCGTCCGACCAGCAGGTTGAACTTCTGATCGGTGCCACCGAGCTCGACGTCAGCCTTCAGTGCGACCGAGTCGTAGCCCTGCACCAACGGATACAGGAACTCGTGGATCGCAATCGGCTGACCGCTCTTGTAGCGCTTGTCGAAATCGTCGCGCTCGAGCATGCGCGCGACGGTGTGCTTGGCGGCCAGCTTGATCATGCCGGCCGCATCCATCTGGCCGAACCATTCGGAATTGAAGCGCAGCTCGGTGCGCTGCTTGTCGAGCACCTTGTATACCTGCGCGGCGTACGTCTCGGCGTTCGCGAGCACGTCTTCGCGCGTCAGCGGCTTGCGCGTGACGTTCTTGCCGCTGGGGTCGCCGATCATGCCGGTGAAGTCGCCGATCAGGAAGATGACTTGATGGCCCAGATCCTGGAACTGGCGCATCTTGTTCAGCAGCACCGTATGGCCCAGATGCAGATCCGGTGCGGTCGGGTCGAAGCCGGCCTTGATGCGCAACGGCCGGCCCAGCGCCAGGCGCGCCTTCAAATCCTCCAGCTTGATGATTTCCTCGGCACCGCGACAAATCTGTTCCAGGGCCTGCGCGTCGTTGCTCATCGATCACCTCGGCAGCATTCGCGCTGCGTTAAAAAAAGGCCGTTGCCGTCACGTTCTGGACGGCCAAAAACGGGCCTCGCCGTTAATTATTCGTTAATCACAAGATTCGCGCAAACCCTTGTTGCGCCTAGCGTTGACGCCGCCTTCACGCAGCGGCTATGGTACGTCCCGTTTGCCGGGTTGCCATCGTGTCCAAGATCAATCGCATCAGTCATTTTATACGACTCGTCGCCGCGCGCGCGCAGCGCAGCCAGCCGGCAGCGCATTCCCGTCCGAAAAATTTCCACTTGTATAAATTGCGCTCGATCGTGCAAACAGTGGTCAGCGCGCCGCTCGGCTGGGGTCACCGCCACTGGATTCTCGCTGGATTCGCGCTCGCGCTGCTCGCCAGCATCGGCGTGGTCGTGCCGCGCTTTGCGAACGCCACGCGCGACTCGGCTGCGATCGACCTGACCAGTCTCGACCTGCCGCTGCCGCCGCTGGACGACAGCCTGCTCGAGACCACGGCCGACAACGCCGCGCTGGCGGCGGACGAGTTGCAATGGCAGGTGGTGACCGTGCGCTCCGGCCAGACCGTGGGCGACATCTTCCGCCAGCAGGGCGTCAGCGCCGGCGATCTGCAGCGCATGCTGGAAGACCGCGGCAACGCTGCCGCGCTGCGCACGATTCATCCCGGCGAGGAATTCGCGTTCGCGCACAGCGCCGACGGCACGCTGCGCGGCGTACGGTTCGACCGCGACGACCGCACGCGCGTGCTCGAGCTGTTTGCCGACGACGGCATGCATGAAACCGTGCAGGCGCGTGGCACCGAACGCCGCACCCATGTCGCGCACGGCGTGGTCGAGCGCTCGCTGTTCGAGGCGGGCGAACAGGCCGGTATGAGCGACGCGATGGTGCTCAAGCTCGCCAACGCGTTCGGCTACGACATCGACTTCGCCCAGGATCTGCGTCAGGGCGACAGCTTCACGGTCATCTACGACGACGTCTATTGCGAAGGCGACCGCCTGCGCGACGGCGACATCATCGCCGCCACATTCATCAACCACGGCAAGCGCTTCAGCGCGTTCCGCTACACCGACGCGGCCGGCAACACGATGTTCTATTCGGGCGACGGCCGCCCGCTGCGCAAGGCGTTCCTGCGTACGCCGGTGGACTTCACGCGCATCTCCTCGCTGTTCACCGCCGGACGCATGCATCCGATCCTCGGCACCATGCGCGCGCATCGCGGCGTCGACTACGCCGCGCCGACCGGCACGCCGGTGCGCGCCGCCGGCGAAGGCCGCGTCACGTTCCGCGGCTGGCAGAACGGTTACGGCAACGTGGTGATCCTGCAGCACGGCGGTCACTACAGCACGCTGTACGGCCACATGTCGCGCTTCGCCGGTCTCGGCGTCGGCTCGCACGTGAGCCAGGGCCAGACGATCGGCTTCGTCGGCATGACCGGCCTGGCCACTGGCCCGCATCTGCATTACGAATTCCGCGTCGACGGCATGCACCGCGATCCGCTCACGGTGACCCTGCCCAAACCCGAACCGCTCCCGGCGCTGGAGTTGGCGCGGTTCGAGAAACAGAGCCAGCCGCTGCTGGCGAAACTCAAGGCGCTGGAAGCCACGCAACTCGCGCTGGCGAAGTAACGCGCGGCTGTGACCGCGCCCGCGCTGTATCTCGGCCTGATCTCCGGCACCAGCGCCGACGGCATCGACGTCGCACTGTGCAGTTTCGAGCCGCAGCCGAAGCTGCATGCGGCGCTCACGCATCCGTATCCGGATGAGCTACGCCGGCGCATCCTGGCGCTGGCCCAGGGCGACGGCCGCATCGCGCTGGATGAACTCGGTGCGCTCGATGGCGAGATCGCGCACGCATTCGCGCAAGCTGCCGGTGCGCTGCTGCAGCGCCAGGATCTGGCCGCAAACCAAATCATCGCGCTCGGCTCGCACGGCCAGACCGTGCGCCATCGGCCGCAACAGCAGACGCCGTATACTTTGCAACTGGGCGATGGCAACGTGATCGCTGAGCGCACCGGCATCGTCACGGTCGCTGATTTCCGCCGCCGCGACATCGCCGCCGGTGGCCAGGGCGCGCCGCTGGCTCCGGCATTCCACGCCGCGATGCTCGCGCACGACGGCACGCCGCGCGTCGTGCTCAACCTGGGCGGTATCGCGAACATCACGATCCTCGCCGCGCAGCGCGATGCGCCGGTGCTCGGCTTCGATACGGGTCCGGCGAGCTGCCTGCTCGACGCCTGGGCGCAGCAGCATATCGGTCAGCCGTACGATGCCGGCGGCGCTTTCGCCGCGCGCGGCACGACGCAAGACCCGCTGCTGCGCACACTGCTTGCCGATCCCTATTTCGCCGCGGCGCCGCCGAAGAGTACCGGGCGCGAGGTATTTCATCTCGACTGGCTGCAGCAGCATCTGCGCGGATCGACGCTAACGCCACAAGACGTGCAGGCCACACTGGTGGCGCTGACCGCGCGCAGCGTGGCCGACGCGATCCGCGCGCATGCGCCATCCACGCGCGAGGTGCTCGTTTGCGGCGGCGGCGTGCACAACCCGGTGCTGATGGCTGCACTGGCCAGCGAGCTGGCGCCGCGCGAAGTGGCGAGCACGGCCAGCGTCGGCATCGATCCGGATTTCGTCGAGGCGATGCTGTTCGCCTGGCTGGCGCGCGAGCGCATGGCCGGGCACGCCGTGCGCAATCTCTACAGCGTGACTGGCGCGCGCGGGCCGCGCGTGCTCGGCGCGGTCTATTTCGGCGGCTGATCGCCGGGCTTGGGAATATCGACGAACAGCGGCTTGCCGTCGACCTTCTCGAATGCTTCCAGCGCGGTGCGGAACGCGGCGGATTCGCGCGGATCCCAAGTGCCGGCCAGCACGGCGACGTCGTGCACGTCGCGATCGCGCCGCATGATGTCCTCGCCGCCGAAGCCGAGGCTATGCCGCAGCACGTAGATGATCACCTCGTTGATCGACCAATTGCGCTCGCGCGCGATCGCCTTGATCCGCTCGGCCACGGCTTCGTCGATATTGCGCACGAGAATGTCGGGCACGTGGTTACCACCGAGTTTCGTTCAGCCCTGTCTGGGCATTTTCGCAGCAAATGGCGGCGATTTCACGTGGTGGCACGGTCGCGTCGGCGGAACTGTGACGTCAGCCACAGGCACAGCAAAGCCGCCGGCGGAATGGCCAACGTGGTCAGCATGAAAAACGTCGCGTAGTCAGTCGCGACCACGATGCTGCCGGCAAAGAAGCCGAGCACCTTGCCGGGGACGTTGAGCAGCGAAGTAAGCAGCGAATACTGCGTAGCCGTGTGCTCGCGATTGACCAGCGACGACAGAAACGCCACCGTAGGCGGCCCGAGCAGGCCGAGCGTGAAATTCTCGCCTGAAATCACCAGTGTCAGCGCGAGCAGGCTGCCCTGGTGCACGGTCAGGAACAGATACAGCAGGTTGCTCGCCCCACATACCACGATCGCGAACAACAACGGCCGCCACACGCCCCAACGCGCAACGGCGGCGCCACCGACAAAGGTTCCGGCAATGCCAATCCAGACGCCGTAAATCTTCGTGATCGCCCCGATTTCCGTTTTGCTGAAGCCCATGTCGCGATAGAACGGGTTCATGATGCCGCCGATCGTCGCCTGTTCCGGGATCTTGAACAGCAGGATGAACAGCAGGGTCACGCCTGCCAGCTGCCAGCCGTAGCGGCGCAGGAAGTCGACTACCGTGCCGACCGTGGCGTTGTAGATCGTGTCGCTCCACGATGCGCGCGGGGTCGGGGTGAAGTCGGGTTCGCGCGCAAGCAGATTCGCCGCAATCGGCAGCACAACCGCCGCAGCCATGATCAGATAGATTGAGCGCCACGGCAGATGATCGGCCAGGATCAAAGCGAATGCGCCCGCCAGCATGAGGCCGAGCCGATAGCCTAGTGAGTAGGTCGCGACCAGCGCGCCGCGCACTTCGAGCGGCGCGATCTCGATCAGGTACGCGTCGACCGCGACATCCTGGGTCGCGCCGAAAAATGCGACCAACACGGTCGCGCCGATGAACAGGGGCAGTTGCGCCGGCGTCAATGCCGCCATCGCGAGCAGGCTCGCCACCACGCCCAACTGTGCGAATAGTAGCCAGCCGCGCCGGCGTCCGAGTCGCGCGAATCCCGGCAGCGCCCAGTGATCGAGCAGCGGCGCCCACAGAAACTTGAACACGTACATCATGCCCGCGCTGGCGATCATCGTGATGTTCGCCAGTACGATGCCGCTTTCCTTCAGCCACAGCGCGAGCGTTCCGCCGACGAGCAGGAACGGCAGCCCCGACGAAAACCCGAAAAACAACATCGTCCACGACGCGGGATGCGCAAACGCGCGCCAGACAGACCGCTTCGGCATGGACTTCTCTGGCGCGGGCGCAGCACTCACGCGTCGATATCGTAGTCGACCGCGTAAGGCGCGTGATCCGAAAACCGCGGCGCCGGCGTGATCGTGCAGCCCTTGATGCGCTTGCCCAGCCCCGGCGTGACGATCTGGTAGTCGATGCGCCAGCCGACGTTGTTTGCGCGTGCCGCGCCGCGGTTCGACCACCAGCTGTATTCGATGGCGTCGGGTTTGGCGACGCGGAAACTGTCCAGCCAGCCGCGTTTCGGCGCTGGCGTGTCATCGCCGCAGGCGTCGGCAATCAGGCCGTTGAGCCAGGCGCGCTCAGCCGGCAGGCAACCGGAATTCTTCTGGTTGGACGTCCAGTTCTTGATGTCGTTGCGCGAACGCACGATGTTCCAGTCGCCGCACAGCACATAGTCGCGTCCGCTGGCGAGCCAGCCGTCGAGCACGGGCTTGAGCCAGTCGAGCACCTTGAATTTGAAACGCTGGCGCTCTTCGCCGGAGGAACCCGACGGCACGTACATCGACACCACGCTCAAGTTGCCGAAGCGTGCTTCCAGGTAGCGGCCTTCGTCGTCGAACGGCGCCCAGCCGATCTTGTCGAGCACCTGATCCGGCTCGCGCCGCGCATAGATCGCCACGCCGCTGTAGCCCTTCTTCGTGATCGCATCACGATAGAAACAATGGTGCCCGTCGGGACGGAACATCGGATCGACCAGCTGGCTTTCCTGCGACTTGGTTTCCTGCAGGCACACGACGTCGGCGTCCTGTTTCCTGAGCCAGTCGAAGAAGCCCTTGTTGGCAGCCGAGCGAACGCCGTTGGCGTTGAAACTGACGATGCGCATGAACTTTCGGAGTGACCGAGCGGGAGACGCAAGCTTAACCCGAGGCCGCGCGTTGCGGTGATACCGACGACGATTGCATCGCGACCGCCTCCTGCGGCAGGCTAGTCGTCCCTTCCGCGGCATCTGGCTATCGCATGCAGGCGTTCCAGCGCGATTTCCTCGAACTGGCGTTGCGCAAGAACGCCCTGCGCTTCGGCGAATTCACGCTGAAGTCCGGTCGCCTGAGCCCTTATTTCTTCAATGCCGGTCTGATCGATTCCGGTGTCGCGCTGGCTAGCCTCGGCCGCGCCTACGCGCAGGCAGCGATGGACTCCGGCAGCGCGTTCGACATGCTGTTCGGGCCCGCCTACAAGGGCATTGCGCTGGCCACGGTCACCGCAACCGCGTTGGCCGAAGTACACGATCGCGACGTGCCGTTGGCATTCAACCGCAAGGAAGCGAAGGATCACGGCGAGGGCGGTACGCTGATCGGCGCGCCGCTGGACGGCCGCGTGCTGATCGTCGACGACGTGATCAGTGCCGGCACGGCAATCCGAGAATCCCTGGCGCTGATCCGCGCGCACGGTGCGACGCCCGCCGGTATCTTGATCGCGCTGGACCGTCAGGAACGCGGTCGCGGCGAGCGTTCCGCCGCGCAGGAAATCACTGCCGAGTTCGGCATCCCCGTGGTGGCGATAGCGCGCCTGCAGGAACTGCTGGCGCTGGCGGCGGAGCGGCCGGAGCTTGCCGACTACCGCGACAAACTGGCCGCCTACCGTGCCACTTACGGCTGTTGACGCCGACCGAGCTCGCTATACTGCACGCACGGAGGAATCCACCATGCGCACGACGGTCATTCTCGTAGCCACATTGCTGTTCGCCGCGGCCGGCGCCGGCGCGGAGGGACACAACCGCTACAAGTGGAAGGACGCCGAGGGCAACCTGCATTTCGACGACGTGCTGCCGCCGGAAGCAATGCGGATCGGCTACGACATCGTCAACTCCAACGGCATCGTGGTCAAGCACGTCGATCGCCTCAAGACGGCCGCGGAGCTGAAGGCCGACGAGGAAGCGGCGGCGAAAAAGGCCGAGGAAAAACGCATCGTCGACGAGCAGACCAAGGCCGATCAGCAGACGCTGGCCGCCTACCCGACCGAGAACGAACTGATCGATTCGCACAAGGCGCAGCTGGCGATGCTCGACCAGAACATCCACGCCACCGAGATCAGCCTGCAAAGCCAGGAAAAGAGCCTGACCGAGATGTTGTCGCACGCCGCGGACCTCGACCGCAACGGCCAGCCGGTGCCGAAGACGCTGCAAAGCCAGATCGACACGCTGCGCCGGAACATCGAGCAGCAGAAGAACTACATCACGAACAAGACGCAGGAAAAAGCCGACACGGCGAAGAAGAACGAAGCGGAATTGGAACGCTATCGCCTCCTGCGCGCGCGGGCGCAGGAGGCGCAGCAGCACTAGAATTCAGAACGGCAGCGCCAGTTTCGGATCCAGCGCGAGCAGCTGCCGCCGGAACGCGTCTTCGATGCGCAGCAGCGTCGCATCGCTGTCGGCATCGAAGCGCAGCACCAGCACAGGCGTGGTGTTCGACGCGCGCACCAAGCCCCAGCCATCCGGCCAATCGGCGCGCACGCCGTCGATGGTCGTGACGCGAGCGCCCTCGAAACTGGATTTCTCCTTGAACCGCTCGATGAAGCGGTAGTGCTCGCCCTCGGGCATCGCGATCTTCAGTTCCGGCGTGCTCACGCCCTTGGGCAGACTGTCGAACACCTGTTGCGGCGTGCGTCCTTCCACGTCGGCGGCGAGGATCTCCATCAGGCGCGCAGCCGAATAGATGCCGTCGTCGAAGCCGTACCAGCGCTCGCGGAAGAAGAAGTGGCCGCTCATCTCACCGGCCAGTTCCGCGTCGGTCTCGCGCATCTTGGATTTGATCAGCGAGTGTCCGGTCTTCCACATGATCGGGCTGCCGCCGGCCTGCAGGATTTGCGACTGCAGTTTGCCGGTGCATTTGACGTCGTAGATGATCGTCGCGCCGGGATTGCGCGTCAGCACGTCGCGCGCAAATAGCATCAGCAGGCGATCCGGGTAGATGATCTCTCCGCTCGGCGTGACCACGCCGAGGCGATCGCCGTCGCCGTCGAACGCGAGCCCCAGATCTGCGCCCATCTGCTTCACCGACATGATCAGATCCTGCAGGTTGTGCGGATCCGACGGATCGGGATGATGATTGGGGAACATACCGTCGACGTCGCAGTACAGCGGCAGCACCTCGCAGCCGATGCCTTCCAGCACCGCCGGCGCGACCGCACCCGGAATGCCGTTGCCGCAGTCGACGACGATCTTGAGCTTGTGCTCGATCATCACGTCGCCGGTGATGCGCTCGATATAGTCGCGCGTGATGTCCATGCTCTGCAGGCCGCCGCTGCCGCTATGCAGGCGGTTCTCGCTGATGCGTGCGTACAGATCCTGGATCGCGCTCTCGGCCAACGTTTCGCCGCCGAGCACGATCTTGAAGCCGTTGTAGTCCGGCGGATTGTGGCTGCCGGTCACCATCACTCCGGAGCCGACATTGAGGTGATACGTGGCGAAATACAGCACCGGCGTCGGCGCGGCGCCAATGTCGATCACGTCGCAGCCGGTGCTGCGCAAGCCTTCGATCAGCGCGGCGGACAATTCCGGCCCGGACAGGCGTCCATCGCGGCCGACGGCAATTTCCTTCAGGCCGCGATCGCGCGCTTCGCTGCCGATCGCACGGCCGATCTGTCGCGCCACGCCGGCGGTGAGCGTCTTGCCGAGCACGCCGCGGATGTCGTAGGCGCGGAAGATGCTGCGATCCACCGCTACCTCGGCTTCGGCCGGCTTGGGCGTTGGTTTCGGCTTCGGCGGGGGTGCCGGAGTCGCGCCGGCCTCCAGCGCCATGGCCTGACCCAACGTCTGCGAGTCTTGTTGCGTCGCCGCGGGGACCGCGCGCCGCTGCAGCCGCGCCATCGTCGTCTGCAAGCCGCGCTCGCGCACCGACCAGCACAACCAAGCCAGCGCCAGTGCAATCAGCATCAACGGCAGCGTGAGCCAGAGTGAATGCGGCATGACGATGAAGAATTCCGCCACGACGCCACCGATTCGGAACGTGCTGCTCGGCACAGCGACGCCGGGATCGCTCAGCGACGGCGGCGTATTGATCGCACCGATGCTGTCGAGCAACAGGTCGCCGCGGCCTTCGCCCTGGCGCAGATCGATGCGCGCATCGGCGACGCTGGGTTGACGGAAGATCTGCTGCAGCGGTTCGAACGGCAGCATCACGTAGGCAAACGCGATCGTCTGCTTGTCCTGCTGCACCGGCAGCGCAAACACGACGTTGCGTTGCTTCTGCGCGCTCATATGCGCTTGCAGCGGCGCGCCGCGCTGGAATTGATGCGCCTGCACCAGCACCGCGGCCTTGGCGTAGCCAAATTTGGAAAAGTCGCCGCCGAGCACATCGCTCAAATCGGCGCGATAGAACTCCACTCCGACGATCTCGGGCAGCGCCTGCTTGAGTGCCTGCACTGCAGCGGCGTGCGTATCGTCACCGGGCTGCGCCAGCGCGGCGATGACGGCGTCGGATGCGACCGCGTTAGCGACTTTGCTGCGCGTATCGGACACGTACTTGCCGATTGCTTGTACTTCCCACAGGCCGATATGTTCGGCTTCGTCGACGCCGCGGATTTCGCTGAACACGTTCCAGCTTTGCCAGGCGAGAAACAGCGCCACCCCGAGCAGCAGCGCGGCGGCAATCGCCAGCAGACTGCGCGGGTCGAGCACCTTGCGCACGTGCTCCGGCGCCGCGGCTTCGGCCAGCGCCTTCTGCAACGCGCTCGGTTTTTCGCTGGACTTGTTCATGCGTCGGGTCGAATCCGGATGGTTGTTCGTGCTGGACGATGGATCATGCCGCGCCGGTGTGGCCAAAACCGCCGCTGCCGCGCTGGCTGGTCGCGAATTCCTCGACCACGCGGAACGCCGCGCGCGCCACCGGCAAAAAAACCAGCTGTGCGATGCGGTCGCCCGGGGCAATGGTATAGGCCGCCTGCGAGCGGTTCCAGCACGAAATCATCAACGGACCCTGATAGTCGGCATCGATCAGGCCGACCAGGTTGCCGAGCACCAATCCGTGCTTGTGGCCCAGGCCGGAGCGCGGCAGGATCACCGCGCAATAGCCCGGGTCGCCGATGTGGATGGCAATGCCTGTGGCGACCATCGCGCTCGCACCCGGCTGTAGCGTGAGCGGTGCGTCGAGCACGGCGCGCAGATCCATGCCTGCCGAGCCGGGCGTGGCCGGCGCCGGCAGCGGCACCTCGGCGCCGACGCGCGGGTCGAGCACCTTCAATTCCACGTCGATCATCGCTTGCTCCTGCGTGCGGGCGATCCGGCTGCGCTATGCGGGCGCTTGTCACGCAGCGCGGCCACGCGCGCGACCAACGCACGCGCCAACGCCAGCTTGTCCGCGCGCGGCAGCAATTCGCGCCCGCCAGACCACAGCAGCAGCAATTCGTTGTCGCAGGCGTCGAACCCTTTGTCGTCGCCGACCTGGTTTGCCGCGATCAAGTCGAGCCCCTTGCGCTCGAGTTTCGCTCGCGCATAGGTCTCCACCTCGCGCGTCTCCGCGGCAAAGCCGACCAGGAATACCTTGTGCGCCCCGCGCCCGGAGTTGGCCGCGGCCGCCTCGGCAACGATGTCCGGGTTCTCGGTCAACGTCAGGGTAAGGCCCTTGCCCTGCTTCTTCAGCTTGTGCGCCGCGACTTCGCTCGGGCGGTAGTCGCCCACCGCGGCGGCGGAAATGAAAATGTCGCTTTGTGGAATATGCTGCATAACCGCGGCGCGCATCTCGCGCGCGCTGCGCACGTCGGTACGAGCCACTCGCGCCGGCGTCGGCAGGTGCACCGGACCGGCGATGAGTTGCACCTGAGCGCCCTGTTCGACCGCGGCCTGCGCAATCGCGAAGCCCATCTTGCCAGAGCTGCGATTGCCGAGGTAACGCACCGGATCGATATCCTCGAACGTCGGCCCCGCGCTGACCAGCACGCGCGCGCCCTGCAGCAGCTTCGGTCCGTGCAGCGCGGCGAGCTCCGCGACGATCGTATCGGCCTCGAGCAAGCGGCCGGCACCGAATTCGCCGCACGCCTGGCTGCCGGCGGCCGGTCCGAGCACGTCGACGCCGCGCCGCCGCAGCGTGTCGACGTTCGCCTGCGTCGACGCATGCGCCCACATCTGCTGGTTCATCGCCGGCGCCAGCGCGACGGGCGCGGCACTGGCCAGACAGATCGTGCTCAACAGATCGTTCGCCAAGCCGTGTGCCAGGCGTGCGATCAGATCCGCGCTTGCCGGTGCCAACACGATGCGCTGCGCCCAGCGCGCCAGTTCGATGTGGCCCATCGCCGCTTCCGCCGCCTCGTCCCACAGGCCGCTGCGCACCGGCTGGCCCGACAACGCCTGAAACGTCAGCGGCGTGACGAAGCGCGCGGCGTTTTCGGTCAGCACGACGCGCACCTCGGCCCCGGCGTCACGCAGGCGCCGGGTCAGTTCCGCCGCCTTGTACGCGGCGATGCCGCCGGAGACGCCGAGCAGCACGCGCAGGTTCTCGAGCGGGTGTGGGGCCATGTAGGAATTCGCTGACGGAAACGTGGTGCGATAGCTTACCGGAATTCGATCGTTTGCCGGCTGCGCGGACAAGCGCATTCGCGGCACGCTGTGCCACCCCCACAGCCATCGGAGATCGCATGACCATTCGCGACTGGCCCGCCGCGGAACGCCCGCGCGAGAAGCTTATCGGGCGTGGCGCGGCCGCGCTGTCCGACGCGGAACTGCTGGCCCTGTTCCTGGGCTCCGGCCGGCGCGGCCTGAGCGCCGTCGACGTCGGCCGCGACCTGCTTTGCCGCGACGGTGGCCTGCGCACGCTGCTCGACCTGGATCCGGCCACGCTTGCGACGCAGCGCGGCGTCGGCGACGCCAGCGCATGCCGCCTGCTCGGCGCGCTCGAACTCGGCCGCCGCTACCTGGCAAGCGAGATCGAGCGCGCCGACGCGCTGACCCATCCGGCCGCCTGCGCGCAATACCTGCGCGCGCGCATCCATGCCTACCCGTACGAGGTGTTCGCCTGCGTGTTCCTCGACAACCGGCATCGCGTGATCGCGTTCGAGGAATTGTTCCGCGGTTCCATCGACGGCGCCAGCGTGCATCCGCGCGAAGTGGTACGTCGCTGCCTGGCGCACAACGCCGCCGCGGTGATCTTCGCGCACAACCATCCGTCCGGCGTGTCCGAACCGAGCCAGGCAGACCGCGACATCACGCACGAACTCAAGCGCTCGCTCGCCTTGATCGACGTGCGCGTGCTGGATCATTTCGTCGTCGGCAGCGGCGCGCCGGTGTCGTTGGCCGAGCGCGGCATGCTGTGAACCGAACCGGCGCGCGGCGGCCTCCGGCTGGCGCCACGCCGCATCCCGGCTATACTGCCGGCGGAGGTGGATGGCACGCCGTGATCTTCCAGTATCCCAGGGAATTTCCCGCAGACGAGTGCGAACGTGTGGTGCCGGACGCGGAAACCGCGCGTCGCCTCGTGCGCGAACGGCGGCCGGAACTGCTGGCCCTGCTCGAGCACCGGCGGCGCCGTTTCGGCGCGCTGATCGCCGCGCGCGGCGAAGCGCCGGTGCGCGGTGCCGAGGATGCGGTGCTGATCGCATTCTGCCGCCTTGCGTTCCGCCACGGCAGCTGGGGCAAGGACTACCACCACTACCACAACGAAGACCACATCTTCGAGATCCTCGGCCCGCGCCTCGAGCGCATGATCGACGCGATCGGCATCGACGCGCTGAGCCTGCGCGACTGGTTCCTGCTGGCGTTGTTCGCCGCTGCGCACGACCTGCGCCAGCGCGAAGCGCCGCTGTTCGCCGCCGGCATCGGCAGCAACGAACGCGGCAGCATCGAGGAGACGTTCCGCATCCTGACGCTGTGCGGCTTCACGCCGGAGCGCAACGGCGAGATCTTCGTCTCGATCGAGCTGATGATCGCAGGCAGCACGTTCGATGCGCGCCCGCCGATGCCGGCGACGGAAATGAACAGCGTCGACCTGATCGTGCAATCCGGCGGCGCGCTGGCGCAGAAGCTCGACCTGAAACTCGACAAGCATGTCGCCGGCTGGCGCGACGATCCGCGTGTGGTGCACGCGCAATCGCTGGCGCTGATCGCCGCGGACCTGGACACGGCGAATGTGGCCGAGCCGTTTCCGTTGTTCATGGCGAGCACGGAGCGCCTGTGCCTGGAGCGCGAGATGCGCAGCCATCGCGACCCGGCCGGCGCGGAATCGGCACAGCCGGTGTTGAACTTTCTCACCGGCGGGCAGGAACACTACTTCTTCGACCTGCATCGTTTCAGTTCGGAGCAGGGTCGGCGTGCATTTGCCGACGCGAAGATCGCGAACACCGATCGCATGCGCCTGCTGATCGCGCGCCTGCGCGAACGCGCCGCCGCAGCGCGTACCGGCGACGAAGTATTGCAGCAGTTCCGCACTATCGTCGCGGAGCTGGCATCCAGCGCCGCGGCTTGAGAGTCACTCTGACGTGGCGGTGGCGCATCCCACATGCGCCACCGCCGGCCTGGCTCGTCCCGAAACGAGTGTACCTGTCATGAAAGTTGGCGCATCCCTGCACCTGCCGCGCCGTGCGCATCCCGCACGCCACGTGATTCCCTGGTCGAGGACAGCTCCTCGACGCCGCCAGCATAGCCTGCGTGGGTTACAGAATTCTTACGTCGGCACAAGCACTTATCTGGGCGTCGAAGTGGATTTATACACAATGCAGCATCTGCCGCATTTTTCTCATCGCGGCCTCGGCAGAGGCCGCCGCGGTCGATATTTTTGCCTAAATGAAACAGGTAGTTACACGAATATTGCTGAAGCGGGACAGGGCCTGAGTTGACTTATGGGCGCACTTGGGAATCCAGCCGGTGGGCGGTTTTCCACAAAGTTATCCACAGGCCCTGAAACGCGGCGAAATCGCGCTCCGACGCGCTCAGCGCGGCATTTTCGGCGCATCGCCATACGCCGCGGCAAGCGCGCGCCTTCTGCTGCGCCGGCGCGCTGACTACAATAGGCGCCGCACACCGGAATTGCCTCGTTCGTGAAAGACTCACTTCGCAACCTCATCCTGCAAGCGATCGCCGCCTTGCAGCAACAAGCCGTGCTCCCTGCCGACGCCGTGCCCGCGTTCGTGCTCGAGCGCACGCGCAACAAGGACCACGGCGATTTCGCCAGCAACGCCGCCATGCTGCTGGCGAAGCCGGCGCGCAAGAATCCGCGCGCGCTGGCCGAAGCGCTCGTCGCTGCTTTGCCGCAAAGTGAACAAGTCAGCAAAGTGGAAATTGCCGGGCCGGGCTTCATCAATTTCTTTCTCGGCGCCGGCGCCTATCACGCCGAGTTGCAGCGCGTGCTCGACGAGGGTGCGCATTACGGCCGCAACCAAGCCGGCGGCGGCAAGACGGCGGGCGTCGAATTCGTGTCGGCCAATCCGACCGGACCGTTGCACGTCGGCCACGGCCGCGCCGCCGCGATCGGCGACTGCCTGGCGCGCCTGCTCGGCGCGAACGGCTGGAACGTGCGGCGCGAGTTCTACTACAACGACGCCGGCGTGCAGATCCAGAACCTGGCGCTGTCGGTGCAGGCGCGCGCGCGCGGCCTTGCTCCGGACGACGCGGGCTGGCCAGCCGACGGTTATCGCGGCGACTACATCGCGGACGTGGCCAAGGCCTATCTCGCCGGCGAATCCGTCAGCGCCGACGGTCACACCGTCACCGGCGCGAAGAACGCCGACGACCTCGACGCGATCCGCCAGTTCGCCGTCGCTTACCTGCGCCACGAGCAAGACCTGGACTTGAAGGCATTCGGCGTCGAGTTCGACGTCTACTTCCTCGAATCATCCTTGTACGAGAACGGCAAGGTCGACGAGACCGTGCGCGAACTCGTCGCGCACGGGCACACCTACGAGGAAGGCGGCGCACTGTGGCTGCGCAGCACGGACTTCGGCGACGACAAGGACCGCGTGATGCGCAAGTCCGACGGCAGCTATACCTATTTCGTGCCGGACGTCGCCTATCACCGCAGCAAATGGCAGCGCGGCTACGAGCGCGCGATCACCGAACTCGGTTCGGATCATCACGGCTCGCTGATGCGCGTCAAGGCCGGGCTGCAGGCGCTCGACGCTGGCATTCCCGCCGGCTATCCGGAATACGTGCTGCACCAGATGGTCACGGTGATGCGCGGCGGCGAAGAAGTGAAGCTGTCCAAGCGCGCCGGCAGCTACGTCACGCTGCGCGACCTGATCGACGAGGCCGGCCGCGATGCGACGCGCTATTTCCTGAGCGCGCGCAAGGCCGATTCGCAGCTTGTGTTCGACATCGACCTGGCGGTCTCGAGGAGCAACGAGAACCCGGTCTACTACATCCAGTACGCGCACGCACGCGTGTGCAGCGTGCTGCGCCAGCTCGCCGAGCGCGGGCTCGAATGGAACCGCGCGAACGGCCTTTCGCATCTGGCGCGCCTCGACAACGAGCACGAAGCAACCCTGATGACCGAAGTGGCGCGTTATCCAGAAATCGTGGAGGCCGCGGCAGTCAATCTCGAACCGCACCTGATCGCGCAATACCTGCGCGATCTCGCCAATGCGCTGCACACCTACTATCACGCGCACCAGTTCATCGTCGACGATGCCGACCTGCGCGACGCGCGCCTGGCGCTGATCGTCGCGGCACGCCAGGTATTGGCGAACGGCCTGGATCTGCTCGGCGTATCAGCACCGGAATCGATGTAATGGCGAACAAACGCAACCAGCAGGCATTTCGCGAGACGCAACGCCAGGCGTGGCCGGCGTGGGTCTGGCTCGGCGTCGGCGTGCTGCTCGGCCTGACGTTGTCGGCGATCATGTTGATCAAGGACTGGGTGCCGCAGCTGCACAAGAAGAACCTGCCGCAACCCAATCCCGAGGCGAGCGCGCCGAAGGAAAGCGAACAAGCCGTGGTCGACGAAGCGGGCAAGAAGCCCACGACGCCGAAGAAGACCTACGATTTCTACCAGGTGCTGCCGGAAATGGAAGTGGTGATTCCGGATGCCGAGTTGTCGGCGAAGGCGAAAGCCGAGCAGCTGCGCCAGCAACAAGCACTGGCGCAGAGCCAGGCCAGCACGCAATCGTCGGCAACATCCGCTGCGACGAGCGGCGACTCGGCGATGCGCTACTTCCTGCAGACCGGCTCCTATCCGGATGCGAAAGGCGCCGACGAAGCCAAGGCGAAGCTGGCATTGCTCGGCTTCGTCGCGCGCGTGCAGCCGATCACGATCAACGGCAAGACCTGGAACCGCGTCCGCGTCGGCCCCTACAACAGCGCCAGCGAAGTGGAAACGGCCAAGAAGTCACTCGCCGACGACGGCATCAATGCGATCGCGCTGAAGGAAACGCCGACGCCGTGATGGCGCGGGCCCGGGTCACTGAAAGCCGTTCTTGAATATCCCGTCGAGCGCGAACGACCAGAGCTTCGAGTTGCTGTCTGTGACGTAGACATGGCCGTTGACGACGATCGGCGTCTGCCAGTTGATGTTGCCGATCGAGGCGGACCACACCTGTGTACCGGTCAGCGGATTGAGCGCGCGCACGATGCCGTTGGCCGCGGCGAACACAAAGCCGTTGGCGATCGCCGGCGAGGTGCCGCCGCTGGTGTTGGTCCATTGCTTGGACAAGACCGGCGTGGCGCCGGAAACGTCGAGCTTGTAGCCGTTGATCTTCGCGCTGTTGTTCGCGACGAATGCCCAGGTCGCGCCATCGGCCGGGTTGACCCACACCGCGGGCTGCGGAAACACCAGGTTACCGATCGCATCGGTCGAACACGCCGTGGCCGCATTCAACTCGCCGCCCGCGTTGCCGGGACCGCCGGCGCCGCTCATGTTGTCGAGATTGATCAGCCGCACGCAGCCGTCCTTGCCGCTTTGGATAGCCAGATGCGGATAAGTCGCATGCGTTGACGGCAGGATCGCCGGCGCGGTGGAACCGAGATCCGTGTCGGCGTTGTACAAGGGCGCATAGTTCGACGGCGTGTAGGAGTCGACGGGCATGCCAAAGCCGGATCCGGTTCCATCGGGATTGAGCGACAACACGCTGTCGCCCCATTCGTAGTCGCCGGCCATGTTGGCGTCGAACAACCCGTTGCCGGTGGCAAAGTAGATGCGGTTGGTTTGCGCGTGATAGATCACGCCGGGCCGGCCCCAGATGCCGGACATCTGGCCGTCGCGTCCGCCCGGACCGCCGCCGGTGGTGGTGCCGAGGTTGCAATCGTTCGTGCGCGGCGTGCCGTTGTTGACGAAGTGCATGAACAGATTGCTGCACATCGAATTGAACACGACTTGCGCCCCGGTGCTCAGATTCACCGTGGTGACGTGCCCCTGGTAGTCGCCGCCGTCGCCGCCGTAGCCATTGGTCGCGTGATAGAGATAGTTCACGCCGCCCGGCGGCGTGGCAATCGCAATCGCCGCCGCACCCTTCTCGACGTTCGGCTTGAGCGTGGCCAGCTGCGGCCAGCCGCCGCTCGTGATTTCGGTGCCGTCGCCGACTTGATATTTGTGCACGTTGCCGTCGAGCGCGTATGCATACACGAACTGCCGATTCGGATCGACCGCCGCCGAGCCCGTGGTCGGACTGCCACCGGTCGATGTCGGATGCTTCGACCACACCACCGAGCCGTCGCTCGCGGCAAAAGCCACCAGCGTGCCGTTCTGCGTAACGAGGAACAGCAGGTCCTGCACGCCGGACGCCGTGCTCACGCCGCTGAGATAAACCGGCGTGCTGTTCGACGTGATCGCCGTGGCGCTGCCGAACGCATGCACCGTCACGCTCCACTGCGCGGTGTTGAAGCTCGCGACCGGATAGCCCTTCTCCGCGGTGTTGAAGCCGCTATGCGCCTGGTCGTAGCCGAATTGCATCCAGTCGTCGGCGTGCGCGGTCGTGCCCATCGCGGCAATCAGGATCAACAGCAATCTGATCAGACGAGTACGGCGCATGACGTTCTCCCGTTGGCACAGCCCTGCGGCGCGCAGGCTAGCACCGTGACAGGCGCCCGATTGTGACGCGCGGCATACCCGGACGAACGGTAGCGATGCGGCGATTTGCGTCGCCGCCCGCAACCATCGTCTGCGCGAACCGCGTGCTACTGCAGCCCGTTCTTGAAGATGCCGTCGAGCTGGAAGGCCCACAGCTTCGAGGTGTTGTCGATCGCGTAGACGTGGCCATTGACGAGGATCGGGCTCTGCCAATGAATTCCGCCCATCGACGGACCGCTCCAGATCGATGCGCCCGTGGTTGCGTTGAGCGCCACGACGCGACTGCCGGCGATGTAATACACCGTGCCGTTCGCGACCACCGGCGACGTGCCGGAACTGGCCGAGGTCCAGTGCGCGGTCAGCGTCGGTTTGTTGCTGCCGTCGAGCCCCAGCGTATAGGACGCCAGACCGTTGTTGTGCGCGACGTAAATCCAGATCGCTCCGTCGGCCGGGTTCACCCACACGGCGGGCTGCGGCTTGAACGTCGAGCGGTTCTGGCCTGAGTTCGCATTACCCAGTTGGCAATAGGTTTGCGCGCCACCGGCCACGCCGGGCAGATCGAACGCCTGCAATTCGCCGCCGCGAATCGGCGGCTTCGTGGTCGAATTGAGCTGGTCGTATTGTCCGTTGAGCAGTCCGAGATTGAGCAGGCGCACGCAGCCGTCCTTGCCGCCCTGGATTCCGACGTTGGCAACCGTGCTGCCGGCCGGTGTCGGCAAGATCACGATCGACGTGTCGCCAAGATCTGCGTCCGAGCTGTTGAGCAAATCTGTAGTCGTCGGGATGTACGCATCAATCGGATACCCCTCAGCCGACCCGCTACCGTCGGCATTCAACGCGAGCACGCTGTCTCCCCAGCGGAAGTTCGCCGGATCGTTCGGACCGTTGCCGGTCGAAATATAAACGCGATTCGTCGCCGGACTGTAGACCGCGCCGGGGCGGCCCCAGATGCCGCTTTGCGCGCGGTTGCACGGATTGGCGCCACCGGACTTGGTCAGGTGCACCGACACGTTGCTGCACAAGGAGTTGAACACCTTCTGCGCGCCGGTGGCGAGATTGATCGTGGTCAGATGACCCTGATAGTCGCCGCCATCACCGTCGTAACCGTCGTTGACGTAGTACAGGAAGGTGCCGCTCGGCGTCGTCGCAATCGCCACCGATGACGCGCCTTTCTCCTGATCGGGTTTCGCCGTCGCGACCTGCGGCCATCCGCCGGTGACAATCTCCGTGCCGTCGCCAACTTGGTATTTGTGGATCTTGCCGTCGAGGCCGTAGTGGAAGACGTACTGGTGCGCCGGATCGATTGCCGGCGAGCCGTTGGACCCGCCGTGGGCGAGCACGAAATCCGAACCAGGTGCCACCGGCGGTTGCTGCGACCACACCGTCGTGCCCGTGCTCGCGTCCTTTGCCGTGAGCGTGCCGTCGAGCGCGTTGATGAATATCAAGTCCTTGGTACCCGACGCTGTCGCCACGCCGCCGAGAAAAATCGGCGCGCTGTCGGTCTGATGCGTCAGTGCGATGCCGCCGGCAAACGCCGGCACGACCACGTTGCCGGTCGCGGTGGAATAGCCGGGCTCCGCGGCGTTGAAGCCGCTGTGCGCCTGGTCGTAACCGAACTGCGTCCAATCGGTCGCCTGCAGCGAACCGGCGAAGCCTGTCGCGAGCAGCAACAGCAGCAGTTTGATCAGTCGGGTCCGGCGCATGGGCTTCTCCTCTTGTCCGCACTACCCCCTAAGGCGTTGCAGCCTAGCATCGCGAGCGATGCAAATTTGTGAAGGCGCGCAAGCCAAGGGCTCGCGCGGCATGCGCCATTGGTCTAATCGAAATTGCCGCGGAATACCCCATCCAGCGCGTACACCCACAGCCGCGCCATCTCGTCGAAGACGTATAGACGTCCATTCACCACGATCGGGCTTTGCCAGTGGATCGGCAAGGTGCGGCTGTCGCTCCAGACCGGGTTGCCGCTGACCGCGTCGACTGCGCGCGGCACCCCGGCGGCGAGGTAGTACAGCGTGCCGTTCGCAATCACCGGCGAGGTGCCGGCATTGGTCGACGACCAGACCAGTTCCAGCTCCGGCGTGTCGTTGTCTTCGGCGTCGACCTCGAGGCGATACGCCGCGACGCCGCCGGCATGCGCGACGAACAGCCAGCCGGACCCATCGGCGGGATTCACCCACGTCGCGGCCTGCGCCTTGAACGCGCCTAGGTTGCCGCCGTCAGCGCAGTGATTGACGGTGCCAGGCAGGTTGATCGCCTGCAGTTCGCCGCCGATGTGGCCGGGCGCGCCGGCGCCGCTCAGGTTGTCCAGATCGAGCAGGCGCATGCAGCCATCCTTGCCGCCCTGCATGGCGAGATGGAGGACGCGGCTGCCCGCCGGTGCTGCCAGGATCGTCGGCGAGGTCGAGCCGAGATCGGCGTCATTCGCCATCAGGTTGACGTGCGTTGCTGGCGTGTAGCTGTCCACCGGCAGACCCTGCAGGAACGAACCGGCGCCATCGGGTTGCAGGGCGAGCACGCTGTCGCCCCAGTCGCGGCCACTGCCTTGCGCGTTGGACGGATCGAACAGACCATTGCCGGTGGCGACGTAGACGCGATCGGTTGCGGCGTCGTAGACCGCACCGGCGCGACCCCAGATGCCGCTGCCGGCCGTCTGGTTCGGTCGCGGGCTGGCGATGATCGGACAATCGTTCTGCGCCGCGCCGCTGGTCACGCCGCCGGCGACGAAATGCATGTCGAGATCGCTGCACTGCGCGTTGAACACGTTCTGCGCGCCGCTGTCCAGATCGATCGCGGTGATGTGGCCCTGGAAGTCGCCGGCATCGAAGTAGCTGTTCGACACCGCGTACAGATAGCTGTGGCCGTTGCCGGCAGTGCCGATCGTCAGCGCGGACGCGTTCTTTTCCAGCTCGGGTTTGAGCGTGGCAATCTGCGGCCACGCCGCATCGAGCGTCTCGGCGCCATCGGAAATATTGTACTTGTGTACTTTTCCATCGAGTCCGTAGGCGTACACGTGCATGCGCGCCGGATCCACGGCCGGCGAGCCGGTGGTCAGCGTGCCCTGGCCGGGCGGCTGCGCCGCCCATCGCGTGCTGCCGTCGGCGGCGTCGAGCGCGAGCAGCACGCCGCTCTTGGTCACTGCGAACAACAGGTCGCGCGCCCCGTCCGATGTCGGCACGCTTGCGACGAACACGGGTGCCGCGTCGACCGCCGCCGGCAACGTCACGGCGAACACGAACGCGTTGCCCGCGGTCGAGTAGCCGCGCTCGGCGCGGTTGGTGCCGCTGTGCGCCGCGTCGCCGCCGAACTGCAGCCAGTCGGCGCCGAGCGCCGGCGTCAGCGCCGCGAGCAGCGCGAGCGCGCCTGCGAGTTTTCGCCCCTGCATTCCCCTGTTCCCCTGTTGCAACGTTGCCTAGCGTTTGCGCTTGCGCCGGATCAGCGCGGAAATCTCCTCGTCGCCATGTCCGGCCGCCATCAATGCGGCGTAGTCGTCGAGCGACTTGTCGATGATGCTGGTGTCGGTGCCGACCGACTTGGCAAGCTCGTGCACGATCTTCAGATCCTTGTGCAGCAGCGACAACTTGAAGCCGCCCGAGAATTCGTTGCGCAGCATCGTCGCGCCGCGCTTGTCCAGGAACCAGCAACCGGCGGCGCCGCTCATCAGCGTCGGCAACAATACCGCCGGATCGAGGCCCAGCGCTTCGCCGAGCGCCAAGCCTTCGCATGTGGCCTGCGCGATGCCGGCGACGAACACCTGGTTCACCGCCTTGGTGTTCTGGCCTGCGCCGGTCGGGCCCATGTGGCCGATGCGCGCGCCATATGCTTCCAGGACCGGGCGCACGCGTGCCAATGTGTCGGCATCGCCGCCGACCATGATCGACAGCTTGCCGTTCTTCGCGCCTTCCACGCCGCCCGACACCGGCGCGTCGAGAAAATCGCCGCCGCACTCGCGCATCAGCGCGTGCGCCTGCTTGGCCGTTTCCGACGACACGGTCGAATGATCGATCACCACGACACCCGGTTTTGCGTGCGCGGCAATCTCACGCACCACGTCGAGCACGTCGGCATCGGCGCTGACGCACAGTGCGATCACGTTGCAGGTCTGCGCGAGTTCCGCCGGCGCGCCGGCCTGCACGCCGTGCTCCTTGGCGAACGCCTGCGCCTTCGCCGCCGAGCGGTTGCCGACCGCGCCGAGCAAGCCCGCGCGCTTCAGGTGTCCCGCCATGTGCAGACCCATGTTGCCGAGCCCGATGAACGCGGCGCGAATCTCAGACATCGTCGTTCTCCGCCAGATACGTGTAACCGGTCAATCCCGCCTCGAGTGCCTTGCCTACCGCTTGCGCGTCGCGCGCCGACAATTTCGCCGCGGCAATCTTGTCCGCGTACGCCGCGCGCAGTGCCTGCAAGTCGTAGCCGACGTAGTCGAGCATCACGTCGGTGGTGTCGCCGCGGCGGATGTGCGAGAACTCATAGCCGCCGTCGCTGATGCGCACGTTCACCGCGTCGGTGTCGCCGAACAGGTTGTGGATGTCGCCGAGTGCCTCCTGGTATGCGCCCACCAGGAAGATGCCGAGCCGGTACGATTCGCCCGCGATCGGCGCGTGCAGCGGCAGGCTCACGTCGACGCCTTCGGAATCCACGTACGCGTCGATGCGGCCGTCGGAATCGCAGGTCAGGTCGGCGATCACGCCGCGCCGCTCCGGCACGCGGTCCAGGCCGGTGATCGGCACGATCGGAAAGATCTGGTCGATCGCCCAGGAATCCGGAATCGATTCGAAGATCGAGAAGTTGACGAAATACTTGTCGACCAGTTTTTCGTTGAGCTCGTCCAGCGCCTGGCGATGCGAACGCTCCTCGGGCTTGAGGCGCGTGCGCAGCGCGTGCACGATCGCGTAGTACAGGTCGTCCAAGCGCGCGCGTTCGCGCAACGCGAGCTGGCCGAGCGCGAACAGCGAGTGGCCCTCGCTCCATTGGTGCTGCGCCTCGTGATACAGCTCGATCACCGCGCGCTGGCCGATCTCGCCGTGGATCTCGCGCAGGCGGCGCAGCACGGCGGGTTCGTTCGCGTCCGCGGCCGGCACCGCGCCCTCCGGCGCGCGCTCGATATCGCTGACGTTGACCACCAGCACGGCGTGGTGCGCGACCATCGCGCGCCCGGTCTCGCTGATCACGTGCGGCGCGGCGAGACCGTGCTCGGCGCAGGCCTCGGCCAGCGGCTGCACCACGGTCGAGGCATATTGATCCAGCCCGTAGTTGATCGAACAGGCCGAGCGCGAACGCGTGCCCTCGTAGTCCACGCCGAGTCCGCCGCCGACATCGACGTAGGCGATCGGCATGCCCAATTTGCACAATTCCACAAAGTAGCGTGTCGCCTCGCGCATGCCCGCGGCGATGTCGCGCACGTTGGAGATCTGCGAGCCCATGAACACGTGCAGCAGTTGCAGCGAACTGGTCAGGCTCGCCGCCTTGAGCGCGTCGATCAGCGTCAGCAGCTGACGCGGCGTCAAGCCGAACTTGGACTTCTCGCCGCCGGTGTTCTGCCACTTGCCCGCGCCGAGGCTGGTCAGGCGCATGCGCACGCCGAACAGCGGTTCGACGCCGAGTGCTTGCGCTTCCTCCAGCGCCGGCTTCAACTCCGACGGCTTCTCGATCACGATGAACACGCGCAAGCCGAGCTTGCGCCCGACCAATGCCAGACGCAGGTATTCGCGATCCTTGTAACCGTTGCAGATGATGATGCTGTTCGGCTTGGCCAGCGCCAGCACGGCCATCAGTTCGGGTTTCGAACCCGCCTCGAGACCAAATCCCGTCGCGCCGGCGTTGGCGAGCTCGCCCGCCACGCCTTTCTGCTGATTGACCTTGACCGGGTACACCGCGCTGTAGCCGCCGGCGTAGTCCCACTCGCGCATCGCTTGCGCAAACGCGCCCTGCAAACGGCCGAGGCGGTGGCGCAGGATGTCGGCGAAACGCACCAGCAGCGGCAGGCGCGAACCGCGCGCGCAGGCGGCATCGACGATTTCCGGCAAGGCCAGCGCGGGCCCGTCCGCGCCACGCGGCTTGACGATCAGGCGGCCGGCGACGTCGACGTCGAAATAGTTTTCGCCCCAGTGCGGGATGGCGTATTGCGCGCGCGCGGAATCAACGTTCCATTGAGTCGTCATAGTGCTCTCCAGCAGACAACCGGATGAGAACGTCGCAGCGGCGGGCCTTGACGCGAATCCCCGAGCCGGCCGGAAGCCTCGCTATACGCCGCGGGGCCGGAGGGGTCGGCCTATTGTAACGTCAGCCGTTACGTCATGTTTACTGCGCGCCAAACCGGTACAATCGCCGCCCCTCATCGAGCACAGCCGCGGAAAGAACCCATGTCGACCACGCCAGACACCTGGTTCAACGAGCAGCACGACTATTCCGGCTCGTCGATCGGCTTCCGCGTCAAGGCCAAGCTGCACGCCGAACAGACGCCGTTCCAGTCGATCGAGATCTACGACAGCACCGACTGGGGCAAGGTGATGGTGATCGACGGCTGCATGATGGTCACCACGCGCGACAACTTCCTGTATCACGAGATGATGTCGCACCCTGCCCTGTTCACGCATCCGCGCGCCAAGCGCGTGGTGATCATCGGCGGCGGCGATTGCGGCACGCTGCGCGAAGTGCTCAAGCACGACGAAGTGGAAAGCGCCGTGCAAGTCGAGATCGACGAGCGCGTCACGCGCCTGGCGGAAAAGTATTTCCCGGAGCTGTGCGAATCCAACAACGATCCGCGCGCGCAGTTGCTGTTCATCGACGGCATCAAATGGATGGCCGAATGCGAAGCGGAGTCGCTCGACGTGATCATCGTCGACTCGACCGATCCGATCGGCCCGGCCGAAGGCCTGTTCAACGAGGCGTTTTATCAAGCCTGCCTGAAGGCGCTGCGCAACGGCGGGATACTCGTGCAGCAGAGCGAATCGCCGCTGGTGCACATGCCGTTGCTGAAGTCGATACGATCGGCGATGAAGAGCGCCGGTTTCAACGCCGTGCGCACGCTCACCTTCCCGCAGCCGTGCTACCCGAGCGGCTGGTGGAGCGCGACGCTGGCACGCAAGGGCGTTGACCTGGGCGAATTCCGCGAACGCGGTGCGGCGACCAAGCAGTTCGACACGCGCTACTACAACGTCGACACGCACCGCGCGGCGCTCGCCGTGCCGGAGTTCATGAAGGAAGCGCTGGGCGAGTAAAACGCCGGATGCGTCGCCGTGCGGACCCGGATCGGCCATAAATTCACCCCGATCGTGCGCCAGCATCGTTTCACCAGCGACGACAGCGGAGCCCAGCGATGAAGCGCGCGATCATTCTCACCTTGTGCCTGATCACCGGTGCCGCCTTTGCCTCGAGCAGCGAACTGCGCCAGATCGCGATCGAGCAGTTGCGCAAGATTGCCGAGCCGCTGTTCCAGCGCGGCGAAGCGACCGACCCGCATTTCGACGCGTTCTATGCCGACATGGTCGAGGCGCTGCCGCCGCAGGAACGCGCCGAGCGCGCGCTGGAACTTTCGATCAACCGCTTCAGCGGCGCGGCGGAGTACGTGACGAGAAACGCGGCATCGTGGAGCGGCACGATCAAGCCGACCGAGCGGCTGACCGCACTGATCCGCACTGCGATCGAATCGCCGCTGATCGAGATCCGCATGGCCGGTTTCGAGCTGAACCTGGCCGAGTACGGAGTTGAGAAGAGCAGCGCGAACGTTGACGGCTATATCGACGTGGCCAATCGCGACCCGCAGCGCCAGGGTCAATGGTCGTTGTGGAACCTGGCGTTGATCGGCGCGCGCGGGGTCGAACGCGAGAAGATATTTTCGAACCTGGTGTTCTTCGCGCATGCCACCGATGCGGATTTTCGCCAGCACGCGGTGGATGCGCTGGCGAAATTCGGCGGCGTGGAAATCGTGCCGCCTCTGCTCGACGTCGCCGCTCATGACGCCTCCATGGCGGTGCGCGAGCGCGCCTTCTGCGGCCTGGCCGAATCCGCCACGCTGCTGCTCGCCGAACGCTACACCGCGCTGCCCGGACTGCTCACGATCGCGCAGGATCCGAAGTCGGATCAGCAGACACGCGAGTGGACGTATCAGGCGCTGCGCGAGATCACCACGCTGCGCGGCGTGCCGAACGATCCCAAGGCGTGGCGCGATCAGCTGGAGCGCGTACATTTACTTTAGGCACTGTATTTTGAAGGCGCCGTTGTGCTGAGATGGTGGCGCCTTCCTGCACCGGAGTTCTCTCGATGCTGCGGCACAAGTCGTTTATTGCGTTGGGAATTCTGCTGCTGCTCTGCGCGAGCGCCGCGCACGTAACGGCCACTGAAACAGGCGAAGAAGCGCGATCCGGGGGTTGCACCGCCCCGGCCGAGGCGCCGGCCGAACAGCCCACGTCGGTCGTCGACGTTCCCGACTACAACGCGGAAGCGCCTGATCCGCGCGAGCAGGCGCGCGAAGCGGCATGGAACGACTATCGGCGCTCCGTGTACGACTCCCTGCGCCGCAGTTCCGACCCGCGCGATTGGGCGCTGGCAGTAATGACCCACCAAGCCAGATTCCAACTTGATGACGCGGCGCCCGATGCCACGGCGGACGACACGACGCTGCTCGAACGCGCCGTACGCGCGGCGCCAGACGACGCGCTGGTGCAATGGATCGCGGCGCGCTACCGCGTCGGCGATGCCGCTCCATCGGCACTCGCCGTCGGCGCCGCGCAGCGCCTGTTGCAGCTGCAGCCGAACAACGCCGCGTTGCTGCTCGACGACCTCGCTGCCGCCGCGCGGCGCAACGACCCGACCGCGGTCGATGCGGTGCTCAATCGGATGTCGGCACGCACGGGCTTCGACGAATTTCAAAGTGTCGTGCTCAAGGCCACGCTGGATGTGTATCGGCGCCATCCGCTGCCGGATGCGTACTGGGATCTCGTCGCGGAGGAAGAAAAGAAACTTCCGCGCGAGACGTTCGCGTTTGTCAACGCGGTGAGCATCGCCGCCGCGGTCGCAATGCCGGCCTACCAATCGCTGGTCGAGGCGTGCCGGGTGAACGAAGCATCGGGAAAGAATCCGCAGCGCGCGGCAAACTGTGCCGCGATCGGTCGCGTCATGGTCGCGCAAGGCGGAACGTTCGTGGACAATCGCCTGGGCTATACGCTGCTGCGGCTGTCGCGCGCCTACACCGACGCGGATGTTGCCGCGGCGCGCCGCGATGACTGGCTATACTCGATGCACATGCAATCGATCCGTCTCGACGACGCGCAGGCTACCGCCGACTCGATCGTTGCGTACGAAACCGATTGGATGGAAACCGGCAGCGAGCTCGAAGCGATCCGGCGCGCGGGCGCACGTGCCGGCGTTGCGACCGACCCGCCCGCCGACTGGGGCGACGATTCCGGCATGTTCTCCGCCGAGCGCCTGCGCGCCGATGCGCAACGGCTCGCGGACCGAGCCGCCGCACAGAAGTAGTCCGCTCGCGCAAGCGACCGCCCCGCGCGCCGGTCGTGTGTGTCCGTTGTATGCTCGGACCGCGGAGGGAGTGCGCATGAATCGTCTCGTCATTGTCCTGCTCGCCATCGGCGGCACGCTCGTCGTGGGCGCCGCGCACGGCGCCGACCGCATCACCGGCAAGCCATTCGCGACCCGCTCGGAAGTGCTCGCGCCACACGGCATGGTCGCGACCTCCGTGCCGCTGGCCACGCAGATCGGGCTGGACGTGCTGAAGAAAGGCGGCAGCGCGGTGGACGCCGCGATCGCGGCCAATGCGGCGCTGGGACTGATGGAACCGGTGTCGAACGGCGTCGGCGGCGATCTGTTCGCGATCGTGTGGGACGCCAAGACGAAGAAGCTGTACGGCTACAACGGTTCGGGGCGCTCACCGAAATCGTTGTCGCTGGACTACTTCGTCGAGCACAAGATCGACGCGATTCCCGCGCTCGGACCGCTGCCGGTGAACGTACCCGGCGCGGTCGACGGCTGGTTCGCGCTGCACGAGCGTTTCGGCAAGCTGCCGATCAAGGACGACCTGGCGCCGGCGATCCGCTACGCGCGCGAGGGTTTTCCGGTGACCGAGCTGATCGCGTTCTACTGGAAGCTGTCGGTGCCGCGCCTGAGCCAATACCCCGGCTTCAAGGAGCAGATGACGCTCGACGGGCGCGCGCCGGAAAAAGGGGAAATGTGGAAAAATCCCAACCTGGCGAACACGCTGCAGACGATCGCCGACGGCGGCCGCGACGCGTTCTACAAGGGCCGCATCGCGCACGTGATCGGCGACTACTTCAAGGCCAACGGCGGATTTCTTTCCTACGCGGACATGGCCGCGCACCACGGCGAGTGGGTCGAACCGATTTCGACCAGCTATCGCGGCTACGACGTGTGGGAGCTGCCACCGAATGGCCAGGGCCTGGCCGCGCTGGAAATCCTCAACACGCTCGAAGGCTACGACCTGAAGAAATTCGGCTTCGGCAGTCCGGAGCACATTCATCTGTTCGTCGAGGCGAAGAAGCTGGCGTGGGAGGATCGCGCGCATCTGTACGCGGATCCGGATTTCTTCAAGGCGCCGATTGAAAAATTGTTGTCGAAGGAATACGCCGCCGCGCAGCGCAAGCGGATCTCGATGGACCACGCGATGCAAAGCGTCGAGCCGGTCAATCCGGCACTCGAACACGGCGATACGATCTACCTGACCACGGCCGATCAGTGGGGCAACATGGTTTCGCTGATCCAATCCAACTACCGCGGCATGGGCTCGGGCATGACGCCGCCGGGCCTGGGCTTCGTGCTGCAGGACCGCGGCCAGCTGTTCGTGCTCAAGCCGGGCCAGCCGAATTCGTTTGCGCCGGGCAAGCGCCCGTTCCACACGATCATCCCGAGCTTCATCACCAAGGACGGCAAGCCGTGGATCAGCTTCGGCGTGATGGGTGGCGGCATGCAGCCGCAGGGACACGCGCAGATCGTGATGAACCTGATCGATTTCGGCATGGGCCTGCAGGAAGCCGGCGACGCGCCGCGCATCCAGCACGAGCGCGACACCGAGCCGGAAGGCCAAAACACGCCGATGAAGGACGGCGGCGAGGTGGAACTGGAGTCCGGCTTTCCGTACGAGACGATCCGCGAGCTGATGCTCAAGGGCCATCTGATCACCTATGCACTCGGCCCGTACGGTGGCTACCAGGCGATCGAGCGGGACGAGCGGCACCATGTCTGGATCGGCGCGTCGGAAGGGCGCAAGGACGGCCAGGCGGCCGGTTATTAAGCTGCCGCTCACGCCACTTGCGGCTACACTGCGCATCCCCTTTTCGCACGGGATGCCATGATGCTGCGTTGTATACTTTTGCTCATCGCACTGCTGCCGCTGCCGGTCTGCGCGCAGCTGGCCAACCCGCCGGAAGCGCCGCAAGCGGCGCCGGCCGTACCGAATGCGCCGGAGATGACCCGCGAGCAGAAGCTCGAACAATACCGTCACGACCAGATCAACCTGCTGGCGCTGCGACCGGATGCCGAGTCGCTGCTTGGCGCGGCGCTGCTCGCCGATGCCGATACCGACGACAAGCGCCGGCCCGCGGCGCTGAAGGCGCCGGCGCTGCTCAAGCGCGCGCAGTCGAACGCGCCAGATGCCGCGTTGGTCTGGTGGGTCACCGCATCTTCCGAGTGCCGGGCCGCGGCGAAGTCATGTCCGTCGAGCGACGTGTTGCAAAAACTCGAGAGCCTGGATGCGGAAAACGCCGCGGTCTGGCTGCTGTCGCTATGGCACGCGCAACAAGCCGGCGACGCGCCGGCGGCACGCGCGGCGCTGACCAGCGCGGCGCAGGCCAAGCGCTACAACGACTATTTCGGCGCATTGGTCGCCGCGCTGTATCACGCGCAGGAAGTGCTGCCGATGAGCAACGAACTGCTCAACGCCACCGGCGCCGACGCAGGCGTCAGCGGCTATCGGCTGCTGACTGCGGCGAGCGTGACGCTTGCCACCGTGTCCTTACCGGGCGGCCGCGCACTGGCGCAAGCCTGCAAGCCGGCCGAACCGGCCGATGCAGCGGTCGTCACCGACTGCCTGGCGGTGGCCGAAAAAATGGAGTCCAGCCCCAGCCTGTTCGCGCGCGGCGCCGGCATGACCCTGCACGAATCGCTGCTGGCACAAGGCACGCCGGAGATGGACGCTCTGCACGCACAGCAGCGCCGCCTCGCCTGGCTGATGCAAAGCATGAGCGGCCTGGCTGCGCGCCTGGCCAACGAGGAGCGCCTCACGCGCAGCTACGTCGAGGCGCTGGGCGGATCCGGCGACGAATATGCCGCCGTGACCGAGGTGCTGCGCAGCCAGGGCATCTCGCGCGAACCGCCGCCGGGATGGCAGGCGCCGGCCGCGCCGGTCAAGCCCTAGCCTTTCGCCGGGCGCGGTTCACGTTGTACTCTTGAACGAACGCCAGGACGGCAGCTTGCCGCACAGGATGTCGCATCATTCCACCGGTATCGGTGCCGAGGTGAAGGAGACGCGTTCATGCGGAAGATTCTGGTAGCCAGTTCCAAGGGCGGCTGTGGCAAGACCACGATCGCGACCAACCTCGCGGCGCACTTCGCCCAGGACGGCAAGAACACCGTGCTGGTCGACGCCGACCGCCAGGGTTCGAGCCAGCGCTGGGCGGAAAAGCGCGCTGGCCTGCCGGCACCGGTGCTGGCGCTGTCGGGCCTGCGCCGCGACTGGGCCGAGCGCATTCCGGCCGACGCGCAGCGCGTGGTCGTCGACGGTCCGGCCGGCATCCGAGTCGGCGAGCTGGGCGAACTCGTCGAACACGTCGACACGCTGCTGATCCCGATCCTGCCCTCGCGCATCGACCTGGATGCGAGCGAAGTGTTCCTCGCCGACGTCGCCGGCCTGGCGCGGGTCAAGCGCGGCAAGGTCGCGGTCGGTCTCGTCGCGAACCGCCTCAAGCCGTGGACCACGGCTTCGCAGCAGGCCGTGGAAGACATGAAGAAGCTGCCGTTTCCGGTGGTCGGGCAACTGCGCGACACGCAGGGCTACGTGCTCGTGGCCAGCCTCGGCAAGAGCATCTTCGACTACAACTCCGAGATCATCCGCACGCATCAGGAAGACTGGGACAAGATCCTGCGCTGGCTGAAGCGGCACGGCTGAGCGCGACGTTTTCGAAAACACACCGCAGCAGACAGGGAGAACCACATGAAACGCGAAATCATCCTGCTGCGACACGCGCACGCGGATCAAGCCGTGCCGGCCGGTGGCGATAGCGACCGGCAGCTCAGTCCACGCGGCGTAAGCGAGGCCCGCGATGCCGGCCAGTGGCTGCGCGCGCATCACGCGCTGCCGGCACGGATCCTGTGTTCGCCGTCGCGGCGTACGTTGCAAACGCTCGATGACGCGCTCGGCGGCGTCGAGCGCAAGCTCGAGCAGCGCATCTACGAAGCGACCGCGGGCGAGCTGGCGAGCCTGATCGACGAACACGCCGACGCCGAGCGTTTGCTGTTGGTCGGACACAACCCCGGCTTCGAGACGCTGGTCGCGCTGCTCGCGACCGGCCAGTCGGGCGACTTCCGCGGCATTCCGCCGGGCGGCATCGCCTGGCTCGAGATCGACGGCCTGGCCGAACCGGGCGCCGGCATGCTCAAGGCGTTCTGGTCGCCGTAGAAGGCTGGCACGTGCGGTACGGACTTCTGTGCGGTCGGTTGCTGGCGGCGTGCGCGCTGCTCGCGGCACGTGCTGCCGGCGCACTCGATGCGAGTGCGGACACGCTGCAGTTCGACCAGTCCAAATCGTTCGCCGAATTCAGTGTGCGCGTGATGTGGCTCATTCCGGTGCATGGCCGCTTCGGCCGCGTGCACGGCGGCATCCGCATCGACCACTTCCGCAGCAGCGCCAGCGTCGAGGCACTGATCGACGTCGCCGACATGCACATGCGCACGCGCGGCGACGAGGCCTGGGCGAAATCGGCCGAGTTCTTCGATGCGCAACATTTTCCACAAATCCAATTCGTCTCGGAGCCGTTCTCGCTGGCGCGACTGGACAAGGGCGGCACGGTGTCCGGCATGCTGACCGTGCGCGGCATCGCGCGGCCAGCCACGTTCGAGCTGCAAGCGTCGCGCTGCGGCACTGCGCCCGGCGGCGAATGCCCGGTCGAAGCCGAAGGCGCGATCCGGCGCAGCGATTTCGGCATGCGTTCGCGCCGCGGTGCGCTGTCGGACAAGGTCGACCTGTCGTTTTCGATCCGCGTGCTGCCGCAGGCCGCGCCGACGCCATGACCCGTGGGGTTCCGCTCCTCGCCGCGCTGCTGCTGCTCGGCGGCTGCGCCGTCGATCGCCTGCACGCGCGCCGCGCCGCCGCGACCGCCGCGGCAGCGCAGGATCACACCCTGGCCTGCGCAGTGGCCGACAGCTGCGCGCCCGCCTCGCCGTTGCTCGCGCTGGCGCAACAGGCCGCACGCGAGTCGAGCAGCGACGCGCCGGTGCAATACGTCGGCATGCTCGAGCGCGGCGAGGATTCGCTGCTGGCGCGCGTGCACCTGATCCGCGCCGCGCGCCGCAGCATCGACATCCAGACCTTCATCTTCGCCGACGACGACGCCGGCCGGCTGGTGCTGGACGAATTGGTCAACGCCGCGCGCCGCGGGGTCAGCGTGCGCGTGCTGACCGACCAGCTGTTTTCGCTCGGCGACACCGAACTGTTGGCACAGCTGGCACGCGCGCACGTCAATTTCGAGCTGCGCGTCTACCATCCGACGTTCCACAAGGCGAGCACCTCGGCGCCGGAATTCGCCGCCGGTATACTTTGCTGCTTTTTCCGCTTCAACCAGCGCATGCACAACAAGCTGCTGCTGGTCGACGACGCGGTCGGCATCGTCGGCGGGCGCAACTACGAGAACCGCTATTTCGACTGGGACGACGAGTTCGACTACCGCGATCGCGACGTATTCGTCGCCGGCGCAGCGACCGCGGCGATGCGCATTTCGTTCGACGCGTTCTGGTCGCACCCGCGCAGCGTGCCGCTGAGCCGTCTGCGCGACGTGTCGGCGCGCATCCTCGCCGATGGCGTCGATGCGCCGCCGTACGCCGCGCCCGCGTACGCGAATCCCGCGCGCGTCGCCGCGCTGACTCGGCGCGCGGGCGATGCCGACTACGTGCGCAGCCGACTCGCCGCGAGCGCGCTGCGGGTGCGTGACGCCGAATACTTCGCCGACACCCCGCACAAGCCGGACGCGCCGCAGGAGGCGCACGACAACGCGCTGACGTTGCGCATCGCCGAGCTGTTGCGCCAGGCCAGCGAAGAAGTCGTGCTACAGACGCCGTATCTGGTGCTGAGCCGCAACGCCCGGCGCACGTTCTCGGATCTGCGCCGCGAGCATCCCGGATTACGCGTGCAGGTATCGACCAATTCGCTCGCCGCGACCGACGCGTTCTATGTCTACGCGATCTCGTACAAGTACAAGAAGCGCAATCTGAAGCTCGGCTTCGAAATCCACGAGTTCAAGCCGTTTCCGGCCGAAGCCGACGAGATCGTCGCCGGCTATGCACAACTCGGCGATGGCGACGGCAGCCGCGGCGGTGATCGCCGCTACGGCCGCGCGCCGCTCGAACGCCATGGCGTGCGCCTGGGCCTGCACGCCAAGTCGATCGTGATCGATGCGCGCGTGGCCTTGATCGGCTCGCACAACTTCGATCCGCGCTCGGACGACTACAACACCGAATCGGGTCTGATCGTGCGCGATGCGGCGTTCGCCGCCGCGCTGCGCGCCTCGATCCTGCGCGACAACGAGCCCGGCAACGCCTGGACCATCGCGCGCCAGCCGCGACCCGGTCCGCTCGGGCGGCTCAACAATGTGCTCGGCGACTTGTCGACACGCCTGCCGATCTTCGACCTGTGGCCGTTCCGCTACGCCACCAGCTACGAACTGCAGCCCGGCTGCGCGCCGCTGTCGCCACGCGACCCGGCGTTCTACTCGTGCTATCGCGATGTCGGCGATTTCCCGCAGGTCGACTTGCCGCTCAAGACGATTTACACGCGCATCGTGACCGCGTTCGGCGCCGGACTGCATTCGATCCTGTAGGCGCAGCCGCGAAATCGCGTCGATCGGCAACGCCGTAGAGGTCGAATTGGCATTGACGCGCCAGCGCCAGCTGGCTAGGCTGGCAAGCCGAAACCAGCTCACGCAAAAAGGCGCGCCATGGCCCTTGAATTCAAGATCGAAATCTCCGACAACGACCTGCCGTTCTTCATGCAGGCGATGCAGCGGGCCGAGGAGCGCGCCTCCAGCAAGAGCGCGCAGCAGATCCTCGAGGCGGCGCAGAAGACGCTGTCCGACACCAGCGACCACAGCATGCCGGAGTTCGTGCGCTCGCGCGTCAGCTCGGTCGAGAACCTGATCGACATGGTGCGCGACGAAGGCTGGGGCCTGGCGGCGGAGGACAAGAGCCGCATCATCTCGGCGCTGACCTACTTCGCCGATCCGGAAGACCTGATCCCGGACAACGTGCCAGTGCTCGGCTTCCTCGACGACGCGATCATGATCGAGGTAGTGCAGCAGGTGCTGCAGCCGGAAATCGAGGCGTACGGCGATTTCTGCGTCTATCGGCAGCAGGAAGCGCAACACCGCGGCACCGACGCCGCCACGGTCGGCCGCGCCGAATGGCTCGAAGGCCGCCGCGCCGAACTGCAGGCACGCATGCGCCAGCGCCGTACCTCGTACGCGCCGAAAGCCGGCTGGACGCCACAGTTTTCGTTCCGCTGACCGGGGACGCTCCGCTCTTCGTTCGGCTTGCGCCATTTTCATCTGAGCGACCTTAGCCCTCCCCTTCAATGGGAGGGTGGGTGGGAGGGTGTCCCCATTGCTCGTCATTCCAGCAAAAGCTGGAATCCGCCCCTTCTCTCCGCTCGTCATTCCAGCGCAAGCTGGAATCCAGTTCTTTCTTTTGATCTTGTCTCTTGATCTTGCCTGCAGAGCCAAGGCTTCCACTCCTCCTGCGGAGGAGCGGGTAACTTCTTTCTTTACTCGTGTAAAGAAAGAAGTCACCAAGAAAGAAAGCACGTGAAAGCAGAGCGCGCCATGGGAGGACCTGCACGTGCACGCTGTAACGCTTCGAAGCTCCCCAGCGAGACTCGGTCGCGCAACCTTCAGTACTGCGCGCTTCGCTTGCTTGCCTTTGAGCGGAGCTAACACGCCTAAGGTGCGACGCAAGAGTCGTACCCGCCATCTTCGCGATCTTGTCGAATGCATGGGCGGCTCCTCCCATGGCGCGCTCTGCTCTGACGTGCTTTCTTTTCTGGTGACTCTTTTCTTTACACGAGTAAAGAAAAGAGTTACCCGCTCCTCCGTAGGAGGAGTGGAAGCTCTGCTCTGAGAGTTACCCGCTCCTCCGTTAGGAGGAGTGGAAGCTTTGGCTCTGAGAGTTACCCGCTCCTCCGTAGGAGGAGTGGAAGCTCTGGCTCTCGTAGCAAAAAGAAGAAGACAAGGCCCCAAGAAAGAACTGGATTACACGCGAGCTCCTGCCCGCGTGCCCTGCGGGCCATTCGCTGCGCGAATGTTCGCTTCGGCATCCTGCCTACGCAGTCCCGCCTACGCGGGAATGACGAGCGAAAGGCAAGAACTGGATTCCAGCTTGCGCTGGAATGACGAGCAAACGGAAAGAATTGGATCCCCCCGGCACGGGAATGACGAGCATGAGAGCAAGAACTGGATTCCAGCTTGCGCTGGAATGACGAGCGAAGGACAACGCTTCGCCGACAGCGACACGGCGCGTCTTGCAATCTACCAACGATCGAGATACGTTAGTACTAACGTAAGTACTGACGGATATCGCAATGTTCCTGCAATCGCAAGGTGAGTTGGCGCTCGGCAGCCGCTTCAAGGCGCTGAGCGAGAGTCTGTATGGCATCGCCAATGCGAGCTACCGTGCCGTCGGCGTCGAGCTCGACGCGCACTGGTTTCCGGTGTTGCGCTATCTGCAGGTGAGGGGCCCGGCCGGGGTCGGGACGATCGCGACGGCGATCGGCCAGACCCATTCGGCGGTGAGTCAGCTCGCATCGAAGCTGCAACGCGCCGGCTGGATCACGCGCCGCGGCGACCGTGGCGATGCGCGCCGCAGCGTGCTGGATCTGAGTGCCGAAGGCGAGCAACGTCTCGGCGTCATGGGGCCGATCTGGTACGCGATCCGGCGCGGCGCGGCGGCGGCCGTCGCGCGCAGCGGCGGCGCGTTGCTGGGCGCGCTGTCGAAGCTCGAAGCGGACCTTGCGTCCGGCCGCGTGCAACAGGAAATCCTCGAGCAGCACGCGCGCTTGCGTGCGGCCAAGCCGCAGGTGCAGCCGTTCCGGCGCGAATGGCGCGAGCATTTCTATCGCATCAATGCCGAGTGGCTGGAACGCTACTGGACGATCGAACCGATCGATCAGCGCGTGCTCTCGCAGCCGGAGAAGCACATCCTGGAACCGGGCGGCGCGATTTTTTTCGCGCTGATCGACGGCGAGGTGATCGGCACCTGCGCGCTGCTGCAGGAATCGCCCGGTGTATTCGAGTTGACCAAGATGGGCGTGGAAACCGGCTGGCGCGGCATCGGCGCGGGCCGCCTGCTGATCGAGGCGAGCATCGCCGAGTTCGACAAGCGCCGCGGCAAGACCCTGTTCCTCGAATCGAATGCGAAGCTCAAGGCGGCGCTCGCGCTGTACGAGAGCGCCGGCTTCGTGCATCAGCCCGCGCCGCGCCCGGGATCGCACTATCAGCGTTCGGACGTCTATATGATTTATGAGCCGAAGCGCACACGGGCGGCGGCGAAATCCGCGCGATCTGAACGGCGACGGAAATAGGGCGCGCGCCCTCCTGCGCCATAGGGATTGCCATCCGGTCTGGCCCCCTCTCCCGCTGGCGGGAGAGGGTTGGGGTGAGGGTGGCGCATCCGCAGCGCGGCAGCGGAACCGTTGTCGCAACTTCAAGCGCCACCCGCACCGCGCCTTCGGCGCGACCTCTTCCGCCAGCAGGAAGAGGCGCAGAGCAATTGCTTATGCCATCAAGCGGAGCGAAGCGTTCATCCAAGTCGCGGCCGCGCGAGTGGACGTCATCGACTGAACCGGGTGCGCGCTGAAGGCAACCGCGAGTAGGCGCGCGATCGCGTAGTGCTCAGTGCGTGCCGAACACCACGATCGTCTTGCCGGCGACCGAGATCATGCCCTGCTCCTCGAGCTGCTTGAGCACGCGCCCGACCATCTCGCGCGAGCAGCCGACGATGCGGCTGATTTCCTGGCGCGAGATGCGGATCTGTGTGCCCTTCGGATGCGACATCGCATCCGGCTCTTCGGTCAGGTCGATCAGGGTCTTGGCGACGCGGCTGGTCACGTCCATGAACGCGAGGCGGCTGACCTTGCGCGAGGTATGCAGCAGACGGTTGGTCAGCTGCGTGCCGATCGAGAACAGCACCTTGGCGCACTCGTCGCGCAACGGACCGTCGAACAGCTGGAACATGCGCTCGTAGCTGATTTCGGCCAGGTCGCACGACGTGCGCGTGCGCACCATCACCTCGCGCCGCGGGGTTTCCACGAACAGGCCCATCTCGCCGATGAACTCGCCACGGTTGATGTAGGCGAGGATCAGCTCGCGCCCTTCCTCGTCCTCGGTCGAGACCGTCACCGAACCGTCAATGATGAAGTACAGGATGTTGGCCGAGTCGCCGGGCCGGATGATCGCGGTCTTGCTCGGGTAACGGCGGCGGTGGCACTGGCCGAGGAAGCGCTCCATCGAGCCCTGGTCGAGCACCAGCGAAGCCGGCGCCTGTACGCGATTCACTTGGCGCTGCAACGTATAACGGAGGTCCACCATGCTCAATCTCGTGCCCCTTTTTCAGCACGTTCGAAGAATGCGGGCATCCTGCCGTAATTCCCGAACTGACGATCCGTGGCGAAGGCCCGGCCCACTCGTCGCAGCGAGTATGCACATGTTAGGCGAAAACCACCAAACGTCCGACTCTGCGAGTGTACAAGACTTCGCGGCGGGATGGCTTGCACCCCCGGTTTGATCCATAATTCGCCCCCTTCCCGCTCCGCCCGATTGTGAGGTACCGCCGTGGTCAAGCCGCTGCCACGCCTGAAGCTGCAGGGTTTCAACAACCTGACCAAGGCATTGAGCTTCAACATCTACGACATCTGCTATGCGGTGACGCCCGAACAGCGCGACCGCTACATCGAGTACATCGACGACACCTACGACTCCGACCGCCTGACCAAGATCCTGACCGACGTGGCCGAGATCATCGGCGCGAACATCCTCAACGTCGCGCGCCAGGACTACGATCCGCAGGGTGCCTCGGTCACGATCCTGATCTCCGAGCATCCGGTGGTGGAGAAGCTCGGCCGCGACATGATCTCCGACGCGGTCGTGGCGCACATGGACAAGAGCCACATCACGGTGCACACCTATCCGGAGACGCACCCGCACAACGGCATCGCCACGTTCCGCGCCGACATCGACGTGGCCACCTGCGGCGTGATTTCGCCGCTGAAGGCGTTGAACTACCTGATCGACAGCTTCGAGTCCGACATCGTGACGATGGATTACCGCGTGCGCGGCTTCACGCGCGACGTGAAGGGCAAGAAGCACTACATCGACCACCGCATCAACTCGATCCAGGAATACCTGGCCAAGCACATCCGCCAGAAGTACGAGATGTTCGACGTCAACGTGTATCAGGAAAACATCTTCCACACCAAGATGCACGTGAAGGAGTTCGACCTCGAGACGTACCTGTTCGAGGCGCATGCCGACGACTTGTCGTTCAAGGACCGCCAACGCATCGAGGCGCTGCTCAAGCGCGAGATCGAGGAGCTGTTCCACGGGCGCAATTTGACCTGACGGCATCGGGCTGCGCGGTCCCGCGTCGGCCTCTTGCTGCTCGTCATTCCCGCCTGCGCGGGAATGACGGAGGCTGAAGTTGCGCCCGGCATCGACTCGAATATTGGCCGATGGTGCCGCCCATACCTTTTGGCCCATGCAGCCGCGTGCTTCTGCAGCTACGGTTTCGGCACTCTCTTTGCGTACGTCCCGGAGCACCCATGAAACGCAACCTCCTCGCCCTCGCCTGCGCGAGCCTGCTTGCCGCCTGTTCGCAGGCACCCGAAGCACCGAAGGCCGCGGCCGCTGCGGCGACGCCGGCGGCACCCGCGGCGCCGGCAGCGCCGGCGCCGTCGCTCGCGCCGAAGTCCGGCATCGACTTGCAGTACGTCGATGCGGGCACGCGTTCGCAGGACGACTTCTACCGTCATCTCAACGGCAAGTGGCTCGACACGTTCGAGATCCCCGCGGACAAGCCGGGCTACACGGCGTTCAACCAGGTATTCGACGAAACGCAGGCGCACATGCGCGAGCTGGTCGAGGCCGCGGCGAAGGGCGACACGAACGTCGACGCGAACCAGCGCAAGATCGGCGACCTGTACAACAGCTACATGGACGAGTCCAGGCTCGAGTTGCTCGGCGCCACGCCGCTGCAGGCCGACTTTGCCGCGATCGACGCGATCAAGGACAAGGCGGGGCTCGCCACGCTGATGGGCGAGCTTGGCCGTAGCACGACGCAAGCCGGTTCGTTCGGTCCGTCCGGCACCACGCTGCCGTTCGTGGCGTACGTGCACCAGGACAACAAGGACTCGACCAAGTACGTGGTCGACTTCCAGCAGAGCGGCATCGGCCTGCCGGATCGCGACTATTACCTGAAGGACGACGACGCCAAGCTCAAGCAGATGCGCGCCGACTACGAAAAGCACGTCGAGAAGATGCTTGCGCTCGCCGGCGACAAGGACGCGGCGAAGAACGCGAAGGACATCGTCGCGCTGGAAACGCAGTTGGCCAAGGCGCAGTGGACCAAGGTCGAGCTGCGCGATCCGCAGAAGGCGTACAACAAGGTCGAGACCGCCAAGCTCGACGCGCTCGCGCCGGGCTTCGACTGGAAGGCATACCTCGGCGCCGCGGAGATTGCCGGCAAGGTCGACTACGTGATCGTCGGCCAGCCGACCTACGTCACGCAGTTCGGCAAGATTTTCGCGAACACATCGCTGGCGCAGTGGAAGACGTATTTCCGCTGGCACCTGCTCAACGACTACGCGCGCTATCTGTCCAAGCCGTTCGTCGAGGAGAACTTCGCGTTCAACGGCACGGTGCTCAACGGCACACCGCAGGACCAGCCGCGCTGGAAGAAGGGCATCAACCTGGTCAGCGGCCAGCTCGGCGAGGCGCTTGGCAAGGTCTACGTCGACAAGTTCTTCCCGCCGGAGCACAAGGCGCGCGTCGAGGCGCTGGTCAACAACCTGCTCGCCGCGTACAAGGCCGACATCGACACGCTCGACTGGATGAGCCCCGCGACGAAACAGGCGGCGCAGGCGAAGCTCGCCAAGATCGCGGTCAAGATCGGTTATCCGGAAAACTGGCGCGATTATTCGAAGTTCACCGTGGCGAAGGACGACCTCGCCGGCAACATCAAGCGCGGCAACATCTTCGAGTACGAGCGCAACATCGCCAAGCTCGGTGGTCCGATCGATCGCGCCGAGTGGGGCATGACGCCGCAGACGATCAACGCCGAATACAACCCGGAGATGAACTCGATCGAGTTCCCGGCTGCGATCCTGCAGCCGCCGTTCTTCACCGCCGACGCCGACGACGCGGTCAACTACGGCGCGATCGGCGCGGTGATCGGCCACGAGATCTCGCACGGCTTCGACGACCAGGGCGCGCAGTACGACGGCGACGGCAATCTGCGCGACTGGTGGACGAAAGAGGACCACGAGAAATTCGCGGCCAAGACCAAGGCGCTGGTCGAGGAATACAACACGTTCGAGCCGGTCAAGGGCTATCACATCAACGGCGAGCTGACGCTGGGCGAGAACATCGCCGACAACTCCGGCCTGGCGATCGCGCTCAAGGCGTACAAGATCGCGACCGCGTCGAAGCCGGCGCCGTTGATCGACGGCTACAGCGGCGAACAGCGCGTGTTCATGGGCTACGCGCAAGTGTGGCGCGGCAAGTACCGCGACAACCTCACCGTGCAGTTGGTCAAGACCGACCCGCATTCGATGCCGATGGCGCGCGTGCTCGGCGTGCTGGTGAACCAGCCGGCGTTCTTCGAGGCGTTCGGCATCAAGGAAGGCGACAAGATGTATCGAACGCCGGAGCAGCGCGTGCAGATTTGGTGAGGCCGATCGGCGTCGCGCCGCCTTCTGCGAGGGTTGCGCGGATAGAAGTGCCCGCTCACACATAGTCACACGCGACGACAAGCGACTCGAAAAGCCGGCCCCGCGCCGGCTTTTCCTTTGCTGGTACCTTTGGCCCATGCAGCTCACCGGCTGCTCGGCTACGGTGCGCCCACGCCTTCAAGTGCAACTGCATCTTCCGGGAGGAACGCCATGAATCGCACCGCTCTTGCCCTCGCGTGCGCGAGCCTGCTCGCCGCCTGTTCGCAATCGGCGCCGCCGCCGCAGGCGGCCGCCGCACCGCCCGCTCCCGCCGCCGCGCCGACGCCGCCGCCACCGGCGCCGAAGTCCGGTATCGACCTGGCCGGCGTCGACGCGAACGCGCGCGCGCAGGACGACTTCTACCGCCACGTCAACGGCAAGTGGCTCGACACGACCGAGATCCCGGCGGACAAGGCGCGCTACGGCACCGGTGCGATCGTGTTCGATTCGATCCAGGAAAAACTGCATGGCCTGGTCGACGATGCCGCCGCCGGCAAGATCTCCGGCACCAATGCCGACACGAACAAGATCGGCAACCTGTATGCGAGCTTCCTGGACGAAGCTGCGCTCGAGGCGCTCGACGCCAAGCCGCTCGAAGCGCGTTTCGCCGCGATCGCTGCGATCAAGGACGCGAAGGGCGTGGCGGCGCAGCTGGCCGAAATGAACCGCAGCAGCGCGGTCGTCACCGGCTACGGACTGCAGACCAATTCGCCGGTCGGCATCTTCATCCACCAGGACAACAAGGACGCGACCCACTATATCGCCGATCTGCAGCAGGGCGGACTCGGCCTGCCGGATCGCGACTACTACCTGAAAGACGACGACGCCAAGCTCAAGGGCATGCGCGCGGACTACCGCAAGCACGTCGAAAAGATGCTCGGCATGGCCGGTGACAAGGACGCCGCGGCGGATGCGGACGCGATCCTGAAACTCGAGACCGCGATCGCCGAGGTGCAGTGGGACAAGGTGCAGTTGCGCGATCCGATCAAGGCCTACAACAAGGTCGAAACGGCCAAGCTCGGCACGCTCGCACCGGGTATCGACTGGGATGCGTATCTCGAGGCGAGTGGCCTCAGGGGCAAGGCGGACAACGTGATCGTCGCTCAGCCGACCTACCTGACTGCGTTCGCCAAGCTCGCGGCGGCGACGCCGGTCAAGACATGGCAAGCCTATTTCCGCTGGCACACGCTGAGCGAACTGGCGCCGCTCATGTCGAAGCGCTTCGTCGACGAGAACTTCGCGTTCTACGGCACCGTGCTGCGCGGCGTGCCGCAGAACCAGCCGCGCTGGAAGCGCGGCCTGGCGCTGGTCAATGCCGGCATCGGCGAGGAACTCGGCAAATTGTATACCGCGAAGTATTTCCCGCCGCAAAGCAAGGAGCGCGCGCTGCAGCTGGTCAAGAACCTGCTCGCGGCGTTCAAGCAGGGCATCGATCGCCTGGACTGGATGAGCGCCGAAACCAAGCAGGCCGCGCAGGCCAAGCTCGCCAAGTTCACGCCGAAGATCGGCTATCCCGACACCTGGCGCGACTACTCCACGCTCAACATCGACAAGACCGATCTCGCCGGCAATCTCAGCCGCGCGATGCAGTTCGAGTTCCAGCGCAACTTGAACAAGCTCGGCAAGCCGATCGATCGCGGCGAATGGGGCATGACGCCGCAGACGCTGGACGCGTACTACAACCCCGAGTTGAACGAGATCGTGTTCCCGGCCGCGATCCTGCAGCCGCCGTATTTCGATCCGGCCGCGGACGACGCGGTGAACTATGGCAGCATCGGCGCGGTAATCGGGCACGAGATCTCGCACGGCTTCGACGATCAGGGCGCGCAATACGACGGCGACGGCAACCTGCGCGACTGGTGGACGAAACAGGATCACGAGAAATTCGCCGCCAAGACCAAGGCGCTGGTCGCCGAGTACAACGCGTTCGAGCCGGTCAAGGGTTACCACATCAACGGCGAGCTGACGCTCGGCGAAAACATCGCCGACAACTCGGGCCTGACCGTCGCGTACAAGGCCTACCAGCTATCGCTCGACGGCAAGCCGGCGCCGGTGATCGACAACCTGAGCGGCGACCAGCGCTTCTTCATGGGCTTCGCCACGGTGTGGCGCGCCAAGGCGCGCGACAACGCCGTGATCCAGCAGATCAAGACCGATCCGCACTCGATGCCGGAGTTCCGCGTGCAGGGCGTGGTGGTGAACCAGGAGGGTTTCTACAAGGCGTTCGACCTGAAGCCCGGCGACAAGATGTATCTCGCGCCGGAGCAGCGCGTGGCTATTTGGTAAATGCGCACGCAACCCTGGTGAAGAAAAAGCCGGCACAGCGCTGGCTTTTTCTTATCCGTTCGCGCTGAGCATAGGCGCGCAGCGCCGAAGTCGAAGGGTTCCGCAGCGCTTCGACTTCGCTTGCTGCGCAAGCTACGCTCAGCGCGAACGGACAAGGCGTATGGCGTCAAATCCGGTACGCCACTGCCTTCATCACCGCGCTCGCAAAGCGCATCAGCGTCGGCACCGGCGGCGGCAGTTCGATGCCGCCGGATGCTTTGGCGTTGGCGCCATGGCGCGCCTCCTCGGCTTGCATCTGCGCGACAACGGCGCGGCTCGGCGCGTCCGCATCGGGAAGCTTTTCCAGATGCTCGCCCAGATGCGCTTCGACCTGGCGCTCGGTTTCGACCACGAAGCCGAGACTCACGCGATCGCTGACCAGCGCGGCGACCGCGCCAATCGTGAAGCTGCCGGCATACCACAACGGATTGAGCAGGCTCGGCCGGCTGAGCAATGCATCGAGCCGCTCGCCGCACCAGGCCAGGTGATCGGTTTCCTCGGCGGCAGCCGCGAGCAGCTGCGTGCGCGTGGTCGAATCGCGCGCGACCACGGCCTGGCCCGAATACAATGCCTGCGCGCACACTTCGCCGGTGTGGTTGACGCGCATCAGGCCGGCGGCGTGGCGGCGCTGTGTGTCGTCCAGTTCGCCCTCGGCGATGCCCTGCGCCGGCGACGGCCGCGACGCGATGGGCGTAGCGCCGAACGCGGTGCCGAGCGCGCGCTCGACTTCGCTCAGTACGCGATCGAATTGGGATGCATGGCGGACGAACATGGGTCAATTCTGAAGCTGTTGCGCGAGCAGGGCAACCGGGTGCAATACACGCGGCGCGCGGCGGCGCCCGCGCAGGCCGTTGTCGAGAAAGATACGGCAGCCGACGTTGCTGGTGACGAGCAGGTGCGGCGCGAGCGCCTCAATCTGATCGAGCTTGTCGCGCCGGAGACTGTCGGCGATCGCGGCGTGACGCAGCCAGTAGTCGCCCGCGGCGCCGCAACAGCCGGGCTGCATCGGCACGGCGACAATGTCCATTTGTGGAATATGCCGCAATACGCGCAGCACGTCTGCCTCGGCGCCGGCCACGTTCGCCTGCGTGCATGGCGTGTGCAGCGCCACGCGCTGCGGCAGTGCGCGGAAGCGCAAAGCCGCCAGGCGCGGATCAGCGGCGAGGAATTCGTGGATCTCGCGCACCTGGATCTCGCTATCGGCGAATACGCGATCGCGCAGCGTGCCGTAGCAGCCGGATGCCGACACCAGCACGGTGTCGACAGCGGCATCGGCAAACGCGTGCCGCGTCGGCGCGGCGAGCGCGGCGGCCGCCGCCGTGTCGCCTTGGTGCAACGCGAGCGCACCGCAACACGCTTGCGCCGACGGCTCGACCACGGCGTAACCGAGCGCCGCCAGCAAGCGGCGCGCGCCGGCGTGCACATCGCGGTCGGCCACGGCGGCGACGCAGCCGAGAAACAAGCCGACGCGGCCGCGTACCGGCGTCGGCGCAGCCTCGCCTGTTGCCGCCGGCACGGCTGGAACGCGCGGCAATTCGGCGAGCGCGCGCGCCACGCCAAGCCGACGCCACAGCGGCCGCAGCAAGCGGCTTTGTATACATTGCCGCACGCCAGGCAGGTTCGCCGCGCGCAGCGCCACGCCGAGCAGCCGCGGCCGCGCCAACCACCACGCCAGCGCATCACTCGCCTGCTGCGGCGCCTGCCGGCGCAGCAGGGAACGCACGCCGACGATCAGCTCGCCATAGCGCACCTGCGATGGGCAGACCTTTTCGCAACGCATGCAGGCCAGGCATTGGTCCAAATGCCGCGCCGCCGAGCCGGCGCCGTCCGCCGGCAGACTGCCGAGCGCGAGCGCTGCGGCCAGCGCGATACGGCCGCGCGGCGACTCGGCTTCCTGGCGCGCCACGTGATAGGTCGGGCATTGCGGCTGGCACAGACCGCACTTGACGCACTGATCGGCCAGCGCGACGAGCTGCGCCGCGGTGTCGGGCATCGGTGGCGGAAGTACGGTGGACATCGATCCGGCGGGGTTCCGTGTCAGCGGTTCGGCTGGTGCCGCGTTGCAGACTATGGAACCGCAACGCGCCGACAACCATGATCGCATCATCGCCGTCTCTCTGCCGCTGGATCAAGCCTCGTCTGCTCGCCTTGCTGGCGGCATCGGTCGCGCTGAGCGCCGCGGCGACGCCGGCGACGGACGCCACGCGCGAACGCGACGACCTGCGCTGGCTCGCTCGCGTTACCTACGGCGCCGATTCGGCGACGCTGGCGCACCTGCGCAATGTCGGCCGCGAGCGCTTTCTCGACGAGCAACTGGCAGCGCGCGACGACACGCTGCCGGCGCCGGTGCAGGCGCAGATCGACGCAATGCCGATCACGCAGACGCCGGCAGCGACGCTGCTCGCCGACGAGATCGCCGCGCAACAGCGCGTGCGCGCGCTCAAGGACGGCGACGCAGCGAGCGCGGCGCGGCGCGCGCGCAACGAAGCCGGTAACGCGTACGCGCGCGATGCGATGCGCCGGCACCTGCTGCGAGCGGTGTATTCGCCGGCACAACTGAAAGAACAGATGGATTGGTTCTGGCTGAATCACTTCAGCGTGTTCGCGCGCAAGGGCGCGCTGCGCTGGCTGGTGGCCGACTACGACGAGCATGCGATCCGGCCACATGCGCTCGGCAAGTTCCGCGACTTGGTGCTGGCCACGCTCACGCACCCGGCGATGCTGCAGTACCTGGACAACGCGCGCAACGCGCGCGATCACGTCAATGAGAACTACGCGCGTGAGCTGATGGAATTGCACACGCTCGGCGTCGACGCCGGCTACACGCAGCGCGACGTGCAGGAATTGGCGCGTGTGTTGACCGGGGTCGGCGTCGCGCTCGGCGATCGCGGCGCGCGCCAACCCGGCTACCGCAGCGACGGCTTGTACGCGTTCTATCCGGCGCGCCACGATTTCGGCGACAAGGCGCTGCTCGGCCAGACGATCAAAGGCCGCGGTTTCGACGAGATCGCGCAGGCGGTCGACCTGCTGGTGCGCCAGCCGGCGTGCGCGCGCTTCGTCTCGCGCAAGTTGGCACAGTATTTCGTCGCCGACGAACCGCCCGCCGCGCTCGTGACCGCGATGAGCGACACGTTCCGGCGCAGCGACGGCGACATCGCACAGGTGCTGCGTACGTTGTTCGCATCGCGCGAATTCGCCGTTTCGCTCGGCAGCAGCCGCTTCAAAGATCCGATGCACTACGTGGTGTCGTCGGTGCGGCTGGCCTGCGATCGCGGCACGATCGCGGATGAGCGGCCGTTGCTCGGCTGGCTCAACGGCCAGGACGAAGCGCTGTTCGGCCGCCAAAGTCCGGACGGCTATGCGCTGGCGGCCAGCGCCTGGACGAGCTCGGGTCAGCTCAGCCGCCGCTTCGAGATTGCGCGCGCGATCGGCGGCAACTACGCCAACGTGCTCGCGTGCGGCGACGCGTCCGGCGAGACGCCGCGGCTCGACGGCGCGCTGTATGCGGCATCGATTCAGCCGTATCTGTCGCCGGCTACGCGCGACGCATTGGCCCAAGCGAGATCGCCGCGCGAATGGAACGCGATGCTGCTCGCTTCGCCCGAATGGAACCTGCGCTAGTGTCCCCGAACATGCACCGTCGCGATCTGCTCCGCTCGCTGGCCGCACTCCCGGCACTCACGTTGGCCGGCCGTCTGTTTGCCGCGCCGCCGTCGACGCCGCGTTTCCTGCTCGTGTTCCTGCGCGGCGGTTACGACTGTGCCAACGCGCTGGTGCCGTATGCGAGCGATTTCTACTACGCGGCGCGGCCGACGCTGGCGATCGCGCGGCCGACGGTGAATGACGCGAACGGCGCACTCGCGCTCGACGACAGCTGGGCACTCGCGCCGGCGCTGCGTGCGTCGATCGGCCCACTGTACGCCGCCAAGCAGGTCGCGTTCATCCCGTTTGCCGGCAGCGAGGATTTGTCGCGCAGCCATTTCGAGACGCAGGACAGCATCGAGCGCGGCCTGCCGCAGGCGCAGCACGACTACCGCAACGGCTTCATGGCGCGCCTGGCCGCGGTGCTCGGCGCGCGTGCCGCGCCGATCGCGTTTACCGATGCGGTGCCGCTGACATTCACCGGTGCCGGCGACATCCCGAACGTGTCGTTGCGCACGCTCGGCACGACGTCGTTCGATGCGCGCCAGGCGGCGTTGCTCGAAGGCATGTACCGCGATCGCGCGTTGCACGCGGCGGTCGCCGACGGCTTGCAGCTGCGCCAGCAACTGGCCGAAGAATTCGCCGGCGATGCGCAGGCGGCCAACCGCGGCGCGATCAACGCGCGCGGCTTTGCCGCGCAGGCCGAGCGCGTCGCGCGCCTGATGCGCGAGCACTATCGTGTGGGCTTCATCGACGTCGGCGGCTGGGACACGCACGTCAACCAGGGTGCGGCGCAAGGTCAGCTCGCCACCAACCTCGACAGCCTCGGTCGCGGCCTCGCCGCGTTCGCGCAGGCGCTCGGCGCGGAGTGGAACAACACGGTGGTCGCGGTGATCTCGGAATTCGGGCGCACGTTCCGCGAAAATGGCAGCAAGGGCACCGATCACGGCCACGGCACGGTGTACTGGGTGCTCGGCGGCAGCGTGCGCGGCGGACGCATCGTCGGCGAACAGACCCGCATCGACCGCGCCGCGCTGCTGCAGGACCGCGACCTGCCGGTGCTGAACGGCTATCGCGACGTACTCGGCGGCCTGTTCGCGCGCCTGTGGGGCCTGGATGCCGCGCAGCTGCAGCGCGTGTTCCCGCAGGCGAAGCCGCGCGACCTGCGGCTTGCGTGAAACATACGATGCGACATTGTACACACGTATACGTGTGCAATTTTCGTTAGCGGCGGTAACTTCGCATTAACCTCGATCTAAGCCTGCCTTCACCGCGCGCGGCGTAGCCTGTGCGGGCTTGCACGGCGGCCGCCACGCATGCACCCCACGCAACTTCAAGGAGCAATCGAGATGAATCAAGACGTGATCCAGGGGCAATGGCAGCAACTGAAGGGGTCGCTCAAGGCGAAATGGGGCAAACTCACCGACGACGACCTGAGCCGCGCGCAGGGCAACCACGAGTATCTCGCCGGCCGGCTACAGGAGCGCTATGGCTGGCAAAAGGATCAGGCCGAACGCGAGCTCAAGGATTTCGAGCGCTCGCTGCACAAATCGCGCGCCGCATAGCGCGCTACGCAAACGGGCCGCGATGCGGCCCGTTTGTTTTTCAAGTGTCTAGCTTTTCGCCTGCTTGAGCTTGGCCAGGTCCGCCAGCACCTGGGCGGAATTCTCCTTCGGGTCGACATCGGCGTAGTGCTTGGCGATGCGGCCGTGCGGATCGATGATGAACGTTTCGCGCTTGGCGTAGCTGATGTTCATCTTCTGCGAGAACGTCAGCACGCCGTAGGCCTTGGCTGCGACCTGGTCGTGGTCGGACAGCAGCGGGAACGGCACGTGGTACTTCTCGGCGAAATCCGCGTGCGACTTCACGTCATCGAGGCTGACTCCGTACACCTCGGCGCCGGCCTTGTGCAGCTTGAGCACGTCGTCGCGGAATTGGCAGACCTCGGTGGTGCAGCCCGGCGTGAAATCCTTCGGATAGAAATACAGCACCAGCCACTTGCCCTTCGCATCGGCAAGCGAGTGCCACTCGCCCTTCTGATCCTGCAGCTTGAAGTCCGGCGCCGCCTGACCGTCCTGCGGCGCCGCCGCGGCTTCGTCGGCCAGACACAGCGGCGCGGCGGCAAACGCGACGACGAGCGACAACAGCATTGTCAATGAACGCAGCATGGATCACCTCGTGAAAAAGTGGTGGCCGCAGCATACGCCGTTGCACGGCGCCGTGCCTGTCGCGGCCAGGTCACGATCCGACCGGCGCGACGCCGCGTTTCTTGCAGAGCCGCGTCGCGCATGCGCTATGCTGCGAGCCAAAACGGAGCAAGCCATGTCCCGCCATCTCGCGATCACCGAATCCGTGGAACGCTACATCGACACGCACACGCGCGAAAGCGCGGTCGCCGCCGCGCTGCGCGCCGAGACCGCGCCGATGCCGCAGGCCGGCATGCAGATCGGCGCCGACCAGGCCGCCTTTCTCGCCCTCATGGTGCGCGCGATCGGCGCCCGCCGCTGCGTCGAGATCGGCACGTTCACCGGCTACAGCGCGCTCGCGGTCGCCGCCGCGCTGCCCGCCGACGGCAAGCTCGTGTGCTGCGACATCAACGCCGAGTGGACCGCGATCGGCCAGCGTCACTGGACGCAGGCCGGCGTCGACGCGCGCATCGAACTGCGCCTCGCACCCGCACTCGACACGCTGCGCGAACTGAACGCGCGCGACGGCGCCGGCAGCTACGATTTCGCCTTCATCGACGCCGACAAGGCGCGCTACGACGCATACTACGAAGCGTGCCTGACCTTGCTGCGCCCAAACGGCCTGATCGCGCTCGACAACATGCTGTGGTCGGGCCGTGTGGCCGATTCCAGCGTGAACGATGCGGACACCGCGGCGATCCGCGCGTTGAACGCGAAGATCCACGCCGATGCGCGCGTCGACGCAAGCCTGCTCACGATCGGCGACGGAGTGATGTTGGTGCGCAAGCGTTGAGTCATTGTTTCCGCGCCGTTCCGAGGCGTGAGCAACGACCGGTTGATCCCGAACGTGACGCGCAGGCGTATTCGCTACCCGTTGTAGCGGTAGCATCTGGTGGCACGACCCGTTCGACTCCTTCGTCGCTGTTGAGCCTCGCGCTCCCCCGCGAGGCTCGAACGGCGACCAGTTGATCCGCGCGTGCGCAGCACGCGTGGATGACCAAGGCTATTTGGGCTTGTTGGGCAGTTTCGATGCGTCGAAACCTGACACTTCGAACGTGAATGTCTGTTCGCCGCCTTCCTTGAGCGTGGCGTCGATGCTGACTGTCTTCGCCTTCTCCAGCCGCGCGATGAAACTCTTGTCGTCATCAATGAACAATGCCGGCTCGCCGGTCGGCGGGATCGTCGCCTTCATGCGTTCCGGCTTGGCGCCATCGAACGCCACCGGCAGCGTGGCGCAGCCTTTGCGGCAATCGAAGGTCGCGTTGTCGAGCAACAAGTAGACACTCTGACCCCATTTCGGATGTTGGCGCAGCACCAGGCGGATGCGGCGCGGTTTGTGATCGGCGCCCGCACCGAGCGGTTGCTTGCTTTCAATCGCGCCCGTGTACTGCGTGCCGCCGGCTTCGGGCACCGCGTTGTACGCCCACAGTCGTGCCAGGCGTTGCGTTTCGGCTTTCTGCGCCGCCTTCGTGCGCACGTCGGCGAGAGTCTTCTGCACTGTCGCGGCGGCGGCCGTGTCCGGGTACTTGCGCACGATCTCGTCGCCGAGCGAAGCAGCCAGATCGATGCTGCCGCTGCTGCGCATCTGTTCGTACAGCGCCAGCTGCTTGGCCGCCTTGGTTTCGTTGGCGGCCTTGGCCGTGGCGACCGGGTCCGCGGCAGGCGGCGCGCTGCCGCCGGAGCACGCGGCAAGTGCCAGCACGGCGCTGGCGGCGAGCAGCAGGTTGCGCAATGACATGGGCGTTTTCACGACGTTGAACGAGACGCGCACGATAACCGATTTCGTCGCGCGCCGCGTTTCAGCGGCACGGATCGCGGCCTAGATTGTGCTCGTAGGTCGACACCGTGTCGTCGTGCTCGTGCCCGTTGCGTCCGATCGCGCCGGCGCGATGAATCGCGGCGCACGCTTCGGCGCGTGGAATCGGGCGCGCCGCGACGGTGAGCGGCGCTGCACTGCCGCTTGCGGCGTGCGTCCTGCCTGCCTTGTCCGCTGCCGGCGCGCTCGCGCGGATCGATTTCGGGCACGCCGCGTGGCGATAGAACACGTCGCCGTTGGACACGCGGCATTCGAACGACATCGGCTCGTCATCGGCCCAGCGGCGGCGACGCGAGCCGCCGCGCGCGTCACGTGCCGGCGCGGCGGCAGGCGGCGGCGCAAGCGCGTACTGCGGCGACGCGTGCGGCGGCGGTGCCGGCGGCATCGTCACGGCCTGTTCGCGCTGCGGCGCGGAGCAGGCCTTGTCCTGATACGCGACAGCGCCGTCAGCGTCGGTACACTTGTATACCGGCTGCGCGCGCGCGCCGCCGACCAGGAACAACAGCAGCAGCGCCGCCAGCCATTCGTACCAGCGCATGCTGCGCCCACAGGTTTGGAACCCATGCATGACTCGACCCTCCTCGATGAGGTGCTCATGTTCGTCGCAGGCGGGTGCCGCGGCGATCGACTAGCGCCGCGATCGCGTGTAGGAATTCGTCGATACGCGGACGAGAAGCGAAGGCGCGATGTGAGTTGCGCCCTGCTTTTCCTTCTCCCATCGGGAGAAGGTGGCGCGTAGCGCCGGATGAGGGTCCGGTAGTGACTCAACGCGCGGCTCCGCCCGACCCTCACCCGTCGCGCTGCGCGCGCCGACCTCTCCCGATGGGAGAGGTGAAGCCGGATCCAAAGCGGGTGGTTGAATGCGTCGAGTAAAACCTGACTACGGGTGCTCGGCTTCGACGTGCACGCGTTCGCGCCGAATCAGGTACAGGCCGCTCGCGACGATCACCGCCGCGCCGCTGAGCGTGACCGCATCCGGCAACGTGTGCCACAGCACGCGGTCGAGTACGATGCCCCACACCAGCGCGGTGTACTCGAGCGGTGCGATGCGCGAGGCGTCGGCGCGGCGGAATGCGTCGGTGATCGCGTACTGGCCGAGCGCGCCGGCGACGGCGAGCACCGCCAGCACCGGCCAGTCCGCGTGCTGGATTGGCACCCAGTCGCGCGCGCCGAGCAGCAGCGCGAACAAGCTGGTCATGCTCAGCATCCAGAACACCATCGCCTGGGTCGAATCGCTGCGTCCGATCACGCGTACCGCAATCGCCGAGACCGCATAGCCGCTGGCCGAGACCAGCACCGCCAGGCCCGCGATCGTCAGCATGCCGGCGCCGGTCGGACGCAGCACGATCAGCGTGCCGCCGAAACCGGTGAGGATCGCCAGCCAACCGCGCCAGTCGACGCGCTCGCGCAGCACCAGCGCGGCGAGCGCGGTGATCATCAACGGCGCGACGAAGAACAGCGAATAGACTTCCGCGAGCGGCAGCGTGCGCAGCGCATACACGAACGAGCCGAGCATGACGATCGAGAGCACGCCGCGCAGCAGATGCAGCGACCAGCGCACGTGCCACAGCTGGCCCAGGCCGCCGTCGAGCAGAACCCAGCACAGCACCAGCGGCAGCGACGACAATCCGCGCAGCGCGGTGAGCTGCATTGCCGGATAGTGCGGCGTCAGTAGCTTCAGGCAGGCGTCCATGATCGCGAACGTGGCCACGGCGAGCAGCATCGACCACATGCCGCGCAGATTCTGGCCGCGCCGGTGTGCGTCGGCGTCGCTCACGGCGGCAGCTTGCCGAGCCACGGCCGTAGCGGCTGGTAGGTCGGCGTGGCCGTGCGATGGCGCAGCTTCGCGCTCAACAGGCGGCGGCGCTTCAGGCGGCGGATCGCGCATTGCACCGTGCTCTTGGAAAGTCCGATCTCGCTGGCGATGGTTTGATGGCTGACCTCCACATTCGGCCGTCCGCGCCCGTGACTGTGCCGCCACAGGTACAGATACACCAAAAACGTGGATGCGGAACGATCGTGGCCGACCAGGTCCGGCAACAGCACGTCGACGATGTAGCGATCCAGCGCCAGTTCCGCCATAGCGATGAATACTATAGCAGCGATCGCCATTGGACGCTGCCGCGATGTGCGAAGGTATGCGCCGCGGAACATCAGCCACCGGAGACAACATGATCAGTCACGTCAAATTCGTCAGCGTACCGACCCGCGACCAGGATCGCGCGCTCGCGTTCTATACCGAGAAGCTGGGCTTCAAGGTCGTCACCGACCAGCCGTTCACCGACCGGCAGCGCTGGATCGAATTGCGCATCGGCAATGCCGAGACGCGCCTGGTGCTGTTCACGCCGGACGGCCAGGAAGACCGCATCGGCACGTTCTTCAACGGCAGCCTGGCCTGCGACGACACCGAGGCGACCTATCGCCAGCTCAAGCAGCGCGGCGTGGAGTTCGTCAGCGAACCGAAACAGGAGCCGTGGGGCACCTACTGCATCTTCCGCGATCCGGACGGCAACCAGTTCGTGCTGGGCTCGAAGTAGGCGAGCGGCGAGCAAGCGTCGTCTCGGCCGACGCACGGCAGCAGCAGCACGCGTGCGGCGCGCTACAATGCCGCGTCAGCGAGGATGCCGCCATGAAACGATTGTTGCCGTTGCTTGCTTGCGCCGCTTTCGGGATCGCAAGGGTCGCTCAGGGTGCAGCCGCGGCGCCCGCTGCGGAGAGCAGCGTCGATGCCGCGCTCGCCGCGGCCAAGCGCGAACAACGTCCGCTGCTGCTCGATTTCCAGGCGCAGTGGTGCTACTCCTGCTACTACATGGCGACGCACGTGCTGAGCGGTGCGAAATGGCAGCCGCTCAAGCAGCGCGTGCACCTGACCGAAGTCGACGCCGACTCGCCCGATGGCGCGGCCTGGATGAAGAAGCTTGCCATCAAGGCGTTGCCGAGCTACGTCGTGCTGAAGGCGGATGGCAGCGAACTGGGCCGCATCGTCGCCGAGCAACCGCCGGAGAAGTTCTACGCCGCGCTGAAAAAGATCCTGGCCGGACACGATGCAATCGACGCGCTGATGGAAAAAGCCAAGAGCGGCGCGCCGGCCGACATTGCCGCCGTGCTGGCGAGCCTGGAGGCGCGCGACGAACTGCAGGCCGGGCTTGACTGGTACGGCACGCTGCCGGAAGCACAGCGCAAGCTGGCCGACAACGATGCGCAGGTCACGCTGTGGCGCGATCGCCTGCGCATGGAAGCAGCGGCGAAGGGCCACGAGAATTCCGCCTGCGTGTCTGCCGCACAGCACGTGCTCGCCCGCGACATCGGCTGCGACCGTTACTACGTGATGGAGCAATTGTTGACCTGCAGCGAGAAGATGGCCGACGCGCAGCGCAAGGCGATTCTGGCCAAGCAGCAGGCACCGCTCGAAGCCCTGCTCGACAAGCAGGTGCTGATCGCCGCGCCACAGTGTGCCGACCAGCGCACGGCGGTCTTCGCCGCGGCGGAACTGGCCAAGGCGCTCGGCGACAAGGCCGCCGAGAGCGCCGTGCTCGATCGTGCAATCGCGTTCGTGCGCAAGCAGCTCGGCGACAACTACGCGCAGGATCGCAACCTCGCCGACAACCTGCGCGTCTATCTGGTGCGCGCCGGACGCGACGCGGAGCTCGACGCGTTGATGCCGAAGCTGATGGCCGCCTATCCGGACGACTACGTCTATGCCTACCGCTACGGCCGCACGCTGCTCGAGCGCAACCAACCGGCCGAAGCACTGAAATACCTCGACCAGGCCGCCGCCAAGACGTTCGGTGTGAACCGGCTGATCGTCGCGCAGCTGCGCGTGAAGGCCCTGCTCGCGCTCAAGCGCCGCGGCGATGCGGAAAAAGTCGCCGCCGACGCACTGGCCGCGAACGGACCTTGGTTTCCGGAGGAAGCCGAGAAGCTGAAGAAGCTGCTGGAAAGCTGAACTGCGCCGTATCCGCGCGCCGGCCAGAGACAGCGGCTAGCGGCGGGCTTTCTGCTGCGCGCGCGGCGCTTTCCAGCGCTGCCGCGCGACCGCGAGCGAGCGGCGTGCCCAGGCCGCGACGACGTCTTCGTCGTCGAGCACGACCTCGGGAATCGAATAGTACGAATACACCTCGACGTTGCGGCGGCGCGTGCCGTACACGAACGGCTGCGCGCCGTGCTCTTGCATTTGCGCGGCGAGCTCGGCATCGACGCGCAGGTACGGCACGCCGTCGATGATCATCGCGAACTGCACTTCGCCGCAGACGATGCCGCGACCGCCGAAGAAACGCCGGTGCCGGATCGCGCCGAGCGGCGCGAACAGGTCCACCAGCGCGTCGGCCAGGCGCGAGCCGTCGCTGGTGCTCATGACGTCGGCTCGCGCGCCGGCGGCGTTGCGGCAATTGCGCGATGCATCGCGGCTCCTGGTTGCGGCGCGACTATAGCGCATGGCGAAAGGTCGCAACGGCGCGCCCGTGCGATCCTTTTGCACGCCGAGTTGCGTAGAATCGACCGGTACGTTTTTCGCGACCGCCCGCATGCGCAAGATCCTGCACATCGACATGGATGCGTTCTACGCATCGGTCGAGCAGCGCGACGATCCGGCGCTGCGCGGCAAGCCGGTGGTGGTAGCGTGGCGCGGTCAACGCTCGGTCGTGTGCGCGGCGTCCTACGAGGCGCGCGTGTTTGGCGTGCGTTCGGCGATGCCGGCCATGCGCGCCGAGCGGCTCTGTCCGCAGGCGATCTTCGTGGCGCCGGATTTCACGCGCTACCGCGCCGCGTCGAAACAGGTGCGCGAGATCTTCCTGCGCCACACCGATCTGGTCGAGCCGCTGTCGTTGGACGAGGCGTATCTCGACGTCACCGCGCCGAAAACCGCGCACGATTCCGCCACCGCGGTGGCGAAATGCATCCGCGAGGAAATCTTCGCCGAGACCGCGCTGACCGCGTCGGCCGGCGTGGCGCCGAACAAGTTCCTGGCCAAGATCGCCTCCGACTGGCGCAAGCCGAACGGCTTGTTCGTGATCCGTCCGCACGAGGCGTTGGATTTCCTCGCGCCATTGCCGGTCGCGCGCATTCCCGGTGTCGGCAAGGTGATGGATGCGAAACTCGAAACGCTCGGCATCCGCACCTGCGCCGACCTGCGCGCACGCGATGTGCACGAGCTGGAACGACGCTTCGGCCGCTATGGGCGGCGCCTGCACGAACTCGCGTTCGGCATCGACGAGCGCGACGTGGATCCGGATCAACCGGTGCAATCGATCTCGGCCGAGGACACGTTCGCGCAGGACGTGCCGCTGCGCGCGACCGAGCCGATGATCCGCGAGCTCGCGCAAAAGACCTGGACGGCCACACGCAAGACGCAGCGCGTCGGGCGTACCGTCGTGCTCAAGCTCAAGACGTCCGACTTCCACATCCTCACGCGCAGCCACACGCCGCCGCTGCCGCCGCAATCGGAAGGCGAACTGGCGGATATCGCCGTGGCGCTGCGCGAACGTGTGCTGTTGCCGGACAAGACGCGTTACCGGCTGGTCGGCGTGGGCTTGTCGAATTTCCGCGATCCGGACGAGTTGCCGCAGGCCGATTTGTTTGCGTGAAGGATCGATGGGCCTCGTTGCGCTTTATTGGGCGCCAGCCATTGTGCCGGCCCTTTCGGCGTGTCGCACAACAGCGCCGGGCGCGATGAAACGCGCCCCTACGAAGGCAATGTCGCACGAGGCTTGGTTACCCTGATCCCGGATCCGGCGCGCGAGGCCGACGCCATTCCCGCACTCTTTGCAGGGAAGGCTTGGCTCAGCTGCCGCTGATCTTGAGCTGATCGTGGAACAGCTTGCGGAACTTCGCCACTTTCGGGCCGATCTCGATTCGGCAGTACGGCTCGCTGCCGTGCAGCTTGTAATATTCCTGGTGGTAATTTTCTGCTTTGTAGAATTGTGTAAAAGGTACCACCTGGGTCACGATCGGACCGCTCCATTCATGGCCGTCGGTGCTGGCCTTGATCGCCTGCTCGATCGCGGCCTTCTGCGCAGCATCGCGATAGAACGCGATCGAACGGTACTGCTCGCCCGCATCCGGGCCTTGCCGGTTGAGCGTGGTCGGGTCGTGGATCGTGAAGAACATCTTGAGCAGCGTGTCGCGCGTGATGACGTGCGGGTCGAACGTGATCTGCACCACTTCGGCGTGACCGGTGCTGCCGGACGAAACCAGTTCGTAGCTCGGATTCGCGACGTGACCTCCGGCATAGCCGGATTCGACGCGACTCACGCCCCTGACCTCGTCGAACACCGCTTCCATGCACCAGAAGCAGCCGCCTCCGAGGGTGAGTGTTTCAGTCTGCGCCGTCGGCGCCGGCGTGTCGGCCTGCGTGGCAGCGATTCCGGCGAAGAGAACAATGGCGACGAACAAGGATCGGAACATGGCGTTATCCAAGGAAGCTTGCCGGAGTAGACGCGCGTCGGCGACGCTTCCTTACATCGAGCTCCCGCCGCCAAACTCAAGTAGGGGCGCGATTCATCGCGCCTGCGCTGCTTGAGTGGGCCGAGCGCGCCCGGCTGAGTCCACTTCCTTTACGCCCGCTCGATGCGCGCCGCATAGCATCCCGGCTTGGCGAAGTGCGCGTGGATGTAGGCAACCGCTGCATCCTCGAATAGTTGCGCAATGCCGGCCTCCAGCTGACGGCCGTCGACGACGTCGGCATTGACCAGCATGCCGTGCGCATCGAATGCGCGCAGCGACAACAGACGCGAGCGCAGCATCGCGGGCACGTCGTCGATCGCATCGAAGGTCTGCTCGCCGGCGCGGATGTAGATCGCGTGGCGCGACCGGTACGGCGAGTCCACCGCCAGATGCTCGTGGTTGATCAGCAGTACTTCGTCGCCGGGCTCGGCATCGGTCAGGCTGATGCGGCACGGATAGCCGGGCTTGCTGTCAGCGGTACGGCGCACGGCGTGGCGTCGCGCTAGTTCCTCGTCGCTCAGTGTGAACCACTGGCTGAACTCGGCGGCGGGCAGACCGGAAATGCGGAAACTCATGCTGCAGCTCCTGTGCTCAAGGTGCCGCAAGCATGCGCACGACTGCCCGCTGTCGCTATCCGGTTCTTGCGCGTGATTTGCGTTCAGATCCTCTGCAGTCAAACGCGCCGTTGGCGTGTGGATCGCTGCTACGCGCTGCCGCCGGAATTGCCGCTGATCGCCGCCGCATTCGGCGCTGGATCTACGATCCGCCGCAGGCCCGCGCCGGTGTTGCCGAGCAGGTGACGGCGCCCGACGACGCAGCCGCGCCGTGCGTGCCGCACTCGACTCGCGCGCAGTTGTCGCCGAAGACGCGAAGCGGGCCGGTTGATCGGTCACGACGTACCCCGGCTTAGAACGCGATGTTGCAGTACGGATCGGATGTCACCGCAGCGCCGCCGCTGTTGCCGTTGATCGCGGAGGCATTCGTCGCGGCGACCGCGATTTCGCCGACGCGGTTGCCGGCGGCGATCGAATAGTTGGTCGGGTTGCTGCGCGCGAGATTGGCGTAGACGAAGCAGACGTTGCTGTCGATCTGCAGGCCGTTGACCGCGTTGTCCAGGAGATGATTGCGTTCGACGACGTGGGCGCTGCCGCTCACCACGTGGATGCCGTTGTTGTTGCCGACGCAGCGGTTTTCGCTAATCGAGGTCGAGCTGCCCGTGACGGTGATGCCGTCGAAACCGTTTGCGCTCAGCTCGCAGCCCTTGACTGCGCACCTGCTGTCCAAAATGGAGATGCCACTGCCGGTGTTGCTGTAGACCACGCAATTCTCGACCCGGGTGCCCTGACCGCTGCAGGCGATACCGACGCCGTTCGAGGCCGTGTTTGCAGACCCTGCGTTGTAGATCACCGTGCAGCCGCTGATCAGGCAGCCGTCCGCCGCTTCGATACCACTGCTGCGCGCGTCCGCCGCTGAACCGGTATTGCTCGAGACCGAACAGTCGATCACTGACGTCCCGACGCCCATGCTTATGCCATAGGTGACGCGGTTGTAAGCACTGATACAGCGCTGCAGCACGCAGCTGCTCCCCACCAGGATTCCGGCGATCCCCGGGGCCGCCGCGCTCGCATTTGAAAGTGCAACGCACTCGGTCAACGTGCAGTGACCCTGCGTGCTGATGCCGGAGAAGCCATTGGCGCTGCCGGTGCAACGCGTCAGGGTCGACCCGGCATCCGCGAAGAACCCGGTTTGCGTATTTGAGCTGGCCGTGCAATCCCTGAGCACGCAGTTTGCTGAGCCGGAGATTCCGTAGCCGTTGTTGTCCGCGACGCACAGTTCTACGATGCTGTCGCGCGGCAAACTCAATCCGACACTCGCGCATTGCGCGGCGCGTACGCGCGACAACGTGCACGCGGTCGCCGCGCCGGTCACGTTCACGCCATATTGCAGCGACAGCAACGATCCGTTTCCGATCCAGGCGCCGCTACCGGCGACCGCAATCCCGGTGAACGTGCTCGTGCCGGCGCCGGCAAGCTGGAATCCGCACAGGTCCAGGCTGACATTCGCGGCCACGATCTTGATGCCGACCGACTTGGTTATCGCGAGATTTGCCGACAGGAAATACGAGCCGGGATTGTTGATGATGTACTGGTTGTTCGCGTCGCTGGTTACGTTCGCGGATGGTGGCGCGTTGAGCAGATCGATGCGCGGCTGGATCTGGTCGGTCGTCTTGCCGGTCGGCGCCACCGGACCCGGCGGCGGATCGAGCGATCCCGCGCGCGCCAATCGTGAAACGGCGGCCGCGCCGGCAATTCCGGCCATGCCGATGAGGACGCGACGATCCAGGTTGGTCATGATCAGGGCTCTCGTAGAGTTAGAGTCGTTCGAAGCCGTCGGCAAAGATGCGGTCTGAACCGCTCCAGGTAGTGACCACCGCACGTTGAGTGTGGAAGTTGATCCAGCCGATGTTCTCGCCCCAGGCCCAGCCGCTGAATTCTCCGTCGGTGTCGATGAACACGCCGCCGGGGACCGGTGCGAAGTTGATCCAGCCAGCGTTTTCGCCCCAGGCGTAGCCGGACAACTTGCCGAATTGATTCGAGACGCCGCCGGCAAGCGGCGCGAGCGAAATCCAGCCGAAGTTTTCCGTCCAGGCGTAGCCGGTCAAGCCGCCGTCGCCGACCGTGACGCCGGGCCCCGCGTTCGGCGCGAAATTGATCCAGCCGCCGTTCTCGCTCCAGGCGAACGACGCAGCGTCGATGTTGCCGCTCGCCTGCGCGCGGGCGGACAGCGTCGCGGCAAACGCGAACGCGGCGATCGACGAGCGGTTCGAGCGGATCATGCGGCCTCCGTTGCTGGCATGTCCGTTAATACGCAAATTGCGGCGGAATCTTGGCGGGATTCCCCCGGGAGCTGCCGCGGGTGCCGCGCTCGTCGATTCGCGGCGCCCAGTCGCGACTATGGCACTTCTTGTCCGTTTCAGGACGGGAACATGGCTTTTGCTGTGGCTGCAAGCGGCATAATGTGCCCGACATCGTGGGCGGTGCCCACTTTTTTTCAGGAGTGCGCAAGATGTCCGTTTCTGATACCGCTTTGATTGTCGTCGACGCCCAGGAATCGTTCCGCCAGCGTCCTTACTGGAGCGATGCCGACGTTGCCGAATACCTGCGCAAGCAGCAGGCGCTGATCGACGGCGCCAAGGCGCGCGACATTCCGGTCGTGCAGGTCTTCCATGTCGAAGACGAGGGCGTGTTTTCGCTCGCTTCCGGTTTCGTGCGCACGATGAGCGGCTTGTCGATCGCGCCGGACGCGGTGTTCCACAAGCGCAGTCACAGCGCGCTGGTCGGCAGCGGCCTCGACGTGTGGCTCGTGCAGCATGGCATCCGCCGCTTGATCGTGTCAGGCATCCGCACGGAACAGTGCTGCGAGACGACTACGCGGCACGCGTCGGATATCGGCTACGCAGTCGATTACGTCGGCGAGGCGACGCTCACGTTTGCCATGACCGGGCGCGACGGCCGCCGCTGGACGCCGGTAGAGATCCGCGCACGCACCGAGCTGGTGCTGGACGAGCGCTTTGCGCGCGTCGCCACGGTCGATCAGGCGCTGCGCGGACGCGAGCTGCGGCAGGCAGCGTGATGCCTGTCGTGACGCAAGGTGCGGCGGCGCCGTCCGGAACGCAACCGGTCGAAGCAATCCCGGTCGTCGTCGTGGCGCCGCCGCGCACCTTGCTGCTGGATGTGGCCGGACCGCTCGAGGTGCTGCGCAGGGCAAACTTGATGCAGCGCGCACTGCGCTTCGAGGTCAGCTACGTCGCCGCGACGCGCAGCGTGCGGACCTCGATCGGCCTGGAGCTCGGCGCGCTCGGCGCGTTGCCGCGCAAGTTGCCCGAGAAGGCGATGATCCTGATTGCCGGCAATGTCGATCAACGCTTGGACGGTAGCGAGCGCGACGAGTGCGATGCGGCGCACGAGCAACGCATCGTCGACTGGCTGCGCGACACCGTGCGGCAAGGACATCAGTTGCTCACGATCTGTTCCGGCGCGCTGTTCGCGGCGCGCGCCGGATTGCTCGACGGCTACAGCTGCACCACGCATTTCATGAACTGCGCCGAGCTTGCCGCGCTCGCGCCCGCTGCGCGCGTGCTCGACAACCGCTTGTACGTGGAGGATCGCGACCGCCTGAGCAGTGCCGGCGTCACCGCCGGCATCGATCTGCTGCTGCACGTCGTGGCGCAGCGCATCGACCACGCGTGTGCGCTGGCGATTGCGCGCTACCTGGTGGTGTACTTGCGCCGCAGCGGCAGCGATCCGCAACTGTCGCCGTGGCTGGAAGGACGCAATCACATCCACCCGGCGGTGCATCGCGTGCAGGATGCGATCGCGCAGGATCCGGCGCGCGACTGGCCGGCGCGGCGACTGGCGCATATTGCCGGCACCAGTGCACGGCATTTGTCACGCCTGTTCCACGAACATACCGGAATGCACATTGCCGACTACCGCAATCGCCTGCGCGCCGCGCTGGCGCGCGAGCTGCTCAGCCAGACGCGCCTGGATATGGAACGCGTGGCCGAACGCGCCGGATTTTCCTCGACCCGGCAATTGCGCCGCGTATGGCGCAATCTGCACGCGAGTTCGCCGCGGCAGCAGCGCCGCGCCTAAAGGGGTCAGAGTGCTTTTTTCGTGCTTAGGCTTTCGAGGAAGCCGTTCGATGTCTACGAAAAAAGCACTCTGACCCCGCTCTCCCCGCCCGGCCCCGCGCGTGAAGTCCCCGTGAATTTCACGCTCCTTGCACGTCTGCACCTGAGAACTGCCAAGTGGCGCACATGCGCGCTGCTAATTGCACGCGCGAGTGCCGCGCGCCTACTGCCTAGCATGTCCTCCCACAGGGCAGATCACTTTCGGGAGTACGAACATGCAACGCAAAGAGAAGGGACACCCGTACGAAACGCATTGGACGCACCATGCCGAACGTTACCTTGCGCTGGTGCACGCCGCGCTGGAAAAGAATCCGGACGACCTGCAGCTGCAGGAACTGCTGCAGGCGATGGAAGCGACGATCGCGCTGCGCAAGCCGGTGCACTGAGCATGCCCGGCATCGACACCATGTGCACGGCGCTGGCGCGATGATGCCGCCACCTCGCCAGCGGGAGCGTCCGATGAGGTTGCGCCGCGTCGCCGTATCGATCGTGCTGTGGTTCTGCCTGTCGGTCGCGCTGTATGCCTGCAGCGACGAGGCCGGACGCGAGCTGCCGCCGTTGCGCAGCAGCGCGCAGGTCGACTTGGCACGCTACATGGGCACGTGGTACGTGATCGCGAACATTCCGTACTTCGCCGAGCGCGGCAAGGTCGCCACGCGCGACGTGTACCGGCTCGACGCCGACGGCAACGTCGACACGACCTACGTCTATCGCAAGTCGTTCGACGGCCCGGAAAAAACCACCGGCTCGCTTGGCCAAGTGCAAGCCGGCAGCGCCAACGCGTATTGGCGCGTGCGTTTCCTCGGCCTGCTGCATGCCGACTACCTGGTGCTGGAAGTCGCGCCGGACTATTCGTGGGCGCTGATCGGGCAGCCGTCGCGCAAGCTCGGCTGGCTGCTGGCGCGCGAGCCGGCGCTGGATGAGACTTTGTATACGCTGCTGCTGGACAAGTTCCGCGGCTACGGCTACGACAGCACGCGCTTCGCGCGCGTGCCGCAGTTCGCGCAGCAGCTGGGCCAGCCCGGGTTCCAGTGACACCGGCGCGAGCGCCGCGACGATCGCCTCGGAGCTTCATTTGCAAATGTATACAAAGACCGCACGTCGCGGCCGACGTCGCTACGTGCGGCTGCCCTTGTCGTAGCGGCGCCGCATGCTTGCGGCAGTGCAACTTGCCAAAGTGCGAAAGCCTTCGTATATTCGTTGCGCCTTCCCTCGCGGAGTCTCGACATGAGGATGCAACGGTTTGCGAGCGGCCTGCTCGCGCTGTGCGGCTATGCTCTGACCAGTGGCAATGTGCTCGCGCAGATCGACGGCGCGTTCATTCCGCAAACGCCGGCTGATCGCGGCGGCGTGGCGCACGAGGCGCCGCAATTCGACTCGGCGTACGCCGCGGAGGAACGTCGCGCCAGCGAAGGCGGCAACACCCCGGAGGCCGATGCGCGGCCGGGCACCTACTATTTCATGGAAGGCGCGACCGCGTTCCGCAAGAAGGACTACACGTTCGCGATCCAGATGTACGAGGTCTCCGCATCGTGGGCGTACAAACCGGCCGAATACAACATTGCCGTGATGTACGCACGCGGCCAGGGCGTGCCGGTGGATCTGCCGCGTGCGATGGCGTGGATGGCGCTGGCGGCCGAGCGCAACGACCAACGCTATGTCGACGCGCGCGAAGCGGTGTATGCCGAACTGACCAGGGAGCAATTCGCGCAGGCCAACGTGATCTGGCGCGAGTTGAAGAAGACCTACGCCGACGAAGTCGCGCTGCGCCGCGCGAAAGCGCGCTGGGCCGAGGTGCGCGCGCACATGACCGGCTCGCGCGTCGGCTCAGCCGGCAATCTGCAGGTCGGCATTCCGGGCAGCACGTCGACCAATCCGAGCTTGTTCATCATGCCCGGCCGGGCCGTACCCGAGGCACACCCGGGCTTGAGTCCGCAGAACGTCAAGGGCGACGGCGTCGGCTTCCGCACGGCGGGATCGACCTCGGCCGAGGTGCTCGGCGGCGTCGGCATGGACGGTTCGATTGCATACGGCCAGTTGCTGTTGAGTACGGACCCGTACGATCCGAAGTTCGCCAATCCGAGTATCGGCACGGCTACGGTCGGCAAGCCCACCACCGTCAAGAATGACGGCAACACCAGCGAACCGGCGAAAGGCTGAGACGCCCACGCCGCAGGCTCGGTGAAGCTCCGCGCCAAGACGGCAGCGCGCAAGCTCACCGCAACCGCCACACCCCGAAGTGCCGTCGTGCCCCAAGCGGGAGACTGCCATGACATCGCCATTCGAACGTTTTCGCCGCGCCGCGACCTGCGCTGCGCTCGTGCTGTTCGCGCAAGTCGCGCGTGCCGACGAGGGCATTTTCATCCCCTCCGCGCCGCCGCCGGCGGCGGCGC
>Ga0157378_10000145_pt1 | contig 66719 bp, 61 predicted proteins | sample M65metaG_FD_115309 | JGI IMG/M metagenome (GOLD analysis project Ga0157378, IMG submission 115309) | Miscanthus rhizosphere microbial communities from Kellogg Biological Station, Michigan, USA - M6-5 metaG | ecosystem: Host-associated > Plants > Roots > Rhizosphere > Soil | place: USA: Michigan... | reverse complement strand
ACGGCACCCAGGGAATTTGCCAGCCAGCCTCATTACTGGACGTCGTCAAATCTCCCTGTGAATTGGTTGCCGGAGGCGAGAAGCAGCATCAAGTCGGTGCCGACGGCATAGCAAACTCTATCGTTCAACGTGTGCCGCGCATCTAAAGCTTGCGTGACAAAACCCAGAAAAATCGACATCAAAGAGGCGACGCCGACGTCACCGTTGGAAATCTTCCACCCTGCCGTACGAACCTGGTTTGAGGACGTCTTTCATTCGCCCACTGCTCCTCAAGTTGCCGGATGGCCGGCGATTGCTCGTGGCGAGTCTACCCTCATCCTCGCGCCAACCGGGACTGGCAAGACCCTGGCGGCGTTCTTGTGGTGCATCAATCGCATCATGTTTACGCCTGCTCCAGACAACATGAAGCGTTGCCGGGTTCTGTACATTTCGCCGATAAAAGCGTTGGCGGTCGACGTCGAACGCAACCTGCGCGCGCCGCTGGTAGGTATTGGGCAAGCTGCCCAGCGATTGAGATGTACTTTTCACACGCCATCCATTTCTATTCGTACCGGAGATACGTCGGCAGCCGAACGGGCCCGCTTTGCGCGCAATCCCGCCGACATTCTGATCACAACTCCGGAATCCCTCTATCTCCTGCTCACCTCTAACGCTCGCGAGGTGTTGCGTTCCATCGAGGTTGTGGTCACTGATGAAATTCATTCCATCGTTCCCACCAAGCGGGGATCGCATCTAGCCCTTTCACTGGAGCGCCTAGAACGTCTTGCCGGTCGGAACCTTCAACGGATTGGACTTTCTGCTACGCAGCGGCCGCTGGAAGAAGTCGCTCGCTTTCTGGGAGGCGCTGAGACTCCGCGGAAGAGCGCGTCGGTAAAGCCACAAAAATCCGAGAAGGCTGCAGAAGCAGCCGATATCCCCGCAGAGGCTCTCTCCGAATTTGAAACCAGTGTATTTGTGCCCGTCTATCGCTCCGTTACCGTGGTTGACGCAAGCGCACCCAAACGCCTTGAGCTTCGCGTCGAAGTCCCGGTGGAAGACATGGCGCGCCTCGATGATCTGGACACTCTCCCCAGCGGACCCGCGTCGCAAGGGCCGGTGCGCAACTCGATATGGAGTGCCATCCACCCAAAACTGGTGGAACTGGTTCGTACCCATCAATCAACCTTGATTTTCGTCAACAGCCGGCGACTGGCAGAACGGATTTCCGGCGCAATGAATGAACTGGCTGGCGAATCACTTGTCCGCGCTCATCACGGGAGCGTTGCGGTCGGGCAGCGCAAGGAAATTGAAGATCGCCTGAAGCTCGGCACCCTGCGCGGCATCGTTGCCACCTCTTCGCTTGAACTCGGCATCGATATGGGCGCGGTGGATCTGGTGATACAGATCGAGTCTCCGCCGTCGGTCGCGAGCGGCATGCAGCGCGTAGGACGTGCCAGCCACCACGTGGGGGCAACCAGCAATGCGGTGATTTTCCCCAAATATCGTGGCGACCTGGTCGCGTGCGCTGCCATAACCCGAGCCATGTATCAGGGGCAAGTGGAGGCTGTCCACTATCCCAGAAACCCGCTCGATGTGCTCGCCCAGCAGGTCGTGGCGATGGTTGCGCTTGATGATTGGACCGTCGAAGACCTCTTTAACGTGATTCGCTCTGCGGCTCCCTACGCCGCGCTCACGCGTTCAGTCTTTGAGAGCGTGCTCGACATGCTTTCCGGCCGTTATCCCTCCGACGAATTTGCCGAACTGCGGCCCCGCATCACCTGGGACCGCGTCGCCAACACGCTGACCCCGCGCCAAGGGTCGCGTCGCGTAGCCATTATTAACGGGGGCACAATTCCTGACCGGGGACTCTATGGGGTATTTCTCGCCGGGGGCGCCAAAGGCGCGCGCGTCGGTGAACTCGACGAAGAGATGGTGTTCGAAAGTCGCAATGGCGACACCATTGTTCTCGGCGCATCGACGTGGCGGATTGAAGAAATATCGCACAACCAGGTGATGGTTTCGCCTGCTCCCGGCGAACCTGGCAAAATGCCGTTCTGGCATGGGGACAGCGCAGCCCGTCCGGCGGAGTTCGGCCGTAGAATCGGCGAAATGAGCCGCGATCTATTGCGGCTGCCACGGCCAGTGGCGTTTACCAAATTAGTCGAAGAGCACAGCCTCGACGCTGCCGCGGCCGAAAATCTTCTTAAATATCTCGAGGATCAGGTCGCCGCAACCGGTCGCATTCCCAGCGATGAAGATGTCCTGATTGAAGTTTGCCGGGACGAGTTGGGTGACCGGAGAGTATGTGTTCTTACTCCGTTTGGCAGCTCCGTTCACGCGCCTTGGTGCATGGCTGTAACCTCCAAACTGCGTGCGGAATGCGGGGTGGAAGTCGAGTCCATGTGGTCAAACGATGGGTTCGTCTTGCGTATACCGGAGAGTGAAGAAACGATTCGCACAGAAGATTTGCTGCCGTCCCCGGCGGATTTTAGAAACTTAGTTCTGCGCCAGGTAGGCAGCACCTCGCTGTTTGCCGCGAAATTTCGCGAAGCGGCCGGCCGTGCTTTGCTTTTACCAAGACGCCGCCCGGGGATGCGGGCGCCACTTTGGCAGCAACGCAAACGCGCCGCCGATTTGCTTGCAGTGGCGTCCCGATTTTCATCGTTTCCAATTCTGCTTGAGACTTACCGTGAATGTATCCGGGACGTTTTCGATTTGCCGGCGGTTGAAAATATTCTCTCCGGAATTCAGCGGGGCTCAATCCGCGTCACCAGCATCGAATCGGACCACCCCTCGCCTTTTGCCGCGTCCCTCCTCTTTTCGTACGTAGCAAATTACATCTATGACGGCGATGCACCTCTCGCGGAACGCCGGGCACAGGCGCTTTCCATCGACCAGTCGCAGTTGGAAGAATTGTTAGGGGATACCGATTTTCGCGAACTCCTCGATTCCACGACCCTCGACGAAGTGGAAACACGGTTGCAATTTCTTGAGCCCGATTACCACGCCCGCCACGTCGACGGTGTCCACGATCTGCTCTTGAAACTGGGCGATCTTTCCGAACCGGAAATACGGGTTCGCAGCGAGAACGAGGAAGTCGCCTCGACGATTACTGATCTCGTGAAGGCTCGCCGCGCTGTCCGGGTGCGCATCGCCGGTGAAACACGCTTTATTCCCGTGGAATATGCGTCACGTTATCGGGACACGCTGGGCACACCACTGCCTCCGGGACTTGCAGAAGCATTTGTCGCCGAAAGCGAAAACCCCTTGCGCGAATTATTGCGCCGCTATGCGCGTACCCACGGCCCCTTCACCACAGCCGATATCTCGGCGCGATATGGATTGCCTGCCACCGCAGTGGATACGGGTCTCCATGGATTGCGTGGACTCGGCAAGCTCCTTGAAGGAGAGTTCCGTCCGGGGGGAGTGCATCGTGAATGGTGTGACCCCGACGTAATGCAGCAGATTCGCCGAAAAAGCCTGGCGCGCCTGCGCCGGGAAATTGAACCAGTGGAGCAGCGAACATTCGCGCGATTGACGGCGCGCTGGCAGGGGGTCAGTGTCCGCCGTCGCGGGCTGGAATCATTGCTTGACACCGTCGAGAACTTGCAAGGGGCGGCTTTGCTGGCTTCCGAACTGGAACGGGAGATTTTGCCGGCACGTATTGCCAACTATCGTCCCGGCGATCTCGATGCAGTCATGGCCGCGGGCGAAGTGGTGTGGGTGGGTGTCGAACAGGTCGGCGTCCGTGATGGGCGCGTGGCGCTATATCTCAGCGAATCGCTTCCACTGCTTTTTCCGCCCGAGGAACTTCACGGGGAGAGCGCGGCGCTTTCTGAGCGGGCGGCGCGCATTGTGGAGTTTCTGGCCGAGAATGGCGCCTCTTTTTTTGCTCCAATCAATGCCGGCACAGGCGGCGGATTTCCGGGAGAAACTCGAGACGCGTTATGGGAACTGGTGTGGTGCGGCCGGATTACAAACGATACCTTCAATCCAGTTCGCGACCTTTTGCACCAACGTGAAGCAAAAAATGACCGGCGCGGCAATTTTGACGGCGCCCCACCAGGCTCGGCTGACTTTCTCCGCCGATTGCGGTCACGATCAGGTAGTGGTCCAATCCAAGGACGATGGTCGCTGGTCCGCGAACGCCTGACCGAACCCATTACCATCACTCAGTGGAGTGCCAACGTTGCGCAGCAGTTGCTGGTGCGTTACGGCATTGTATTGCGCGAGACGGCCATAGCGGAGAATGTGCCGCGGGGTTTTCCCACCATTTATCCCGCGCTTAAAACCATGGAGGATGGCGGTTGGATGCGGCGTGGAATGTTTGTCGCCGGGCTGGGCGCGGCGCAATTCGCGATGCCTTCGGCGATCGACATGCTTCGCAGTCTTCGGACAGAACCATCCACGCCGGAGGCATTGTTTTTGGCGGCAACCGATCCCGCGAATCTGTATGGCGCCGTCCTGCCCTGGCCGCGACGCGACGGCGATTCACCAACTGGCGCGTCACCGGCGGACGTCGGGACGCTGGCCTCGCATTCCATGTCACGTACCAGCGGAGCCGGCGTAATTCTGATCAACGGAAGTCTTACCGGCTTTTTCCGCCGCAAGAATCCGGATCTCCAGATTTTTCTGCCAGACTCGGAGCCCGAGCGCACCCACTTCGCTCGCGAGCTGGCAAAGAAACTGGCCGAGGTTGCCATTCGCCGTCAGGGCCGAAAATCCGGGCTGCTGATCGGCACCGTCAATTACGCTCCCGCTCGCGAGCACTTTCTCGCACGTTTCCTGGAGGAATCCGGCTTCGTGAACACGAGTCTTGGTTTCCAGATGCGCCGGGTTAGTCGGATCGCTCTTCCCAATGACGAGCAAACATCAGACGAAGGCGATCTCGAAACTGACGACAACGACTCTGAGGCAACGGAGTCTGCCTGATGCCGGAAGGCGACACCATCTTCAGGGCGGCGCGAACTTTGAATCGGGCGCTCGCGGGAAATATCGTCACCGGATTCGAAAGCGTCTTTCCCAAGCTCACTCGGGTCGAATTCGATGCCGGGGTAGTGGGGCGAACCGTGGAGGAAGTGTCGGCTCAAGGGAAGTGGCTTCGTATGAACTTCTCCGGCGACCTGATCTTGCTGACGCACATGTTAATGAGCGGAAGCTGGCATATCTACCGGCCCGGCGAAACCTGGCAGCGGCCGCGCAATGACATGCGGATTGTGGTCAAGACGAAGGATATCTGGGCGGTCGGCTTCAAAATGCCGGTCGCAGAGTTCCATACCGCGGACACGCTCCGGCGTCGTGCCGGGTATCGCCACTTGGGGCAGGATGTGCTGGCTGAAAACTTCGATGCCGGCACGTCCATCGTAAGTCTGCGGGCGAGAGGCGAAGTTGAGGTAGGAGCAGCCTTGCTGGCACAATCCATTTTGGCTGGCTTAGGGAATGTCTACAAGTCGGAGGTTTGTTTCGCTTGCGGCGTTAATCCATTCCGGAGGATTGAAGAATTGAGTATCGAGGAATTGGCTTGCCTAGTCGCGACTGCGAGAAAATTTCTGCAACAAAATGTGACCGAAACATCCGGTAGTCAAATGGTGACCTACACCGGATTGCGCCGGACCACCGGGCGCTCCCATCGCGGAGAGCGATTATGGGTTTACGGGCGGAGAAACGAACCATGCCGACGCTGCGGCACGACAATAGAATCGCGTAAACAGAACCCAGACGCACGAACCACGTTTTGGTGTCCGCAATGCCAGCCCATGGTGAGATAGCAGCGCAGTTTATTTAGCCTCGAGAAACGCCAGGCTAACCGGAGAGATCACTCCCCCCGTTTCGTCGACCTTGCTCAATCGCCCGGATTTGGGATCAATTCGAAAGGTAACGATGTTGTCCGAATCCTGGTTCGCCGCCAGCAGAAAATTACCGCTGGGATCAATGGCAAAACAGCGTGGCCGCTTCCCGCCACTGGACACTGTCTCCACCATTTCGAGTGTGCCGTTGGCGGGATTGATTCGAAATAGCGCAATGGTGTCGGGCCCGCGGTTGGAGACATAGACAAACCTGCCCGCAACGTCCATATGAACTTCCGAGGCATCGCTGTGCCCCTGGAAATCCTTTGGCAAAGAGGAGACCGTCTGCTTTTCCTTTAGCCTGCCGGTTTTCGCATCATAAGAGAATGCTGTTACTGAGGAAGTTATTTCGTTCACCAGATAGAGATAGCGATGGTTGGGATGAAATACGAAGTGACGCGGCCCTGAGCCGCTTCGGAGCTTGGCAAAAGGCGTGGGGGCGGGAATCAGGGAACCTTTGCTGGAGTCGAATTTGTAAACCAGAAGCTGATCCAATCCCAGGTCAGCAACAATCGCGAATCGGTTGTCGAAAGTCGTCTCGATAAAGTGGGCGTGCGGTCCCTTTTGCCGGTCGGGGTGAACGCTGGAACCGTGATGCTGAACCGAGGATGATGCCTCCCCCAGCTTTCCGTCGGGAAGCAACGTAATAGCGGCGACGCTACCGCCTTCATAGTTTGCCGCCAGCAAGAACTTTCCGGTCTTGTCCAGCGATAGATAACAAGGCCCCGCGCCAACCGAACTAACCTGATTAAGGAGGGTGAGGGCTCCGGTTTTCGCGTCGGCGCGATAAGCAGAGATTGCGCCGCTGTGCTGCCCCTGATAGTTGTCAATTTCATTGACGGAATACAAGATGTGGTGCTTGGGCGCCAGTCTTAGGAAGGCAGGGTTACTTGCTTCTGCCTGCAAACCGATCGCAGAAAGCCGGCCATTGCTGGAATCGAAACGGTAGGCATAGATTCCCTTGCTGCCGCGCTCCTGATAGGTCCCAACATAGGCGATATAATTATGCACTTTTTTGCCCGACGCCGGACTTGCGGCGGAGAAATTGCCCAACAGCAAAAGCGCAGTCACAATGCGCAGGGAGATGGATTTCCGACGAAAGAAAGGGATCGGTGAGTCTTGCATGAGTTGTTGCCATACCTTCGTGGTGGTCAAGATATCCTACCCTGAAATTTCGCGACAAACCTATGTCGAACCCCTCGGGTGGCCCGTTCCAGTTGCGCCGTTCTTTGGCGCGACCAGGCTGGGATTTTTCGCACCATCTACTTCGAACCGTTTGCAGTGACGAGGTTAACCTGCTTTGACCCCGCATTTTCAGCCTGTTAGACTGAGAGACGGTCAACCCCACGTTATTGGCAGAAGGGATATCTGTGCGCGCTCAAGCCCGTCATCAACTGAAACAAGATAAGTTCAGCAAGACCACCATCCGGGTGGCCGAAAACACAGTCCATTGGACGCAGGAGCACCAGTCTAAGCTCATCCTCGCGGCTGGCATCCTGGTTGTAGTGGTGGCAGCTGTGATAGGTGGTTGGTACTACCTGAATCGGCAGGACCAGCAAGCTAGCCTGGGGCTAAGCCAGGCACTGCGCACACTCGATACCCCGATTCGTCCTGCCGGTACGCCCGCCCAGGCGGAAGTACCCAGTTTCGCCTCCTCTAAGGAGCGTGCGACTGCGGCCCGAAAACAACTGCAGGAGATAGTTAGCCAGTACCCTCATACCCGTTCTGCCGATATGGCCCACTATTTCATAGGGTTAACCTCAGTCGACTTAGGTGACAACACAACCGCCGAACGCGAATTGAAGGAAGTAGGTTCCTCTCACAATGAGGAACTGGCAGCTTTGGCGAATTTTGCCCTGGCTTCGGTTTACCGTCGTGAGAATCGAAACAAGGACGCCATTGAGCTGTACAAGAAGATCGTCGACAAGCCCACGCGCACGGTGAGCCGGGCGACGGCGCAACTGGAATTGGCGACTACCTACCAGGCAGACAATCAGCCGCTGGAAGCCAAGCGAGTCTATCAGGAAGTACAGAAGCAGAATCCCACCAGCGAGGCTTCCCAACTTGCCACCCGGAAGCTTGAAGCGCTGAAATAACTCCCACTAAAATCATCCCGCCCGTTGCCGCCCGGACCCATTAGTGAGATGATGGCCGGCGTCTTTTGAGGACGTCGTGAGCACCGCAACCACAGCGCTTCCGGTTGAAAGAGGGCGGGCCCTGCCTGCAATTCTATGGGGCGGTCTCGTCGCTGGAACTCTCGACATCACGGTAGCCTTCATTCGCTGGGGCCATCCACTCAGAATTCTGCACGGTATTGCCGGGGGGTTACTCGGTCCGAGGGCCTTCCAAGGAGGAGTGGCTACCGCAGCTCTGGGTCTTGCCCTCCACTTCTCGATTGCCTTGTCTGCTGCCGCCGTCTATTACGCGGCCAGCCGCAAGATTGCATTCCTTCACCAGCGCGCCGTGATTTGGGGACTGTTTTACGGCATCGCAGTCTACATGGTGATGACCTGGATTGTGGTGCCTCTTTCAGCTCTGCCCAAGAGCAAGGCACCCTTCACCTTAACCGGGCTGATTCTGAGCCTGCTAACCCACATGTTCTGCGTGGGATTGCCGATTGCTCTGGCGACCCGGAAGTATTCCTGAAGGTTATGGGCATGTCTTCCAATACACAGACGGGAGAAAACTTTCCAGCCATGAACCCGGTTGATCTTCGCGAAAAAGCCAGCAACGCGATCCGCTTCTGGGAGCGTTGGCGGATTGGTTACAACCTGGTTCTGACCGGCGTGGTGGTTTTGCATTTTGTGGCCGCTTACCCGGCCTCCAAACAGGTTCTCTCGATCAATTTCTGCCTGGCGCTGTTTCTGCTCGCCGTAGTGGCCAATATTCTCTACTGCACCGCGTATCTCCCCGACATTTTCGTTCAAGCGTCGGGATTTCACCAACTTTGGCGGAATTTCCGTTGGCTGTTGCTGTTGGTAGGGACAACCTGTGCGGCGATCATCACTCACTTCGTTTCCACGGCCATGTTTAGCCGGGCCTGATTTGCTCGTACCCATGTCCCCCCTACTATAGAGCATGGATATTCGGAACCTCACTCGTGTCGATGCGGATGCGTTTTGGCACCTTCGGCTGGAAGCACTAGAGAACGAGCCGCTCGCCTTTACCGAATCGGTTACCGAGCACCGCGCGAAATCGATCGAGTCGATCGCCGACCGTCTGGGATCAGGGCAAGATGAAAATTTTGCCATGGGAGTCTTCCTCGCCGGCCAGTTAGTCGCTGTGACTGGTTTCTACCGTCGAATGGAAGAGAAAACCCGTCACCGGGGCGTCATCTGGGGCGTGTATGTCAAACCTGATTTTCGGCGCAAAGGTGTTGCTCAGGCGTTAATGTCCGCAGTTATCAGCCGCGCACGGACTCAAGTTGGGCTGGAACAGATCACCCTTGCGGTCTCGTGCGACCGCCCGGCTGCGAAGGCGCTTTACACCGGCCTCGGATTCACCTCGTGTCAGCTGGAACCACGTGCGCTGAAGGTTGGCGACAGATATGTTGATGAAGAATGGATGATGTTAAAGATATAAGGCACCCGCCGAAGCGGCGATTATCCTTCAAGCAGGTCAACCGCTGTTACGGCGTCCCGCGCCTTCCAGGCCACCTGCCGCACTGGGCCAACGAAAACTGTCCAGGACAGTAGACCGACGAGGCTCATCCCCGCGGTGATTAGGAAGGGCCAGAAAAACTCACCGGTAAGATCGACGATCTTTCCTGTCAGTGCCGGCGCCACCATTCCTGCCAGGTTTCCCATGAAATTCTGCACGCCCGTCCATCGCCCGGCGGCCTGCGGCCCGGCCAACGTTTGGGTGATGGCCCACACATTCGAGGAGCAAATTCCGTAGCCGACGGTTGCCAGTACTACCATCAGGATGGAAAGATTCGTGCCCGAAGCTACGCATCCAATAAGGAAAACCGCGGCAAATGCCATGCCTCCGCCGGTGAAAGTCTTGCGTACTTTCGAGGGCGTTCCTCCTGCCGCGATCCAGCGGTCCGAAAGCCATCCGCAAAATGTCCCAACGATTGCCGCTGATATGTAAGCCGTCCCTGTAATCTTCGCCATCTGGGTCATAGCAAACTGGCGTTCATGTACAAGGTAAAAGGGGAGCCACGTAATCAAAAAGTACGACAAGTAGTTCGTACAGAAGAGTCCGGCACAAGTGCCCCATGCCGAGCGTTGTTGCAAAATCTCGAGAATGCCCGGTGACGGCAAGAAGTGCGACGGCTCAGTATTGCGGCTGCGCGGCATCAACCGAAACCAGGGCCAAAGCCAAAACATGCTCAGCGTTCCCATGGCCAGAAAGAACCATCGCCAACCGAACATCGCCATTAGCATGCCACCGGCGTACATGCCGAACCCCGGCCCTGCGGCCTGCCCCGCGACAATTGCGGAATTGGCGAAGCCTCGCTGTTCCTCGGGGAAATAACGCGCCAGTATCTTCGAATAGGACGGATAGGCGACCGACTCCCCGGCTCCGAGGACCAGCCGTGCGATCAGCAGCAGCACGAACCCATTCACCATCCCGGTCACAGCGGTCGCAGCCGACCAAAGAAAAAACCCCGCAGCCATTACCCACTTCACGTCGAAATGATCCACCAGCCAGCCTGAGACCACCTGGAAGCAGGCATAGGTCATGAAGAATGCGGACAACAGAACACCCAGCTGTGATGCGGAAAGGCCGAATTCCCCTTTCAGCATGGGAGCAGCAGTAGAAAGGCTGCCGCGATCGATGTAGTTGATGAACACGGAAACGCCCATCAGTCCCAAGATGGTGGCCATCTGGGGAGAGATCTTTCTACGCCGATTGGAGGGAACCGATGGGGTCGGCAAGCTCCGGGTATTCTCTGTGACTACCTGAACGATTGCAAGCTAAGTTCTGGCGAAACCCGGTCCGCGTCAATACTGAAACCTGATCAGAGGCACCGGCATCTACTGCCTATGGAATTTCGACAGCTGGGCTACTCCGGATTAAGAGTCCCCGTCTTAAGTTTTGGCACCGGTACCTTCGGCGGCCGGGGAGATTTTTTCAAACAGTGGGGAAACAGCGATGTCAGTGAGGCCACTCGCCTGGTCGATATTTGTCTGGAAGCCGGGGTCAATATGTTCGACACCGCGGACGTTTATTCAAAAGGCGTGTCGGAAGAGATCCTCGGAAAAGCCATCGCGGGACGCCGTGACGCAGTCTTGATCTCCACCAAAGCGACATTTTCCATGGGAGATGGCCCCAACGATCTGGGCTCTTCCCGCCATCATCTATTGCAAGCCTGTGAGGCCAGCTTGCGCCGCCTGAACACCGATTACATCGACATCTATCATCTACATGGGTTTGACGCGGTAGCCCCAGTCGAAGAAGCGCTCAAAACACTGGATACGCTTGTGCAGAGCGGCAAAGTCCGTTATATAGCATGCTCAAATTTTTCCGGGTGGCATTTGATGAAGTCGCTGTCGGTTTCAGAAAAATATGGATGGTCGCGCTACGTGGCTCACCAGGTTTACTACTCTTTGGTCGGACGCGACTACGAATGGGAGTTGATGCCGCTAGGTATCGACAAGAAAGTGGCCGCCATCGTGTGGAGTCCACTGGGCTGGGGGCGCCTGACAGGAAAGATCCGCCGCGGACAGCCGCTTCCCAAAGTGAGCCGATTGCATGGCACAGCGGACCAAGGCCCGCCGGTTCCTGACGAATACCTCTATAAGGTCGTTGATGCGCTCGACGAAGTGGCCCACGAGACGGGGAAGAGCATTCCCCAAGTTGCTCTCAACTGGTTGCTGCAAAGGCCGACGATTGCCAACGTGATCATCGGTGCCCGAAATGAAGAGCAGCTCCGCCAGAATCTCGGCGCGGTTGGATGGAACTTGACCAAAGAGCAAGTGGCTCGTCTCGACGCCGCCAGCGAGGTCGTGCCGCCATACCCCTACTGGCATCAACGACAGTTCGTTCGCAATCCCAAGCCGGTATAGGCGGACACTTCCTGTATGCCCGGCCAGATACTTGATACAGACAAGGCACCGCCTGTCAACTTGCGCCGCCGCTAGTGCCTGTCTTATATACGAGCGAATGAGCACGCCAGAAAAGCTTTACCTGCTGCAGTTATCAACCACGGATGTGCCCTTGCCGGGTGGGCACGTATTGGAGATGGTCACCCCGAGCTATCTGATCGAGATGAACGATGGGCAACGAATCCTAGTCGACAGCGGATTCCCCGCGGACGTGCCAGCACCTTCGCAAGCGCCTCCGCCACAAAACGAAAAGAATGTATTGGAGCACCTAGCGGACTTGAAGCTATCGACCGACGACATCAATACGGTGGTTTGCACTCATTTCGATGTAGACCACGCCGGCTATCACGACTCATTCAAGAAAGCCGAATTTGTGGTTCAGCGTCGCCATTATGAGTTGGCAAAGGGAGGAAACGCGCGCTACACAGCCGCCCGTTCTCATTGGGACTATCCAGCACTTAGGTACAAGTTGATTGACGGTGATTTTGAACTGGTGCCCGGCGTAAGGCTGATCGAAACCAGCGGACACGCCCCTGGTCATCAATCCGTTCTCGTGCAGTTGCCGCGATCGGGTCCAGTGTTGCTGGCGATCGATGCCGTTGTGATGAAACGACTGTTCACCACCGACCGCAAAGCATGGCCTATCGATGACAACGAAGAGGAACTGCGTGCCAGCACGCAAAAACTTCTCGACGTAGTCCAGCGTGAGAAGGTGCCTCTCACTGTTTTCGGACACGACGGAGCCCAATGGAAGACGCTCACCAAAGCGCCACACTACTACGACTGAGGCAGTTCGCCCTACCCCCCATTCAAGTCTTTATGCGATGATAAATCAGCACGAAGCAGGCCTGCTCCGCGGAGGGATGTGTGAGCGGTTGAAACAGGCGGTCTTGAAAACCGCTGTGCCTGAAAGGGCACCGGGGGTTCGAATCCCTCTCCCTCCGCCATAATAAGTTGTTGAAAATCAATAGTTTGGTTTGTTGTCGACCTACAGCTGTGGTGTCCCGCACTCGGGCCGTATGGACCCCCTGCGTTCGTGTTCATCCAGTGCGTGGGCTTATGTAGTTCCTGCACGATTCAGAACTTCGCATCTCTGACGCGGTAGCATTGACGCCGGACCGGATCGACAAAGAAAGGCGGCTTTTCTCGATCAGGCGGAGGGGACGGCGCGGCACCCTTCGGGTTCTCCGCGCGGGCGAATAGATTAACTAGACGTATGACACCACCCAATTTACCCCCGTCATTGTCCATTCGTTGAAGAAAGGGATTCCCCATCCGTTGTCCATTAAGGATTCCCGTTCTACTGAGGCGAGTTCGCCGAGAATTCTAACCCAGATCCCTTCTTTGGCTCTGATCTTCCTTTTTGTTCCCGAGAGCAAGCGACTTCCCCGCCGAATAAAGTTTCGGTCGGGCGAAGTCGCAATCCTTCCCTGTTCCCTTTTCGCTATTGCGATGAAACGGCTAGAAGTAATTCTCGGGAAGATTAGGGACAGGGGTTCTCACAGCCAGGGCGCAGGTCTCGCCCCGTTCGAGGAAATTGAGTTTCAGATTGAAGGGTGTCCATTGCGCCGAAGAGACTGCATCTTTGCCGGGCAGACCGTTGCCAAAAATCGGTGCAGATCACGGCGGAGCTTCCATAGCGAAGCAGCTTCAGGGAGCGGTCTGTCTCTCTGCCTTGGTTACGGTGTGTCGCACCCGCTCCCGAGTTTGCAGGTCGAGCATCTCAACCAATACTTTGTTGAGTTCCGTGGTGAGTGTGATCATCCTGTTCGAGTCACTTTCCAGCCGTATGCGATTGGTCAGATCGAGTATACGTTCAAAAAGGGTGTCACTCTCCGCTGCCATGAATGGGCTCCCCGAATACACGAATGCCTTTAGCCGAAAAACAGCCGATGACGGGGAAGCGTCCTCAGCGAAACAAGGCGAATGTAGCAGAAACGTTACTAGCGGACAAATACAGCGGTTACCTGAGGGGACTTCTTCCTCTCTGGCATTGGTGTTCAAACGCTACACCCACGCTGAGATATCGGGTCTTGATCACGAAGCACGCTCCCATCTGCGCTGCTCGGGCTCAGCTTTGGGGTTTCCGGTCGATCGCGGCGCGGCGATCCTATTGAGGAGTGGACAGGCTTCCCAGGAGTTCACCGATCGTCTTCGGGGGAGGGAGTTTCCAAGCAAGGCGCGAGATACTGCATGGCTCCCCTTTATTTCGAGGCTGAGAAAAGTTCTTGGAAAACTATTCTCCTGCCGCGGCCGATTTCGAATGGCTGTACCGTGCGGCACGATGCTTATCGTACTGGTCGCGGAAATAGATCTCTTTGCTCTGGTTGGGGTTCTGGGGCGGGGCAAACCGTTCGCCGCAAGCGCACTTCGCCGAAGTAAGGATGCGCTGGACGTAGTTCGGTATGAATTTGCACGAGGGTTTTTCTGATTCACTCATGCTTCTATTTTAGCGAAAAAATGCTGTGTTTTACGATGGGTAGGTAGCGCCGGTAACCGGGTTGGAGGAAACGGCGGGATTGGTTCTGAGTCTTCGCTCCAGTCTTTTGGATAAGACTACCGGGCTGGCAATTCGACCCCATTGAGATACGTACTCGGTAGGTGTCCGCACCTTTTCGCCAACTTCAAAATGTTCCAACTTTTCACGTTTGCGAAATTGAGCCAATCGGGGGAGAAATTTTGACTCGTCGGGGGAAAGCTACGGCCTTGCGCGGGGGATCAGTGCAGCAATTCGGCGTGGGTTCCAGCCAGGGCCTTTGCCTTTTCCAATAGATGTGTAACCGGCTCGGTCTTCGAGCAGACTGCAGAAATTCCGGCAGCCGTCGCTTCTCCCATCGTGAACAGATCGCCGTGACCCGTGAATAGAATCAAATGAACCTCAGGACAAGTCCGTTTGAGAACGCGCGCGGTGGTGAGCCCGTTCATCTCGGGCATTGCAAGGTCGAGGACGATCACATCAGGTAAAAGTTCCTCGGCTTTAGTGATCGCATCGTGGCCATTTGCCGCGTCACCGCAGACTTCCCATCCGGCGCGCTCGAACTCTCTAGATAAAGCTCGCCGGATGGCTGGGTGATCATCGACAATCATGACCCGATTTCGGGAATTACTGGTGTGGTGACGCGCAACAGGGTAGGACCCAACAACGGGCATAGTGAAAATCTCCATTGACGAGATTCTCTAGCCTGCCCCGATTTCGCACAATCGGGGAGATGCTTTATTACCATGAGTCATGTCCACAAACCAATTGGTGTTGGAGAATGGTCCAATGAAATTTTCGGTTAGGTACATGGCATGCTAGGGGACGAAATTCTCATTCATTCTGTTCTAATTTTTACCTAGAAAGACTAGTGTCGCGCGCGTATTACAAAGGTTTGTGCAACGAGAATTCAAGACTGTGAAGAGCTTTTTCGCCACGCTATGTTGGAAGAGTCGCGGATGAATCAGAGGGGTGATTGATCCGTGCAAAACGCGCATAAACGAAGCACAGAAGACCGTGCTTCTTTTTTTGTATTGCATAAGTGCCACGTCGGCACAGAAATGGCCGCAAGTCCGCTGGATGTATGTGATTCGTCAGTTCTCGTGCGCTTTGTTTCCTGTGCGCAACTTCACCGTGGGCCAGTCGAGCTTGGCTTGCGTCTTCGAGTCCATCGAATCCGACGCCGATACATCTTCCAATTCTTTTAAGACCCTGGCCTTCTGTTCCGAGAGAACTGCGAGGATTGCGAAGCGTTCGCAAAGGCCCATGGTGTCGGCGCTTTCAAACATCGCAGCCAGCGTCCGGAATTTTCTCGCTTGTTTAGCTTCGTAGTTGGGACTAAAGGGATTGGACATCTCATCCTTTCCCGTACCGCCTTGTGATGGGGCCAAACCTGGTTATGTTGGCGGGCCAACATAATTACTTTTACTCCTCCGTCAGATGCCGGACTCAGTAGTTGGTCTTGCATCCTCAGTGCTGAGCCTCCAGGCTTTGTTCTGCGACCCCCTTCTGCGCCGTCTTAACCACTGTGGTAAAGTTTGGAGGTTCGCATGCAACCCTGTTGATTTCTAGACCCGCCTGAGTAGTGATGGCGAGCATCTCCCAAGCCGCCGAAGTACGGACCCGAATTCACCTGCAGGGAATTGTGCAAGGGGTCGGATTCCGGCCGTTTGTTTTCAATCTGGTAAAAAAGCTGGGGCTTCGCGGATTCGTGCTTAATTCCACCTCGGGCGTAGATATGGAGTTAGAGGGCGAACAAACTGCAATTCAGCAGTTTTTGGAAACTTTAAAGCAAGATCCGCCTCCACTGGCGCTGATCGAGTCTATAGACCTCAATGAACTGCCCCTTTTTGGGTATTCCGATTTCATCATCCGCGAGAGCGTCAATCAGGAGAACCAGTTTGCTTTGGTGTCGCCGGATGTCGGAACTTGTGCAGATTGTCTGAAGGACTTCACTGATCCGGCAAATCGACGCTTCGGATACCCATTCACTAATTGCACGAATTGCGGGCCCCGCTTCACCATCATTCGCGACATTCCCTACGACCGCCCCTTCACAACCATGGCGGCATTTGAAATGTGCCAGACCTGCCTGGCGGAGTACCACGATCCCACCGACCGGCGTTTTCACGCTCAGCCGAATGCTTGCTCGGAATGCGGACCCGGTCTCTCTCTGGTCCAATCAGGCGGATCTTTTTCGGATATTAAGTTTGCAACCGGAGCGTCATCGCTTTCGATTCTGGCCCAAGTCCGTGGTCTTCTGCACGAAGGACAAATCATTGCGATTCGGGGCATGGGTGGGTTTCATTTAGCCTGCGACGCTTCCAATAAGAAGGCATTATCTCGATTGCGTCAGCGCAAGCGCCGCAGCGACAAACCTTTCGCCGTGATGGTGCCTGATATTGGTGTCGCCGAAGCCCTTTGCGCGGTTACGCCGGGGGACCGCGAGGCACTCCTGAGTCTTCAGCGGCCTATCGTTATTCTGCGTCGCCATCCAGAAGCCGCACTCCCGGCCGAGATCGCACCCGGCAACAACACCTTGGGTGTGATGCTGCCCTATACCCCGCTTCACTACCTCATTTTCGGAGAATCGCCCGGCGCTCCCGAGTTCCCTGCGCTGGTAATGACCAGCGGCAACCTCAACGAGGAGCCAATCGTTATCCAAAATGAGGAAGCCTGGCAAAGGTTAAGTGCGATCGCCGACTGGTTACTTTTTCACAATCGGGATATCTACATGCGGGTCGATGATTCCGTGGTGCGCAGCATCTCGGGCCAATCGAGAGTGGGTCGGCGTTCTCGGGGTCATGCGCCATTCACCGTGGATCTTAAGAGACCGATGCATCCCATTCTGGGAAGCGGGGCCGAACTCAAGAATACCTTTTGCCTCACCAAAGACCGCTATGCGATCCTCAGCCAGCACATCGGCGATCTGGAAAACTACGAAACCCTGCGATTCTTCGAGGAAAGCCTGCACAATCTAAAGAAATTGTTTCGAGTGGAACCGGCGACGGTTGCTTACGACCTTCATCCGCAATATATGAGTACCCGATTCGCACTGCAGACCGGGCTGCCGTCGGTCGGAGTGCAGCACCATCATGCTCACGTCGCCAGTTGCATGGCGGAGAACGGTCTTTGCGGTCCCGTAATCGGCGTGGCACTCGACGGGACCGGTTACGGAACCGATGGCCAAATTTGGGGGGGTGAGTTCCTGGAAGCCGACTTTAGCGGCTTCGAGCGGCGGGCTCATTTCCGCTACATTCCGTTGGCCGGCGGCGACGCTGCAATTCGACAGCCCTGGCGTTCCGCCCTGAGCTACCTGCGCGATGCCTTCGGCGCGGACATTCCTGACGGCTTGCCGGCCATGAATGCGATTCCGGTGAAAGAATTTACCGTTGTGGATGCGATGCTGCGACGAAAGTTTAGCGTCATTCAGACCTCTTCCTGTGGAAGACTGTTCGACGCAGTCGCATCGATTCTCGGATTGCGCCAGCGTGTCACCTTTGAAGGACAAGCCGCGATCGAACTGGAATGCCTGGCTGGCGCTGACGACAATTCCTACCCGTTTGAAATTTCTCCTTCTGAAGAAGTCGATTTTCGTTCTACGATCCAGGCTACCGTGCGCGACTTTCGTGCATCCGAGCGGCTGGATGTAATCTCCGCCCGGTTTCACAACACTGTCGTGGATGCCATCGTGGAAACGTGCCGGCGAATTCGCGCAAGTGGCGGCCTGAAACAGGTCTGCCTCAGCGGTGGCGTCTTTCAAAACAAATACTTAACAGAACGTAGCGTGGAACATCTTCGAGGCTGCGGCTTTGAGGTCTTCCTGCACTCCCGGGTACCGGCAAATGATGGCGGTATAGCATTGGGCCAGGTAGCGATCGCAAACGCAGTTTTGCAACGGGGAGATACTTATGTGTCTGGCAATTCCCGGTAGAGTGATTGAGCAATTCGAGCGGCAGGGAATGCGAATGGCTCGCGTGCAATTCGGCGGGATCGTGCGTGAGGCCTGTCTGGAATATGTCCCCGATGCTCAGATAGGCCAGTATGTTCTGGTGCACGTCGGCTTCGCTATCAGCGTGGTTGACGAAGAAGAAGCCCGTCGCACCTACGAGTTGCTCGAGCAAATGGACCAGCTTTCCGAACTGGATGCGCCGGAGGTGGATGAAGCCCGCGCTGGAGGTAAGCCGCAATGAAATATCTGGATGAATATCGCGACGGAAAGCTCGCGCAAAAAGTAGTCAACGAGATTCGCAAGGTGCAAACCCGGCCGTGGGTCATTATGGAGGTGTGCGGGGGCCAAACCCACTCCATCGTGAAGCACGGAATCGATTTCCTGCTGCCGGAGGGAATTGAGCTGGTGCACGGGCCGGGCTGTCCGGTATGTGTCACACCACTCGAAATGATCGATAAGGCGCACGCCATCGCGCGCCAGCAGGAGGTTATTTTCTGCTCCTTTGGTGACATGCTACGTGTTCCCGGCTCCGAAGGTGACTTATTTTCCATCAAATCGCAAGGTGGTGACGTGCGGATTGTCTACTCGCCGCTGGATTGCATCAAGATCGCACGCGCCAATCCGGACAAGATGGTGGTGTTTTTTGCCATTGGTTTCGAGACCACGGCTCCGGCGAACGCCATGCTGGTGTGGCGGGCTCACCAGGAAGGCATCAAGAACGTCTCGGTGCTGGTTTCGCATGTGCTTGTTCCGCCGGCCATCTCATTCATTTTGGATTCATCTCAAAATCGCGTGCAGGGATTCCTTGGCCCAGGCCATGTGTGCACGATCGTCGGCTACAGCGATTACGAGCCGATCGCCGAGCGCTACCACGTCCCAATTGTCATTACTGGTTTCGAGCCCCTTGATCTTCTGCAGGGAACATTGATGACCGTGCGCTTGCTCGAAGCAGGGCGCAATGTCGTGGAAAACCAGTATGCCCGGGTACTTGGACGCGAGGGGAACCGTGCGGCCCAGAAATTGGTAGAGGATGTCTTCGAGGTGAGTGACCGGAAGTGGCGAGGAGTTGGCAACATTCCTGCAAGTGGACTTCAATTGCGTTCCCAGTTCCGCGAGCATGACGCCGAACGGCTGTTTGATGTAGGCGAGATCGATACCAAGGAACCTGAGATCTGCATCAGCGGCCAGATTTTGCGTGGTATCAAGAAGCCTCATGACTGCACCGCCTTCGGAACACTTTGTACTCCCCAGAATCCGCTGGGCGCGACCATGGTTTCCGCCGAAGGCTCTTGCGCCGCTTATTACACCTATGGGCGCCATTTAAAGAAGGAGCCGGAACTCGTTTCTATCGCGGCGCCTTCCCCAGGCGGAGCGGCATGAGCCCGTCCTCAAAAGAGATAGACGCGGTTGTTGTTCAAGATCCGCTCGAGCCGTCGAGCAAGAGCAGCGCTATGCCTGGTGCGGTCTGTCCCACGCCGATTTTCGATCACAAGCAGGTCGTGCTCGGACATGGCAGCGGAGGAAAACTTACGGCGGAACTGATTGAAAAGCTGTTTCTGCCTGCCTTCACTAATCCTATTCTCGAGCGTCTGGACGATCAGGCGGTGCTCGAAATCGGCGGATCGCGATTGGCCTTCACTACCGACTCATTTGTCGTCACCCCCATTTTCTTTGCCGGCGGCGATATTGGTGATCTGGCGATTAACGGGACAGTCAACGACCTGGCGATGAGCGGCGCCCGGCCTCTCTATTTATCCGCTGCGTTCATTCTGGAAGAAGGATTGACCATGGACGAACTGCGGCGCGTGGTCACCTCCATGCAGAGGGCGGCGGCTTCTGCGGGAGTTCAGTTGGTTACCGGCGATACTAAGGTCGTCAATCGTGGTAAAGGGGACAAGATATTTATCACAACTACAGGCATTGGGCTGGTCGAAGGCGCTGTGAATATCTCGGCCGCCAACGCACGTCCGGGAGATGTCGTAATACTTAGCGGTTACATCGGGGACCACGGTATGGCCATTCTCTCTCAAAGAGAGAACCTGGAATTTGAAGGAGAGATTCGCAGTGATACGGCAGCCCTGCACGGCCTAGTAGCAGCCATGCTAGAGGCTAGCCCGAACATTCATGCCTTGCGCGATCCTACTCGCGGCGGGGTGGCAACCACTCTTAATGAGATTGCTGCACGTTCGAAAGTAGGAATTCGCCTGAATGAAACCGCCATTCCCGTGCGGGATACGGTCAAAGGCGCGTGTGAGATTCTCGGTCTGGATCCACTGTTCGTGGCCAATGAAGGAAAGCTTTTGGCAATTGTGGCCCCGGATGCCGCCAGCGCGATTTTGGAGCGGATGCGTATTCATCAACACGGAACCGGCGCCTGCATTGTCGGCGAAGTGGTTTCCGAACATCCCGGAATGGTTCTGATGAAAACTGAAATTGGTGGCACCCGAGTGCTAGATACGCTATTCGGAGAACAACTGCCGCGAATTTGTTAACAGGGCAACCCCCTCTCGATTTTCTGACATCTCTAATCCCGTCTCCCGGGGTTTAATTCGGCCCTCGCGAAGGGCTCGAATAGATTCCTCTCTTTTTCGGTTCTGTTTCTGTAAAGTCAGCGCAAGCTGGCAACTCGAGGCGCATGAAGTCCGGCCCTCCAGCACGTCGCTTCCGAGCGGTTCTACACCCTAACTGTTGCCCTCTCTCTTACTCGGTAACTTCCTCGCGCCAACTTTCGGGTCATGCGACTGGCACCCCAGTCCGTGGGCCAGCTAGGAGAAACTAATGCCTTCCCAACCTATCTCCATGGGGAAAACTTCGCCGAAGCGTTCCACGCCCAGTGAGGTTCACGTTGTCTGGCTGACTGCAGGTCTTAGTTGCGACGGAGATTCCGTGTCAGTGACGGCCGCGGAGCAGCCCAGCATTGAGGATCTGATTCTGGGGGCGATCCCGGGGCTCCCTAAAGTCGCCCTGCACAACCCCGTGCTCGCCTACGAGAACGGTGACGACTTCATGAAGTTTTTTTACGAGGCTGAAGCTGGTCGTCTCGATCCGTTCGTATTTGTGGTGGAAGGCTCCATCCCCAACGAAAAGATCAAAGCGGAAGGCTACTGGGCGGCGCAGGGAACCGACCCGATTAGCGGCCAGCCGATAAAGACGACCGAATGGATCGACCGTCTGGCTCCCAAGGCGCTGGCTGTCGTTGCTGCCGGAACCTGTGCAACCTACGGGGGCATTCATGCGATGGCCGGCAATCCCACCGGAGCCATGGGCTTGGCCGATTATCTTGGCTGGGACTTCCGCTCGGCTGGCGGATTTCCCATCGTCAATGTCCCTGGCTGTCCGGTGCAGCCTGACAACATGACGGAGACGCTGCTGTACCTGGTCTACATGGCGGCGGGAATGGCCCCTGTAATTCCGCTTGACGACCAACTTCGCCCCACCTGGCTTTTCGGAAAGACCGTCCACGAAGGTTGCGACCGCGCCGGCTACTACGAGCAAGGAGATTTCGCCCTCGAGTACGGATCCCCCAAGTGCATCGTGAAGTTGGGCTGCTGGGGCCCGGTAGTCAATTGCAACGTCACCAAGCGCGGCTGGATGCGTGGCATTGGAGGGTGCCCCAACGTGGGCGGAATCTGCATTGCCTGCACCATGCCGGGTTTTCCGGACAAAGCCATGCCTTTCATGGATGAGCCTCCCGGCGCGCGCCTTTCAACCGTCTTGTCCGGCTCTTACGGAAAGATGATTCGCGCCTTGCGTGAGGTCACTAACAACGCCCTCAACAAAGAGCCCAAGTGGCGGCATCGCAAGGGTGAGCTAACAACCGGCTATCAGCCGAGAACCTACATCGCCCCGGTTCGAAACCGGCGCCCGGTCTAAAGACTTCCGGAATCTAAAGAGGAGAAATTTCGATGGGAACGACGACCCAAGCGATGCCACAAACTCCATCCGGCAAACGCAACCTGGTAGAGATGAATTGGGACCCGATCACCCGCATCGTCGGATCACTGGGAATCTTTACCAAAATCGACTTCGAAAACAAACAGGTTGCGGAGTGCCACAGCACCTCTTCCATTTTTCGCGGCTACAGCATTTTTATGAAGGGGAAAGATCCCCGCGACGCTCACTTCATTACCAGCCGCATCTGCGGTATCTGCGGCGATAACCATGCCACCTGCGCGACTTATGCGCAGAACATGGCGTTCGGTTGCCGCCCTCCAGATTTGGGCGAGTGGATCATCAATCTTGGCGAGGCCGCCGAATACATGTTCGACCACAACATCTTTCAGGACAATCTGGTCGGCGTGGATTTCTGCGAAAAGATGGTCAAGGAGACTAATCCTAGTGTTTGGGAGAAGGCGCAGAAGAAAGATGCGCCGCATGCCAGGACTCACGGCTACAAAAAAATCAGCGACATCATGAGGTCACTGAATCCGTTCACGGGCGAGTTCTATCGCGAAGCCTTGGTGATGAGTCGCATGACCCGTGAAATGTTCTGCCTAATGGAAGGCCGCCACGTGCATCCGTCGACTCTCTATCCCGGTGGCGTTGGCACAGTTCCAACTCAGCAATTATTTACCGATTACCTCGTCCGGCTTATGAAGTACGTGGAGTTCATGAAGAAAGTCGTGCCTCTGCACGACGACCTCTTCGATTTCATGTATGAGGCTTTGCCGGGATACGAGAAGGTAGGGCAACGGCGGATTTTGCTGGCTTGTTGGGGTTCATTCAACGACCCAAAGGTGTGCGACTACACCTACCAAAATATGTCTGAATGGGGGCGGGCGATGTTTGTCACCCCCGGTATCGTAATCGACGGAAAGCTGGTAACTACCGACTTGGTGGAAATTAATCTCGGCATCCGTATTTTGCTGGGCCATTCCTTCTACGACGATTGGGAAGATAGTGGCGAAGTTTTCGTCCGCCAGGACCCTCTCGGGAATCCCGTCGACAAGCGCCATCCCTGGAACCAGACCACGATTCCGCATCCTCAGAAGCGCGACTTTACCGGCAATTATTCCTGGGTGATGTGCCCGCGCTGGTATTACAACGGCGAATATCTTCCCCTCGATACCGGCGGTGGACCGATTGCCCGGCTGTGGGCCACGGCGCTAGCGGGCTTGGTTGACATCGGCTACGTGAAAGCGACCGGTAACAGTGTTCAGATCAATCTCCCAAAGACGGTTTCCTTGCCCGAGGCCCAGTTTGAGTGGAAGGTTCCGCAATGGAGTAACGCCATCGAGCGCGACCGAGCGCGCACTTACTTTCAGGCCTATGCTGCGGGTTGCGCTCTGCACTTCGCCCAGAAGGCAATGGAAGATCTGCACGCCGGCCGCACCAAGACCTGGTCGAACTTTCAGGTTCCTGATGAGGCGATTGCTTGCGGATTCCACGAAGCGGTGCGCGGGGTATTGTCACACCACGTCGTCATTCGCGACGGCAAGATTGCCAACTATCATCCCTATCCGCCGACGCCGTGGAACGCGACCCCGCGGGATATCTTTGGAACTCCTGGTCCCTATGAAGACGCGGTGCAGAACACCCCAATCTTTGAAGAGAACGGTCCGGAGAACTTCAAAGGTATCGACATCATGCGCGCCGTGAGGAGCTTTGACCCCTGCCTGCCCTGCGGCGTACACATGTATTTAGGGAAAGGGAAGACGCTCGAAACCTTGCACTCGCCCATGTTTGGTGTTCAAGGGAAGTAGCACCCATGGCCCACATATCTGAGGAAACGGAATTCCTTGAGCGCGCTGCGGAAATCGAGCAGCTCGCGCTGAAGGCCAGGGAATTAATCGATCCCGAGGCACGCACGCTGGTGCAAGCATTATTAGAGGAAGTAATGAGCCTGCACGGCGACTGCCTGGAACGATTGCTCCAAGTGGTGGAAACGGAACAACCGTCTCTGCTACACAGGTTGGAAAAGGAGCCAATCGTCAATGCGCTGATGGGGCTTTACGGTTTGCACCGCGAGCCTTTAAAAGAGCGCGTGAAAGACTCCATCGAGAAAGTCAGGCCCTACGTGAAATCGCACGGCGGCGAGGTGGAATTGCTGGCTGTCGTCGGCAGCATGGTCAAGGTCCGAATAAGTTCCAAGGGCCATGCTTGCGGCCTGGGATCGCTTCAGGAAGCAGTGGAGAAATCCATTTACCAGAGCGCGCCGGAAGTGAGTGAAATTGTTGTTGAGCAGCCAGTGCCGGCGCCGCAATTGGTTCAATTGCGCTAGGCACACGCAAGAGCGAGGAAAATAATGCCAAGGCAAGACACAAAGCCCGATTCTCCTTCTCACGTTCCAGGCACTCGCAAAGGAGAGGAGTGGTCGATCTACGGCACCGAACCCGGACGCGAAGGCAAAACTCCCTCGGCAAGAAATTCGACCGGGATCAATGCCAAGAAACGGGAACCGATCGATCCGCGGATGCCTCATCTGACACCCCCGTGAGGAGAGCACTTCGGTGAATTCGAACGGCAATGTGGTGTTCTCCGCGTTTCGCGATCTGGTACGGAAACGTGTGCCCGAGGAGAGTTGTGATCTGTGCTCGGCGCCCCTGGACTCAAGGCATGCCCACCTTCTCGACGTCGCGCAACGGCAGGTGATGTGTGCCTGCACTCCCTGTGCAGTGCTCTTTACAGACAGCATGACGCGCTTCCGGCGGATTCCGCGGGATGTTCGTCATCTCCCAGACTGCCGCCTTACCGATGAGCACTGGGCGGCGTTGGGTATTCCGATCAATCTTGCTTTTGTGTTTCGTTCCAGCGTGACCGGGCAGATGACTGCCTTATATCCAAGCCCTGGGGGCGCAATCGAATCTTCGTCGCCGGCAGATGTGTGGGAGGAGATTGTCACCCATGAGCCGCGCCTCGCTAAAATGCAGGACGACGTGCAGGCGTTTCTAGTGAACCGTCTGGCTGAGCCCTATCAGTACTACATGGCTCCGATCGATAAATGCTTTGAACTGGTCGGTACCGTCCGCCTGTATTGGAAGGGATTTACCGGTGGCACCGAAGTCTGGAAACAGGTCGCGAACCTGTTTGCTCGACTCAAGGCAACCGCCGAATGCGGACCCGAGGTCTGGCATGCCTGATCTGCGATTCTCCGTGGATGCAATCAAGGTGGCGAGCTCTGCCGCGATTCCAACACTGTTGTTTAAGTTAGGTATTGAGAACTCGACCCCGGAAGAACGGATTCATTCCATCCTTTTGCGGTGTCAGGTCCAAATTCAGGTTGCGCGGCGCAGCTACACGGCGGAAGAGAAAGAAAATCTCTACGAACTCTTCGACCGGACCGAGCGTTGGGGTAAGACTCTGAAATCACTGGCGTGGACGCAGGTAACGTTGGTTGTCCCGGGATTCGAGAAAGACACCGTCGCAGACTTACAAGTGCCCTGCAGCTTCGATTTCAATGTCGCGGGCACAAAATATTTCCATGCGCTTGCCGGCGGGGAAGTACCACTCAGCCTACTGTTTACCGGGACAGTTTTCTATCTGAGCGATGACGGACCTTTGCAAGTGGCGCAAATTCCCTGGGATAAAGAAGCTGAGTGCCGTTTTCCTGTCAGCATCTGGGGTGAGCTGATGGAAGTCTACTATCCCAATGGTGTCTGGCTTTGCCTGCGCAACGATGTCTTCGACCGGATCAATGAATTCAAGGTGCGTAATGGGCTGTCGAGCTTCGACGCCGCGTTAGAAAAAATGGCTGAGGCTGCGGAAGAGGGTACGACAGTCGGGGAAGGGGTGAAACGATGAACATCGCTCCCGCCGAGAAGATCGCCAATGCAATTCTCTACGAGGGATATCTGTTGTATCCCTATCGTCCGGATTCCACTAAGAACCGCCAGCGCTGGAATTTTGGTACGTTGTTTCCGCCCGCAGCGGCAACCATCGGTCTGAGTAGTTTTCACGCTGAAGTGTTGGTCAACGGCAATGACGACAGCCAACTGGAACTTAGAGTTCGTTTTTTGCAATTCACAAGCGCAGAACACGAAAGCATCGCCGAAGCCATCGAGCGGTATTGGGAACCACCCTTGGTCAGGCTTGGTGATCTTCTAGCGGGGACGCAGCTAAGCTTTGCTTTCGCAGGCGGGCCGATGGAAATGGACGGCAAGCCTCGTCTGCTGCAAGACATCCATGGAAACATCGGGTTGAGGGCAGTGCGGGTTTCGCCAGGACTCTTTCAGGTGGCTCTGGAAGTTGCAAACGCGTCTCCCTCGACGGCGAAGTCCCGCGAAGAGGCTCTGCTGTATTGTCTGACCTCAGCTCATGCCATCCTACAGGTGCAAAAGGGCAAGTTCATCTCCTTGCTCGAGCCGGACGCAGAACTCTCTGAAGCTGTGGGACGCTGCCGCAACACTGGCGTGTTCCCTGTGCTCTGCGGAGATGCGCCAGCAGCGGATACCGTGCTGGTTTCACCCATCATCCTCTACGACTACCCACAAATAGCACCGGAAAGTTCAGGTGATTTTTTCGACGGGACCGAAATGGATGAAATGCTGACTCTGCGGGTAATGACTCTCTCGGACGACGAGAAGAAGCAATTAATAGCGGGGGACAAACGCGGCCGCGAGATCCTCGAACGAGCTTCGGCAGTAGGTGAAGAACAGCTTATGAAGGTCCACGGAGCGATTCGGGGACTGCGAAAGGTAAGTGGAGAATGAACGACGACTTCGATCCTTTCGCCGCCCCCCAACCGGTTGAAAGCGTGCAGGTTTTCGGAGTCCAAGTGCGCCCCGGAAGCAGGGTCCGGCTATGGCCGCAGAAACGCTCCGACATTCTCGACAGTGCGTTAGCCGGCCAGGTTGCCGTCATCGAAGCCATTGAACAGGATTTTGAAAATCAGGTCCACCTTGCGGTCGTGCTGGAGGATGATCCCGGACGCGACCTGGGCCTGATGCGTCAGCCTGGCCATCGATTTTTCTTTTCCCCCGAAGAGGTAGAACCGCTGGTTCTGGGAGAATCGATGGCGGCGAATGGATAGCATTCTGGTTGCGTGTGTCGGGAACATCTTTCTAGGTGACGATGGGTTTGGTGTCGAAGTCGCCCAACACCTGAAGCGGCGTGAAGCGCCCGCGGGGGTCCGGATCGAGGACTTTGGCATTCGTGGCTTTGACCTCGCCTACGCTCTGATGGACCCGTGGCAGCACGTGGTGCTAGTGGACGCGATGGATCTCGGCGGTGCACCGGGCGACGTTTCGGTTGTCCAGCCGGACCTCGAATCGGTGGAAGCTCCGGAAAACGAGTCACTGGACAGCCACGGAATGCACCCAATTTGCGTGTTGCGCATGGTAAAGCAGATGGGCGGCACTCCGCCGCCGTTGACGCTACTTGCCTGTCAGCCCCTGGACTGCGGTGGGGAAGAAGGGCGGATGGGGTTGAGTCCGGTGGTGGAGGCGGCAGTGCCAACCGCGATTGAGGTCCTCGACCGCCTGCTGGAAGAATTGTCAGCTAGACCCGGGCGAACCAATTAGTCGAAATGGAGGAAAGCAGACTATGAGTGTCACGCGTAAGATTATCTGGAGCGCAATCGCGCTCGGTGCAGTAGCCATGTTCATCTCGTTAGCGCCGGATATGAGGCGCTACATAAAGATGGAATGCATGTGAAACTATGCATGAGCTTTCCATTGCCTTGAGCATTGTGGAAGGGGTTGAGGCGGAAGCAAAAGCGCGCGGCATCCCACGCGTTGTTGCTGTGCACCTCAAACTTGGCCCATTGTCAGGCGTGGTGAAAGAAGCCTTGTTGTTCTCCTATTCTCTGGCCGCGGAGGGCACGATCGCGGAAGGTTCTCGCCTGGAGTTTCAGGATTGCCCGGTTCTCATCTTTTGTCCTAGATGCCTACGTGAAGTGCCTCCGGTTTCCTGGCAGCAGCTTACCTGCTCGTTCTGCGATACCCCGGCTGCGCGTGTCGTAAGTGGCACCGATCTGGAAGTGCTGGCGCTGGAGGTCGCCGCAGATGAGCCAGCCCCGGTTGGTTGAAGTCAGACGAAAGGTGCTAAAGCAGAACGACGTGCTGGCGGGCGAACTCCGCGAGCGCTTTCAGCGAGCAGGGGTCGCGGTGGTGAGTCTTGTCTCTAGCCCCGGATCCGGGAAAACCCGTCTGCTGGAACGGATTCTGACTGAGCTGCACCCAAAGCATCGGGTGGCCGCCCTGGTTGGCGACCTCGCGACCGAAAATGACGCCGCCCGATTGGCCCGTAGTGGAGCCCGAGTCCAGCAGATTGTGACAGGGACCGTTTGTCATTTGGACGCGCAGATGGTCCACGCCGCGCTCGCAGATTGGCCACTTGAGGAACTCGATCTCTTATTCATCGAAAATGTGGGGAATCTCGTTTGCCCATCAAGTTACGACCTCGGGGAAGACTTGCGGCTGGTGTTGATGTCGGTAACCGAGGGCGAAGACAAGCCGCTGAAATATCCCACTATCTTCAACACGGCCGACGTAGCCGTCATCACCAAAATGGATATGGCGGCGGCTGCGGAATTTGACCAGCAGGCTGCCGAGCGAAATATTCAATCCGTCCGGCCAAAGATGCGCACGCTGTGCGTTTCCGCAAAGACCGGCGACGGCCTGGCAGAACTTCTGGACGTTTTCACCCGCTTGCGAAAGCCTGCTGAGGTACCGGGCTAAGCTTACCCCCCGATGTGCACCATGGTGCGAGAGGCGGGGACGAAGTCTGGTTCCCCGATATGGTGGCGGGCTTCCTTTTTCTCTACCACTCCGCGTATAAATTCGGCGAGTTCCTCATCCGAAGCGCCACCGCGCACGCGCGCGTAAAGATCGTGGTCCCAAACCGAAAAAAGACAGGTCCGGATCTTTCCGTCTGAGGTAATTCGAATGCGGCTGCAGTGGCCGCAGAACGGATGCGAGACAGGAGCAATGATGCCGATCTCTCCAACGCCGTCATCGAAGCGATATCGACGCGCGGTCTCGCTACGTCCCCGTGGGATTTCCACCAGAGGCCGATATTCGCTCATCCGGGTCACGATTTCGTCGAGTGAGACCACGGTGTCCGGCGACCAGACCCGCTCTTCCTCGAGCGGCATGAACTCTATGAACCGCACAATCACGCCCTCTTCGCGGGCGAACATTCCAAATGGAATTATCTGATCTTCGTTAAAGCCGCGCATCAGCACGCAGTTAACTTTCAACGGCCATAAGCCAACCCGCCGGGCTGCCCGGATCCCCGCCAGTACATTGTCGTAGCCATTAGCCACACGAGTGATCCGGGCAAAGCGATCGGGATCGACCGCATCCATACTCACGGTAACTCGATTAAGGCCCGCATCTTTCAGCGGTTTGGCCATATCCGCCAGAAGGTGGCCGTTAGTCGTCAGTGCAAGGTCGAGCGCTTCCCCTTTAAGAGTTTGTATTTTCGCCAGTTCGTGAACGAATGCAATCACGCCATTGCGCAGCAGTGGTTCGCCACCAGTGATGCGGATCTTTTCAATCCCCATGGAAACAAGTACCTGCGACATGCGCAGGTAGTCGGAGAATGGAAGATCGCCATAGAGCGCCCCCTCGTTGCCGGTACGGCAGTAGACGCACTTGTAGTTGCACCGGTCAGTGATCGAGATCCGCAGATCGGTGATGGCGCGGTCGAATTTGTCGGTAAGAGGCATGGACGCTGAATGCTAAGTGCTATTTGCTGAGTCTCTTGGAAAAAGGAAAAAAGGCGGGCTACTACCTGCCATTTCCTTTCCAAGGGCTCACTTGCGAAGCCGGGAGGCGCTGGCGTTTCCGCCACCGCCCTTGGAAGACGCGTGCAAGAGCACGCTCTTCACCGCTGTCGTCGCCAGGGTATTCCCGAAGGCTTCGAAAGTCGGAAACTCACTTTTGATTATAGCCCTTAGCTTTATAACCGCCACTGTTCTCACCCGCAGCAAATTCCCGCACAAACGTATAAAAATATAGGGGCAGCTTTGCATTTCGCACATATTGGAGGGGAAGTGTCTCTACATAAGTTCGTACTGGTGCCTATTCTTGTTTTCTTCTCGTCTCAATTCCTGCTTGCAGGACAGATCACGCTACAAAATGGTGACCGTCTGAGCGGCGTGATCGAAAAATCCGACGATAAGAGTCTGGTGATTAAGACCGACTACGCGGGAGAAGTTATCGTGCAGTTGAGCGCGATTAAAGCTATCGAGTCTGACAAACCATTGCACGTGGGGTTGAAGGATGGGCAGACCGTGGTCGGCCTGGTAAAGACGACGGATGACAAACTGCAAGTCGTGCCCGCCAGTGGAGCGCCGGTTGAAGTTTCCACTGGTACCATCTCGAAAATTAGAAGTGAGGAGGAAGCGGCAGCGGATAAGAAGATGGAACATCCCGGCTGGTTGCAGGCGTGGAGCGGTGGCTTAACCACCGGCTTTGCCATGACCCGTGGCAACAGCGAAACCAAGAACCTGGGCCTTGCCTTTACCGCCGACCGTAAAACGCTGCACGATCACCTCGGTCTATATCAAACCTCGGTCTTCGCTGCTAATGACGCTCCCGGTGCTATTCCAAGCACAACCGCCAACAGCAATCAGGGCGGAGCGCGTTACGACCACGATCTTGGCGCACGGACCTTCAGCTTTACCGGAGCCGATTTCCAAAGCGACGACCTCCAGGGTCTCGATCTACGCTCGGTGTTCAGCGGCGGTATCGGATTCCATCTGATCAAGCGCGAACGAACTACCCTGGATCTCTTGAGTGGTCTCAACTACACGCGGGAAAGTTATTCCACGATTCAGCGCAATCTGATCGCGTTGACCCTGGGCGAAGAATTCATGAAGAAGATTGGCGCGAGCACAGTGCTTACCCAGAAGTTGTATGCATACCCAGACATCAATGAGGGCGGACAGTATCGCACCACCTTCAACTTTGCAACGGTAACGAAATTGAGCAAATGGCTCGGCTGGCAGAATTCGTTTGCCGATACCTATGTTACGAACCCGCCGCTCGGGGCTCGGCAGAACGACATAATTCTGACCACAGGGCTGAATATTGCCTTTACTCGGTAAGGTGTGACGTGGGGCGGACCTTCGGTCCGCCCAGCCAACGTCGATTCGAAATGGTCGAGGACTGTGCCATCCCTGGGCGGGCAAGAGTACCCGCCCTAGGCCGTCTCTAGCTCACATGCCGTCGTAATTGGGGCCGCCACCGCCCTCTGGTGGGACCCAGGTGATGATCTGATATGGATCGGCAATGTCGCAAGCTTTGCAGTGCACGCAATTCGATGGATTCAGGCTGATGCTCTTGCCGTTGGGCGCGGTGCTGTCGTCGAGCATTTCATAAACATTCGCCGGGCAAAAATTTTGGCACGGGCTACCATACTCCACGATGCAGCGCTGGTTGCAGACGTCGGTGTTATGAATCACCAGGTGCGCAGGCTGATCCTCCTCATGCTTGGTACCGGAGTGATAAAGATCGGTGAGCTTATCAAATGTTAACTTCCCATCGCCGCGGGCGCGGCCCAAAATGTGTGCTTCATCGCCGCCCTCGGAAGGGAGTTCGGACAGTTTCTTCATGTGGGAATGGCCGGCGGTCGCGGAGTAGCGGTTGCGAAGGCCTCGTCCGCCGGTGATTTGTTGCAGTCCGGCGTGGAACATACCGCGCCAGAAGCCACCCTCAAATCCCTGGTGGAAGTTTCGCACCTTCCACAACTCTTCCTTGATCCAGCTGGAGTCCACCTTTCGTCGAAATTGCCCCAGCATCGCAGAGGAAAAATCGTCCTTAAGCAGCGCCTCAAAAGCGGTTTCCGCGGCCAGCATCCCGCTCTTAATGGCGAGGTGAATGCCCTTCAGGCGCTGTGAATTAAGGAAGCCCGCGGAGTCGCCGATGATCATCCAGCCGTCGCCAGCCACCGGCGGGATGGCCCACCATCCGCCATAAGGCATGGTTTTTGCGCCGTAGCGGATCATCTTGCCGCCCAAAAGAAGTTTCGCGATAAGGGGATGTTTCTTAAATTCCTGCAGCACGTGCTGAGGATCGAGTCGCGGATCGGGATAGTCGAGTCCTGTGACGAATCCCAACGAGATCACATTGTCTTTGCCGCCGTAGATCCACGCTCCACCATATTCTTTCGAGGTGAGCGGCCATCCCATGGTGTAGATTACTTCGCCTGGGTCGATGCGCCCCGCGGGCACTTCCCACAATTCCTTCACGCCCTGGCCGTAGGTTTGCGGGTTGCGGTCTTTGACGAGATCGAACTTTGTGACCAGTTGCTTGGTTAAAGATCCGCGAGAACCCTCGGCGAGAATTACCACCTTTGCCTCAAGATCGTAACCCGGTTCAAAGTTCGATTTGGGCTGATTGTTCTTGTCGACGCCCTTATCATCGGTGCGCACGCCAGTAATCCGGTTGCCATCGAAAAGCAATTCAGACCCGGCGAAGCCGGTAAACACCGTAATTCCGGTTTCTTCCACTTTACCGCCTAACCACTTCACGAAGCGATTTAGGGAAATTACATAGTTTCCGTGATCCCGCATGGGTGGCGGCGTGATGGGGAATTTCAGTTTGCCGTTCTGGGTGAGAAAATAGACAGATTCCTTGCTGACTTCCACATCGAGAGGAGCTTCTTTCTCGAATCCGGGAAGCAGTTCGCGCATGGCGCGCGGATCAAGCAGTGCCCCGGAAAGGCAGTGCTGCCCGACTTCGCGGGCCTTCTCCAGCACATAGATATTTTCTTTGCTGAATTGGGAGTCAGAATTCGTTGTGTTGTGTTCGTCGATTAGCTGTGACAGACGTAACGCGCAGGCCATGCCTCCGGGGCCGCCGCCGACGATCACCACATCGGCGGGCATCTTGGGATGGTCGATATTTTCGAGTGGTTTGCGGAAGGTGAGACTCATAATTTTGCTCTCAGCGAGCTATAACCGCGAAGGACACGAAGGTACGAAAGAAATCTCGGGGCCAGAACCTTCGTGTGACTTCGCCTCCTTCGTGGCGATTGGGTTTGCGCCCTATCGCGTTTAGCCTTTCGCTTTCTTCACTTCTTCCACCAGCGGCGGCACCACATCAAACAAATTCCCCACGACTGCGTAGTCCGCGATCTCGAAGATCGGGGCCTCTGAATCTTTGTTCACGGCAATGATGGTGCGAGCCCCCTTCATTCCGACGATGTGCTGAATAGCGCCACTAATGCCGAGTGCCAGATAAAGCTTGGGTGCGACGGTCTGCCCGGATGAGCCAATCTGCCGGTCCATCGGCAACCATCCGGAGTCGCAGATGGGTCGAGACGCGGCCAGTTCCCCGCCAAGCGCTTCCGCAAGCTGCTTGGCGATATCGATGTTCTTCTGCTCTTTAATTCCGCGCCCCACGGCGACGATGATTTCCGCCTGGGTCAGGTCTACCGCTTGCTTGGCTTCTTTGAAAACCTCTTGCGGCTTGTTGCGGATTACGCCTTCCGCAATCTCAAGGTTGACCGTCTCGACGGGAGCGGTGCCTGCTTCCGCCTTGTCCCCACGGAATGCTCCGTTTTGAAAAGTGACGAACCATGGAGCTTGGGAAGTCAGGCTGACATCAGCGGCGAACTTGCCCTGGAACATCTGGCGGGTAAAAAGCAGCTTGTCCCCGTCTTTCTTGAAGCCAATACAATCACTGACCACGGCACGTCCCATCGCAGTCGCGAGTTTGGGGACAAAATCCCGCACCTGGTAGGTGTGCGGCATCAACACCAGATTCGGTTTCTTCGACTCGATGAATTGCTTCAGCCCGGCGGCGAAGGCGTCGGGCGTGTAAGGTTCGAATTTCGGCGACTCGAGTGCGTATACCTTGGAAACTTTCTTGGCCGCGAGTTCATTGGCAATCGCAGAGATACCGTTACCCGCAACCGCCACTTGCAACTCCCAGCCGGTGTCGGCAGCGATCGCCTGTCCTGCCACCACCGTTTCCCAGGAAACGCGGTTCAGCTTACCTTCCCGCTGTTCTGCGACTACTAGAATCGTATTAGGCATAAGTCCAGCTTCTGGCTCTCATTGCGGCAAGCCGGTAGAGAGCCGATTAGTTTAAAGCTTCTGGTCTGAATTAGGAATGAACTTGGAAAAAGAAATGGAATTACAAACGCCAAATCAGGCGTCACAGAGGGTCCCAAAAGAAGCCTGGAGCAAGCTGTCACTCAAGCCTCATTGAACTATCCAAGAGCAAACTTTCGCGCTACAGCACCCGTACTTCGTTGCGCAGTTTGTCCACCAGCTTTTTCGCAATCTCGGCCGGCGGACCTTCCAGGAACTCAGTCTTCTTGGTTTTTTCCGGGATGTAGAGCCGTTCGATCTTCTGTGAATTGGAACCGACCGCGGCCTGCACTTCCGCCAGGGCGACCTTCCTTAACGGCTTGTTTTTCGCCTGTTTGATGCCGATCAGCGTCGCGTATCGGAGTTTGTTGATGCCGGATTGTATGGTCAGCACCGCAGGTAGAGGCATATCGACGAACTGGAAATACCCTGCTTCCAGTTCGCGTTTTACGCGGATGCCGCCGTCGTTCTTTTCAATCTGCATGATGATGGTCGCATGCGGCCAGCCTAAGAGTTCGGCAAGGATCACCCCGGTTTGCGCGAATCCATAATCGTCCGATTGCAGGCCGGTGAAGATCAAATCGAAATGGTCATCTTTAATAGCAGCAGCCACGGCGCGGGCTGTGCTGAATGCATCGAGCCCAACAAAGGCGGGGTCCTCGAGGTGAATGGCGCGGTCTGCGCCCTTGGCGAGGGCTTCGCGCAATACCTGCTGAGACCGTGCCGGCCCCGCAGTAATAACCACCACTTCTCCGCCATGTTTTTCTTTCTGGCGAAGGGCTTCCTCCAGCGCGAAGGCGTCGGGTTCATTCACTTCGTAGGATACGTCTTCGCGAATCCAGGTCTTGCTTTCGTTCAATTTGAGCGGAGCGTCTTTCTGGGGGACCTGCTTCATGCACACCAGGATTTTCATGTGAGCTCCTTGAGGCTGGTGAGTGACACTCGAGCCGGCCGGGGCTGAGTGTACTGACGAGAAATATCTAGTCCATGAAGACGACCGACTGCACGGAAGAAATCTCGAAGCGCTTGCGGCAGCGCATGTTCTTGCACATCATCACGTCGTCCTTGCGCAGCATATAAGAGCGTGCCTTCGCAAACCGGGCGCGGTCGCGCTCATCGGCCCGGCCGGACAGTTGGCGCTTTTTAGTCCGGACCAGCCAGGTAACTTCATATTCTGCCGTCTGCTTGCAACTAGGACAGTTCAAGTTTGCCGGTTTCTTTTCCTGCCGTTCGTCGAAAAACTCGCGTTCTTCCATAGTCGTCGAAATTAGCGTCGCTCACACAATCTGCTTCCGCCTCTATTCTATCGCAGCTGAGCTGTGGCAACATGTGTGCGGTGGCGAAGAAGCGAAAAAAGAAGGAGTTCCGCGCGGTGCAGGCGGTGAAGGCCCTGGCCCGCGAGCGCATTGGTGCGCCTCCCGGTGGACGGGTGGTGCCCGACCGGAAGAAAAAGGTAAAGGCGCAAAAGCGGAAACCAAACTTGGAAGAATTACTGGGCGAGATCTAGACCCCAACTAGTGAGTGGTATTACACGCCACGTTGGCTGTCATCGTTCCGGTCACGATTGCCCCGCTCGAGTCGATGTTTCCCGTACTGTGGTTCGTAGTTACGGTCGCGGTAACCAGCGTAGTGCCACAAGTCTGACCGGTGGCCGTGAGCATGCCTGTTGCATCCACCGTTACCATCTGAACGTCGCTCGATTTCCACACTACCTGGTTGGTGATGTCCTTGGTTACGGGCGGATGAATATACGAGCCGATCGCCCTCAGTTGGACGCTCAAACCCGCGTCCAGAGCAACCGGAATATCCCCCGTGCCAAAGGTCTGTGTATCTGGCTGAATGGTGATCGCGGTTAACTGCTGCTCATGTCCGCAACTCACAAGACTCACGGCGATAAGACTCAAAACGGTGAATGAAAGTACACCAACTGCTGCGCGCTTGAACCGCTTCCAATACATGACCTCTCCTCGGATCCGGAGATAAGGGTGGTGTCACTTTATTAGTAGAAGCAGGGTCAAAAAGCAAGCGGCAAGATAGGTGCGGTTACCAAAGAGAGTTGTGTAGAGATGCAGCTTTGCTGCGTCTCTGCAGGGTCGCGGCGTCCGGATGCTAGAACGGCAGCCAGCGTTAATGTTGCCTTAGTGCCTAGCGCCCAGAGACTGCCGTCCCCACAAATGCCGCAAACTCCCGAACATCGTCCTCCGTGGTGTCGAACGAGCACATCCAGCGCACCATCGACTGCTGGTCGTCCCACATGTAAAAGAAATATCGCTGCTTGATTTTGTGAATGGCCCTCCGGGGAATGACCGCGAACACTCCATTGGCTTCAACCGGATAGGCGATCTTAATCTGCGGAATCTTCTTCAGTTCCCGCTCCAATAGCTTCGCCATACGATTGGAATGCTCCGCATTCCGCAACCATAGATCGTCAGTCAGCAAAGCGTCGAACTGGGCCGAGATGAAACGCATTTTCGACGACAGCTGCATGCCTTGTTTGCGCAAGTAAAGAAATTCGACGGCGAGGGCTTTGTCGAAGATCACCACGCATTCCGCCCCCATCGCCCCATTCTTGGTTCCACCAAACGAAAGAACATCGACTCCCAGATCGCGCGTTACCTGGCGCAATGAGACTCCCAGGCTGGCCGCGGCGTTTGCGATGCGGGCTCCGTCCAGGTGAAGAAACATTTCTCTATCGTGGGCGAATTTTGCCAAGGCCTTAATCTCATGCGGTTTGTAGACAGTTCCTACCTCGGTGGACTGCGTGATCGAAATCACCCGGGGCTGCACGTGGTGCGGATCGTCGATGCCGTGGTAGGCGTGGTTTACCGCCTCAACCGTAAGCTTCCCATTCTTGGTGGCAATCGGAATTAGTTTACAGCCGGTATGTTTCTCGGGGGCGCCGCACTCGTCCACATAAATGTGGGCTCCCTCGGCGCAGATGACCGCATGGTAAGGCGATGTAAGTGCGCTCAAGCTTAGTACGTTTGCCCCCGTGCCGTTGAACACCATGAAGGCCCGCGTTTCCGCCCCGAACTCCTTCTCGATCTTGCGCAGCGCGGACTGGGTATAGCGGTCATCACCGTAGGCGACGGTATGACCCACGTTGGCGGCGGCAATCGCCTGCATGATTTCTGGATGGACACTGGCATTGTTGTCGCTGGCAAAGCTGCGCAGGGGTTTCATGGCGAAACTAATTTAGCATCCGCGAAACCGGTTTCTTTCGGAACTGGATCAAAATCGGGAAAGCGATGCTAAGCCCCCCACCTTCATGGCGCGGCCTGAATCCGCTCTAACTAGTGCAATGGCACGGGAGTGGTAGTACCAGCAACCACACCTTGGTGACTTGAGCAGTCAATGCCTGGAGGCTAAATTAGCCATCTCGGAGCAAAACCTATGGCAATCATTGCGGCAGGCGTTGTGCTGGCCTTCGGTATTTTATACTTCGCTGTCGCGAATGAAGAGCGGCGACTCGAGACCGTGGCCCGGCCCCGTAAGCGCTAGTTTAAGTAAAAATTCCCTTCCTCGCGGAGTCCTCATCGTGTCCTCCAGGGAATGAGCCCAAGTCTCGAAGCTTTTCGGCTAAACTTCAGGTCCAACCCGGACGTCCCAATAAATCCTGATCACGCTTAGTGTTATGGCGGGCGCGCTGATCGCGCCTCTATGCTAGTGTTGGTTCGATGAAACCAACGGTAAGAATGACTTACAGTCCTTTTGCCACTAAGGGACACTTCCCCCTGCTCGCGATCCTCCTGTCGGTTGCAGGCTTAACTGCCTGCGGTAACAAGGCCGCGAGTGGACCACCGGCCGCGGCCGGCCAAGCCATTCCAGTGAAAGTCCAGGTCGCGCAGGCAGTTCCGATCCAAGATGCAACCGAATATGTAGCCACCTTGAAATCACGTGACTCGGCTGTAATCATGCCCCAAGTCGATGGCCAAATCACCGCCATCTACGTGCATTCCGGTGATCGCGTTATGCCCGGCACGCCACTGATGCAGATCGATCCAGCCAAGCAGCAGGCAACAGTCAGCACCCAGGAAGACACGTTGGCAGCGAAGCGCGCCGAGGTTGAATTCGACCGGCAGCAATATACCCGGGCAAGCGGTCTATACAGCAGCGGAGTCACCAGCAAGCAGGAATTGGATCAAGCCAAATCGGCTCTGGATTCTGCCGAAGCCCAAATCAGAGCCCTGGAAGCCCAGGTGCGGCAGGAGACGGTGCAACTTCACTATTACAAGGTGACCGCGTCAACTTCGGGAACCGTGGGGGACATTCCGGTGCGCGTCGGGGACCGGATTTCTACCACCACCGTTCTGACTACCGTGGACAAGTCGGGAAGTCTTGAAGCCTACATTTACGTTCCCGTTGAACGGGTCCCTCAGCTCAAGCGAAATCTACCAGTTCAGATCGTAGATAACACCGGCAAAGACATTGCCGAGAGCAAGATCACGTTTATCTCTCCGCAGGTCGACAACACTACTCAGACTGTACTGGTAAAAGCGCAAATTCCCGACCTCAAGGGCGCCTTGCGGACCTCGCAATTTGCCCGTGCGCGCGTGATCTGGGGAACCCATGATGGGCCGGTGGTACCGGTGCTCGCGGTTTCTCGCATAGGCGGGAAATACTTCATCTTCGTTGCGGAAGACCAGCAGGGGAAAACCGTTGCGCACCAGCGAGCGCTGCAAATCGGGGATATCACTGGCAACGACTATGTGGTCGTCAATGGCCTGAAGCCCGGCGAGAAAGTGATCGTCTCCGGCACGCAATTCTTGGTCGATGGAGTGCCAGTGCAGCCGCAGGCCTGACACCAGATCTTCGATCACGTTCGTGATAAACAAGTTGTTTAGATAGCAAGCCTCAAAAAATTGCCGACAGCCAAAATCAATGTTTGTTGATTTCTTTATAAGACGGCCGGTTTTTGCAACAGTTTGCGCTCTGCTGATTATTTTGGCGGGTGCGGTTGTGATCCCCACACTTCCTATCGCCCAGTTTCCTATCCTGGCGCCGCCGCAGGTATCCGTAACCAGCGCTTATATCGGTGCTAGTGCGCAGACGGTGGAAACTGCGGTCACCATTCCTCTGGAAGAGCAGATCAATGGCGCCGAGGGAATGAAGTACATCGAGTCCAGCAGCACCAACGACGGTATCAGTTCGATTACTGCGACCTTTAACCTCTCGCGCGACCCCGATCTCGCGGCCGTCGATATTCAGAACCGGGTCAACCAAGCCCAGGGCCGTCTGCCCAATGCGGTGAAGGCCACTGGAATCACCGTCACCAAAGCCTCCAACGATTTCGTATTCGGTGCGGCAGTTTATTCCGACGGCCGCTACGACACGCTGTTCATGAGCAACTACCTTGACGTCTACGTCAAGGACGCTCTCAAGCGTGTGCCTGGCGTTGCCGACGTCATTATTTTCGGGGAACGCAAATTTTCCATGCGGCTGTGGCTCGATCCCGAGCGCATGGCCAGCCGCGGCTTGACCGCGCCTGACGTCGTTGCCGCCCTGCAGGAGCAGAACGTCGAGGTTGCTGCCGGACAGGTGGGAGCGCCGCCGATAAGGAGCGGGCAGAACTTTCAGATCAGTGTTCGGGCGGTCGGCCGTCTATCGGAAACCACGCAGTTTGAAAACATCATCGTCAAGACCAATGCCGATGGCACCCTGGTCCACCTCAGAGACGTGGGCCGTGCCGAACTCGGAGCCGAAAATTACGGCTCCAACCTCATGTACAACGGCCGCGACTCGGTTGGAATTGGTATCCTGCAGCTGTCCAATGCCAATGCGCTCGAAGTAGACCGTCTCGCTCTCATCGAACTGGAACGGCTTTCCAAACGTTTTCCCCCGGGAATGTATTACGAGAACGCCTTCGATACCACCGAGGCTGTCGGTGAGTCGATTTATGATGTGCTCAGCACGCTGCTCGAAGCCATCGTCCTCGTCATTCTTGTTATCTACATATTTCTGGAAGACTGGCGCACCACAGTCATTCCGGCCATCACCATTCCGGTTTCGCTGATCGGCACCTTCGCCTTCGTTAAATTATTGGGATTTTCCATCAATACGTTGACCTTATTTGGAATCACGTTGGCCACCGGCCTGGTGGTCGATGACGCCATCGTGGTGATTGAAAACATCGAGCGCCACATTCAGGAAGGCGAGCGCGACTCACACAAAGCTGCCTCGGTTGCCATGAAGGAAGTGGCAGGAGCCGTGATCGCAACGTCACTGGTTCTGGTCGCGGTGTTCGTTCCCGTGGCGTTCTTCCCCGGCACAACTGGAATTCTGTTTCGCCAATTCGCCCTGACCATTGCCTTCTCCATCGCTATCTCGGCCTTTAACGCGCTGACTCTGACCCCAGCGCTTTCCGCCATCCTTCTAGGAAAGAGACACGGAACGAAGGGCTGGTTCTTCCGCAGCGTGGACAAAGTTATCGGCGGAATCATTAACGGCTATAGCCGTTCCCTGCGTGCTTTTCTCCGCTACCGGGTAATCGCTGTCGTATTATTCTTCGCTGGTCTCGGCTTCACCTACCTGATCTTCCAGCGGGTGCCTAAGGGCTTCGTGCCTAATGAAGATCAGGGATATCTCATCATCAGCGTTCAGTCTCCTTCAGGAGCATCGCTCGAATACACGCGAAATATTGAGAAACAGATTCAGGATGTAGTGGGGAAACTTCCGGAAGTGCAGGGTGTATTTGCCATCAGTGGCTTTAGCTTTGCCGGCAACGCTTCCAACCGCGGCATTGTATTCGTGCCTTTGAAGCCGTATTCACAACGCAAGTCGGATGAGCACTCGGCCGAAGCGGTTCTGAACCGCATACGCGGCCCTCTCTTCGGCATCAATGGCGCCCTGGTGTTTCCTTTCCTGCCGCCCGCGGTGCAAGGCTTAGGACAATTCGGCGGCTTTGCGTTTGAAGTCCAGGACCAGGGCGGCCACACCCTGGATGACCTGGCAAACGCCGCCCAGGCTGTGGTGAGAGAAGGAAATTCCAGAAAAGATTTAACCGGCTTGTTCACCAGTTACACCTCGAACGATCCGCAGTTTCTGATCACCATCGACCGTGAAAAGGCCAAGAGCCTACACGTTCCACTACAGCAAATCACCGACACCTTGGGCGTCTACATGGGGTCTGCTTATGTCAATGATTTTGATTTCAATAATCGCTCCTATCGTGTGTACGTACAAGCCGACAAAGAATTTCGTGACCAGCCCAGCAACATTCGCCAGTATTACGTCCGCTCCGACTCGGGCTCGATGATTCCCCTGGACAACCTGATCACCATTACCCAAACCGCGACCCCTCAGGTGATCAGCCACTACAACCTGTTCCGCTCGGCGGAACTCGACGGGTCCCCCGCGCCGGGTGTTAGCTCGGGACAGGCCATCGCGGCCATGGAAGACATCAGCAAGAAAGTGCTGCCCCAGGGTTTCAGCTACGAGTGGACTGGCTTATCGCTGGAAGAATTGGCCTCGGGCAGCACTACTTTGATCTTGTTCGGATTAGGCGTAGTCGTGGTCTATCTGACCCTCTCTGCTCAGTATGAGAGCTTTGTATTGCCGTTCATCGTTCTGCTGGCAGTACCGATGGCGCTGCTCGGGGCGCTTGGCGCGCAGTCTCTGCGCGGGTTACAGAATGACGTTTACTGCCAGATCGGACTGGTAATGCTGGTCGGCCTCTCCAGCAAGAACGCCATTCTTATTGTCGAGTTCGCCGAACAATTGCGCAGCCGCGGTATGCCCCTGATCGAAGCCGCTGTCGAGGCGGCCCGCATCCGGCTGCGGCCCATCTTGATGACTTCGTTTGCCTTTATTCTCGGCGTGGTGCCCTTGATGCTGGCGCACGGAGCCGGCCAAGAAGGGCGTCACTCGGTAGGAACCACGGTCTTCGGCGGGATGATTATGTCAACGGTGCTGAACTTATTCTTCATCCCGGTTCTCTACCTCATCATCGAAGGCTGGCGCGAACGCGGACATGGAGAAAAGAAGCCGGCGCCTTTAGAATGACGGGCGTTGCCTGAGGTGACGCTTGTTGAAACTAATTCCAGTCCTGCTTTTGTGTATGCTTTCTGCGAGTTTTGCGCAGACCGCGACGTGGCGCTTTGCGGTTTCGGGAGATTCCCGCAACTGCGGAGACGTCGTGATGCCTACGATCGCGGAAGGAGTTTCGCGCAACCGCGCGGAATTTTATTGGCACCTGGGCGACCTGCGCGCTATTTACGACTTCGACCAGGACTTCAAGCAACTGGCATCCGGACAGCCCAAACCGCTCTCAATTATCGACTACGAAAACCAGGCATGGAACGATTTCATTGAAAACCAGATCGCGCCATTCGGCACCATGGCTTTTTTTCTGGGAATTGGCAATCACGAAACCACCCCACCGAAGACCCGCGCGGATTTTTTGATCCAATTCGCCGACTGGCTGGATAGTCCCGTATTGCGTGAACAGCGGTTGAAGGACGATCCCAAAGACCACAAGCTGCACACCTACTACCACTGGGTGGAGCGCGGCATCGACTTCATCAACCTGGACAACGCTACTCATGACCAGTTCGACGCCGAGCAGATGAAATGGGTCGAGGCGTTACTCGCCCGTGACACAGGTGACCCGACGATTCGAACCGTGATTGTCGGTATGCACGCCGCTCTGCCGGACAGCATTTCCTCGGGGCACAGCATGAATGAGTGGACTGAAGGCGCCGCCAGCGGCCGCCGGGTCTACCAGGACCTACTGCGCCTTCGGAATGAATCGCACAAGAAGGTATACGTGCTTGCCAGCCACTCCCATTTCTTTATGGACGGGATTTTCAACACTGACCACTGGCGAACCAATGGAGGAGTGCTACCCGGCTGGATCGTGGGAACGGCAGGAGCCGTACGATATCCCCTGCCCCCGAATCATTCGGATGCCAAGAATTACAAAGAATATGTGTACGGTTACTTGCTCGCGACGGCTGGCGCGGAGGACGGCAGCGTAAAGTTCGAGTTCAAACAAATTGACAAAAATGCAGTCCCAAACGGCGTCAGGGATCGCTTCACTTCCAGATTCGTGGATGAATGCTTTGACGGGAACCCGGTGCGGTGATTGAACCCCAAATCGCCCCGTACGCGGGTTCCCCCATCAGGCAAACCCGCTATAGTAAATGAGTGTTTGCCTATTTACGCAGGCGGACAGGAATGTCCGCCCCACATTGGGTGTTGATATTTTTGCTGGCATCCGTTGTTGCTTCTGCCCAACCTCCTAAATTTCGGGAATCCGCTAAATCTGCGGGCCTCACCGTCTCCCACATTTCATCCGCCGAAAAACGTTACATTGTCGAATCCATGAGTGGCGGTGTTGGATTCATTGACTGCGACAATGACGGCAAGCTCGACATCATTACAGTGAACGGATCCACCATCGAGCGCTTCAAACAAGGCGGCGATCCGCTGATCACCCTCTACCATCAGGAAGCCAATCTCAAATTCAAAGACATCACCGCCTCGACTGGCTTGACCCACAAAGGTTGGGGCATGGGAGTGGCCGTTGCCGACTACGACAATGACGGCCTGCCTGACATTTACGTCACCGGCTTCGGCGGGAACGCGCTCTACCATAATCTCGGCAAGTGCAAATTTGAAGACGTCACCGATAAAGCCGGACTCGCCGTCGGCGGCTTCAGCACCGGCGCTGCCTGGGCCGACTACGATGGCGACGGCAAAGTTGATCTCTTCGTCTCCCGCTATGTCCATTTCGACATGAACAACCTGCCGGTCTTCGGCAGCGATGAGAAGAATTGCCGCTTCAAAGGAATCCTGGTGCAGTGCGGACCGTGGGGAATGCAAGGTGAGTCCGACTTTCTGTTTCGCAATCTGGGCAACGGCAAGTTCGAAGACGTCTCCGAAAAGGCCGGCGTCAGCGATCCGAAACACCGCTACGGCCTGGGCGTGGTCTGGGGAGACTACGACAACGACGGCTGGCCCGATCTCTACGTCGCCAACGATGCCGGACCCAACTACCTCTACCGCAACAAGCACGACGGCACCTTCGAAGACACCGCCATGCTGGGAGGGGCTGCGCTCAGCGGAGACGGTCTCGAACAGGGTTCGATGGGGGTCGATTTCGGCGATTATCTGAACGAAGGCCGGCTATCAATTTTCGTCACCAACTTCACCGAGCAGGCCGACACGCTCTATCACAATCTTGGAGCAGACGGCTTCGAAGACATCAGTTGGCGGGCGAAGCTTGCCCAGCCGACCTTTCTTCCCGTTGGTTGGGGCACCGCATTCTTCGACATGGATAACGACGGCTGGCGCGACATCATGGCTGTGAACGGCCATGTCTATCCGCAGATGGATAGCATCCCAGGCGCGGCCCGCTACCAGGAGCCTATCCTACTATTCCGTAATGCAAAGGACGGCACTTTCAATGACGTTTCAAGTTCGCTCGCAAGCATCGAAGCCAGCTCACAGCGCGGCGCTGCCTTCGGCGACGTCAATAACGATGGCCAAGTCGATGTCCTGATCATGAATATCGGTAAGACGCCAACGCTGCTCATCAATCAAAGCGGGTATCAAAATCACCGGGTGCTCTTCAAGTTGGTGGGAAGCAAAAGTAACCGCATGGCCATCGGCAGTCGAGTGACCGTCAAAGCCGGCAAGCTGACGCAAATGAATGAAGTGCGAGCCGGGGGCAGTTATCTTTCCAGCAACGATCCCCGCTTGCATTTTGGCTTGGCAGAGGAATCAAAGATGGATGAAGTCACAATCCGCTGGCCCAGCGGGAAGGTGGAGACCCTGCGCGACCTGCCCTCCGATTTCATTTATACGGTGGTCGAAGGCGAGGGAATCAAGGGCAAAGAGATGCTGCCAAAAAATTAAGGTTGGCCCTCCCCACAACGATTTATTTCCTCATCAATCCCACTCTTTCCAACCCTAAGCCTTCGTCGGGACGACAAAACGAACCCTTGCCAGAAGGAGAAGGGCAGCCTGGATGCTACCTCCTCCCTAAATGCTCCTCGTGTTATTTTTTCAAATATATGATTCGTTCCTACAAAGGCACTCGGCCCACCATCCCAGCCTCCTGCTACATAGACGACTCTGCCCAAATCATTGGAGACGTAGTCCTCGGCGAGAACGCCAGCATCTGGATGAACGCCGTTCTCCGCGGCGACGTGCACTCCATCCGCGTCGGCGCCAACTCCAACGTTCAGGATTGCAGTGTCCTCCACGGAATGAAAGAGCAGTACGGGGTGCATCTGGGCGAGTACGTCACCGTGGGACATACCGTCGTCCTGCATGGATGCACCATCGAAGATCGCTGCCTGATCGGCATGGGCTCAATCATCCTCAATGGAGCCCGCATTGGGGCAGGCTCCATCATTGCAGCCGGAACCCTAATCCCCGAGAGAACCATCGTCGAGCCCGAATCGCTATGGATGGGCTCTCCAGGCCGGTTCGTCCGCAACCTGGAACAAAAAGACGCAGAATCGATCATGCGTTACGCCAACAATTACCTGGGCTATAAAGAGTCCTACCGGCAGGAGCGCTAGTTTTCTGTGTAATCTGTGGCCTTTGCGGTTAGGGGTTCGAGTTTGCGCTATGCACGACCATAACCACCGACGGCACTGATTTCCACGGAGTGAGTTCCATCCCCTTGCCCCAAAACACCAACCCCACGTATGATTCAGCGTTCCATGTCTGCAAAATCATCGGCACAAAACCCCCATCTCCGGGAGAAGTCTCAGCTCATGTCCGCCTCGGAAATCGAGCGGACCCTGGTGCGCCTGGCGCATGAAATCATCGAAAAAGATAACGGAGCAGAGAATCTGGGACTGGTCGGGATCCGCCAGCGCGGCGTGCCCATAGCGCAGCGCCTAGCCGAGATCATCCGCCGGATCGAAAAGAAACCGGTGCCGGTAGGCACGCTCGATATCACGCTGTACCGCGACGACCTGTCGACTCTTGGGCCGAAGCCGATTGTGCAAAAGACGGAGTTTTCGTTCTCGATTGCCGGCATGGACATCATTCTGGTCGACGACGTTCTCTACACCGGACGCACTACCCGTGCCGCCATGGATGCCTTGTTTAAGCACGGTCGCCCGCGCAAGGTACAGCTCTGCGTATTGATCGATCGTGGCCATCGCGAGCTCCCCATCGAAGCCACATTTGTCGGCCGCAAAGTGCAGACCACGGCGAAAGAGATCATCAAAGTTCAGTTGAGAGAAGTAGATAACGTCGACAAAGTCGTCATGGTCGAACGAGAGTAGTACGTCCGTTGATATTTGATCTTCAGCAATCTATACGGAGGTTGGGGTGGCCGCCTCGGCAAGCCGGGCAAAAAAATCCGCTGCTCCTGCGGTCTCACGCGGTTCCTTGCTCGGGATTGAGCACCTGCCTGTCGCCGAGATCACGAATTTGTTGGCGCTGGCCCGGCGGATGAACCCCAACAAGCCGCGGCCACTGCTGCGCGGCAAGCGCGTGCTACTGCTCTTTTACGAGGCCTCTACCCGTACCCGCAGCTCGTTTGAAATTGCCGCCAAATCATTGGGCGCCATGACCACGCTGGTGCTCTCCAGCGGATCAAGCATCGAAAAAGGCGAATCGCTGCTTGATACCGCCTACACCCTGCGAGCGGTGGGCGCGGAGGTCATCGTCATCCGCCATCCCAACGCCGGCGCGGCACAGCTGATGGCCGAGCATCTCGACATCCCCGTCGTCAATGCGGGGGATGGCATGCACGAGCATCCTTCACAAGCCCTGCTCGACGCGTACACGATCCTCAAGCATAAGAAGACCTTGAAAGGGCTGCAGGTCGCAATTGTGGGCGACATTTTTCACAGCCGTGTGGCGCGCTCCGCTGTCCACCTGCTGACGAAGTTTGGAGCAAAGATTACTCTCTGCGGTCCACAGGAGTTTCTACCCGAGCTGGCCACAACGCTGGCGCCCGGCCTACACATTACCCGCACTGTCGAAGACGCCGTCCATGGCGCGGACGTAGTTATGGTGCTGCGCGTTCAAAAAGAGCGGCTGGCGGGGACAAAAATCAGTTTGCAGGATTACATCAGCCGTTACCAGATGACGATGGCGCGGCTGAAGCTGGCCAGGCGCGATGCCCTGCTGATGCATCCCGGCCCGATTATTCGAGGCCTCGAATTGACCTGGGATGTGGCCGATTGCCCGCAGTCGGTGATCGTCGAAGAAGTTCGCAACGGAGTGCCGGTACGCATGGCGATTCTGGCAAAGGCTCTGGGAAGACCCCGTTAACGTGACCCAACGCAAAGAAAATCGCAGTCTGGTGATTAAGGGCGGCCACTTGATTGACCCCGCCGCAAGCATTGACGCGCCCATGGATGTTCTGTTGCGCGATGGACGCGTCGCCGAGGTCGCGGCTCCTAATAAAATTCGCGGTGCCGCCGACGAGAAATTCGACGCCCGGGGACTGATCGTTGCCCCGGGGTTCATCGACCTCCACGTTCACCTGCGTGAACCCGGCCAAGCCTACAAAGAAACCATCGCCACCGGAACCGCGGCCGCGGCAGCGGGTGGTTTTACTTCGGTTTGCTGCATGCCGAATACTCATCCCGTGGTTGATTCCGCCGACTGGGTCACCTGGCTGCAACATCCTGACCGGGGAGCGGTGGTCAACGTGTTTCCCATCGCAGCAGCCACCAAAGCCAGCAAAGGCGCAGTGCTCACCGATTTTCGTTCCCTGCAGCGTGCGGGGGCGGTTGCCGTAACCGATGACGGCAAACCCATTCTAGGCGATGACATCATGCGCGAAACCCTTCGCCTGTCGGGCGAACTCAGCCTGACTGTAATTCAGCACGCCGAAGATACCCGCATGACCGCCAACGCGTCGTTGAATGAAAGCCCTACCTCGTTTCGGCTAGGACTTCGCGGCATGGGAACCGATGCAGAAGCATCAATCGTGGAGCGGGATGTGCAACTTGCTCAGCAGTTCAGCGGGGCCCGCCTCCACGTGGCCCATCTTTCCACCGCAGACGCCCTGAAGGCAGTGCGCCGTGGCAAACGCAGCAAAGCCCGCATCACTTGCGAGGTCACGCCGCATCACTTTGCGCTTACCGACGCCGACATTCCCGACTATAACACCAACTTTAAGATGAATCCGCCGCTGCGCTCAGGCGCCGATCGGGAGGCCATCCTGGTGGCGCTGGCCGACGGCACAATTGAAGCCATCGCCACCGACCACGCGCCGCATGCCCCTCACGAAAAGATCATCGAATTCGAACGCGCCGCCTTCGGTGTGACCGGCCTGGAAACAGCCGTAGGCTTGGCAATCTCGGAGCTACACGGAAAGGCCAAGATGCCTGTGGCGCGCGTAGTTGAGCTATTTACCTCGGGCCCGGCGCACGTAGTCGATCTTCGAGCGCGCGGCACTCTAACCCGCGGATGCCACGCCGATGTCACCATCCTCGATCCCAAAAAGCGCTGGACCTACGAGGCCGCCAAATCGAAATCAAAGTCGCACAACTCCCCCTTCGATGGCTGGCAGATGACAGGAAAAGTCATCGCGACAATCGTAAGTGGAAGGATTGTCTACCGGGCCGATTAGGTTTTTTCGATCCGTCGCCAATCCGACGACGCTTCAACAGTATTGTTATTGCGCAGTGCGGTTTATCGCGCCCGGAATCTGCTGTTTGATCCTATCCAAAGCAGACTTCTTGCCGGGAAAGCCCAGCTGCGGATTGACGGACGTCCCGTGAGGGGATCGACTATTGGCGAGAAAGACCAAAAACTTGGGCCAACAAAAATAAGAGTCCCGAGGTGGTGTTAAGCTCATTCGTCTCGACCAGTAGCTCGCTTTAGACCCTTGCTTGACCTGCTCTCGCCGCTTCCTTTTGAGGGGTCACGTCGCGCGATCTTCACTCGGGCTCCGGGCTTACCGCCAACCGGACAAATCAGCCTAACGCCTCGGGACTCTATCCTGCCTTCTCATATCTTCCTGTTCGCCTCAACCAGCGCTTTGCTATAGACCCTTGCTGACCCTCGTTCCATCGTTTTGCAACGTGGAACGTGACCTTCGCTTGAGCCCCGGACGCCGCGCCAACCGGGAAAACTTCAGAAGCTGTCGAAGAACGAGTTTGTTTTTACTCCTTCTATTTTTGCAGTCAATGAAAATGGCGCGCCTCTATCTGCTTTTGTTTGCAATCGAGTGCACGCCATTCACATCCTCCTGAACTAGATGTTGTGCAGTTATTTCCGGGGTTGTTTGAAGGGGGCAGAAAAATAGCGTTTTAAGCGGGGTAGCGCTGCGCTCTAGATGCGGCCGGTGATTTCTTCCCGGTTTACGTAAGTGTGAAAATCCGGCAAAAGCCTCGCCCAATGCGGATTTTGAGATTTGCTTGCGAACATAGCCAAACCCAAACTGAATCTCTTCAGCATAGTGTTCTCCTCGTTTTCGCAAGAGCTGAGTGATTGCTTTCGTGGAACGGGGCCGGGCCAGAAATGGGTTATTTACAGCGGCCGATGGGGGAAAGAGGGAACGAAGAACGCCAAACGCCAAACGCTTAAGACCAATCAAACACGAGCGAACTCTATACCGCTGGGTTGATAAGGTCAATGCAGAACAAGATTCCTTCGAAGTGCGCGCAGGCGAGTCGCCGTCATTCCGGGTCGGGCGACTGCCGAGGCGAATTGAAATGGATATAATCCCCAAATCCATGGCAACCACATTCAAAGATGCCGCTGCGCTCGACCTGGTAAGCCTTCGCGCACAATTTCCATCCCTGAGCCAGACCGTAAACGGTCATCCCGCCGTATTCCTCGATGGCCCCGGCGGCACCCAGGTTCCGCAGCGCGTCATCGACGCCATCTCTGATTACCTGAAGTTTTCTAACGCGAACACCAATGGCGCCTACGCCACCAGCCACCGCACCAATGCGGTCATCGACGGCGCCCGCGCCGCCATGGCGGACCTGTTCAACAGCGATCCCGACGAAGTCGTCTTCGGGCCCAACATGACCACGCTCACCTACGCCGTGAGCCGCGCCATGGGCCGTGAATTAAAGGCGGGCGACGAAATTCTATTGACCCACCTTGACCACGACGCCAATGTCTCTCCGTGGCTGGCTTTGGAAGAGATGGGCGTCAAGATCCAGCGGGCGGAGATTCACGAAAGCGACTGCACCCTCGACATGGACGACCTGGCGCGAAAAATCACGCCGCGCACCAAACTTGTGGCCGTGGGATATGCCTCGAACGCAGTCGGTACCATCAACGACGTTGCCCAAATCGTGAAACTTGCCCACGCGAAGGGCGCGCTGGCCTACATCGACGCTGTCCACTACACGCCACACGGCCCCATCGATGTACGCGCGATCGACTGCGATTTTCTGGTCTGCTCAAGCTACAAATTCTTCGGACCGCACATGGGGATCCTTTACGGAAAGCGCGAGCACCTGCAGCGCCTGCGGCCGTACAAACTGCGCGCCAATAGCGAGGCCGTCCCCTTCCGTTGGGAATGGGGCACGCTCAATCACGAATGCATCGCCGGAATTAGGGCCTGCGTCGACTACCTTGCCGACCTTGGACGCGCGTTAGGCCCATGCAAAACCCGGCGGGAAGCCTTACTGGTGGCCTATAGGGCAATCCGGCAACATGAGCGGACATTAGGGGAGAGTCTGATCCGGGGATTGCTCAAGATTCGAGGATTGAAGCTATACGGCATAACCGACGACCAACGCTTCGATCAACGTTGCCCAACCGTAGCAGTGAGAATCGACGGACACACGCCGCTCGAGCTTGCCACAAGATTAGGCGAACAAGGCTTTTTTACCTGGGACGGCAACTACTACGCCCTGAGCTTGACCGAGCGCCTCGACGTAGAAAAAGACGGAGGCTTTCTGCGAATCGGTCTGGCCCACTACAACACTGCGGAGGAGGTAGATGGTTTGTTGCAGGCCCTGAACGAAATTGTGTTGAGACGGGGCTTCGCCCCGTCTAACGGCAAGCAGTAGTGAAAAGACTCCCCAGCACCGCTTCAGGCAAACCGACAAGACTGTCTCTACCGCGTCAACTCAATAACCTCGGTGTCCTTGGCGATCAAAACCACATTGGCCATCCCCACGAACAACCCATGCTCAACCACGCCCGGGATGGAATCTAGCTTGTGTCCAAGTTCCTCAGGATCTGGGATCTCATTGAACAGGCAATCCAGAATCTGGTGGCCCTCTTCCGTGACGTAGGGATTGCCGAATGTGTACTGCCGCAACTGCACAAAGGCGCCCATCGTGGTCAATTTTCTAGCCAGCGGTGCCTGCGCCTGAGGAATAATCTCCACCGGCACTGGGGCACGTCCTAAGAAAGAGACTTGTTTGGTGTGGTCGCCGATTACCACGAACTGTTTCGAAACCGAAGCGATAATCTTTTCCATTAGCAGCGCGCCACCGCCGCCCTTGATCAAATGGAGGCTGGGCGAAACTTCATCTGCTCCGTCAATCGTAAGGTCGATCTTGGGATATTCGTCTAATGTGGCCAATGGAATGCCGCTCTCGGCAGCCAGGTCGCGGCTGCGAAACGAAGCGGGGACGCCTATGATTTTGAGGCCGGAGCGAACTAGCTCCCCGATTTGGCGGATGGCGTAGTCTGCAGTCGAGCCCGAGCCCAGCCCTAGAACCTGTCCATCGCGAACAAACCTCATGCTCGCTTGCGCGGCTAGACGCTTCTCTCTCTCTTCTGGCGTGGACACGTTTATGGGCTCGACTTTGACCCGACCCTAACGAGGTTAAGAGCTATGTCCGGTTTAGGACAGAGCATCAGTCTACACTTTTGCGCAGGCCGAAAATTCCACAACTGTGCAGCTTCTGTTTTACGAACAGCGTGACGGCCCCACCGAAGTTGTATACTGCCTTGGTTTCAGGATTGCGGTCCAAATTTAATCCTCAAGTACGGCCATGCCTTTTCTTCGCGGCACTTTCGGACCCAGAGAATCCCTGGCCGTCGTATCGCTGCCAGATCGCATTCTGCTAACCAAACCAGTCATCGCATGTCCAACTGTCTCACCGAATTTGTATCCCACCGCTGCCAACTGCGGCAGTGAAAGCGGAGGACGAGTGTGAAAGAAGACGATCCCAAAACACTTACCCAGGAAGGTTCCGGGGTCTCCCGGCGTGACTTTCTAAAGATTTCCGGGATTTCAGCAGCGTCGGTGCCGCTGATCGGCACCAAGGTTGTCGAGGCAGCTGGAGCTCCGGTGAAGGTCTATGGCCCTGGCAAGACGCCGGTGACGCTAATGGTCAACGGAGCGAAGCACACACTACAGATCGAGCCGCGGGTGACTTTGCTCGACGCCTTGCGCGACAACCTCGACGTCACCGGCCCCAAGCGCGTATGTGACCGCGGAGAATGCGGCGCCTGCACCGTGATGATCGACAAGAAGCTCTCGTATTCCTGCTCCACCCTGGCTATCGATGCTCAGGGCAAGCAAATCACGACCGTCGAGTCGCTTGCCGAGGGCGGCAGGCTTCATCCGGTCCAGCAGGCGTTTGTCGACAACGACGCCTCGCAATGCGGCTTCTGCACGCCCGGATTCGTAATGGCCACCAAGGCGTTGCTCGATAAACATCCGCAACCAACGCCGGAAGAAATTCGTCGCGGGTTGGCTGGCAACTTCTGCCGCTGTGGCACCTACTTCGGTATTCGCCACGCGGTCGCGCAAGCCGCGCAGAAAGGAGCCTGATCATGCCGGACTATAGCTGGCCCACTGCGGAAAATCGCACTTTGATCGGAAAGCGGATCTCGCGCCTGGATTCGCCCGATAAGGTCTCCGGACGTGCCAAATACACCTACGACGTTCACCGTCCGGGAATGCTCTTCGGCAAAATCGTGCGCTCGCCCTACGCCAAGGCCAAAATCCTGAGCATCGACACCAGTGCCGCCGAAAAAATGCCGGGGGTGAAGGCCGTCCACGTCATCCAGAAGGTCGGCAGCACCGTGCAATGGGCGGGCACTGAAGTAGTCGCACTGGCCGCCGTCGACGAAGGCACGGCCGCCGACGCGGCGCGGGCGGTCCAAGTGAAATATCAACCTGCGAGCTATCTTGTCAGCGACGCCGAGCCTCAGCCCGGCCAGGCCGAAGCCGCTGGCCCCATGAGCAATGACGATGTCTGGGATGCGATCGACAACCAGATGCCGGAAGCCGCTTTTATTGACTACATCAAGACTCACGGCATTACCTTTCATCCCGCGGAAGATGATCTGAAGTCAATGAAGGGTGAAGGCATGTCGGACGCCGGAATTGAGGCATTGCGCAAGGCCGAGTATCACGAGCCCAGCGGCAGTGGTCACACCAACTATCAAAAAGCAGCCGCGCAGGTCACGGGAGATCCAGACAAAGCTTTCGCGGAAGCCGAGGCCATCTCGGAGGGACTCTACGGATCGTCGGTCATCGCTCACTGCTGTATGGAAAGCCATGGCTCGATGTCCGAGTGGACCGACAAAGATCACCTGGAAGTCCACATCTCCACCCAGAACGTCTCCGGAATTCCGGCGCAGATGGCAGAACCGCTAAAAACCACCGCCGCGAATGTTCACGTTCACCAGGACCACATGGGGGGTGGGTTCGGTAGCAAGTTTTCCGCCGATCGCTGGGACATTACCGCTGCCGAACTCTCGCGCAAAGCCGGCGGCAAGCCGGTGCGCATGATGCTGGAGCGCAGTTCAGAGTTGATGGTCGCCGGCTGCCGTCCCTCGGCTTACGCCCGCGTGAAAATCGGTGCCAAAAAGGACGGCACCGTCGTAGCCTGGCAGTCGCAATCTTGGGGAACTGGAGGCCCGGGTGGCGGAGGCATGCCGCCGACGCCCTACGTTTTCAACATTCCCAACCTGCGCAAAGAACATGTCGCCATTCGCAACAACATTGGCCCGGCTCGTGCGTGGCGCGCTCCCAACCATCCGCAGGCCGCCATCATCACCATGGGCGCAATGGACGATCTCGCCGCCAAGCTCAACATGGATCCGCTTGAGCTGTGGCTCAAGAATCTGAACATCGCAGGGCCGCGCGAAAAGACTTACCGCGAAGAGTTCACCATCGCCTCTGACCTGATGGGATGGAAGGACAAGTGGAAGCCACGCGGCCAAAACGTTTCCGGCAACATGGCAAGCGGCCTCGGACTTTCTCTCCACACTTGGGGCGGACGCGGCCACGCCAGCGATTGCGACGTGACCATTCATCCCGATGGTTCGGTCGATATCAAAATGGGATCGCAGGATATCGGCACCGGCACTCGGACCACGATCGCAATCGTGGCTGCGGAAACGCTTGGCCTGCCAGTGGAAGCGATCAAGCTATATATCGGCGACACATCCTATCCGCCCTCCGGAGGTTCGGGCGGTTCGACCACTCCGGGCGGGGTTAGCTCTTCAACGCGGCGCGGTTCGGTTGACGTTCGCGAAATGTTGTTTGAAAAAGTTGCTCCAACCCTAAACGCCAAGCCGGAAGAACTCGAAGCAGTCAACGGCACCGTGCGCGTCAAAGGTGACGCCAGCCGCTCCCTAAGCTGGAAAGAAGCCTGCTCGAAAATGGGAGCCGTGCCGCTGACCGCGCGCGGAAAAAACCCCGACAAGAGCAAGCTTCCCGATCTCACCAACAGCGGTGTCGGGGGAGTCGGCATGGCCGAGGTAGAAGTCGACACCGACACCGGCATCGTCAAGGTCAAGAAGATGGTTGCGGTGCAGGATTGTGGGCTGATTATCGACCTTAAAATGGCCGAGAGCAGCTGCTACGGCGCGTTGATCATGGGCATTAGCTACGCGCTCTTCGAAGAGAAAGTAATGGACCAGGCTACCGGCCGCATGCTGAATCCCGACATGCAGTTCTACCGGCTGGCCGGTTATAACGACATTCCGGAGCTTGTCGTCCACATGATGACCGGCAAAGGTTACGACGAGCGCGGCGTCATCGGGCTCGGCGAACCCCCGGTGATCTCTCCGGGCGCGGCGATTGCCAACGCGGTCGCCAATGCCCTCGGCACCAGAGTGCCATTTATTCCGTTGACCCCAGACCGCGTGCTCGCGGCCCTCGAGCATAAGGCAGGTGCATAATGCGACCGTTTGAATACACCAGTCCCGCAACTCCGGCGCAGGCGGTTAGTCTGCTCGGCGCAACTTGGGGAAATGCCGAAATTCTCGCGGGAGGAACCGATCTTCTCGCGCTGATGAAGGACGACGTCGTCTACCCCAGGCGCCTGGTCAACATCAAAGAAATCAAAGAACTCCACGGCATCAATTCCGACTCCAAGGGATTGCGCGTGGGATCCCTCACCAAGCTTGCCGATTTGGCTGAGGATGCGAATGTAATGAAGGATTATCCGGCGTTGGCCGAGGCCTTGAACGAAGCCGCCAGCCCGCAGATTCGCAATATGGCAACCGTGGGCGGGAACCTCTGCCAGCGCCCGCGCTGCTGGTACTTTCGCAATGGATTGGGCCTGCTGCCCAAAGACGAATCGGGAAAGGATCTGGTGACCGGCGGTGAGAACCGCTACCACGCGATCCTGGGAAACGATGGCCCGGCGAAATTTGTCAGCCCTTCGACCATCGTGCCGGTGCTAATTGCATACGGCGCAAAGATTCGATTGGTAGGACCGAAGGGCAAGCGCGAACTGCCGCTCGAAAAGTTTTTTCTCACTCCGAAAACCGAAAACGAACGCGAACACGATCTGAAGCCGAACGAAGTCCTGACTGAACTCGTGATTCCTTCCGCCGGTGACTGGAAAGTTGCGCACTACGAAATCCGTCAGAAAGAGGCCTTCGACTGGCCGCTGGCAGTCAGCGCAGTCGCGCTGAAGATGAGCGGATCTAACATCCAGGAAGCTCGAGTGGTTCTGGGATACGTCGCGCCCACACCATGGCCGTGTCCGGAAGCGGGGCAAGCCCTCGCCGGGAAACCTGCCAGTGAAGAAAACGCCAGGGCGGCAGCTGAGGCTGCTCTGCAAGCCGCCAAGCCGCTAAGCCAGAACGCCTACAAAGTTCAACTTGCCCGCGTCGCGGTGCGGCGCGCGATTCTGAAAGCTGCTTCCGGAGGTGCCGCATGAGGATCGTCAGCGAAGAGAAACGCTTCAATACCAAACATCCTGACCTCTGCCCGGCGCTGCGCTGGAAGGGCCAATTCATTCTCGCCGAGCACGATCCTACGGTGCAGCCTTCTAACGACGGTTTGTACTGGTGCATTCACACCCAGAACTGTATTGGGCCCGACGGCAAGTTAGCCGAGCCGGGAAATTGTTCGTCCAAGGGACGCCGTTGCCACACGACCGGCGACTGCGACTAGGCAGGCCACGGATTTGCGCCGATTCCCGGATCAGAAATAAATCAACAAGAGTCTATCCCTGCCGATCTGCGGAGTCCGTGGCCAGTATCATCTTCCCCATTATTTCCTTCAATATCCGTCCCGCCACCATCGCCGTCAGCTGGGAAATATCCTGACGGGGGTTGTACTCGACGATGTCGGCGCCGACGATGTTGCCGGTGATGGCGTGCAGGTGGTTAATAGCCTCGCGTACCGACATGCCTCCCGGTTCGCGATGAGAAATTCCCGGCGCAAACGCCGGATCCAGCACGTCCAGATCGAAGCTGATGTAAACCGGGCCAGCCAACTCGAGCGCATGGAGAGCCGGCAACTGGTGCATCCCTAGCACCTCGACTCCGAATCGCTCGGCTTGCTGGCGCTGATGAGGAACCATAGTCCGAATGCCGATCTGAATCAGCTTTTTAGCTAGCCGCTCTTCCATGATGCGGGCAAATGGACAGGCATGCGAAAAGCGGCTGCCCTGGAATTCATCATAAAGATCAGGGTGCGCGTCAAATTGGACGATGGTCAGATTTGGGTAGCGTGTGCCGACAGCTCGCAATATCGGATACGCCACAGAGTGGTCACCACCCAGGCAAATTGGGCGATGGCCTTTGTCCAAAAGTGCAGCCACTGCTCTTTCGACCAACTCAAAGGCACCGATGTCTTCTGGAAGCTGCAGGTCTCCCGCGTCGGTGAAAGCACCCGGCTCGCCCAGGTTTACCCCGGTCTCGCTCCACGAATTTGACGAGTCAGAATGAAGCGCCGCACGTATCAGAGGCGGAGCTTCCGCAGCCCCGCGCAGATAGGATGAGTTAGCATCAAACGGTATGCCGAGAAGGGCGGGCTTGGATATTTGGTTGTTCATGGATTTCGCCTGAATACCATAAACCACCAAGCACACGAGGGCTCACGAAGCAAGGCATGAAGCGGGGCAATTCTTCTGCGTAATTCTGTGTCCTCTGAGGTTACGAGCGGGTTGACATGCTATGGAAGCGAACTTCTATCGCGATCTGGCCTACGTCTTCGGCGCAGCCGTGGCTGGCGGATTCGCCGCTAAATGGCTGCGGCAGCCGCTGATTCTCGGTTACCTGCTGGGCGGAACCGTGATTGGTCCCTTCACCCCCGGCGTCACCCTATCCCACACCCACGAGTTCGAACTGCTGGCCGAAATCGGCGTGATGTTGCTGATGTACTCCATCGGCCTGGAATTTTCTTTCCGCGAACTGCTCAAAGTGAAGTGGGTAGCGGTTCTGGGCGGCCCGTTGGGTATCGTGTTGTCGGTCGGTCTCACACTGCTGGTGGGGTATGTGTTGGGATGGAGGAGCGAGCAGAGCATAGCGGTGGGTGCGGTGATCTCCGTCGCCAGTACCATGGTGCTTTCCCGATTTCTCATGGACCGCGGGGACCTGCTCTCGCCGCATGGGCGCGTGATGATCGGCATCACCCTGGTCGAAGACCTCGCCGTGGTGGTGCTAACTGTGGTGCTGCCATCATTAGGAAATGTGAGCGGCAGCCAGCTGTTGTCATTAGCAACGGCCTTGGGGAAAGCCATCATCATTCTGATTCCCCTGATCTTTCTGGCCGCCAAAATCGTGCCTAGAATCATGGCCAGAATTTCACGAACGGAGAACGACGAGCTTTACCTGCTCACTGTCCTGGCGCTGGGATTTATCACCGCGGCGGCCACGCAGGCTTTGGGACTATCCCTGGCTCTGGGAGCATTTCTAGCGGGCGTCATCGTCAGCGAATCGGATACCTCGCATAAAATGCTGAATAAGCTGTTGCCGCTGCGAGATGCTTTCGTGGCGTTGTTCTTTGTGACGATTGGGGCGCTGGTCGATCCCCGGGTGGTCATTCACGAACCGAGGCTGTGGATTGTCATCGTCGTGCTTACAGTCTGCGGGAAATTTGCCATCTGGACCGGCGTAGTGTGGTTGTTCCGCTACCCGCTAAAGACCGCGATGCTGGTCGGCTTGGGACTCACTCAGATCGGGGAATTCTCCTATGTGCTGGTGGGCGTGGCGCGGGGTGCCCAGGTAGTGGGCAACGACGTCTACAACGCCACCCTGGCGGCTTCGGTAATCACCATCATTCTGAACGGGCTGTTGCTCAAGGCGATGCCTCGGGCCGCGGAAGCCAGCACGGATCCCAAAACCATCGTGAACCGGTCAGTTTGAAGGCTTGACGACCGTCAGCAGGGTCGCATTGTCGGCATGAACCGGTGGGGTACTCAAAGTGCCGCAGCCTTCTTTCCGGAATTAACTCCTACACTTCCGCTATGCCCTGAATCCCTGCCAAGTTTTCCATCATCCGTTATCCTAGAGGAGATATGGCATCAGGCAATGGCAAGGCAGGACAGGCTCGGGGCACCGGAGTACTCGAAGCTCCCTCCGCCGACAGAGAACGGGTATTCGACGCGTTTCGCCGCTGGGGCTACCTGGAAGCGGACTTAGACCCGCTCGGTCTCTTCACCCCTACTCCACAGACTGAATTGCAACTCCAAGGCGAAGCCGCCGATGAAGCACGCCGTGTCTATTGCGGCACCATGGGCGCCGAGTTTATGCATATCGCCGACCCGGCACGGCGACGCTGGATCCAGGAAAAGCTGGAAGGCCCGCAAACCGAGGTGGCACAGGACCATGTGCTCGATCAGTTGATTCGCGCCGACCTCTTCGAGCAGGTATTGCAGCAGCGCTATCTGGGCAGTAAGCGATTCTCGCTCGAGGGTGTCACCGCGCTGATTCCGCTGGTGGACGAGATTATCGAAGGTGCGGGCGATCGCGGCGCAGTTCAATTGGTCATGGGCATGAGCCACCGCGGAAGGCTGAATGTGATTGTCCACGTGGCGCGGCGGCTGCCGGAAGAAGTTTTCGCCGGTTTTGAAGACGTTGACCCGCGCAGCGTTCTGGGCAGCGGCGACGTGAAGTACCACATGGGCGCAACCGGGGAGTATGTAACCCGGAATGGCCGAAAGGTGAACATTCACCTGGTTTCGAATCCCAGCCACCTGGAAGCGGTCGACCCGGTCACCGTCGGCCGTACCCGTGCCAAGCAGGACCGCGCCGGCGAAGGTGGACGCGAGAAGTATCTGCCACTTCTGGTCCACGGCGACGGCGCGTTTGCCGGGCAGGGAATTTTTGCTGAGACCCTGAACTATGCCGACATCCCGGGATACAGCGTGGGCGGCACCGTACACGTGATCGTCAACAACCTGATCGGATTTACCACGGTTGCCAGTGAATTGCATTCATCGAGATTTGCGGCACAACTTGCCCGGCGGCAGGCGATCCCGATCTTCCACGTCAACGCGGAAGATGTCGATGCCGTGGTGCGCGTCGCTCGCATTGCCCTGGAATATCGCTACACTTTTGGCAATGATGTGGTCGTCGATCTGATCGGGTACCGGCGTCACGGTCACAGCGAAGTGGACGACCCCACTGTCACCCAACCGCTGCGCTACAAACTGATCAAAGAACATCCGCCGCTGTGGGAGATTTATGCCGAAGATATCGGCGCCCCGGATGTGCAGGCACGTGTAGACAAGGTGAAGGCGGACCTGGAAGCCGCCCAAACCGCGGCGAAGTCGGCTAAGAAAAAGCCGCTCTTGCGGCAACTGCCGAAATATTGGGAGAACTTTAAGGGCGGCCGTTACAAACCGCAGTACGACGCGGAAACTGCTCTTGGCACGGAGGAATTGTCCCAACTGCTTTCTCGCCTGACCACGTACCCGGCGGGTTTCCACATTCATCCCAAGGTTAAGAAACTGCTTGAGCAGCGTGCCGAGATGGGTGTTGGCAAGCGTCCGCTCGATTACGGAATGGCGGAAGCCCTTGCGTTCGGCAGCCTGGCAAAGAACGGAATTCCGGTACGACTCAGTGGGCAGGACAGCCGCCGCGGCACCTTCAACCAGCGCCATTCGGTCCTGGTGGATATCGAAAATGAGCAGGAGTACGTGCCGCTCGAGCACGTCTCGGAGACGCAGGCGCGTTGCGAAATCTACAACTCGACATTGTCCGAGGCAGGCGTTCTGGGTTTCGAATACGGCTACAGCCGCGATTATCCCGAGGCCCTGGTGTTGTGGGAGGCGCAGTTTGGCGACTTCGTCAACGTTGCCCAGGCGGTGATCGACCAGTTCATCTGCGCAGGCGAAGACAAGTGGAACCTGCTTTCCGGCGTCGTGTTGTTGTTGCCTCATGGTTACGAGGGGCAGGGCCCGGAACACTCCAGCGCGCGTATTGAACGTTTTCTGCAACTGGCGGCGCGCGACAATCTGCAAATTTGCCAGCCTTCGAATGCGGCGCAGTATTTTCATCTACTTCGGCGGCAGGCACTTCGCCCGTGGCGCAAGCCGCTGGTGGTGTTTACCCCCAAGAGCATGTTGCGTCATCCGGATGCTTCTTCACCGATTGAACACCTTACCCGCGGAAAATTTCTCAGCGTCGTGCCCGACACCGAAGCCAAGTCCGCCCGCCGGATTTTATTGTGTACCGGAAAGATCGGGCACGAGCTTCGCACCGAACGCAAGAAGCGCAACGATACTTCGACAGCCATTGTCTTTCTCGAGCAACTCTATCCATTCCACGAGGCCGACCTGTTGACCGAGTTTGAGCGCCATAGCGAAGCCCGCGACATTGTTTGGGTGCAGGAAGAACCGTCGAACATGGGACCGCTCTTCTATGTGTTGCCCCGCCTGCGGCGCATCGCGGGAAATAAGGCCGTACTGGCGGTGAAGCGCTCGGCCAGCGCCAGCCCGGCGACCGGATCGGCGAAGGCGCACGAAGTAGAGCAGAAAACCTTGCTGACCCTGGCTTTCAGCGGCAGCAAGTAAGTCTACCTGCCGGGGCGCTCAGTCACGATTTTTCCGGCCGCGCCCGGAAGTGGCGCTTTGTTACCGCCCGCCAGCAGATCGTTGAGATTTGCGTACGCGTAAATAGTGGGCGCTTTGTCTTTCGGCAGCCCGCCCGTGTCCGCAGTCGGCCCGTAGTTGCTGTGAAGGTCGCGCCCCAACATGCGCAGCATCGCCATCTGCTGGCCGCGGTGATGTGAACTGTGGGTGAGGCGGCGCGTCATGACCCAGGCACGTGATCTGTTCTCTTCAAAGAACCTGGTGGTTTCTTCCCACCACGCGTCATCTTTCTCCTGCAACGCCCTCCAGCGTTTCTCGCTGTCTTCGGCGTAGCAGGCTATGAAAGCCTTACGAGTCTCATCTTTTGGCAGCGGAGAAGCTGCCACATCGATTCCCAGCATACTCTTGAACCATCCATCTTCGCTCAGGCACTGGTGCACCATCTGTTCGAGCACGCTGCGGCCCCGCGGGTCGCCGTCGTGTGGCCGGATGGGAAGATCTTCGTCATTGAACTCGCTCCACACGCTGAGAATCTTGATTCGTTCGGTGGCATAGGCTTCAACCAGAAAGTCGTATTTCACGGCGGGCGCTCCTCTTGGCAGACTCCCTTTCTCAGATGGTACTCTACGGTTCCTCATGCTTAGAAACCCCAAACCGGCGTTGCGCCTCGCCATCGATACCGGCGGGACCTTCACCGATTGCGTGTGGGTGAAGAAGGGTTCGGCGCAGATCGTGAAAGTGTTTTCGACTCCCGCTGATCCCTCGCGGGCCATTGCCGATGCGGTGAGAAAGAGCGGCGCAACTGGCCGGGTGACGCTGCTGCACGGCACCACCGTTGGCACTAACACACTGTTGCAGCGCAAAGGCGCGCGTGTCGCGCTGGTAACTAACGCAGGATTTGAGGATGCAATTGAAATCGGACGTCAGGCGCGTCCCAAGCTCTACGACTTTTTCTTTGATCGGGTTGAGCCACTGGTGAACGCCGACCTTCGCTTCGGCGTGGCGGGGCGGATTGGAAGCAATGGCGAAATCGTGGAGGATCTTTCCGGCAACGACGTCAAAGCACTTGCTAGAAAAATTCGCCGCAACAAAGCGGAAGCCATCGCCATCTGCCTGCTTTTTTCATTCGCCAATTCGAAGCACGAGCAGGGAGTCGCGAAAGCACTTAAACAATTGAACCTCCCGCTTTCCGTCTCTCATGAAATCCTGCCGGAGTTCCGCGAGTATGAGCGCACCAGCACGGTAGTGATTAACGCTTATCTGCAGCCGGTAATTCAGCGTTACCTGGAGAGCCTGGAGCAGCGCGTTGCCGGCCGAATCTTCGTGATGCAGTCAAGCGGAGGGATCACCGCTCTAAAGACCGCTGCTCGTGAACCGGTGCGGACCGTACTTTCTGGACCGGCGGGTGGCGTGGTGGGAGCAGCCGCCATGGCCAGGAGAAGCGGCTTCGAGCGGATTATTTCCTTCGACATCGGCGGCACATCCAGTGATGTTGCCCTGGTCGATGGGGAGATTCGTGCTGGGGCGCAAGCGGAGGTCGCAGGGCTGCCCATTGGGGTGCCGATTCTCGATATCCATACCGTAGGTGCGGGCGGGGGATCGCTCGCACGCTTCGATGCGGCCGGTGCAATGCGAGTAGGGCCAGAATCCGCCGGGGCTGACCCGGGGCCGATCTGTTACGGACGAGGCACGCAGCCGACCGTAACCGACGCGAATTTAATCCTGGGACGCTTACGGCCCGACCGCTTTCTCGGCGGTGAGTTCACATTGGATATCGAGCGAACCCGTAAGCTCCTGGCGCAATGGCTTAAGCAACAGAAGAGTGATCTTACCCTCGAGCAGTTTGCTTCGGGCGTGGTGCGGGTAGTGAACTCGACCATGGAGAAAGCTATTCGCGTGGTTTCAATCGAACGCGGATACGATCCGCGCGACTTCACGCTGGTGGCCTTTGGCGGGGCGGGCGGATTGCATGCCTGTGAACTGGCGTCGGCACTCGGAATTCCGCGCGTGATCATTCCAGCTTTGCCTGGCGCGCTTTCTGCGTACGGAATTCTCGTCAGCGATGTAGTCAAAGATTACTCGCGAACAGTGCTGTGGAGGGCGTCCGACAAGCTGCCTGGCGAGCGTCTTGACTCCGAGTTCACCGCTCTGCAACGCCGCGCCGCCACCGACTTGGGTCTTGAAGGCTGGGAAGGTACGCCACACTATCGACGCTCGGTCGACGTCCGCTACTACGGTCAGGGATACGAACTAAATGTCCCTTACACTCGCGCGCTGCTGAAATCCTTTCAGCAAGAACACCAGCGCCGCTATGGCTACAGCTACGACAAGCGAGAACTAGAACTAGTAACCCTGCGGCTGCGGGCAACGGTCAAGTCGCCGCCGGTCCGATGGACCAATCAGCCGCAGCGGAAGATTGCCAGGAAGGCAGAAAAGGCTTCGGTCAGCCTCGACGGCAAAAGGTTCCTCACCCCAATCTACGATCGTGAACTGTTACCCAGCGGCAAAAATTATCGCGGCCCAGCCATCGTGACCGAATACAGCGCAACTACCGTGGTCCCACACAGCGCAAAGTTTCAGGTCGATAGTGCAGGAAATCTCATCATTTCTCTCTGATCCGCCCCCTTTGTTACAGGACTGTTAAATCCTGCCCGCGCACATCGTCTGAATCTATCTAGTTTGTCTTTCGGTCGCTACAATACTCCCGTGAAACCTAGCATTTACGTTGTGGAGGACGATCCCGATATTTCGCGCCTGGTGCGCCACCATCTGGAGGGATCAGGATTTGCGGTGAAAGTGTTTCCCAGCGGACACACAGTCATTGTCGAATCCGAGCGCCAGCGCCCGGCGCTGTTCATTTTGGACATCATGGTTCCCGGCAAAGACGGCCTGGAGTTGTGCCGGCAGATCCGGCAGACGGCGACGTTGGCAGCCAGCCCAGTGATTTTTCTCACCGCGAAAAGCAGCGAGGCTGACCGGGTTCTAGGACTCGAACTCGGCGCCGACGACTACATTGCAAAGCCCTTCAGCCCGCGAGAGCTGGTGGCCAGGGTGAAAGCAGTCCTGCGTCGCTTTGAGCGGCCGCTGTCGCCGACCCCGTTGAAGGTCGGGGAGATTGAAATCGACCCCAGCGCTATGACTTTGACGGTAGGCGGCGCCACTGTGGCGACGACCGCCACCGAATTCCGCCTCCTGGACTATTTTGCCCGCCATGCCGGACGAGTCTTCACCCGCGACCAGTTGCTTGATTCTGTCTGGCGGGATACGGCATACGTTACCCCGCGCTCGGTGGACGTCTATGTGCGCCGTATCCGCGAGAAGATTGAACCTGACCCGGAAAATCCCCGCTATCTGAGGACCGTGCGAGGGGCGGGTTATCGTTTCGAGGCCCCGAAGTGAGAAATCGCATTTTCTTCAAGCTACTGGTGGCCTTTGCCGTGGTGATTGCCGCGGCCACGGTGACGCTCGACTTCGAGGTGCGCCGCGCCTGGGAAGCCTCAGTTCGCCAACAGATTGAGCAGAACCTGCGCCAGAAGGCGGCCATGTTCGCCAACCGAGTGCAGGACAACCATGACCACCCGGTGCAGCAGATTACAAATCAGGCGGCGCAATCCGCCGGTGCGCGGGCCACGGTGATCGACAAATCCGGGAAGGTATTAGCTGATTCCGAAGCCGACCCGGCGACCATGGAAAATCATGCCACCCGGCCTGAATTTGTCAGCGCGTTGAAGGGGACCGTAGGTTCTGACACTCGTCGCAGTCATACGGTTGGCGTTCCATTTCTCTACATCGCAGTCCCCATTCCTGGCGGCGCCGTGCGTATGGCCTATCCGTTGTCCGAGGTCGAGGACGCGATTGCCCATATCCGCCGCACCTTGCTGGTCACTTCTACCACGGCTTTCTTGCTGGCTTTGATCGTCGCCGGAATAGCAGCGCAAGTTACGGCTAGCCGGCTAAGGCGCATCGTCTCTTTTGCCAATCAGATTGCTTCGGGAAATCTTGCCGCAAGAATCTCTGAGACTTCCAACGACGAGATCGGGAGGGTCGCGACGGCACTCGACAAAACCGCCAGAAAGTTGGAAGAAAGTTTTGAAGCTCTGCAGAACAGCCAGCGCCAGCTGGAAAGCCTGCTTAACAGCATGCAGGATGCGGTGGTCGCTGTCGGCGCAGATGAGCGTGTGCAGTGGGCCAACAAATCGATGGATCAACTTGTTCCCCAACATACCAGGGTGAACGCGCATATCGAAGAGACCGTTCGCGATCCCGACTTCCTACGCGCGGTACGGGCGGCACTGGCTACCGGAAAGGTCGCTATCTCGCGAGCAACCTCAATCTTGCCGGGTCGCGCCTTTGATGTGACCGCTGCACCCATGCCGGGCGGAGCCGTTGTCGCAGTATTGCGCGACCTCACCGAATCCGAACGCGCGGAAAAGACGCGGCGGGATTTCATTGCCAATGTGTCACACGAACTACGAACGCCGCTGACCTCCATCCAGGGCTACACCGAAACCCTGCTTGACAGCGACGAAAATGGCCACTCCCGCGACTTCCTGGAAATCATCCGCAAGAACGCGGTCCGCATGTCGCGGCTTACCGAAGATCTTTTAACCCTGGCGCGGGTGGAATCAGGCGAACAGCGTTTCGACCTCCAGGAAGTTTCTCCTGCCGAGTTGCTGCGTGAGGCGGCGCAGAGCTTTCGCGAGCGCGCGCTCGACATCGAACTTACGGTCGAAGATTCTGCAACCGGAGTGGTCCGCGCCGACCGTGAGGCCATCCACCAGATATTCGCCAATCTCATGGACAATGCCGTCAAATACGGCGCGCCCGGCGGACGCATCGTGGTAGGGGCGCGCTGCCGCGACAAGGGAGTCGAATTCTATGTCCGCGATTTCGGACCGGGTATTCCGTCCGAACATTTGCCCCGGCTGTTTGAACGATTCTACCGCGTCGACAAGGCTCGCTCCCGCGAGTCTGGCGGCACCGGCTTGGGATTGGCCATTGCCAAGCACATCGTCCTGGCGCACGGCGGCACGATTCGCGCAGAGAGCGAGTTGTCACGCGGCTCAACCTTCTTCTTCAATTTGCCCTCCACCTCCGTGCCGATCGCCACGACCCAAGGTGTGTGAAATTCACCAGCTATTAATCATCTGAAGACGGGAAACAACCTATGCTGGAAAGGTGAACATCCGTGTCAACCGGCGTGCACGATTGACTGCAGCGATGCAACTGCGGAAGGACGTACATATGAGCACTGCCAGCATGAAGTTATCCGAAGTAGAGCCTGCCTACACCCACCTGGT
>Ga0157378_10000144_pt1 | contig 67006 bp, 51 predicted proteins | sample M65metaG_FD_115309 | JGI IMG/M metagenome (GOLD analysis project Ga0157378, IMG submission 115309) | Miscanthus rhizosphere microbial communities from Kellogg Biological Station, Michigan, USA - M6-5 metaG | ecosystem: Host-associated > Plants > Roots > Rhizosphere > Soil | place: USA: Michigan... | reverse complement strand
GTGGTGTATCCATTGACCTGCATGAAGGGAGGTCCAATGGCCACGTCCAGGCTGGAATCGTATCCAAAGTTAAGATCTGCAGGAGAAGTATGGTTTGTGCGCTCACCAAAGAGGAATTTGTTGCGCAAGAATGAGAAGCGCAAGACACCGATCAGAGAGGGCGAGAAAGTGTGAGTCTCCTGGACGGCGAAATTCTGTGCCCGATGACTTTCGCCAATCGGAAAGCCCGGCACACTGGCCCCGGCCGGAGAAAGCGGATCGAAGCGGGTGCCATCACTTATCATGTAGCGGAAGTTCAAGTTGTCCTTGGCTGTCAGGTAGTGGTCGAGCCGGAGTCCGCCCTGATTCGAGTCATCGCGCTTCACTTCTGTTGAGGTGAAGGTATTGAGTCCGGTGTTCGGTTCTGGAAATAGGCTCAAAAGGCCTTGGGCAAATGAACTAATAAAAGGTGGGGGCAATTGATTGAAGGGGAGCGGGGTCGGCGCCGGGCTGGTGACCAGCAGGAGAAGCTGATGGCTCGGGTTACTGCAAAAACCGGCCCCATCAAACGATTCGCCTTTGGTCGGATCGCAAAGTTCGGAAAAATCCCCGGTCCTCTGTTTCAAAGAAGGCACGGTAGACCCTGCGGTTTCCCCTTGCCGGTTGCGAAAGCCTTCGTAATAGGCAAAGAAGAACGTCTTGTCTTTACGGATTGGACCGCCAAAGGTCACGCCGAATTGGTTCTGCTTCAAAGGCTCGGTTGTATCTGCAAAGTAGTTGGTAGCGTCAAAGGCATCGTTGCGCAAGAATTCCCAGGCCGCGCCATGAAAGCGGTTGGTGCCGCTTCGAGTAATAATGTTGGTGGTCGAGCCCAGGCTATTTCCGAATTCGGCGGTGGCGTTATGGGTGAGAATCCTGAATTCGCTGATTGAGTCGACAGGCGGCTTGAGAACAAAGCCGCCATCGACGCCGTTGAAATTGTTGGCCCCGTCAATGAGGAAGTTGTTCGACTCGGGACGCTGGCCATTCACCGCGTAACCCTGGCCTTCGCGCAACGATGATCCTGCCTGTTTTAAACCTGGCGTCAGGGGCACGACACCCGGCTGCAAAGTGCCCAACTGGGTGAAATTGCGGCCATCTAGCGGAAGATCCAGAATCTCACGCTCCATAACCACCTTTCCTAGCGTGGAGACGGTAGGCTGAATGATCTCCGCGTCGGATTCGACTTGTACCACCTGGTCCTCCGCACCCACCGTGAGGTGAACCGGGACGGTCGCCGTCTCATTAACGTTCAGAGTGATGCCTTGCTGGATGTATTTGTGGAAGCCCTTGCCCTCCACTTGCAATTGATAGTGGCCGACGGGTAGCTCCAGCAGGAGATAGGTTCCGCTTTGATCGGTGGTCGTCGATCGCGTCAGGCCGGTTTCGGTCTGCTTCGCGGTTACGGTTGCAGCATCGACAACCGCGTTGCTGGGATCGGTCACCGTTCCGCGGATGCTTCCGGTGATTTGCTGGGCGAACAGATTCGAGCTTGCCAAAACAAACACGGCTACGCCTAGCTTCTTTAGGGTGCCCATAAATTGCCTTTCGATTCCTGGTGGGTTTAAGTAGGAGACAAATTAGTGAGCACAATTGGGGTTGGCAATCGTACAAAAATACTAGAGCCTAGTTGGGGGGAGATGTGTACCATTTGCAGAACTTGTCAGAGAACAGCAATCGCCTCGCGTGCGAACTCGTGGTAACTGCCTTTTGAGAACCTTCAGAACATGCCTACAGAAGAAGCCATAGCTGTTGCCGCGCCTAAGGATCTGCGGCGGGAACTCGGGCTGGCCTCGGCCACGGCCGTAGTCGCGGGTGAATGCATCGCGGTAGGAATCTTTCTTACTCCGGCTGGCATGGCGAAGGCGTTGGGCTCTCCCATGTGGCTGCTGCTGGTCTGGCTGGGAGTAGGGGCAATGACGCTCAGTGGCGCGCTCTCCTACGGCGAGTTAGCTGGACGATTCCCCCAAGCTGGCGGCGGCTATGTCTATCTGAAGGAAGCTTTCGGGCGCCGTACGGCGTTTCTCTATGGGTGGATGTGTCTGTTGGTCATGGATCCGGGGTTAACCGCATCGCTCGCGACTGGCAGTGCGGCGTATGCCGCTTATATTTTCCACTGGCATCCGGTGACGACGAAGCTTGCTGCCATTACCGGAATCTGGGTGCTGTGCCTGGTGAACATCCTGAGCATCCGCTTGAGTGCGGGCTTCATGCGCTGGATCACCTGGCTGAAACTGGGCGTGCTCGGGCTGATTACACTGTGGGCGATTTTTTTTCACTTGGGTTCGTGGTCGAATTTCATTCCGTTCCTGGCGCAGCGGCCCGGTTCCATGCCTTTGGGCGCCGCCCTCGCGGTTGCGATGGTGGGAGCTTTCTATTCATTTGGCGGGTGGTGGGAAGTCACCAAGATTGCCGGCGAAGTGCGCGATCCGGGTCGCACCATGCAACGGGCGCTGGTTCTGGGCGTAGTGCTGGTGACAACGATTTATGTTCTTATCAGCGGTATTTTTCTCTACCTGCTACCGCTGCAGAATGTCACCTCTGACGAAACCTTTGTGGCGCAAGTAGGAGCCGTGCTTTTCGGCCCGGCGGGCGGAATCGTCTTTGCCGCTATCGTCGTGGTTTGCGTGTTTGGAAGCCTGGCAGGATTCACCATGTCGGCGCCGCGCGTGTATTACGCGATGGCGAAAGATGGATTGTTCCTGCCGGCAGTGGCGCGAGTTCATCGTCGATTCGGTACGCCTGCAGCGGCAATTGCGATTCAGGGTGCAATCGGGACGTTACTGGTTTGGGTGAGCAGCTTTCAGCAGATCATCGCATACTTTATTTTTATTGCAGTCGGATTTGTCGGCCTGACGGTGGCTGGCCTGTTCGTGTTTCGCAGACGCAACCAGGGCGACCAGGGAGCAATCCTTGCTGCGGGATATCCGTTCACCCCGTTGGCATTCCTCGCGCTGGTGGTAATGCTAATGCTTGCGGTGATGGCTCACAGTCCGCGCGAAACGTTGCTGGGAATTGCAGTGGTGCTCGCAGGAATTCCGGTGTACGAACTGTTTCGGTGGCGCACGGCTGCAGATTAGAATTCGAGGTTAGAGAGAATCATGGCCGACGAGAACAAGCCGATGCTTTCCAAAGCGAAACACGCTGCCAAAATCAGGATAATCGAAGATGCCGAAGCCACCGGCGAAACGGCGGCTGCCTACGACGTCTGGAGAGCCCACTCCGGGCGCACCCAGATGCCCGGCATTCTGAAATGTTTCGGCCAGAGGCCGGACTTTCTGCTACAGGTGATGGCGTTTTCAAATACCGTTCACTTTTCAGAAGGCCATCTGATCCGCCGCCACAAGGAGATGATCGCCAGCTACGTCTCCTACCTGAACCGGTGCCCGTATTGACTGGACAGTCACGCTTACTTCCTGCGGGTTCAGGGAGCCAATGATCAATGCGTGAGCGCGATATTTGAGGGCAAGCTAGACCATGCCGGCCTGACCGGTGCGGAGCGCGCTTTGATGGACTATGTAAAGATCATCACCGAAGCAGCGTATCGTTCCACAACGGAGGACGTACAGAAGCTGCGTGACGTGGGATGGAATGAGAACCAGATTGCAGAAGCGGTGTACATTACCGCAATGTTCGCTTTTTTCAATCGAGTGGCAGATGCCTTCGGCGTTCCATCACAAGATTATCTGACTACCGGCAAGCTTACTCCCTGACTTCCTGGTTATTTCCAAAAGGAAATGCAATTTTATACTGAGCACTGTCGTGTAGGCGTTCTACCCCTTCGTGAGCTGGAAAGAGAGGTAGCGCGCGGTTTGGAAGACTACAATTCCGAAATAAGGCTTGCCCTGTCTATGAGAACGTCCCTACATTCCGTACAAATCGGGGTAGCGCTCTCAATCGGGTTGATGTTGTGTCAGAGTGCAATCGCCGAGTCACCAGAAAAACCTCCAGCCAGGGGCCAGTTGAGTTCGGAGGAAGTTGTAGCCAATCTCGTAAGGAAAAATCTGGAACGAGCATCCGCATTACACGCTTACCAGGGAACCCGGGTTTACCATCTCGACTATCGCGGGTTTCCCGGATCCCGCAGCGCGGAAATCACTGTGGACGTCAAATACCAGGCGCCAGACACGAAGCAATTCAGCATCCGCTCTCAGGCCGGTTCCCACCTGCTGATTGATCGCGTTTTCGAGAAGTTGATGCAAAGCGAGAGAGAAGCTCTCACCCCGGAGAACCAAAGCCGCGTGGCCCTGAACACCCAAAACTACCGCTTCGCACTCGTTGGCTTTGAAAGCACCGCGGATAGTTCGGCCTATGTCCTTTCGGTCGAGCCAGTCACTAACAATAAGCTGCTCTATCGGGGGCGGATTTGGGTCGATGCGACGGATTTTGCGGTCACGCGCATCGATGCCGTTCCGGCCAAAAATCCGTCTTTCTGGACAAAAGAAACCCGGATCGAACAGGTGTACAAAAAAATAGGAGATTTCTGGCTGCCCGTCTCCAACCGCAGTACCAGCACCATTCGTCTGGGAGGCCATGCCAACTTGACCATCGACTATATTGACTACCAGATCACCGCCGCGACTCCTCCAAAACACCAAGACCTGATCGGCGGACACCAACCGTAGAGGGATACAACGGCTCCCGGAAGTTCAGCAAGCAATCCTAAGTCGTGCTTTCCTGAATTGGGAAAGAACATGGTAAAACCGTCCATCGTCTTCTCAATTAGAGAAGGAAAAGTGCGTCTTCTCAAATTCACATTAAGGGCGGTCAAAATCGACCGCAGTCGTGTTGGCGCCGCAGATCACGACACCCAATCGCTCACCCCGAACAGGCCGGTATTGGTGGGATAGCAGGGCGGCAAATGCAGCTGCTCCACCGGGTTCGGCGACGACTCTTAAGGTTTGCCACAGGATTTGCTGGGCTGATCGAATGGCACCGTCCGGAACCAACAAGACGCGGCTGATGTATTTCTGAGCGATGGGGAACATGAGGTTCCCGACGCGCAGCGGTGCTAGAGAATCAGCAGCGATCCCACCGGACTCCGCATCAGCTGGGCAACCGGCGTCCATCGCGCGCGTGAGCGTTGGGCAGGCTTCGGGCTCAACGCCGATCACGTTAACCCGGCCGCCGAACCAGGCCGCGATCCCTCCAATGAGTCCCCCGCCGCCGACGGCGACCAACAGCGTGTGCAGTTGGGGGATTTGCTGCTCGAGTTCGAGTCCGACGGAGCCTTGTCCCAAAAGAGTCTCGATTTGATCGTAGGCGTGAATTTGAAGCGCGCCTGATTTCTCGGCCCAGGCTTCGCTGGCAGCGAGCGCGTCGGCGTAGCGCTCTCCGGTGATGACCAGTTCGGCTCCGTAGCCTCTGATACGGTCGATTTTGGAGCGTGACGCGACGGTGGGGACGAAGATATGCGCAGGCGTGCTCATTCGCTGGGCAGCGAAGGCCACGGCAGCCCCGTGGTTTCCCCCTGAGGCGGCGACCACTCCGGCGGCTGGGATTTCACGACGCAGCAGATTGGTGAACGCGCCGCGGGCTTTGAAGGAGCCGGAGTGCTGCAGGAATTCCAGCTTGAGAGAGATTTGGTTTGGTTCCAGGCCGAAGTCTTCGGCCTGGACTTCGAGGACCGGAGTGCGGCGGATGTGGGAGCGGAGCAGTTCGTAGTTGGCGGAGATGTCTTCGCGTGTGATTGGGTCGCCAGGCACGTCGAGATTATAAGGGCGGGCCGGGAGATACTTTCGCTGAGGGGAGCCAAGTTTTCACATCTGGAGGGTTTTTTTCCTTAGAGACGCAAAATTCTGATTGCGGGTTGGCTCGGCAGGTGAGGACAACTGCCTCTACACGCTTGATGCTCCGGCGATTCGGCGATACTATTAGCCGCTTGTAGATTCTGGACGGGAGATACGATGCCGCAGAACTACGTTCCTATTTTCATATTTATCGCAGTGGTGGCGGTCATGATTCCGCTGCCGCTGATTCTGGCGAAACTGGTTCGGCCGGACAATCCTGGGAAAGAGAAATTGATGCCGTATGAGTGCGGCATCGACCCCGTCGATCTTTCTCGCGGGCGGTATACCGTTCGTTATTATATTGTGGCCATCCTATTTGTGGTCTTCGATGTGGAGACCATCTTCTTATTTCCCTGGGCGGTTCGGTTCAAGGCGTTGGGAGTTTTCGGGCTGGTCGAAATGCTGGTATTCCTGGCGATCCTGGTGGTGGGATACATCTGGATCTGGAAAAAGGGCGCTTTGGAGTGGGTGTAAGTCGCTTCCGCTCCACGCTATTCGTCGCAAAGCCATTATGAATGCGAATCCTGCAGCGAATTTGGAAGGTGGGGAGAGCTTCGCCGCCAGCCGATGGACAAAGGGCAATTTATTTTTCCCCACTGAAATTGTGGTCACGCCGCAGAGAGTGTCTCGGGTGAGACGGGGCTTGTTCCGGCGGAACGAGGAGAGTATCGGAATACGCCAAGTCGCGTCCGTGCATATCTCTACCGGGATGATCTGGTCGGATATCCGGATTGAGTCGAGCGGAGGCACCGATCCGATCCTTAGTCATGGTCACCGCAAAGGCGATGCTTTGCGCATTCGTGACTTGATCGAGGGCTATCAAGCTGGGGCGCACTGAGCAGCCACGACTTCGTTGACAGGGCCATACCAAGCTGTTAGAAGTTATCGTTCTTTTCTGATTGTTTTTATAGTCTTGGGCGTCGGAGGCTGGTACCTTCGCAGCAATGTCAGACGAAACCAAATCGCCTGCTCCACCCGCTACCGGCGAGTCTAAATCGCCCCAGGGTAGTCCTACCCCTCCCAGCGTCGAACCGGTTCCTGCGCAAAAGCCGGGGGATCCTGGAGCGCGGCCCAATCCCACCCCGGGGGAGCCTCCCAAAGCTGCGCACCCAGCGGGGCCAAAGCCGTCGGGCCCAATAGGTAATCCCTGGGAATCGGAGATGGTGACCCGGTTGAAAGGCCGCCACGGATCGGGCATTAGAGAGGCAACGAGCTATTTAGGACAGAACTATCTCGTGGTGGAATCGACCTTGATTCCGGATTTCTTACGCATGTTAAGGGACGAGGAGAAGTTCGACTACCTGGTTGACGTCACTGCCGTTCACTACCCCGAGCGCGAAAAACAGTTCGAAGTGGTCTGGATTCTCTATTCCTTCGAGCGCAATGAGCGCATCCGGGTAAAGACCCTTGTCGCCGAGAGCGTGCCCAGCGTTTTTTCCATCTGGCCGACGGCGAACTGGCTGGAGCGGGAAGTCTTTGACATGTTCGGTATTAGTTTTGAGGGGCATCCGGATTTGAAGCGTATTTTATTGCCGGATGGCTGGAAGGGGTACCCGCTGCGTAAGGACTACGGCATTATTCAGCAGGACAATGAGTGGGTACAGATCAACCTGGGGATCGAGAGCGGGCAATGAGTCACGGGACCTCCCACCTGGAACTTCAAGATCACGAGAAAACATTTCTCGATTCGAACGAGCTCATTATCAATATGGGCCCGCAGCACCCGGCGACGCACGGCGTATTGCGAGTGATTCTAAAACTCGATGGCGAGAAGGTCCTCGGAACGGAGTGCGTAATCGGGTATTTGCACCGTGGAGTGGAGAAGATTGCCGAGCATCGTACCTACACGATGTTTAATCCCTACGTCGATCGTATGGATTATGTGGCGGCGGTCTCGAACGGTCTGGGATATTGCGAATCGGTTGAGAAGCTGCTGAATATTCAGGCGCCGCCAAGGGCAAATTACATCCGGGTGATTTTGACGGAGTTGAACCGCTTGGCCAGCCACATGTTGTGGTTGGGGACGCATGCCCTGGACATCGGCGCAATTACGCCGCTCTTTTATACCTTCCGCGATCGGGAGGAGATTCTCAAGATTTTCGAGAAGTATTGCGGGGCGCGCCTGACTACCCATGCCTTTCGCATTGGAGGGTGCCTATACGAGACCTACGACGGATTTGAGTCTGACGTTACGAGATTCTTGAAGTTCGTTGCGCCGAAGATCGAGGAATACGAGGAACTGCTCACTACCAATCGTATTTGGGTGGAACGCACCAAGAACGTTGGCTTTATCTCAGCCGCGGATTGCGTGGCGCTCGGCGTAACCGGTCCGGTGCTGCGGGCCAGCGGTGTCAAGTGGGACCTGCGCAAGGCGCAGCCTTACGCTGCCTATTCCGAATTCGATTTTGAGATTCCCATCGGAACCACCGGCGATACCTACGACCGATACCTGGTGCGCATGCAGGAGATGCGGCAGTCGCTGCGGATTATCGAGCAGGCGGTGGGAAGAATTCCTTCGGGGCCGATCATGGCGAAGGTGCCGAAGGTCATTAAGCCTCCGGCCGGCGAGATTTACCACTCGATTGAAGCGCCGAAAGGTGAGCTGGGATACTTCATTGTTAGTGATGGGTCCACGCAGCCTTATCGCATTCGAGTGCGGCCGCCCTCATTCGTGAACTTGCAGGCTTTGGACCAGATGGTCCGTGGTGCACTCGTTGCGGATGTGATCGCGGTGATCGGTACGCTCGACATTGTGCTGGGTGAGGTGGACCGATAATGCTCGACTACGTCACCTCTTACCTCAAGAGCAGCACGACACCCGGTCAAGCAGGGGATGTTCTGTGGTCGTTGATTTATATTCTCGCGATTTTTGCCGGACTCTCAGTGGCCGTGATCGCGATGAACTGGCTGGAACGCAAGATCTTGGCCCACATGCAGGTGCGGTTGGGACCGATGCGCGTCGGACCGCACGGCCTTTTGCAACCCATAGCCGATGCGATAAAGCTTTTGATTAAAGAAGATATCGCGCCAACCGAGGCCGACAAGTGGGTCTTCTGGATGGCTCCGCTTCTGGTAGTTATTACGGCGTTCACTGTGTTTATCGTGGTGCCTTTTGGGCCGACGCATGCCGTGACCGACATGAACATCGGCGTGCTCTTCATGCTGGGAGTTTCGTCCCTCAGCGTGCTGGGCGTCGTGATGGCGGGATGGGCATCGAACTCCCACTACCCACTCATGGGTGCGCTGCGGTCCAGCGCCCAGATGGTTTCCTACGAAATCGCCATGGGCCTGGCGGTGATTTCTGCGGTGTTGATGACTAGTTTGGGTAGCGAAGACAGTGGGACGCTAAGCATGATCGGGATCGTGCAGGCACAGGCATCGCAAGAGACTTGGTTTGTCTTCAAGTTTTTTCCCCTCGGGTTGATTGCTTTCTTTATTTTTGCGGTGGCCATGGTGGCGGAAACAAATCGCGCGCCCTTCGATTTGCCGGAAGCGGAATCGGAATTGACCGCCGGATTTCACACCGAGTACAGCGGTTTCCGCTGGTCTTTATTCTTTCTGGCGGAATATTCGGCGATGATTGCGGTTTCCTCGATTGCGGTGACCCTGTGGCTGGGCGGGTGGCTGCGTCCGTTCTCGCACTGGCTGAGCGGCGATCCCTGGGAAACAGTATTTTCTTTATTTCCGGGCCTGAGTTTTCTGGTCTTGGCGGCGATTGCGGTTTTCAGCACCATGCGTATGCCGAAGCATCCCTATTTCAAGATTCAGAAAATCGGGCTGGGCGTGTTTGCGTCCGTACTGTTGCTGATAGGCGTGGTATTGTTCCTGCCGCCGGTGCGCGACCGCGTGCAGGATATTTTCTGGTTTGTCGCCAAGGTAGCGGCATTCATGTACCTGTACATCTGGTATCGGGGAACATTTCCACGGTACCGGTTTGATCAGTTGATGAAGGTGGGATGGAAGATTTTGCTGCCGATGGGGATTGGGGTGTTGATTCTGACGGCAGTGTCGGGAATTTATTTTTAGCTGCGGGAGTGAAACCCAAGGTCCCTCGGCTTCGCTCGGGATGACAGGGGTTAGAAGACACAAATGCAACCGGTGGCTACAACGTTTTTCTTTTATTTTTTGTCCGGGCTCGCGTTGCTCGGCGGCGTGCTGGTAATCACGCGCCGCAATCCGGTGCATTCTGCGCTGTCACTGATCTTGACGCTGCTGGCGCTGGCTGGTCTTTACCTAATGCTTTATGCGCCGTTCGTTGCCGGCGTGCAGATCATTCTTTACGCCGGCGGGATTATGGTGCTGTTTTTGTTCGTCATCATGCTGGTGAATATCGAAAAGGCGGGCAAAGAAGAGCAGTTCAATAAGATCTGGGCGGTGGGACTACTAGCGGCGGTCATGCTCGGTGGACTTCTGGTGACCGTATTCGTGAAGGGAAATGCGTTGTTCCCCGATCGCGGGATGATGTTGCCGCCGGAAGAATCGAATACCCAGGCCATCGGTACCATGCTTTATGGGAATTACGTTTTCGCGTTTGAGATTGCATCTTTGCTGCTGCTGGTTGCGATTATCGGCGCCGTGGTGATGGCTAAGAAACGGATTTGAGATGCAATTCAGTGCTTAGGTTTCAGCATTCAGTGTGAAAGCAGCGACTATAAATGGTTCCTATCACAACATTGCATTATCTGGTGGTGGCCGCCGCTCTCTTTGTTCTGGGCGTGATTGGAGTGTTGACCCGCCGCAACGTGGTGATTGTGTTGATGTCCATAGAGCTGATCCTGAATGCAGTTAATTTGAATCTGGTGGCGTTCTCGCGAATGTGGGGATTGCATGGCCAGGTTTTTTCAATTTTTGTGATTACGGACGCGGCGGCGGAAGCAGCCGTGGGATTAGGCATCCTCATTGCGTTCTTCCGCAATAAAGAGACGGTGAACGTGGATGATGTGGATTTGATGAAGTGGTGAAAAATTAGCATGTTTTTCCTAAAGAACATTTGGCTGATTCCGTTGCTCCCAGCCGTTGGGGCGGCGCTCATGCTGTTCTTTGGGCGAAAGCTGCGGAAGGTCACCGTGAACGCGGTCTGCGTCGGCGCGGTGGTGCTGGCGTTTGTCTGCGCGTGCGGAACGGTTTGGCAGTATGTCCACTGGGCTGCCGCGAATGGACATCAGCCCTTTGAGACATCGGTGTTTACCTGGCTGGGCACCGACACCGGGCATCTCAATTTCGTCAAGTATGACGGTACTCCCGCACAGTTCAAGATTGATGCCGGGTTCCTGTTAGATCCGCTTTCCAGTTTGTGGCTGCTCTTCGTCACCGGTGTGGGAATGCTGATTCACATTTACTCCACCGGATACATGGCGCATGAGGGTGGGTACTACCGGTTCTTCGGATATCTCAATCTCTTTATGTTCGCCATGCTTACCCTGATTCTGGCGAACAACTATGCCGTCATGTTTGTCGGCTGGGAAGGCGTGGGTCTCTGTTCGTATCTGCTGATTGGATTTTACTTCCATCGCAAGTCGGCAAGTAACGCCGCCAACAAGGCATTCATCGTCAACCGCATTGGCGACGCCGGGTTCATCCTGGGCATGTTTTTCATTGCCTGGTATTTCGGGTCAGTGAATTACTCCACGGTGAATGGGTTGGCACGTAGCGGACATTACAGCATTGGGGATCCCATCATCACCGCTGCGACTTTGCTTTTGTTTGTCGGCGCATGCGGCAAATCGGCACAGCTGCCTCTGTACGTCTGGCTGCCCGATGCAATGGAAGGTCCTACCCCTGTTTCGGCGCTGATTCATGCCGCGACCATGGTCACTGCTGGCGTGTATATGGTGGCGCGTTCGAATGCGCTGTTCGTGCTGGCACCGACCTCGATGAAGACGGTAGCCATCATCGGCGGCCTTACCGCCATCTTCGCGGCTTCGATTGGACTGGTCCAGAACGACATCAAGCGAGTGCTAGCCTACTCGACGGTCTCACAGCTGGGATACATGTTCCTGGCGCTTGGAGTTGGAGCGTTTTCAGCGGGCGTGTTCCATGTATTCACCCATGCTTTTTTTAAAGCACTGTTGTTCTTGGGCGCAGGCTCTGTGATCCACTCCATGAGCGGTGAGCAGGACATGCGAAACATGGGTGATCTGGGCGGAAGAATAAAGGTCACCCACGGAACTATGTTTGTGGCGACGTTAGCAATTGCCGGCATTTTCCCGTTCGCAGGATTTTTTTCGAAGGATGAAATTCTCTGGCAGGCTTATTCGGCGGAGCATGGCGCGTACCGCTGGCTCTGGTTTATTGGATACTGCACCGCGTTGATGACGGCATTCTACATGTTCCGGCTGATGTACCTGACCTTTCATGGGAAGCCGCGGATGAGTCATGAAGTGGAACATCATATTCATGAATCTCCGAAATCGATGACGGCGCCGCTCGTGATTCTGGCCTTCTTTTCTTTGTTCGCAGGTTTTCTGGGATGGCCGCACAGTCTGGGCGGTTCCAACCGCATTGAGAAATTTTTGGAGCCGGTGTTTGCCAAAGAGGCGAGTGTTCTGCGGGCTGAAGGTGAGGCGGGCCAGCTCGCTGCAGGGAAGCAGGAAGTGGAGCACACCAGTGGTGCCGAATATTTCCTGATGATTTTCTCCCTGGGCGCCGCGGCGGCAGGCTGGGGCATGGCCTGGAAGTTCTATCGCCATGCGGATAAGGGTTATAGCGAGCCAATTGCTTCAGGTGCACCAATCGCGTACAACCTGCTGATGAATAAGTATTACGTCGACGAAGGCTACGACTACGTGTTCACCGGCCGCAAAGAGATTGGAGACCTGCGCCTCGGGGCCATGGGATTGGGTGAAGCTGCCTCCCTATTCGATTCGCGGATCATCGATGGTGCCGTGAATAACGTCGGTCGCTTTACTAGATTGACCGGAAAAGTATCCTCTTGGTGGGACAAGTGGATCATTGACGGCGTCGGCGTTAACGGTCCCGCGATTCTGGCGCGAGGGATGTCGTATCCGGCGCGGCTTTTGCAGTGGGGATTTGTGCAATGGTATGCGCTGTTGATGGTGGCCGGGCTGGCAGGATTTGGTTTCTATTTTTACTGGGTTGCTAAGTGATGCAAGACCTCCGGCCCGGCCCTTTGCGTTGAACGGGGCACGCGCCGGCGCTTCGAGTCTCGAGAACTGCTTTTATGCAAAGCCACATTCTCTCGATCATTCTTTTCACGCCTCTTGTAGGCACGCTACTGATCCTCGTTATTCCGGGGGAGAAGAAGAATGCCATCCGCTGGGTCGCGAATATTTTCGCGCTGGGCGGTTTCCTCATTTCCCTACCACTGGTGCCGTGGTTCTGGGCACAGCGCATGGAGCCCGGCTTCAAGTTCATGGAGGGAACCGCCAACAACTGGATCCCTTCCATCGGCGCAGGCTACAACCTCGGCATCGACGGCATTTCATTCCTTCTGATCATGCTGACCACGCTCCTGGGATGGATTTCCATCCTGTCGTCGTGGACGGCGATCGAGAACAGGACCAAAGAATATTACGCGTGGTTTCTGGTATTGCAGACCGGCATGTTGGGCGTCTTCATGGCGCTGGATTTCTTCCTGTTTTTCGTATTCTGGGAAGCCATGCTGGTACCGATGTACCTGTTGATCGGAATCTGGGGCGGTCCGAATAAGCTTTACGCGGCCATTAAGTTCTTCCTGTATACGCTGGCAGGTTCGGTGTTGATGCTGCTGGGTATCCTGTTTCTTTACTTCAACCACCACACCATCACCGGCATTTACACCTTCAGCATTCCGGCGCTCTACCAGACTGCATTGCATATCCCATTCCAATACGCGATCTGGTTGTTTCTCGCATTTTTCTTGGGCTTTGCCATAAAGGTGCCGATGTTTCCGTTCCACACCTGGCTGCCGGACGCGCACGTGGAAGCGCCAACCGCTGGTTCGGTCATCCTGGCAGGTGTTTTGCTGAAGATGGGAACGTACGGATTCATCCGCTTCACGCTACCGTTTTTCCCAGAAGTTGTGATGAACGGACGGGTGCGCGGCTGGATGATCACGCTGTCAATCATTGGAATCATCTATGGCGCCCTGGTTTCCCTGATGCAGAAGGACATGAAGAAACTGGTGGCGTATTCGTCGGTCAGCCACCTGGGTTTCTGCACACTCGGTATCTTTGCGGTCACGCCGCTAGGTCTGAGCGGCTCGGTGCTGCAACAGATCAATCACGGGATCTCGACCGGCGCGCTGTTCTTGATCGTCGGAATTTTGTACGAGCGACGGCACACCCGCGAAATTTCCGAGTATGGCGGTATCTCGAATGTCATGCCGGTTTACGCCACCATCGCGATGATCATGTTCCTGTCGTCGATGGGTCTGCCGCTGCTGAATGGGTTCGTGGGAGAATTCACCATCCTGCAAGGCACGTTTACCGAGAATTGGCGTTGGGCGGCCTGGGCAGTGCCTGGCGTCGTGCTGGCAGCAGCTTATTTGTTGTGGCTGTATCAGCGGGTGTTTTTTGGCCCGGTCACCAATCCCAAAAATGAAAAGCTGCACGATCTTACTCCGCGCGAGTTGTTGACCTTCGCACCGCTCCTGATATTGGCGTTCTGGATAGGGCTGTATCCTAAGCCTTTCATGCAGATCCTGGAACAACCGGTAAACCAACTGGTACTTTCTGTGAGGCCAACTTACCCCGGGCTTCAGCCTGCGGTGAACGCTTCGAACCCAGTTCAGGCTGAAAATGCGAAAGGCATGAAATAGGCATGTCCCAGTTTTTCACCAACACCGACTACGTCATGTGCCTGCCGATCCTGCTGCTGACGCTGTTTGCCTGCGGCATCTTGTTGATCGACCTGACGGTGCCTCCAGAGTGGAAATGGTCGAATGCACTACTGGCGCTTGCAGGTCTAGTGTTTGCGGCGTTGGGAATTTCAGGTTTGCCCAAGATAGGGATATTCCGTGGGGTGCTGGGAATTTCTGGGACGCTGGAAGCCGCCCACGTGCTCTACATGCCGGCCGTCTCCGGCGCGATGCTGATCGACCATTTCACCATCTATTTCTTCTATCTTTTTCTTGCAGGAGCGGCGGTCGCGATTCTGATGTCAGTGCGGTATCTGGAGATTGAGCAGGAACATCACGGCGAGTACTACGCCCTCATGCTTTTTGCGGTGGTGGGCATGATGTGCATGGCCGCCGGCTACGACATTGTGTTGATCTTTATCGGCCTGGAGCTGATGGCGATTTCAACCTACGTGCTGGTGGGATTTCTGCGGCGCGACAAGCGGTCGAATGAAGCGGCGCTCAAATACCTGCTACTGGGCGCATTTTCTTCGGGAATCTTCGCTTACGGGCTTTCTCTTTTCTACGGACTGACAGGCAGTACCAGCCTGCCGGTTATCAGCGCGCACTTGGGACGCGAAATGCAGGGAGCGCACCCGCATATGAGTCCGATCACGATAGTGGCGCTGCTGACGACCTCCGTGGGACTATTCTTTAAGATCGCAGCATTCCCGTTCCATCAATGGCTGCCCGATGCTTATGAAGGCGCGCCCACCAGCATTACTGCGTTTATGTCTGTTGCGGTGAAGGCAGCGGCTTGGGCCATGCTCCTGCGTATTTTCCTGTGGGGACTGTATCCGCTGCGGACGGTTTGGGTGCCGTTGGTAATCTTTGTCGCCATCGCCACCATGACCGGTGCCAATTTGGCGGCCCTGACGCAGAGTAATTTGAAACGGCTGCTGGCGTACTCTTCCATCGCCCATGTCGGCTACATGCTATTGGGCCTGGTGGCTTTAGGGTCCGTTATTTTCCCTGCGCCCGCCTTCTTTGATGGGTTCAAGGGCATTTTGCTCTACCTGATGGTTTACACCTTCATGAACCTGGGAGCGTTTGCGGTGGTGACTTCGCTGCGGCAACGCGAGGTGATCGGCGATGAAATCGACGATATTGCGGGACTCTATTTCCGGGCGCCCACGGAAGCGATCCTGATGCTAATCTTTCTGCTTTCACTCGCCGGGATTCCGCCGCTGGCCGGGTTCTATGGGAAGTATTTCATCTTCCTCAGCCTGATTGAGAGCGGACACTACGTCCTTGCTGCGCTGGGAGTGGCGTACTCGGTCTTTGGTCTCTACTACTACTTGCGGGTCGCCAATGCCATGTTCATGCGCGAAGCGCTTAACAAAGAGCGGCTCACGATCAGCTTGGGGATGAAGATCGCATTGGGCGTCACTGCTTTGGCCACCGTAGTAATTGGCATATTCCCGGAGCACTTCATTCAGGCGGTAAACTGGTCGCTGAGACTAGGTTAGGGCCTCGAGGTTTCCTTGCCGGACACTGATCCTCCCAAAAAAAGTTTCTGGTTACAGGCCGGGCAAATCAGTCAGGTCGCGTTCGTGTTACCCGCGGCTACGGTAGTGGGATGGCTTTTGGGGGCGGCCCTGGACAGGTGGCTGCATACTAGTCGGCTTTGGATCGCTGGGCTCCTTCTCGGGATCGTGGCCGGCTTCGTGGATTTGATCCGGACGGTGCTTGCTAGTTCGAAATAGTCTTGCCTCGGGAAAAACCTTTCACCACACAGAACAAAGATTGCACAGCCGAATGCATTTGGCGATCACTTCTGAATACCCCTGTGCCGTCGGTTTGTGGTTAGGAACTGCAGGCCTCGGCCGTAGTATCCTCAGCCGGTGGCTCGTTTAGATCTCAATTCACTATCAGCCGCTAACCTCCGGCGCGAACTCGGTTTTCGCAATAAGCAGTATGCCGCCAGGCTGGGCTTGGATTGCCGTGAAAGTTATGGCAATCCTGCGGTGATCTGCTATTTGCCCTGCGAAGAAGAACTGACACACGGCAATTTCCTGCCAACGGCATATCGAGCCATCCTAAAGAATGAATCGTGGAGAAAGCGTCTCGGGAAGGTTCACACCATGGCGCGCAGTTCGCTCCCTCGCGAAGACCGTCGCTGGCGGGAGCTTGATTCATGCAACAGTTCCGACGCGCTGCTAATGAACATTTTTTGCTACCCCGGTACTTTTAGAGGCGGCGCCGTCCTTGATCTGCTGGGAGTCGAAGCCGGAAGCGTGCCCGAGTTTGGTGTCCGGGCGAAAGTTCCGCGTGGTGGTGATAGTTTCGATCGCACTGAGGTCGATATGCGGTTGGGGAATCTGCTGGTAGAGGCCAAGCTTACTGAAACGGACTTTCAGACGGCGGACGGAATTCTGGTGAAGAGCTATCGCGACTTTGCTGAAGTATTTGAATGTAGCCGGCTTCCAAAATCCAACGGGCGGTTTCTCTGCTACCAACTGCTCCGCAATGTCATGGCGGCGCACCACTACTTGGGATCGTTCTGCATTTTGCTGGACGCCCGGCGCCCCGATCTCATGGAATTGTGGTTTGCGGTGATGACCTGCGTACGGTCGGTTGACTTGCGCCTGAGGTGCAAGGTTCTCACCTGGCAGGAACTGGCCGCGGTGTTGCCACCCAAGCTGCAGTCTTTCCTCGAAGAGAAATACGGTATTTTCGCGGAGGGTCGTGCGGCTACTAGCAGCCAGGGAGAATGCCTTGCCAGCCTCTGAGGCGGCCAGCGAAGCGTTCTACTCGGGGGCTCTCCCGCGCATCCGCCGCATGATGCTGGTTTTGGGTCTAGTAACTTTCCTGGGCGGATGGCTCCGCTATGGGTGGCGTATTGCTCTGGGCGTAGCCTGCGGCTGCGCCATCGCCTATGTGAATTTCATCTGGCTGGAACGCGTAATAACAGCCTTTGCCGATCGCATCGCGAATACCAAAATCGAACAATCGGGCGGAGGGATTGTGGCGAGATTTCTGTTCCGCTACCTTTTGATGGCTGCCGCTGCCTATGCTATATTCACTGTTTCCCGCGCCAGCCTCTACGGGCTCCTTGCAGGCCTGTTTCTCCCCGTAGCTGCCATAGCGTGCGAAGCCGCTTATGAGGTTTATGCCGCGTTACGGCGCGGCGTTTGAGCGAAATCGCTAGGAGCTAGAGCTGGAAGCCGCATATGCCTGAACAACTTTGGTTTACAGAAATCCTGAACCACCTCCTCGCCGGGCCGGTTACCGCACTGATGCGGGCGATACAGGTTGAGCCGCAGTATCCGCAGGCTCCGATTAGCAATCCGGTGGCGATGGAGATTCTGGTAGTAATCTTTCTGCTGTTGTTGTTCGTGCTGGTGCGCACCCGCCTTTCGGTAGAGGAGCCTAAGGCCTTGCAGCACGTTTTCGAAGGCGTGCACGGGTTTATTGAGGGGCAGAGCGAAGAAATCATTGGTGGCCATCACAGCGACCGCTTTACGCCATTTCTAGTGGCGCTCGCCTTCTTCATTCTGCTTTGCAATCTGATCGGGCTGATTCCGGGATTTGAATCGCCGACGTCAGTACCTGTGGTGCCCCTGGGCTGCGCCATCTGCGCGTTTATCTACTACCAAGCGGCGGGATTCCGGCACCACGGCATCGCCTATTTGAAGCACTTCATGGGCCCGATGTGGTGGCTTGCCGTCATCATGATTCCCATTGAAATCGTCAGCCATCTGGCTCGCATGCTCTCGCTGACGGTCCGGCTTTACGCCAATATGTTTGCCGGTGATATGGTCACCATGGTGTTTTTCTCCCTATTGCCTATTGGCGTCCCGGTGATTTTCATGGGACTGCATCTTGGGGTCTCTTTCCTGCAGACATACATTTTTATCCTCCTGACCACGGTGTATCTGGCAGGAGCGGTCGCGGAAGAGCACTGACCGCCGGTTTTTCGCGGATTTAAGTTCGCCGTCCAGTGTGAGGGCGTCTGTACGAGGATGACGTCAACCACCTCCTGCGGCAAATTCAGGTAAGGAGAAGAAAATAATGAAACTGCTTAGCAAGGTATTTATGGCGTTGTCATTTCTAGCCTTCGCCGTTCCGGTGTTCGCCCAAGGTGGGGCGCCGGCTGGCGCAACCAATTGGGTCGCAATCACCGCTGGATTCTCCATGGCGATTGCATCTGCGGTTTGTGGACTAGCACAGGCCAAAGCAACTGCTGCGGCTGCGGAAGGTTTAGCCCGAAATCCGGCGGCCCGCCCGGGAATTCAGCTGGCGCTGATTCTGGGTCTGGCACTGATTGAATCGCTGGCGCTCTATACGCTGGTCATCATTTTCGTGAAGGTCGTCTAACCAATCTTTCGAAAAAACAAAAGGCCTCTGTCGCCATGGCAGAGGCCTTTTTGCGTCGAAGTTCTTACTGCTTACGCTGCGCTTCCCAGTCTTCCTCGGTCTCGTTGCGGGAGTGCTCTGCGGCTTCAATCAACATCCGGCGCAGGCGATAGCGGCTCTCAAGATCCGTCTTAACGATTTCGAATCCGACTTCGTTGACTCGGGCGCGGCGCAGCAAAACCTGTGCTCGAATGCGGCGTACGCCAACCGAGATATCCAGATTGGCATCTGCGCCAACTCGGAGATTATCTTCCTTAATGCCCATTCCTCCACCCAAGCTAAGTTCGCGGACTTGTATGCTCGATTTGCCCCACGAACTGCTTAGGACTGCAGAAAACGGTTTTACCAGAGATACCCGGTCGTAGCGGCGCTGGCGGACCCATGGGCACGCCGGAGCGGCATCAAGCGGAGCAATCGTAAGCTCATTGGGCTCCAGGCCGCTGGTTGCCAGAATTTCTGTGCCGAAACGCGGATCAATCTTGGTCAATGATTGAGCTGCCGCGATCCGGAGCTCACGGTGATTGATCCACTTCCACATCTTCTTAGTTTCGAGAATGCCGCGAAGAACAGGGACGGAATCCGGATCTCGCAAGCGGCCAAGCGATTCCACCGCTTTCAGCTGCAGGAGTGGTGGCCGGCCCTGGGCCTCGCCGGATTCAGCGATGACCATCAGTGATGCTGCCGCTGAGTTGTCGCCGCTCATGCCGATTTCGTCCAATGCCTGGGGCAGCACTGCGGCATCAAGAATTTCCAACAGTTCCAGCAAAGTGCGGCCGCGGTCCGGGGCAGCGCCGTAGGCGATCTGACGCACCACGACGTCGTGGTAGAAACGGTTCCACTCCGGCAAACGCACCGGAAGGAGTTCCAGCAAAGTCGGGACATCCAGCCGGCTTAAAAGCCCAACGACGGCGGCGGCGTTGCGTGGCTGACCGGTTCGCAGCGTCTCCCGCAAGTGATGCATGGCAGGGGCGCCGAGTTCCTGAACGATTTCCACCATGCGGTCGCAGTCTTCGCGACGCATACAGCGGAAGAAGCGGTCGGCGAGTTGTTCGGCTGAAGCCTGGGCCGTCTGCCGCAGAACACCAAAGAGCTCAGGCGGAATGTCAGTCAGGGTCAACGCCTCTTCGATGAACTCGGGAAGGCGATTTTCCACACCGATACGAGGCCGCAATTCGTCGGCAAAAACGGGGCGCTCTTTGGCAATGCGGTCGAGCGATCCGCAGACTTCAGAGACTGCGCCGTACATGCGGCGGCTACTGGCCTCCGCGCTGATGCGTACAAAGGCGGCGCTTAACAGGCTTTGCATTTCCGGGTCTTGTTCTTTGGAGAGAACATCTCCCAAACGCGAAACCGTCGTTGCGAGTAGTTCAGACCCTGATAGCGCGAACAAATCGGCCAGCTGGCCAATGCCCGTTGCAACTTTGCGGCGCGGCTCGATGTCTTTGGCATTCAGGCAATTAACATAATTCTTCAAGATAGCGCTGGAAGTCTCTTTATCGCCTCGCTCCAGCAGTAATTCTAGGAACTGGCGCATGTTGCGAGCGGGCACGCAGGGAGCTTCAGTAGAGAGCAGCACGCTCTTTTTACCGGCTTCGGGAACTTCCGCCCAGAACAAGCGATCAAGAATATCGGCATGAGATTCCACCAGAATCCCAGCCTTGCCCATCTTATCTTCCTGGATGCGTAGAATCTGGCGTAGCGTGTCCATCTGCCGGCTCATGTGCTCCAGCATCTGATGGACTGCGTTGACCTTTACTTCGCCTTTTTGAAAACGCTCGAGGGCGAAGCGAATTGCCATGTGCTCAGCTGCCTTCATCAGCAGCGGAGTATCATTTTCTTCGGTGCTGACGTTGGCGGCGAGGCTTCCTAGCAGTTGCTGCAGATTAAGCTTGGTGTTGGGATCAACCTGATTGAGTTCCTGCTGCAACATCTCCTGCGTACCGTTGGGATTTGTTCCAACTTCGCCAAATTTGGTCAGCAGACGGATGGCCTGGATCACTTCTTCTTCCTGCAGCGGAACCGTGCCGCCTTCCCATGTTCCGGTGCCATTGCCGCTGCCAGTCCCGGTTCCGCCACCCGCAGCGTTGGGAACGCTCCCGACCGGAGCTCCGGGCCCGCTACCACTCTGTGCACCTTCGGCTGCGGCGATTAATTGCAAGAGTTTCTGGGGTTCACTCAACCATTGCTTGAACTCTGGACCCAGTGTCTGTGCAGCGATCTGCGCGGCGATGCTGATCTCGCCGGTGGTTGGATCGGCGGCCACGAACCGGACTTCATTGATCTTAATCGACCCCCCGGAACCGTCCCCCAGGGCTTCCTTCACTTGTTGCGCGACATCCTGGGCTTTGGATCCACCGGAGGTGAAGGCTTTTACCAACCGGGTAAAGTCGTTCTTGGTGACGTTTTGCGAAAAATGAATGCTCGCCAAGCCTGCAGTCGTCAGCAGCTGAGCGAAGCTCTTTTCCGCCTGTCCGGCTTCGAGCGGCGTTCCATCCAGCAATAGCTTGTTGTCCGAACATCCCAGTAGAAAACCACTGTCACCGGTAGCAGGCAACCCCTGTTGCAGTTCATTCCAGGTGATATCAAACTGACCTTCGGTGCGCTTGTGATCAAAGCCGTAGAGACGGGTATATTTGACCAGAATATTCAAACTGTGCACGAAAGCACGGGCAGAGGCTACCCTGCTGGACTTGGCGGTTGTGGCTGCCGTTTGGATATTCTGCTCCTAGATGTTTTCCGGGGGTACGCGTAAGCGTAATGCGAAACCGCCAATTGACGCACATTACGGAGGTAATTGAACCTTTTGCCAGCCCGACCAGGGTTTGTGTGGGAGCTCCGGTGGGGGCGCGTCTTGTCTGGGGAAACTGGTCAGTTACTCCCCTTGGGGGGGCGGGTTGGGTAGAAGCGTAGTGTGACTCATTCTCAATTAGTGCAGAAAGCGGTGGAGTGGCTCCGACATTACCGTTGTGGCGTGGTTTTGTCGGAGCAGGCTTGCGTCAGCGGCGAGATGCCCGATGCAATCGGCTGGAAGCGGAAATGCCATTCCGTGGTGGTGGAATGCAAGGTTTCCCGAGCGGATTTTCTGGCGGACCGGGCCAAGCCCTGGCGGACCAAGCCAGAGGGAGCGCTGGGATGCGAACGCTTCTATCTAACCCCTGCGGCGTTGGTGAAACCTGACGCCCTGCCACCCGGGTGGGGGCTGCTCGAGTGTCGTGGCCGCGCGGTGGAGATGGTGCGTTGCGCAGCTAAAGATTCCCGTGGCGTTGCCGGGTTTCGTCATGAGATGAATTTGTTGCTTTCCAGCCTGCGCCGAGTCGAAGTGCGCATTGAACCCCAGTCGATTACTGACTTCTTGAAATGGAAGAATCGGATGGCGGAGTACAACCGGGGAACACTGCCCCGGGGAATTACACCCTCGGATGCCGAACCTAATTTCTTCCTAGACCCGGACAAAGAGTCTCTTCCAAATTAAGCGCCGACTCTTAATTTGCAGGATTGCTGCGAGCGAAGCACCGGCACAAATCCGGCGGCTTTTTTGCAGCTCAGCCTCACCTCAAAACAGGCTACTGCAGCGACCAGGTTAGATCGGTCCACCAAACCTCGACGCGGTTGGTCAAAGTTTTCGGGTGTTGGGTCAGGTCGAAGCCGCCACGCGGCGTGTGATGTGCCGATGCATAGTCCCAGCTTCGGTCCGCGTTGTTGTTTCCTCGATCGGGAACCCAGTCGGGGCGGTTCCCAGCCGCTTTAAGTGCATCCAGTCTTGGCGTCCAAAGCTTGATGTAGTCAGGAAGACCGCCCCAACTGCCGCCGGTCGACCACAACCAAAACCGGACGAGGCGATGTACCAGCCGTCACGTTCTTCTAAAACGGAGCGCCTAGCTGCGCCCGGGGAAGCCTCAGTCCGAATGTGACCTTCACGTGCGGGCCGCGTAGTCGCCCACCTGGCGCCGTTCGCCAGTGTCCGCAGAATCAACCGTGATGGATACATCGGCGCCACTTTCTTCTGACTCTGGTGTCACACCGGCTCCTTTGCGCGGCGATCTCCAATCCACTAGGGGAGATTCCGTAGAGCTTGGCGTCGGGATTCAACCTGATTTCGCGCTTTAAGTCGCATTGCGAAATGCTAACGTGGCTGGATTTGATGGGCGCTTCCTGAACAAATTCCTGGCGTTGGCGCGCTCCCTTGAGGTGCAAGGTCTCTACCCGAGTCGTAATGTCGTCGACCGGCGGGTCTTTATTTGGAGATCAGGGAAGTTGGGCTTGGCGGATTGAGGGAAGGGAAGCAGTGAATAGCAAGAGGGAAGGAACCGAGAAACTGGAGGGCCCATAGTTCCTCCAAAAGAAAAATCAGGCACGGGCGATTGCCCGTGCCTTTTGCACTTTTTACCACGAGTCTAGGCACCGACGGTAGCTAATTCGGATTCGTAAATCGAGTGCCAGGACGTCGCCGCTTTCAGGCACTGGTTCACGTTGTTGATATTCTTCACGCCCTCGCCCTGCAGCCACTTGCGGAAGGCATCGGCTCCCTGCTTGGCATAAACCGGAATCCCTTCCTTCCAGGTAGCGCGGCCGCAAAGTACGCCGTTGAACTTTACTTTAGCCTCGCCTGCCAGTTCCAGCGCCTCGGTAAACTCGGCGTTGCTGACCCCGGCCGACAAATAGATGAATGGTTTGGTGGTAACATCCGCGGCGCGATGGAAGGCATCGATCGCTTCCTGTTTGCTGTATGCCTTCTGGCCGCCGAACGCCTTGATCCCCTCCACAAACTTGGCATTCACCGGAACCTCGACCTTCAAGACGTCGACGCCATAGCGGTCCTTGCTGAATTCGCGCATGCTCTCGGTTACGATGTGCGGCTTTTTTTTCGCGTACTCGAGGCCCTTCTCGTCGGCGCCCTCTTCGTAGCCGACGAACTCCAGGAAAAAGGGCATGTCATTGGCGCGGCACTCGTCGCCTAGGCGCTCGACCCACGCGTGCTTTTTGTTGTTGACCTCTTTGGAATCGTAAGGAGTGTAATAGAGCAGTATCTTGATGCAGTCGGCTCCGGCTTCCTTCAAACGGCGTACGGACCAATCGTCCAGCAGGTCGCCGAGGCGGCCGGGGCCGGTCTTGTCGTACCCGGTCTTTTCGTAGGCCAGCAGCAGGCCGGCATTCCTGGCGCGCCGCTTTGAAGCGGGTAGTCCAAATTCAGGATCAAGCAAAATTGCGCTGGCATGGGGGGTAAGAACTTCGGTGACCAGTGACTTGAATTCTTCCATCATGGCGCTGGTGACTTCGCCGCCCTTTTCTTTGGCGAGGGATTTCTGCAGTGAGCCGCGTTGGTCCATGGCGGCGGCAGCGATAACTCCACGGTCGTTGGACACTTTCTTCAGTCCGGCAAGTTTCCCCGGGGTGATCTTCATGATTTCCTCCAATGAGTGACAAGTTGAGCACGAGCGCGTCCACAAGCGCGCTAAATTTATCAGGTGGGACAGCTAATTATTGTACGGCTTGGAGACTGAAAACCCAAGGATGGAAGGGTCTTGCTCGAAATCCTACTGTGGCCGTTCAGTAAAGCTGGCGTAAGCATCCTCGCCACGGGACAGGTTCTGTGACTCTTTTATTGCATTTTGTTGACATCCCGTAGAAGTCTACGATGCTCTCTCGCCCTACGATCGAAATATGAATAAAAGACCGACTTCTGTTTGCAGAGGTGTGGGGTGGTGACTGCGATCGACTTCCCGGCGGCGGCCAGCGTCGGCACGACAACGCCTCCTCTCCCCACGCAAGGTTCACGGTTGGTTTCCATAGATGTCCTGCGTGGACTGGTCATGGTCATCATGGCGTTGGATCACGCGCGGGACTTCATGACTTACCAGCGCTTTGCTCCTGAGGACGTGGCGCACACCTCTGCCGCCCTTTTCTTTACTCGCTTTATCACTCATTATTGTGCCCCTGTCTTCGCGTTCCTGGCTGGAACCGGCGCATTCCTCTCCACCAGTCGCGGGAAGGCACTACGGGAACTCTCCCGGTTTTTCTTCACTCGTGGGCTATGGCTGTTGCTGCTTGAGTTCACAGTGGTCGACTTCGCGTGGGGTTTTGTCCCCTGGGCGCACGGCGGAGTGATCTGGGTCTTAGGTTGGAGCATGATGGCGATGGCGTTGATCGTCCGGCTTCCTCTGCGCTGGATCGCGGTTCTGGGATTGGGGATGATTTCTACTCACAACCTGCTGGATCGGGTCAATCCAGCTTCATTCGGAAAATTCTACTGGTTGTGGATCCTTCTACACTCGCCCGGCCGCATTCCCATCACCGATCATGTTTGGTTCTCTGTCAGATACGTGTTGATTCCGTGGGTTGGGGTCATGGCCGTTGGCTTCGCTTTCGGAAAACTGTTGCTCCAGGCTGACCGCCGCAAGTGGATTCTGACGCTCGGGATCTTTGCTACGATGCTGTTCTTCGTGCTGCGTGGCATCAATCTCTACGGAAACAATATCGCCGGGCAGCCATTGAAATACCCGCTTTCCGCCGGAGCATGGAGTGTTCAGCCGACGCTCTCACTGACTGTGATCTCATTCGTCAATGTGCTCAAGTATCCTCCGTCTCTCGATTACCTCCTGCTAACACTGGGGCCGGCGCTCATCCTGCTCGGATTGCTCGACGGTGCCCAAGCCCGGAGCGGGCTGAGTCGTATTCTGCTGGTATATGGCCGGGTGCCGCTCTTTTACTACGTCCTGCATATCTATCTCCTGAACCTCATGGCCAGATTGGCCGCTTTAGCCTTTCATCAACCGATCTTTAGCGGAACAGTCATCGCAGATTTTGTGCAGAGACCGGCCGGCTATGGTCACGGTCTGCCGTTTATTTATGCCATGTGGATTCTGGCGGTAGCCATTCTCTATCTGCCCTGTCGGTGGTTTATGGATCTCCGCAGCCGGCATCGAGATTGGGCCTGGCTAAGCTATCTATGACCGGTGCCTGAGTCCGATTGATGCGGCGCAGCAAGTTTGTTTGAAAGTTATTACATCGCTGGAAAATTGGTATTCACAGAACACTCCGCTTGGCTGAACGAGGCGTGACCAATGCGTTCGAGGACGAGTGGATCTCGAGCAAACACAGAGCTCGGTGAGCACACCGTACGCCAGCCGCAATCAACCCAACGGTTCGTAAAGGTTTCCCTCGACCCGGTCGGCGATCTTTGGCAGTTCTTTCCTGGCGTATTGCAGGAAATGAGAGGTGGTGCGGTGCGCTTCGAGCGCCGCGTCGTCTTTATACAGTTCGTAGATGAAAAAACGGCGCGGTTCCGTCTTGTGGCGGTGTACCTGATAGGTTGTGCAACCGGGTTCCTTGCGGGATTCCTCTGTCAGCTTGGCGAAGATTGCGGTCACTTCGTTTTCGCGTCCAGCTTTTGCCATCCAGGTTACAGCCAAAACGACCATGGTTCTTTGCTCCTCGACTGCTTGGGACGTGCACTAATTTAACTGCGCGGTGAAGTCGTCCACAACAATTGTTTGTTGCCGGTCAGGCCCCGTAGAAACCATGCCCACCCGCGCTTCAGTCTCATTTTCGATGAATGCCAGGTAGTCACGGGCAGCTTTTGGCAGATCCGAAAACTTGGTGGCATTTTGCGTCGGGGTCCGCCAGCCGGGCAAAGTCTTGTAGACGCCCTCCACGCCGTCATAGCCGCTGGCGTGGGCCGGGATTTCTTTCACCACCTTGCCATTGATCTTGTATCCGACGCAGATAGGAATTTCCGCCAACTCGTCGAGTACATCCATTTTGGTGACCACTAGCCAGGAAATTCCGTTGATCATTCCGGCATAACGAAGCAGTGGCAGATCCAGCCAGCCGCAACGCCGTGGCCGCCCAGTTACGGCGCCGTACTCGTTGCCGCGAGCACGCAGATTTTCTCCCACCTCGTCATTCAGTTCGGTAGGAAACGGGCCTCCGCCCACCCGCGTGCAATAGGCCTTGGTAATACCGATGACGGCATCGATGGCGGTCGGCGCCACGCCGGTGCCGATGGCCGCCCCTCCCGAAGTCGCACTAGAAGATGTAACAAACGGATAGGTTCCATGATCGATATCGAGCATTGAGCCTTGCGCGCCTTCAAACAAAACCGACTCACCCTGCTTGATGGCATCGTTCAATAGCGCCGCAGTGTCGCACACGAACGGGGCGAGCTTGCCAGAGGCTTCCGCATACTCCGAATACATCTTGTCCGGATCGATGGGCTCCGAATTGAATAGAGCGTGCGCGATCATATTCTTTTCGCGGCAGGCGTTTTCGATGTGCGTCTTCAGCAACGGCAGGTCGAGGAGGTCCGCTACCCTCAGCCCGCGTCGTCCCATCTTGTCTTCGTAGGCCGGCCCAATCCCTCGCGAAGTGGTACCGATCTTGACCCGGCCCGGAGCATTCTCCGACGCCAGTTCGATCATGCGATGGTAGGGAAGGATCACATGCGCCCGATTGCTGACAAACAGATTCCCGTCGACTTCGACGCCGGCATCACGGAGCGATCCAACTTCCTTCAAAAACGCCATCGGATCGAGTACCACGCCGTTGCCAATGACGCTTCGGCAGCCTGAGCGCAGCACGCCGCAAGGCACCAATTGCAGAATGAACTTCTTCCCGTTGATGATGACGGTATGCCCGGCATTATGCCCGCCGGCATAACGTGCCACGACCGAGAAGTTCTCGGAGAGGACGTCGACAATTTTCCCCTTACCTTCGTCGCCCCATTGGGCACCGACGATAACCGCAGTCTTACCCTTCTTCAATAGGTACTCCCAAGTAATAAAGCTGACAGCGCGGACAGATCGGGACGTGCTTCCCCGGGGTCGCACACTCTTGCCGCCGTTTACAGCGAAGGCTAAAAGTAACAGGAAAAGTAGCGGGAGACGTGTACAAAAAATGATACCCCGTTAGCCTAAGGATGAGCAATATCTTGTCACTGCAACTTATTGTTGCGCCCGCGACATTGGGCATCGGACATGTGCAAGGTCAGCCTGTAAGATATTTTCCATGCCTGAATTGCCTGAGGTCGAAACCGTCGCGCGAGGACTCTCCACTCGAGTCACGGGGGACTTAATTGAATCCGTCTGGCTGGGATCGAAGCTCGAGCCGCTGAAATCTCCCGCAGCCGAAATCGCCGCCACACTGGAGGGCAAGAAGATTGCCGGGGTGCGCCGCGTGGGGAAACACGTGGTGTTCGATCTTGAACCTGGGCATGCGAAGTCAAAGAAATCCAAGGCCGCATCCGCCCAATGGATTGTTCATCTGGGAATGACCGGGCGTTTGCTGGTTTGTCCGCCGGGGACGGAGAAAGCCAAACACACCCACGCGATAGCCAGTCTGGCTTCGGGAAGGGAAATTCGCTTTGTCGATCCGCGGAGATTCGGGCGGCTTAGCGTGGCTCATGGTTTCGAAGCTCCTGGAACCGAGCCTCTGGAAGTCGAACTGGAGCGCTTCGTCAAACTGTTTCATGGTCGCAAGACGCCGATCAAGAGTGCATTGCTCAACCAAAAACTGCTTAGCGGCGTCGGAAATATTTATGCGGACGAGTCATTGTTTCGTGCAGGAGTGCGGCCGCGCCGCAAGGCTGCGTCGCTCACCCAAGAACAGTTGCGCAAGCTCTTTCTGGCGGTGCAGACGGTATTGAAGGAGGCCATCGCCGCGGGCGGTTCTTCGATCTCCGATTATGTCGACGCCGATGGCGAAAAGGGGCTTTTTCAGATCCAGCATCGCGTCTATGGCAGGGAAGGCGAAGCCTGCCTGGTTTGTAAGACGCCGGTCAAGCGTATCGTGATTGCGGGACGGAGTTCGCATTATTGTCCCAAGTGCCAGGGGTGATGTGGGTGGTGAGACGTAGCCGAGCTACGTCTCTACAAGAGTTGCTAGCTCAACGACCGCAGAGAATCTTTTAGCTCCAGGTTGCGTATTAAGCGGTGAAGGTAGTTGGGGTGAACCCCCAGCAGGCGGGCTGCTTCGGTGTAGTTCCCCTTGGCGTCGTGCAGGGCGTTTTGGATTAGCTGTTTTTTCAAGTCCTTTATTGCGCCATGGTATTTGGGACTGGCCACTCCCGCGGGGGTTTCTCTTTCCAGGATCGATTCTGGCAAGTCTTCCAGCCCGATCACTTCTGAGGCGCAGAGCACCACCGCCCGCTCCAAGGCGTTTTCCAGTTCGCGGACATTTCCCGGCCAATCGTAGTTAACCAGGCACGCCATCGCGTCGGGTGAAATTCGTTTGGCTTTCACGGACGCTTTGCTGCTGTACTTTCGCGAAAAATATTCCGCCAGCATGGGAATATCCTCTCGACGAAGGCGGAGCGGCGGCATCTCCAGAGAAACTACGTTCAGGCGGTAATACAGGTCGCGGCGGAATTCGCCATCTTCGACCGCTTTCTCCAGATCTTTGTTGGTGGCGGCGATAAGCCGGATATTGACGGGAATTGTCCGGATCCCACCTACACGCTCGAACTCCCGTTCCTGCAAGACACGCAACAATTTGATCTGGACCGCTGCAGAGAGTTCTCCAATCTCATCCAAAAAAACCACTCCACCATCGGCCACCTCGAGCTTGCCCTTTTTCTGCGCGACCGCGCCGGTAAACGATCCCTTTTCGTGTCCGAACAATTCGCTCTCAACCAGTCCTTCAGGAATCGCGCCGCTATTGATGGCTACAAATGGCTTTCTCGCGCGGGGGCTGTTGCGATGAATGGCGCGAGCGGCCAGCTCCTTGCCGGTTCCGCTTTCGCCACGCAGAAGCACGGTTGCTTCCGAGGGAGCAACGCGGGAGAGAAAATGGAAGATCTCCTTGATGCGCGGGCTGTCGCCAACCATGTTGTGTTCCAAATTGATCTCGGTGGTCAGGCGAAGATTCTCCTGCTCTAGCCACTGCAGGTTGCGCGCGTTATCGAGCGCCACCGCGCAAATGTTGGCGATGGCAGCCACCAACTGCAGATTGTCCTCGTCAAATCGGGTGGCTGGGTTGGTGGTGTCAATGTAGACGCACCCGATCACCTTCTTGAATACGCTCAGGGGAACGCAAAGCAGGGAACGGACGTTGGAAACTACCAGGCTCTCGACGCCAGCGAAACCGCCGCCACCATGAATGTCGCTGCTCAAAATCGCCAGTCCCTGCTCCAGCACCTGCTTTGCGATTGTCCGGCTGACGCGCACCGGATGAGTGGAGGTCGGGGAGCGGTGACGCGCAAAAATTGAGACGAAGGTATCGGCCTTGGGGTCAAGCAGCACCGCACCGCGTTCCGCGGGAACGACTTCAAAAATTGATTCCAGGATTTGCGATTGCAACTGTTCCAGATCGCGAATCGCATGAACGATCCGGCTTATCTTCAGCAATGCATTGAGATTGCGAGCCAGCCGGGAGTTCGCCGGCAACTCCCGCAATATTCTCTCCGGCTGCAGGTATAAAACGTCCTGAGGTTGGAACTGGGCGTGGGCTTCGGTCAGGCTGTCTTCGAATTCGACCCGTGCGGCGGGTTTCATGCCGCTTTCTTCTCTCAGCAACAACACGAAAACGGAATCGCCGATAGCGATCTGGTCACCATGATGCAGTTCGCTCTCTTTTATCGAGACTCCGTTGAGGAAGGTGCCATTTCGGCTTTCGAGATCCCGGATCTTAAATGTTTCGCCCTCAAGAATCAGCATGCAATGACGGCGGGATAGGGAAGGGTCACTAATCGCTAAAAGATTAGCAGGGTCGCGGCCAATGGCCACCTCGCCCGTGGAAAGCGCGAAACTGGAATCCTTTAAGGGGCCCGAGATCGAGAACAGTCGTGGGTTCACGCAACTTCTCCGCGGACTATTTACCACAGGTTCTTGGGTCGCCGACGTTAATCGCAGGGTCCGTTACGCCAGCAGGAAGTCTATCCGAATAGATAGGGCTACAAACCATTAAGATACACTTTTGAAAATGTATTATGTCATACATCCAACATAGCGCTTCTAAACTCATTCCTTGGAATGACTTAAGAGAAGCCGTCTGGCTGTCCTGAAATGGGAATATGGCCCTCGCCGTGCTCTCTCAATGAGCGCTGGCTTGGCAAAAGCGACGGGGGAAGCGCTTTCAGCAGTCCTGCTAGGCGGCAATCATCGGGAACCCAAAGGGACCCCCTCATTGGGTTTCCGATTGATTTTTGACTCTAGTCGGCGGAATAAGCCGAAGGGCTTGGCGCGAGATTTACAAATCTCAACGGTGTCAACTCGGGATCTACCGCTACTCCGTCGCGAAATGCGACCGTCCTGCCTGAAATTGCCGGCACCCGTTCTCCTGGTACAACAATTCCAACCAAATTCAGAGGATCGGCCGCGGAGAGTGTGACGGTTTCTCCGGTAGGTGGCAATTTGCGCGTCACTCTCAGAGATTCCACCGCTACCGGTAGACCGAACTGCTCGCCCAGAAATCCGTCCACAAATTTGCCGCCGCGAATCTCGCCGCGGTCTTCGAGCCGGCGGAAAGCCATTTGCAGATCGCGCCAGCGCGGCAGGTTGGCTTCCCGGACCAAGAGGTCGCGGAAGACGATGCCGTAGCGATTAAGCAACATCCAACAGGTCGCCTCGGCAGCCTTTTCCTTTTCGACTCGCCGATCGGCAAACAGCAAGACCCAGCGTCCGGCGCTATGGCGGGGTCGGGAAGCGCGGCCTCTGCTTAGTGCGCGATGTTTAGGATCGATCAACGAACGCAGGTTTTCAAAGCCGTCGGCGGTGACCACGCCGGCAGCCACCAGTTCCCATAGTCCAGTTTCAACTTCGGCTTTCAGCTTGCCAGTGCCGCGAACAATCTCAGTGAAGAAGGAGGCCCCACGCTGGCGCAGGAAATCCATAACCCCGCGTGCTGACTCGCTCAACCCGCGGGCTTCGGGCTGTTCGGCCGTGGCATTGTGCGGGGTCATCCAGTCAGCATCTTCGCGGATAAAGAAAGTAATGGGGGCGACACTGGTGGGGATGACGCGCCGTTTTCCGGCCGCGGCGTCTTCCAAGGTTGCGGGGTGCGGAGATAGACGCCCCCACCCGACCGCGCCGGTAAGGCACAACTGATCGAGCCATTTTGGATCGTAGTTCGCGATCCTGCGATCGAGCACATGCCGCTCCCATGCATTGGCGGCAATCTCAAATCCTTGCAACTGGCGCAGAACTTCCAGCGTGGCGCGTTCCCCCTGGACCTGCGAACCTGGAGCCACATGCTGCCAGCGCAGTAGCCAGCGCATGAATTGCGCGGAGGTAACCGGCTCAATCTGTTTGCGCAAAGAGGCGACTGTCAGGCGGTGAATGCGGGCCAGCAACCGCCGGTCGCACCACTCAATCTCTTGCACCTTAGGGTCGGTGAATTTCCCGCGCAGAATTGCTCCGCTTGCCTCCATCCGCAACAGCGCCTGTTCAATCTGAGAGGCCGGAAGTCCCATCAACCGGCTGAGTTGTGGTCCCGACACACAACCGGAGTGCGCCATCCACCCAGTAACCAAAGCGAGCGTGGCGTCCTCCACAGAAAGAGGCGTGGTCTCGATTTGCCGGGGAGAAGCCTCAAACTGCGAATTGGGGTAGAGCACAGAGAAGCTGTTTACCCTCTCGGAGGAAACCCAGAATGCTCGGCCGTCGGCTATTGCACAACCTGCTCGATTGTGGGCGGCGAGCCTTTCGAAGAAACCCCGCCAGGCAGGCTCATTCACGGCTTCGAGTGGCAAAGCGATAAGGCTATGGAGCACGTCATGAAGTTCATCAGGATCGCGCACATCCGGCCAGGCTTCGCGCCGGACCTGTTCAATGGCGGCAGGGTCGAGTTTGCCCACCTCTTCCAGTACGGATTCAGGCAAGATTCGACGCATCTCCACTGCCCGTGCCCGCCGCTCCTCCAGCGGAGCATCGTCGAGGTAGGCGTAGGGATTCGCATTCAAAATTTCGTGCGAGAACTGCGACGGCACGGGTGTGTCGACCGCAATACAACGAATGCGTCCGTCCTCGATGCCGCGCAGAAGATCCTTCAAGCCCTCAATATCCATGGCCTCGGTGAGAACGTCCTTCATGACTTCATTCACCAGGGGATGGTTGGGAATCTTGATTTCGCCGACGATGTTTTCCTGGCAGGCCGCGACGTCAGGAAAGACCGACGCCAAAAGATCGTCGGAACGAATGCGCTGTATCTGCGGCGGAACTTTCTTGCCGCCTTGAAAGCGGAGCAAGGCGAGAGCGCGATTCGCGTCCCACCGCCAGCGCGTGGCGAAAATAGGCGAATCCAGCGCAGCCTGCTCCAGAACATTTTGTGCTGTTTCGGCGTTGAGGAACTGAAAGACATCCCCCAAGGGGAAACTGTGCTGTTCCGCGAGGGCGATGTTGAGCCCATTGTCGGTAGCTGCCGCCTGAAGTTCGAAGTTGAAGCTGCGGCAGAATCGCTTACGAAGCGAAAGGCCCCAGGCTTTGTTGATCCGCCCCCCAAGTGGCGCGTGAATCACCAACTGCATTCCGCCACCTTCATCGAAGAAGCGCTCGGCGATGATGGTGTTTTGCGTGGGCACCGTTCCCAGAACGGCTCGCCCCTGGATGATGTACTCGATCGCCTGTTCAGCGCCCGAGTCATCCAACCCACATTCCTCTTTGAGCCACGCCACCGTTTCAGCGACCTCAGGGAGCTTCTGCGAGATTCCGACGGGAGAGAGCTTGGGCAACCGCTCGCTGATTTCCTGACGCAAGTCGGCAACCTGTCCCGACAATTCCTGGGTGCGGGCCGGGGCCTCCCCCAGCCAGAAGGGAACCGTTGGCGGCGCGCCGTGGGCATCTTCCACCAGGACTCGTCCAGACTTGCCTTCCACCCGCCGTATTCGCCAGGAGGTGTTTCCCAGCAGGATGATGTCGCCGGCGCTGCTCTCTATTGCAAAATCTTCATCCAGCGTCCCCACGATGCCGCCCTCAGGTTCGGCGACCACGGTAAACAAAGCGGTCTCGGGGATCGCGCCGCCGCTGGTAATAGCTGCCAGCCGGGCGCCGCGCCTTGCACGCAATTTTCGGTTGACCCGGTCGCGATGGATATAAGCGCCGTAACGGCCGCGTCTTGCAGCAATGCCTTCCGAGAGCATCTCCAGCACGGATTCGTAAGTCTCATGTCTGAGGTTTCGATAGGGGTAGGCGCGCCGCATCATTTCAAACATTTCGTCTTCGTCCCAGCCGCTGGAATCCGCCGGGCCGCTGTCCTCGTGCACGCTACTGGGCAGCGCTTTCTGCTCATGGATCGAAGGAAATAAGGTTTCGCTGCCTGGTTCAAGGGCACGAGAATGCTGCCGGAGAGGACCTCCGGGGGTACTGGTTGCGCAAGTGGCTACAATCTGCTGTGCCAAGATATCGAGCGGCGCCTCAGGAATAATAAGGTGATCCAGATCTCCCTGCCGGACCGCCCTGACTAAGGCGGCGCATTCTATCAACTCATCGCGGGTTGTAACAAAAAAACGTCCTTTCGGAATTGCACCGCGCCAGTGGCCCGACCGGCCCACTCGTTGCAGCGCTACGGCAATCGCCCGTGGAGAACTGATCTGCACCACCAGGTCTACAGTGCCGATATCGATACCGAGTTCCAGTGATGCTGTCGCCACCAGAACTTTGATCTCGCCGTCCTTCAACTTCTTTTCGGCTGCGAAACGAAGTTTGCGCGACAGGCTCCCGTGGTGGGCGGCTACATTTTCTTCCCCCAGACGCTCGCCGAGATGAAATGCCAGCCGTTCCGCCATCCTCCGGGTGTTGACGAAAACCAAGGTCGAACGATGTTGGCCAACCAGTTCTACCAACCGGTTGTAAATTTCGTCCCACATCTCATTACTGGCGACAGGACCAAGCTGTGAACCGGGAACTTCGACGGCCAGATCAAGTTTGCGTTGGTGGCCAACATTGACGATCACCGAGTCGGGCCGTCCGTTCCCGGTCAGAAAGCGGGCGACTTCCTCAATCGGTTTTTGGGTCGCGGACAGCCCAATACGTACGGGCGGGCGGTGAGTTAGGGCCTCCAGCCTTTCCAGCGAGATCGTCAGGTGCGCGCCACGTTTGTCGTCAGCCACAGCATGGATTTCATCAACGATCACGGTCTCGACATCGCGCAAAATTCGCCGACTGCTTTCCGCAGTCAGAAGAATGTAGAGCGACTCCGGGGTGGTGACAAGAATATGTGGCGGCCGCTTCAGCATGGCCCGCCGTTCGTGCAACAGGGTGTCCCCGGTGCGAACCGCCGTCCGGATTTGCGGCATGAGCAGTCCACGCTCGCTCGCCATCTGCAGAATCTCGCCCAGCGGCACTTCCAGATTTTTCTGGATGTCGTTGCCTAAGGCCTTAAGAGGTGAGATGTACAGGACCTCAGTCCTATCGTGAAGATCCCCATCCAACGCCTTACAGACCAGTTTGTTGATGCATGCGAGAAAAGCGGCCAGAGTTTTACCAGACCCAGTTGGGGCCGAAATCAACGTTGTCTGTCCCGCCACGATATGGGGCCAGCCTTGCTCCTGCGGTTCGGTTGGAGTGCCGAACCGGGAGGTGAACCACTCGCTCAACAGAGGGTGGCACCATTCCAAGGAGGATGCGGGAGGAAACATGAGGTTCTCATCTTAAATCGTTAACCGAGATTCGCCAAATATTCGCCTATCGACCGCGCACAAGATCCGTAGACGCCTCTCGCGGGTACTGGCCGAATGCTAGAATCGCCGAGAATGTCCGAACTTCGCGCTAAGAAAATCAAGCTCCTACTTTTCGACGTAGATGGCGTCTTTACCGACGGTAAACTGTATTTCATCCCACGCACCGAACCGACCGATCAATCAGACCCTAATACCAGTAGCATGATTGAGGTAAAAGGATTTCATGCCCACGACGGGGCGGCGATCTCTCTTGCCCGTCTGGCTGGAATCAAGACTGGTCTCATCACTAAACGCAGGTCGGAAACCGTCGCGTTGCGCGCCCACGACCTGAAACTGGACTACGTTTACCAGGGCATTCAAGACAAAAAGGGCGCCTTCGAAGAAATTCTCTTAAAAGCTGGGATCCCGGCCAGCGAAACCGCGTTTGTCGGAGATGACGTCATCGATCTTCCCGCGATGCGGGCCAGCGGATTCGCCATCGCAGTCGCCAATGCCCGGTCGGAGGTAAAAGAAGAAGCCCACTACGTAACTCCGCATTCCGGCGGAGAGGGAGCAATACGCGACGCATTGGACTACATCTTGAAAGCGCAGGGCAGGCTGAAGGAAACTATCGAACGCTATATCGGCGAAACCGCCCCCACTCCGGGAAACTGAGAACTAGGAGAGCAACTAAGAACTAACATTCACCGAGGCGGCTTTTTCGTTCGCTGCCGCTTACTTCCGGCAGAAGGATTTCGAACCTTCGTATTCTTATCTGCCCGAAGTTTCCAAGCGGTTCGGAGCGCCCCGGTAAGCAAATCTTCGTTCGCTTCGGCGAGCCGGATGTGCGTCATTCCCATTCGGCCCCATCCTCCCGAGATCGGCAGGAATACCTCAGGCTGCTCTTCGACAAACGCGGTCTGGTGTTCGAGATCGAGCATGAGGTTGCCGTAGCCCAGTTTTTGCGCGGCCAGAGTAGCGAAGATTCTGCCGCCAACGCGGAAGTCAGCAGACCCCATGTGTGAGCCCTCTTCCGCGCCCGGCAGGCTCAAAGCTATCCGGCGAAAATCTGCGGCATTCATAAGCTATTGCGCCTTTGCTCCTCCGAGCGTTGCGGTTGCCAACATGCCGCCAAGGCCCATCGTCTCAACCGCCGAAGATGGCACAATCACCATGGATCCGCGCTCTTTGATTGCCTCGTACAACATGTTCATGGCGCGCAAATGCAATGCGACAGGGTTGTCTTGATAGACCAGCGCCGCCTGCGCGAACTTATCAGCAATTTCAGTCTCGGCCTGGCCCAGAATATTCCGCGCCTGACGTTCGCGCTCCGCCTGCGCTTGCCGCGACATGGCGTCCTCCAACGCCGCAGGAATTCGCACATCGCGAATTTCCACCGACTGCACGGTGATACCCCAGGGATTGGTCTTCTCATCCAGAATTCGCTGCAGTTCGCGCCCCATGGATTCGCGCTCGGTGATCATCTGCGACAGTTCGTGACGCCCGATCGATTCCCGCAACCCGGTCTGCGCACTGGTGGTAATGGCGTGAACAAAATCCTGCACTTCTAGAATTGACTTCTCCGGATTCCAGACCATCCAAAAAACGTTGGCGTCGACATTCACCGGCACGGTGTCACGGGTAAGAGTCGACTCTGCAACGACGTTGGCCACGCGCACCCGCTGGTCGACCGAGGCGCTCAATCGGTCGACGATAGGAATGACGTGAAATAATCCCGGCCCGCGCAGACCGATGAAACGCCCCAGGCGCAACACCGCTACTTTCTCCCACTGGTCGGCCACTTTGATGGAAAGCAGCAGGTACACGCCAATTAGCAGTCCGGCATAAAACGGCACTTCATTACGTAGCAACGTTGTCAGCCCGAATCCGGCTCCGACCGAAATCACGAACAAAGCCACCGCCATGCCACTTACCTGAGACAAGTTTAGTCGTATCAACCTTTACCTCCGTTTCTTGGCCCCGTCGCCGGGGACATCTTTCAATTGCTCCAGTACCTCATCCAGCGTGTAGCCTTCGGAACCCGCTCGCGCAACGAATTCACCGATTAGTTGGCTCAACCGGCGTTGCCGTTCTGCTCCGTCCCGTGATGTCTTTTGATGGCTAATGAAGGTCCCCGTGCCTTGCTCGGTCTCCAGAACCCCTCTGATTTCAAGTTCACGATACGCGCGAATCACTGTGTTGGGATTGATCGAGAGATCTACTGCCAGCTGGCGAACGGTAGGCAGCTGATCGCCTCCGTCAAGCGTGCCTGCCGCAACTCCGCCCACGACCTGATCGATGATCTGGCGGTAGATGGGTACCCCGCTCCGCTGGTCCAGTCGAAGTTGGAAGGGCGATCGTGAAAGGGCTGAAGGCCTCATCAGGAATATAGTGTACTAGTACGATAGTACAGTCAAGCATTATTTTTAGCCGATTCAAAAGTTGCGGATTAAAGCCAGAAAACAAGAAATTAGCTCGCGTCGGCCGAAATCGGTATTCCATATAAAACTCGTTGTAATCATCTTTCGGTATGTACATAATAGGCGCCATGGCAAAATCTAAGAAACAGCCCAACTTAAAGCAGCGAAACCTTTCCAGTAAAAAAGCACCTCGCACCGCCAGGACTGGCTCTGCCCGAGTGGCGGCCGGACGTAGGAAGTCCGCTTCCGATCGAGACTGGCAGGCGGACATCGGAAGCCTATACAAGCCCATCAAAAAACCAGTCACCTTGCGTCTGGACGCCGACGTGTTGGCGTGGTTCAAAGTTGATGGCAGAGGCTACCAGACACGCATCAACAAAGTTCTACGCAAATTGATGAGCGATCAACGAAAGCGGTCTTAGTTACGATCTGGGTTGGCGCTCCGTACGTTGCGCCTCGACCGCCAGTGGGTTGTCCCGGCTGAGCCGCCCGTCAATCTGTGTAAAATCTTTAAGGGACTTTGCAGGTGGAAGGCTGGTGTCGATGCCCGTGGAAGCGCTCGCGAAGGGTTTTGATTCGTGGGTCCCGATGTCGATCGACCGCTATGCCGCGCTTGAATCCGCGGCGGGCCTTAAGATCACCAAACAGGGAGATGTGTTCTGGCGGGAGGTGCGGCCGTTCTTCTACCGGCCGCTGGCTCCGTTTTGCGCATATGACGAGGCGAGCACGACGCGACAGTTCAGGAAGTTCGCTGCGTTTCAGCACGGTGTGCTGGACGGCCAGCCATCCAACTCCTATCTCAACTCCATTGTTTTTGATGATCTGAGGAACTACGATCCCGGCAAACTACATCGCAATGCACAACGCAACCTGAAGGCAGCGCAGAAGAACGGTCTGGTTGCTGCGCGGCTTACGGATGAGAAGCAATTTGTCGAGCAAGGATACGAACTCTACCTCTCGTTCTATCGGCGCGCCAAATATGAATTCGCCACTCACCGCACCCGGAAAGAGGGTTTTGCACAGTGGGCTCGCGCGCTTTTCCAATTTCCCGACATGCCAATTATCGGCGCATTTCAGGGTGATCAATTGTTGGGATTCGAAATGTCCTGCCGTATAGGTGATACCGTCATCCGGAAAACTATGGTCCATTCCGACAAGGGCCTGGAACTTCGCACGCCTGATCTACTGCTCCACTACTGCCGGGTTGCAGCTCGCGAAGATCGCGGTATCGTGTTGCTATACGACAGTGGTTTGAGTACAGCCGGCATCGATGAATTCAAGCTTCGCCGCGGTGCACGTGTGACTGCCGTGCCCGCTTACTTGCATGCCAACCCACTATTGCTTGCTCTAGTCAAAAAATTCGCTCAAGGCAATTATCAGCGGCTAGTGGGATATTCTCCCAGCGAGATTCCGCAGTCGTAGGCGGCTACGTGCGGAAACGGCCTTCGGCCAGAACTCTCGCACAATATTGCTTACACCCGATGATTCAGAAAGCGTCAATGCCGGTCACACTGGAACCAATAACCAGGGTATGAATGTCATGGGTTCCTTCGTAGGTCTTCACCGACTCCAGATTCATCATGTGGCGCATGATCGGATAGTCGTCGGCTACGCCGTTGGCGCCCAGGATATCGCGCGAGAGGCGGGCGCACTCCAGCGCCATCCATACGTTGTTACGCTTCGCCATCGAAATGTGCTGGTGCTGAACCTTATTCTCATCCTTGAGGCGGCCCACCTGTAACACAAGCAATTGCGCCTTGGTGATTTCGGTAATCATCCAGGCCAGTTTTTCTTGAACCAGTTGATGCGAGGCGATGGGCTGATCGCGGAACTGTTTGCGAAGCAGCGAGTATTGCAGGGCGCAGTCGTAGCAGGCCATGGCAGCGCCGATGGCTCCCCAGGCGATGCCGTATCGGGCCTGATTCAGGCACATGAGCGGCGACTTCAATCCATTGCTCTCCGGCATCAGACTCGACAGCGGAACCTGAACATCCTGCAAAGACAGCCCTGAGGTTACCGAGGCCCGCAGCGACCATTTGCCGTGAATGTCTTCCGCCTTGAATCCGGGACGGTCGGTTTCGACTAGAAAACCACGGACTTTGTCACCTTCGTCCTCCAGCTTGGCCCAGATGACCGCGACGTCTGCGATGGTCCCGGAGGTGATCCACATTTTCTCGCCGTTCAGAACGTAGCCATCCCCCGTCTTTTTGGCACGGGTGCGCATACCGCCCGGGTTGGATCCGAAATCGGGTTCCGTGAGGCCGAAGCAGCCCAACTTGTCTCCACTTTGCAGAGCTGGGAGCCATTTCTCCTTCTGCGCGTCGCTGCCGAAGGTATAGATGGGATACATGACCAATGCCGATTGGACGCTCACGAAGGAGCGCACGCCGGAATCACCCCGCTCCATCTCCTGCATGACCAGGCCGTATTCGACGTTTGACATGCCCGCGCAGCCGTAGCCCTTAAGCGATGCGCCGAAGAAGCCAAGTTCGGCCATTGGCTTCACCAGTTCGCGGGGAAAGCGTCCGGCCCGGTTGCACTCTTCAACAATGGGGACGAGGTTTTCCTCGATGAACCTGCGGGTGGTATCTCGTACCAGGCGTTCGTCGTCATTGAGCAGGGAATCGAACTCTACAAAATCCACACCGTGGAACTTCATGGCAGGCATTTGGGGCTCTTTTCTGGCAGTTGGTGCTTAATTCTGGTCGTTGTCCAAACTCTAAAAGGTATCCAAAGGACGGGGGCGAGTCAATCGAGCGTTAGATGTCGCTTATGATGCCTTTGCTACAATGTTTCGCGGTCGTGGGTGGGCACGGGATTGCATAGCCGCATCCAAGTAACGGTAGAGCTATTCTACCTTCTTATGATCTTCGCCTCCCTTCGCGGGTTCGGGTTGAAAATCCTTCCAGCTGCGTTCGTTTTTGTGTTGATTTCGACACATGGTTTTGCCGCGGCTGATGAGCTGTTGGCGCGTCCCTCGCTGAGTGATGGATTCGCTCTTCTTTACAATCTCGACTTCGACCAGGCGCATAAGCTGTTCGCCACCTACGAACAGCAAAATCCAGACGATCCCATGGGACCAGTCTGCGATGCCGCGGGCTTTCTTTTTTCCGAGTTCAATCGGCTGGGCATTCTGGAATCCCAGTTTTATGAGGATGATAAGTCCTTTGACGGCCGCAAGAAGCAGAGTCCCGACCCCTTGATTCGTGATCGCTTTGACGCTGCGCTTGCTACCGCCGAGCGGCTGGCGAAGGCGAAACTGGCGCGCAATTCAAACAATCGCGATGGATTGCTGGCCATGACGCTATCAGCAGGTCTGAAGGCGGATTATTCGGCTCTAATCGAGAAGAGGAACCTGGCCTCGCTGAGTTTGACGAAAGAAGCCAGCCGGTGGGCGCAACAGCTTCTGGCGGCTGATCCCAACTGTTATGACGCTTATGTGGCCACTGGGGTCAGCAAATACATCATTGGCAGCATGGCGGCGCCGGTTCGCTGGCTGCTCCGGATGGGCGGGGTAAACGGCGACAAGAGCGCCGGGATGAATGAGCTTCAGATGACGGCCGAGAAGGGGCAATACCTGGCGCCATTTGCCCGGATCCTGCTTGCGATTGCCTACGTCAGGGAGAAAGACAAGCCGCGGGCGCGAGAATTGTTGACCGGCCTGCGCCAGCAGTTTCCGAATAATTCGCTCTTCACCAGAGAGATTGCCCGGCTGGATGGAGTGAAGGTGGTAAACCCCTAGCGATCGGGCCTCACGGGTTTGTCCATTGTTACTTGCAGTTGCAGCACTTCGAGTGAATTCCCGCGCTTCAGTGCCACTACTTCGGCTCTCCGGCTGTCGATCATCTGGTCATCACAGTTAATATTCGTGCTGCCGTTCCAGCAGACGCTCTCTTCATCGAGAACCAAGGGCACTTCTCGAAGAGAAGCGGAGTCTTGGCCGCGGAGAAACCATGTATTGCCCTTATGTAAAAGCTGTCCCCGCCGAACTGAAAGAGGCGAGCAACCTCTGTATTGCCTGCCCCAGGCAGTGGAATAGATAGGGTCTCCAATGGCTTCGCATTCGTCTTGGGGAATGCCCTGGAAACTCATGATGAGAACGCCATATTGGGGACATACATCTCCGCAGAAGTAGATTTCTTCTACGGATTTGTCACGGAAACGGCCCAAATGCCGAGGAAACTTTTCGTCATCGAGCTGGATGCCCTGCTGGAAGGCGAGGTTGATAGGAAGGAGCCGATGATACTCCACAAGCAAGTCCTTCGAGGTTAGTTCTCGCTCCTGGTTTGCCGCGGTGCACAGCCAGGGCAGGGCCAGATAAAAGATCAGCCAGCTGAATTTCATTTTTCCTCCCATCCAACCAGACAAAGCCGGAAGATGCTCGACGACGCGCTCAGAACTCGAACGCTTCTAGCCTCGGGACTTGCGGAGGAATTCTTCGCTCCGCTCCAAAAACCATAGCCGGGCTACGGAATGCCCGCGATCAGGATGTTAGCCAAACGCACGACCTGACCCAAGAATGCGGTCGTGCTAGGCAGCATGAGACGAATTTCTCATCTGTTGACTTGTCTCTAAGTGGTTGCATGTCACTTGTTTGGCCCGAGTCCGTTGCCCATTCACCAGAAATTCACCACTTCGTAACCATCCTGTAACACTCCGAAAGTACAACCTGAGCTGTAAATACGAGGAGGAACTAGAGTGATTCGTCGAATTGCGCTGCTCTGTCTGGCTCTGGCGCTACCTGCATTTGGTCAAACCACGCTCAACGGAGCTGGCGCCACATTTCCTTATCCCATGTACTCGAAGTGGTTCAGCGAGTACCACAAAGCCCACTCCGATATTCAGATCAACTACCAGTCGATTGGTAGCGGAGGCGGCATCCGTCAGGTTCTGGCCGGAACGGTCGACTTTGGTGCCAGTGATGGCCCCATGACGGACGAGCAATTGTCGCAGGCTAAGACAAAAATTTTGCACATTCCGACAGTGATGGGAGCCGTAGTCCCGGCTTACAACATTCCCGGAATCACGGGAGAAGTGAAGTTCACGCCACAGGCTTTGGCGGGAATCTTCCTGGGCAAGATCACGACCTGGAATGACAAGGCGATTGCGAGCTCCAATCCGGGGATGGATTTCCCCAATCAGCCCATCATCGTGGTGCACCGCTCCGATGGCAGCGGCACCAGCTTCATCTTCACCGACTACCTCTCGAAGGTCAGTTCGGAATGGGCCGCAGGGCCGAGCAAAGGCACCTCGGTGAAGTGGCCTGTCGGCCTGGGCGGAAAGGGAAACGAAGGCGTGGCGGGAATGATTCGGCAGATGCAGGGATCAATCGGCTATGTCGAGTTGATCTATGCCGTGCAGAACAAGATCACGTACGGATCGGTGAAAAATTCTGGGGGAGCATTTGTTAGGGCATCGCTGGATAGCGTGACTGCAGCGGCCGCCTCGGTGAAGAACATGCCGGCGGACTACCGGGTTTCGATCACCAATGCCCCTGGCAAAGAGGCGTATCCGATCTCCAGCTTTACCTGGCTTTTGATCCCAGCCCAGTCGAAAGACGCGGCCAAAGGAAAAATCATTCAGGACTTCCTTGGCTGGATGCTGGACAACGGGCAGACCATGACGGCGGACCTTAGCTATGCGCCGTTGCCGTCCTCGGTGGTTGCCAAGGTAAAAGACACGGTTAAACAAGTTCGCTAAAGCGGACAGAAGTTCGATCCATTTCGTCTGACTGAACGCTCAGGCCTCTAAGAGGAAAAAGGAGAACCAATGAAGTTCACACTCAAGTGGTGTGTCATGCCGCTTCTAGCAACCGCACTGGTGGCGCAGACTGCGCCGAAACCAAAGAAGAGAGCGGTGAAGCCGGCGGAACCGCAAGTCTCGGTTCAGGACGTGCAACAACTTAAAGATGCTCTGGCCGCGCAACAACAACAGATTGAAGCATTGAAGCAGGAGTTGCAGCAGCGCGACCAGAACTGGCAGCAGACGCAGCAGCAGCTGCAGGCAGCCCAGTCGGCGGCAACTGACGCCCAGCAAAAAGCGGCCCAGGTGCAGAGCGCTGCCGACGCGCAGAAGGACAGCGTAACGAAACTTTCCAGCGATATGGACGACGTTAAGACCACGCTCACCAATACCGCAGTCAACACCCAAGATGAGCAGAAGAAATTCTCCGCGCTCGAAGGCCTGGTTGGACGCTTCCGCTTCACCGGTGACGTCCGGGTACGTGGTGAAGGCTTTTACCAGGATGCTCCTGGGTTTCAGGACCGCAACCGGGCCCGTATCCGCGTACGCTTCGGCGTCGAAGGAAAACTGGGCGATGACTTTGTCGGTGGCTTCTTTATCACCTCCGGCACCCTGAGCGACCCAACCAGCACCAACACCACACTGACCAATTTCTTCGACCGGAAGACCATTGGCATCGATCGCGGGTACATCACCTATAATCCACGGTCGTTCAAGGCCCTCTCGCTCACCGGCGGTAAATTTGCCTACACCTGGCTGCGGACCCCGGTCACCTTCGACTCTGATTTGAACCCCGAAGGTTTCAGCGAAAAATTGTCATTCGATACGAAGGGACCGTTCGTGAAGAATTTTACCTTCCAACTGATGCAGCTTCTGTACAACGAAGCCAGCGCGGCGACCGATTCTTACTCGCTCGGCGGACAGGTTTCCGCCAAAGTGGTGATGGGGCGTTGGACGGCAGTTCCCTCATACAGCTTGCTGAAGTGGAACAATATTGACTCGATTCTGAACGCCAGTGCGTTCGCAGTGGGTGCAACTACCGCGGGTGCAGCTGGTGCGACTCCGATTGGCCCAATCCAGGTGCCGGGAGAGGGTCCAGGCTGCGCTCGCGGCGGTGTAAGCCTCCCTGCATTTGCACCTTGTGCTTTCGGGCCCAACGGCATCACCAACGGCACTTTCTTCGATGCCACTGGAAAGCCCCACTACCTCTCGCAGTTCTTCTATTCCGACTTTATCCTCAACAACACGATTGCGACGGGTATCGCACGCCTGCCACTCAACATCGTGGGCGAGTATGAGCAGAACCTGGATGCAGCAGCCCATCCCTTGGCCAACGACGGCACGACGGTGCTGACAAATCTCGGCCCGCAAGATAAGGCTTACGGCCTGGATGTCAGCCTTGGTCAAGCAAAGAACAAGAACGATATCCAAATCGGCTATGCCTGGTTGCGGCAAGAGCAGGATTCAGTGCTGGCCGCCTTCAACGAAAGCGATCAACGTGCGCCAACCAACATTCTGCAACACAAAATCTACGGGACATGGAAGCTGCGTTCAAATGTGACTGCCGGTTACACCCTGTTCCTTGGCCGGACTTTGAATACCGGTTTGCAAAACTCGGTGCGGGCGGGCGGTACGCCTGCCGGTGGAATCGAGCCGGATTTGAAGCGCATGCAGTTTGATTTGGTCTACACGTTCTAGTAGCGGTTTAGGATCCGTTGGGGCCGGGCTAAAGACCCGGCCCTATACGTTTTGCTGATTGTTCTATACTTGGAGTCTGCTTCCCGGAAGCGCCTTTCTCTCCTTTTGGTTTATGGCCCGCGTATCGCTCGAAAGTCCGGCTTATTACATCAACCGCGAGTCTTCCTGGCTCGCGTTTAACCGCCGTGTGTTGGAAGAGGCCGAGGACGAAAGCAATCCGTTGCTGGAACGGCTGAAGTTTTTAGCTATTACTGCTAGCAACATGGATGAGTTCTTCGAAGTGCGCATTGCCAGTCTGCTGCAACAGATTGAAGACGGTTACACCGAAGCGGGTCCCGATGGTCTGACGCTCGCTGAAGAGCGCGACCTCATGGCATACGATACCCACACTTTCGTTGACGACCAATACCGCTGCTGGAATGAAGATCTGCGGCCGGCGCTAGCCAAGCATGGCGTGAGGATCCTCGGCCTGCACGAACTGGATTCGCGGGCCCGTGCATTTGTCGAAGATTATTGCGCGCGCGAACTGGATCTTTTGTTAACTCCGGTGACGGTTGACCCGGCGCATCCTTTCCCCCGCGTAATTAACAAAGCATTGTGCGTCGCTTTTCTGTTGCGCCGTCGACGCCGTTCTTCAATGACCTACACCGGGGTAGTCACAGTTCCGCGCGTTCTGCCGCGGCTGGTGCGGTTGCCGTCGGAGGGGACGGACGACTTTATCTTTCTTGCTGATCTGGTGGCCTTTCACGCTGCTCGGATGTATCACGGCTACGACATAGTTTCCTCGGCCGCCTTTCGCGTCACCCGTAACAGCAATCTGTACCTGGCAGAGGAAGAAGCCCGCAACCTGCTCGAGTCAGTAAGGACTGAGTTGCACAACCGGCGCAAGGGCGATGCAGTTCGGATGGAAATTGAGTCGGACGCTGACCCAGAGATCGTGGAACGCCTGCGCACCAATTTCGAGTTGGATCCGTGGCAGGTATTTCCAGTGAACGGGCCGGTAAATCTTTCCCGCCTGATGAATATCTATGGCGAAACAGCTCACCCGGAGCTCAAGTACAAAACCTTCATTCCGCGGGAGCTGCGTCTTACCGGCAAGTCGCAGGACTTGTTTGAAGAGCTACGGCGGCATGACGTATTGCTTCATCACCCTTTTGATTCCTACGAGTCGGTCGTTTCGTTCATTGAATCGGCAGCGGAAGATGATCGCGTGCTCACAATTAAGCAGACGCTTTACCGGACCAATGAGCATTCTCTGATCGTTCCGGCTCTGATTGCCGCTGCTGATAAGAAAGAAGTCACTGCTGTTGTTGAATTGAAGGCACGCTTTGACGAAGATCACAACATTCGCTGGTCGCGGGATTTAGAAGATGCCGGGGTGCAGGTGTTTCACGGTCTGGTGGGATTGAAGACCCACTGCAAGCTGTCGCTGCTGGTGCGGCGCGATCCCGATGGCGTCATCCGGCGCTACGCGCATCTCGGTACCGGTAACTACAACGTAAGTACGGCCAAGACGTATACCGACTTGAGTCTGCTAACCGCCGATCCAGCAATTACCGAAGCGGTGCACGACGTTTTTAGTTTCCTGACTGCCTATGCCGAGCATGCCAACTACGATCCGTTGTTGGTGTCACCCATCAATCTGGCAGAAAACTGTCTGGCATTGATCGCGCGCGAAGGGGAACATGCGCGGCATGGCCGCCCGGCACACATTATTGCCAAGATGAACGCTTTGCTGGATAAAAACATCATCATGGCTTTGTATGCGGCTTCGCAGGCGGGAGTAAAGATTGATCTGCTGGTACGCGGCACCTGTGCTTTGCGGCCCGGGATTCGCGGAGTCAGCGACAACATCACGGTGCGCAGCATTGTAGGGCGATACCTGGAACACAGCCGCATTTACTACTTTTCGAATGGTGGAGAAGAAGAAGTTTACCTGGGAAGTGCCGACTGGATGCCCCGCAACCTCTACGAGCGGGTAGAGGTGATCTTCCCGGTCAAGGATGAAAGGCTGCGCGATCGCATCAAGCACGAAATTCTGGATGCCTACTTGGTGGACAACGTGAAGGCGCGCATTCTTCAAAAGAATGGGGACTACGTCCATGTCTGGAAGGCAAAGGGGAAGCGCAAGCCGACTGGGCAGGGGGCATTCAACGCGCAGGAATATCTGATCGGTGTGGCCGAGGGGAGACAGTCACTGGATGGAATTCCTTCGCTTCCCACGCCACACAAGTCCAAGAGAGCCCTAGTTGGAAGGGAACGATAACGTCTCATGATTATCTATTTCTTGCGCCATGCGAATGCCGGCCAGAGTTTGATGAATCCAAAGAAGGACGAAAAGCGGGCCCTTGATCCAGCGGGCGTGGAACAGTGCGGATATGTAGGCAGGGCGCTGGCGGCTCTTGAGGTCCATCCGGATGCGATGATCTCAAGTCCGCTGAAACGCGCCACTCAGACTGCATCGCTGGTGGGCACAGAGATGGGTTATGAAGGGAAATTGGTCCTGGAGGATGCGTTGCGGCCAGGGGCGTCATTTGCCGATTTCCGACGCATGCTAGGCAAGTACGCCAAGCTGGAATCCATCATGGTGGTCGGGCATAATCCGAATTTGAGCGAGTTCCTCGGTCGCACCATCAGCGAAAACGGCTGTGAGGCCGACACCGAACTGAAAAAAGGCGCGGTGGCGAGGATAGAAACCACGCGCAACTCCGGGACTTTGAACTGGTGCTTGACGCCGAAGATTTTACGTTCGCTCTATGTTGCCGCGACCGAAAGTCCTCGTCCGAAAACCTCGGCGAAGTAAGCGGCTTCTTTTTCCACTGCCCACAATTCCAGATCAGCGCTGGCGCCGGCCTTGGTGATCAAAGCCAGGTTGACACTGGCATTGCGTACGCCAATGCGCGCCTTGCGGACCGCCCCCGCGCGTCCGAGATTCAACGCACGAGCCAGGCGAAGCAACAGGGATGCGCGCCGAACATGTTCGCGCTTTTCCGGTGCCAGAACCTTCATTTGCGGGTCCGTCGGGGTTGGGCGCGATTTCCCCAGGTAGCGCGCAATCGCAGCGATGGTGCGACGCTGTTCCGGCGTGTACCCAAGAATTTCCGAATTAGAAATTATGTAATAAGCGTGTCGGTGGCGGCCGTTGCGGTTTACGTAGTCCCCGACTTCGTAGAGCATGGCTGCAGCTGAGAGCCACTCTTCGTATTCAGGTGGCAGCCGGTGAACAGATTTCAAATCGCGGAATAGCGACATCGTCATTTCCCGTACTTGCATGGCATGGTCACGTTCGACATGATAGTGCTCCATGGCAGCCAGGATCGAATCCCAACGCTCGGATTCAATCTGGCGGCCGGAGCGGGTGGCGCTATCGTGCTCCGCTGCCATCTGTGCCAATAGGCCGTCGCGCAGGCCGAGCGGGGAGTAACGGAATCCCGCCAGCTGGCAGCGTTCGAGAAGCCCAGCGTAGACCGCAGCCCCCGCAACTATAATTTCAGCCCGTCGTGGGCCAACTCCAGAGAGCTTGCGGCGATCCTCGAGCGGAAGTTGTGCCAGTTTTTTTGCCACGCGCTCTACCTGAGAACGGGATGCGGCCGTAGCGCGTGCGCCTTTGGTCTTGTAAATTGCGTGGCAGACTGCGGCGAGAGATTCTGCGGTGCCGGAAGTCGCAATTACGATCGTTGGCTTCGCTCGAATGATCCGGTCAGCGATGCGGCGAATTTCCCGGGTGACGAAGCTGCTGAGGCGGCGGAGTTCGGGCTTGCGGGGGGGATCGTGGCGCAGGAATTCATTGGTCAAACGCACTGCGCCCAGTGGCAAGCTGACGGTTTCACGGATGTGATTTTTTACGGAAATGGTCAATTCGCAACTGCCGCCGCCCAGATCCATCATCAGGACTGGGTAGGCGCTGACGCGCAGGCTCGAGACGAGTCCGAGGTGGATGAGTCGAGCTTCTTCAAGACCGGAAATGATTTCCACCTTCCATCCGGTGGTGGAACGCACCCATTCCAGAAACGCCTCGGAATTGCGAGCGTCGCGCAGTGCACTGGTGGCAACCACGCGAACGGTATCTGCGGCGGATTTCTCGACGGCGCGATGAAAGCGGCGCAGAACTTTGACGGTGAGGGCGATGGCGTCGGGCGACAGGAATCCGCTGCGAAAGACGGACTCGCCCAGCCTCGTTACCTCGCGGTCTTCATGGATATTGACTGGACGGCCGCGCTGCAAGCGCGCGATTTTAAGCCTGACCGAGTTGGAACCGATGTCGACCGCGGCGAAGGTGGGCATAAGGCGGTTACCAGTTTACAGAGGCTAACAGGTGTTAAGAGTATGCAGGCGGCTGATTCCAGCAGAAAGCAGATTCCTCGGGGCAGTTCTCTTTAAGCGGGCATGCGCACCTCCCATCAAGGTCATGGACTGGGTAAGATGGCAGTAATGGTGGTGCCGGTTGGACTGGACTGGATGTCGAGCCGTCCCCCAAGCTGGCGGGCGCGTTCCTGCATTCCCTGGATGCCGATGCCGAGCGAGGCAGGGCGGCTTGTGGGGAGGTCGATGCCTTTGCCTTGATCGCCAATCTCGACCTTTATTGAACGCACATCCCGGGTCAAGCTGATGGCAGCAGTGGGGCTCCCCGAGTGGCGGTGAATATTGGTTAGCGCCTCCTGAATAATGCGGAAGATAGCTGTTTCCAGTTCGCGCGAAGGGCGGCCGATATTAGGGGAGATGTCCAGATCAACCCGAATCTTGCTGCGTTCAGAAAATCCCTGGACGAACCAGCGGAGAGCGGATTGCAACCCGGCTTCGTCCAAGAGCGGAGGATGCAGTAGGTAAGAAATGGTCCGAAGTTCCTTGAGCGTGGTCTGAACCAGCTCGATGCTTTCCGATACTGCTGCTTCCGCGGACGGGCTCATCTTTCTGCTTTCCAGATGAATTGCTGCAAGGTTCATGCCTAGAGCGGCGAGGACTTGGCCGGTGCTGTCGTGTAGTTCACGGGCGATATTGCGTCGTTCTTCGTCCTGGAGCTGCAGCAGACGAGTAGAAAGCATGCGCAGGCGCTCTTCTGCAGCTTTGAGTTCGGCGGTGCGCTCTTTAACTCTGCCTTCGAGTAGGTCATGAGCTTGATGCAACGCGCTATCGCGCTGCTGAATCTGTCCCAACATCTCGTTGAAGGCAGCGATCAGGGTGCTAACTTCATCCTTGTTGCCGCCAGGCGCAACCCGGACGGAATAATTCTGGTCACGAGAGACCGCGCGAGCCGTTTCTGCAAGGTTCACGATGGGTTCTGCTACCACGCGCTGCGACATTCGGGAGATCAGCAAAGCAGCAAACAGCGAAGTCAACAATACGATGATGACGATGATGGCGTAACGCCGTAAGCGTTCGTCGATCGCTGAGAGGTCCGAAATAAGATAGACCGTCCCCACTTTCTTTTCCTGAAAAATGATGGTTTTTGCCAGGCTGACCTGATCATTGCCGAACTTAGACACATCTTCTTTGCCCGTAGGGATAGCGAGGAGCACAGGCGCGGGGCCAGGCTGATCTCTCCAGTATGAGGCGAATGGCTGGCGTTCGTTGATATATATGCCCGCGTAAGTGATATTGGTGGCTGCTCGAAGCGCGGAGAGGGTATTTTCCGCGGAATGTGGGTCGTTGAATTCAATAGCAGCCACCGAGTTCGCGCCGATAATTTGCGCCTGTACATTCAGGCCTCGCACTCGGGCGGCGCGGAAAGTAAGCAAGTCATAGGTGAAAAACGCCGCGCACGCCAGCAGCAGGGCCACGCCGCTTACCAGCATGTTCATTAGGGTGAGCTTTTTCGAGATGGGAGAACTACGCATCCCCAGCATTAGTGGTCTCCCGTTTTACGAACGTGGATCGCTAGCTTTAGTAGCTCTGAGCTCAGGCCAAGCCCTGCCTTGTTGGCCGCCTCCAGGTTCACCTCGAAGCGAATGCGGTTTTCGCTGAGTAGCAGTTCGATCATCCCGTTATGCTGGGCAAATCGAGGGGCATCGCTTACGGTCAAGATCGGAAGTTTTTGAATAACCGGCAGGAACTGAATCCATTGCTCAGCTTGGGATGAAGAGATGAACAATACGTGGCAAGCGGATGCCTCGTCGACAGCGGCTATTCGTTTCGCAGTTACTGGTTTGCCGTCCCAAGTGGCGCCTTGCAGAATCGAGTCAAGACTCTGGGCGAGTGGTTCTTTCCCAACAAGACAGATGAAAAACGTGCTCGTGTTGGCCGAGGCACTCTCAGGCCAGCGAACAAATTTGCCGAAGTTGTATAAGTATGCGGCTTTGACATCGTATTCTGTGGGTCGCGAGGGCTGGGCTTGAACCAGAGCCGAGAACAAAGTAAGCAAAATGGCCGTAGCCGTGCGGAAATACAATCGCCGGCGCGAAGGCCGGGAAGCACGACCGCTGGTCCGTCCTGGATATCGGTTCATTTGCTCCAGGTGACCTTCGCGTAGGCGGCCCGCTCGATCAGAACCCCACTTCCAAATTCGGCATGCCTCGGGGCGAGAAGATTCTGGCCCACTAGTGAGAGATCGAAGTTCCGCGTAAAACGCCATCCCAGCCGGGCGTCCATGGTGGTGTAGCCTTTTACGGTTTGTGCCGGCAAGGCGCTCATATAACGCAGCGTAGCGTCAAATTCAAAGCTGTGGGGCAAGTTAAACATGGCTTGGCCGGTGAACTCGTTATGCGGGCTGGATCCCTCGTAGGAACTTAACGTTGCGGAGTCGGAGGACCCGGGCACGTTTCTTAAATCGAGATTCAAATATGAGTAAGAACCCCGGAGCTGCACCCATTGGTTCAACTTGAAATCGGGCGCGATTTCGATTCCGTCGGTATTTCCTTTTACCGTGTTAGCAAAAGAAAGCGAGTAGAGGAGATGTGGTGGTGGCGGAGTATTTTCGACCGAAAGAACAAAGGGGGAGAATCCTACGAGATCGTCGTAGTCATTGTGGAACACAGAGACATCGAAGTAAAAGCGCGAGCTAACCAAACGCCGATAACCCGCTTCATAGCTGATTAGCGACTCCGATTCAACCCGTCCGTCATCCGCAACTCGGATGAAAAATAGTGGGTTGGAAGAGATCAGTTGAGTGAGTTGCAAGTCCTCCTCAATCCGGGAGGGAGTACGCACGGCACGGGTCGCTGCGGTCCAGAATGACTGATGCTGGCTCGGTCTCCACAAAAGGCGGAGGCTGGGCTGAAGTTCCCACCCGGTGTAAACGTTGTGCTGAAATTTTGTCCCTACCGTCACCCACAGACGGCGGTTCACGAGCGCGATCTGGTCCTGAGCGAAGATGCTGTAAATGTTGTCGGCTTTATCGTGGGGAATGAAATCGACCGTGGGAAAAGTCTGGATGACCTCGCTTGGACTCCAACGGGCGCCCAGCCCCCAAATGATGTCCTGATGGGCAAGGTTGGCGAGGTGGTGAATCAAGTCGACATCGAAGGTATCTCGGATTTCTGCTAGCTGGGGGCCGCGACGGTAGGTCCGGTCGAAATACGTCTGCACCTGAAGATCGGAGCCATCTTTTAGATCGCGCCGCCAACGTCCCAGCAGGTTCCCGCCGGAGACATCCTGGGCCGCAGGATAATCTCGTTGTTCTGGCGGTTGATAAGTCGCGATAGCCGCGCGCTGTCCGATTTCTCCTTTGTAAATATCGCCTTGGAGGGTCAGAGAATCCTGGCTGTCAACATTCCAATCGCTGCGAAATCCGGCGCGGCCAATTTGCCAGTCGTCATAATTTAAATTATTAAGGTGGTATTCAGGAGCGCGCCCAGCTCCGGTGCCATAGACACGATAAGAAAACTTTGAGTTCCCCGCGCCGTAACGTGCGCTCCCGATCCCTTGGTCGATATTGCCGGCGGCCGCTGAAACCAGTCCCCCGTGAGTGTCCTTAGCATCCTTGGTAATAATGTTAATCACGCCATTAACAGCGTTCGCGCCCCAAATGGTACCGCCCGGTCCGCGAATAACTTCGATGCGATCCACATCCTCTAGCATCACGTTCTGGATATCCCAATACACCCCGGCAAACAGCGCGGTATAGACGCTACGTCCGTCAATCAAAACCAGCACCGATTTGGAAAACGAGCTGCCAAAGCCACGAATTCCTATGGCCCAAGTGCTGGAAACCCCGCGCGAGACTTCCACACCCGGCACAAGCCTGAGCACTTCCGGAATGCTGGTTGCACCCGAGCGGCGGATGTCTTCATTGGTCAGCACGAAAATTGCAGCTGGGGTCTCCCAGACTTCCTCAGGTTCCTTGGAGGCGGTGGTGACCTCAATGTTGCCTAGCTGCTCGAGATTGAGGTTCTTGAGTTCGCTGCTCGGTTGTGCAGCAAGGGCCTGAAAGCGGAACAAAAACAGGAATCCAAACAGAACGACGTCCTGCATCTTGATAGTTGTCAGTGGCCGATGGGATGGCCTTTGTCCGCTCAACTTGTTCTCCGGTTCAATTTACCTGTGTAGAGAAGCTCTACAGATTCACCAATGTCCTCTAGGGGGGAAGGGCATTGCGGAAGAATCACAAAACTAAGTTATGGCCGATACTTTATCCATACCGTTTTCCTTGTAGGGCTGCGAATCGAAAGTAATCAGCCATCCGCTACAAGTTGTTTTCGTTTACCAATTTGGCCCACGGTGGTGAGCCAAGTGCGAGACACTGTACACTTTCGGCATGCGAGTGTTAGGAATCGATTGCGGCACCCAGTACACCGGTTATGGCGTCGTGGAACTGGCGCCGGATGGCGAACTCGTGTACCTCACTTGCGGGGCTATCAAGTTATCGCCGAAGGATGCGATGCCGTTGCGACTCTCCACTATTTTCATCCGCTTGGGGGACCTGATCCGCGAACATCATCCCGACAAGGTTGCGATCGAGGGAGTCTTCTATTCCGTAAATGCAAAATCGGCATTGAAGTTAGGAGAGGTGCGAGGAGTAGCGATGCTGGCGGCGTCATCTATGGGGCTTGAGGTAGCGGAGTATGCCCCGCTAACGATTAAGTCGGCGGTGGTGGGTTATGGACGGGCGGAAAAGGAGCAGGTACAGCACATGGTGATGCAATTACTAAAGCTGGCAGAGGCGCCAGAGCCGTCCGACGCCGCAGACGCACTGGCGATAGCTATTTGCCACCTGCATACATGTGCCACGCTGGCCCGGCAAGGGGCGATGGCAAAGTAAGTCTTCACTGGTTATCATGAAGATCCGCTGTAATGTTTTGGCATACTAACCTCCGATGGGAATCAATTTTTGGCGAAGTCGTCTCGTTTTAGCGCTCTGTTGCGGCCTCGTTTTTTCGGGTACTCTTTCCCTTTCCCGGGCAGAAAGCGGATCTGCGAGTCTCAGCTTTACTTTCGATTTTCCGGGCTCTGAGCCCAGCCACTATGTCATCTCCGTGGCCTCGGACGGCAAGGCCAGCTACGACAGCAACGGAAAGCTCACCATGGATTCTGAGCCTGATCAGCCATTCCGGCTGGAGTTTCCAGTTTCACCCCAAACTTGTGCCCGTTTGTTCGAGTTGGTGAAAAAGGCCAAATATCTGCGCGGCCAGATCGACTCCAAAAAACAGGGATTGGCTTCGACTGGCATTAAGACCCTCGCCTATAAAGACGCCCAGAACAGCAACCAAGCAACCTACAATTACTCCCCGATTGCGGCGGTGCAGCAACTGACAGATTTGTTCCAGAGCATGTCGGGGACGCTGGAGTCGGGGCGGCGCCTGGAATACTTTCATCGCTACCAGAAACTGGCGCTGGACGAAGAGTTGAAGCGCATGGAAGATCAGTCCAGCCATGGGCAGATCACAGAGCTTTCCGCCATCTCGCCGGTTCTTAAGGAGATTGTTGCCGATCCCTCGGTGATAACGGTCGTCCGGGCCCGAGCCCAACGCCTGCTGGGGGTAGAACCGCCGAGGAGGTAGTCCGTCCATCCCCTATCCTCGGGCTGTCAGGCGTCGTACTTTCAGTTGTTTTGACAGATTTATCCATCCATTTAGCCCTAATTGGTGATCTAATGAGCATGGCCCACCGAGGAGGCGCTATGTCTTTGCGCAACCGTTCCATCCTGTTCCCATCACTAGCGGCAGCCGTTTGTTTGCTTGCCGTTTCTTGCCTGGCTGATTCCCAGGCTCGAATCGTTCGCCTTAGTGACGTCCAAGGCGATGTCCAGATTGATCGCGCTACCGGGCAGGGCTATGAAAAGGCCTTTGCCAATTTTCCGGTTACACAGGACGTTAAGTTAAAGACCCGGGCGGACGGGCGCGCCGAGGTGGAGTTTGAAGATGGCTCGACTCTGCGTCTTGCCCCGCTTACCGAGGTCGAATTCCCAGCGCTTTCGTTGCGCGACTCCGGTGGCAAGCTCTCAACCATTGACATCAAGCATGGTATTGCTTACTTCAACTATCAGGGCAAGAAGGAAGATGAATTCAGCGTGAATTTTTTCAAGCAGCACATCGCGTTGTCCGATCAATCCCACTTCCGGGTGTTCGCGGCAACGGATGGCTCGATGGTTTCGGTATTTAGCGGATCGCTGAAGGTGGACGGGCCCAACGGCGAGGTTGCTCTCGAGAAGAAGCGTTCGGCGAGTTTCTTGCCCGATGTGGATCAGCCCAAGCTGGCCAAGAATGTTCCGGAGCTTGAATTTGACGACTGGGACAAATCGCAACAGCAGTACCACGATCGCTACATGGCGAAGAGTTACAACGACTACTCGCCATTCGCATATGGTGTCAGCGATCTTAATTATTACGGAAACTTCGTCAGCATCCCGGGATACGGCATGGGATGGCAACCCTATTTTGCGGGAGCGGGTTGGGATCCCTATATGAACGGTGCCTGGACGTTCTATCCCGGTGTCGGCTACACCTGGGTTTCGGCGTATCCGTGGGGATGGACGCCCTATCACTACGGTTCTTGGGTCAACACGCCCTCCGGTTGGGCCTGGATACCAGGAGGGTCGTGGGCCGGATTCGGCAGGACCCCGGTTTTGACCGGAGTTTCCCGAGGAACGCTGCCACAGGTTCCGACGAGCGGTGGAGGGCGGACGCTGGTGGTAAATCGCGGGCCGGTCTCGACCATGTCGAATGCGCGATCCAACAAAATCGTGATCGCCAATAACTCGGCGGGATTGGGCGTCGCACGTGGCAGTTTGCGCAGTCCGGCGCAATTGTCGCAGCGTGTAGCGGAAAAAGGAGCGGTAAGCACCAACGTTCGGAACACGCCGATCACTCGACCTAGCTATCCTTCCTCGGTAGCGACAGGACAACCTGCCGGCGTCTATGGCAGGCCGATGTCCTCTCCAAGCACGATGTCTTCGCCGTCGTCCCGCACAATGTCGGCACCGAGTTCGTCTGGTATGGGCCGGGGAATGGGTGGTTCAGCACCGGCCCGGTCAGCCCCCAGCGGAAGTCCGCGGCGTTAACTCTTCTTAAGACGAGGAACCTGTTTGGCCGGGTTCCTCGTCTTCTTAATCCACTCGAATCCCCGCGTACCCAACCACCATATCCCGGTCACCCGAAATATCTCCTGAAGTGGCGTATTTTACAAGTTCGGCCGAGCGCGCTCCCAGCTGCCTGGCGGCAGTGAGCATGCACACGGTTGGCCCATAACCGCACATTGTTATGTTCTCCTGCTGCACCACGTCGTACAGTCCCCGGGGGTCGAGCGCCAGGATCCTCTCGATTGCCTTCTGGTCCTTGATGCGCGTGATGGCGTCGCTTTCATAGTGATTCATGTCGCTGGAGGCAATGATCAGGACATTCCCTGCTTCGGTGATGACGTTGGCAATGGCATGTCCGAGGCCCTCAAGAGTTGCGAAATCGCCGGTGCCAATGGCGATGGGAACAAACTTCATGTTGGGGTTCAGCACTTGCAGGAAGGGCAGTTCGACCTCGGCGGCGTGTTCGGTGCGATGGGCCTCTGTGTCCTCGTAAAGCAAGGGACAAGCCTGCCGCAATTGGGAGGCGAGGTCGAAATCGATCGAAACTTCGCCCAAGGGAGTAATCCAGCTACCCTGACGGTTGATGGCGAGCGGAGTGCCGCGGCCAGTGTGGTTTGGGCACATCAGGATCACTCGTGGTGGAATTTCGATTTGCGACAACACTGCCCCCGTGACATGACCTGAGTAAATGTAGCCGGCATGGGGAACAACGCAGCCCAATGCGAAGGATTTCACGTGGGTGGAGTGCAGGTAGATCTCAACGTCATTCCGCAGCGTTTCGGGATCCGCAGGGTAGAAACGTCCAGCGACCGCGGGATGGCGGATATTAGTCATAGTCTCTCGAACAAGTCGACCGAACGGCGCTACGCCCCCACGGCGCCGGAGCTAGGCGGTGGAAGGAGGCGGAATAGCGCGGCATTTTTTTCCAAAGACAACTCCTCCGCGCGGGCAGTCGGCTTGATCCGCACCTTTTCCAGAGCGGCCCGCAGGGTGGCGGGTTCGTACGATGTCCTTAGGTTGTTCCACAGAGTTTTTCGCTTCTGACCGAAGGAGAGTTTCAGGAAGTCCACGAATGCCCCCTCGGGAACATCGAGGCTTTCTAAACGAGGTTCGAGGGTTAGGCGGATTACAGCAGAGTGCACCTTGGGCGGTGGTCCGAATGCCGATGGTGGAAGCGAGAATAGCTTTTCGATGCGCGAATAAAGTTGGGCCGTGGCGGAGAGCAATCCGTATTCGCTGTTGCCGGGCTTGGCGGATAGCCGGTCGGCGACCTCGTCCTGCACCATTAGAACCATGCTCTCGAAATATTGCCGGTGCTCGAACAGGCGTAGCAAAAGTTCTGACGTGATGTAGTAAGGAATGTTGCCAACCGCCCGAACCGGCTCTAAGGTCAGCTCAAGACCAGGTCGTGTACTACCTGGCTTTGGCCCAAAAATGCTGTTGAGATCGACCGCCAGAACGTCGGCCTCAATGATCTCTACATTCGGGGTGAGGGCGAATTTCATCCGCAACTGAGCAGCCAGCACCCGGTCGAGTTCGACCGCGATAAGCCGCCGGGCACGTCGCGCCAGCAGAGAGGTCAGCACCCCGCGGCCTGGACCTATCTCGAAGACGGTTCGCTGCGATAGCTCGCCCAGCGCCTCGACGATGCGCAGTGCAGCCCCCGGATCGGTTAAGAAATGCTGCCCGAGTTTGGGCTTACGATTACTGGATTGCGCGTCCACCACTTTCGGCATTCACCCTCTTTTTGATGTTCCCTGGTCTTTTGGCCTCGGTCGTTTTGCTGACGACCAAGGTCACGGCCACGGCGCAAGCCACTGCTGCATGCACTGGCTGCTCTATGATAGCGTGCCTATAGCATGCGCTTCAGAACACCGCCTCCCTCGAGGAGTAACTAATGCACATCGCGTTTGTTGCCTCCGAATGCGTTCCGTTCTCGAAAACAGGTGGTCTGGCCGATGTGGTAGGCGCTTTGCCCCGGGCTTTGGCGGCCGCCGGGCATCAGGTGAGCGTCTTCTTGCCGCGGTACCGGCAAACCAAGCTCGTAAATCCCCAGACGGTTGTGCGCAGCGTTACGATTCCGTTCGACGACCGCTACCGCTTCTGCTCCGTGGTTAGCGACGGCAATCACTCCGGGATCAGTTATTACTTTATAGAGTATCCACCATTTTTCGATCGAGACGGGCTCTATGGTACGTCAGCTGGGGATTACACCGATAACGCCGAACGGTTTGCCATGTTTTGCCGGGCTGCACTTGAGGCGTCAAAGGTTCTCGGAGTGCCCGACCTCTTCCACTGCCACGATTGGCAATCGGCTCTGGTGCCGGTGTTATTGCGGACGCAGTATGCCGAGGACCCGGCCTTCGCCCAGGTAGCAACGGTATTCACTATCCACAACATTGGCTACCAAGGTTTGTTTTCGCCGGATACGCTGCCGCTGCTTACTCTACCGTGGGACCTCTTCACCATTGTGAAGATGGAATTTTTCGGACAGGTGAATTTCCTGAAGGGTGCGCTGGTTTACTCCAATTTCGTAACCACCGTGAGCAAAAAATATAGCCAGGAGATTCAGACCTCAGAATTTGGCTTTGGATTGGAAGGCGTCCTGCGTGACCGGGCGGCGACTGTATCGGGGATCTTGAATGGGGTGGATTACGACGAATGGAGTCCTGAGACGGATAAACACATCGCAGCCAAGTATTCGTCTGATGATTTGAGCGGCAAGGCGAAATGCAAGCTTGATCTGCTGTCGGCTTTTGGAATGACCGGTGCGAATCCCAAATTGCCGGTGATCGGTATCGTTTCGCGCTTTGCTGCGCAAAAGGGATTCGACCTGATTGGTCAAATAGCCGATCGCCTGGCGCGTGAGGATCTGACAGTTGTGGCTTTGGGCGCGGGGGACAAGCTGTACGAAGAGATGTTCCTGCGGTTGAATAAGCAATTTCCGCAAAAGATCGCGGTTAAAGTTGCCTATGACAATGCATTGGCGCACAAAGTGGAAGCTGGCAGCGACATGTTCCTTATGCCGTCGCGTTATGAACCTTGCGGGCTAAACCAGATATACAGCCTCAAATACGGGACGGTGCCCATCGTGCGAGCTACCGGCGGACTGGAAGACACAATTGAGGCTTGGAATCAGCGTACGGGAAGAGGAACGGGTTTCAAGTTTACCGACTACAACGGAGAGGTTCTGCTGTTGACCATCAAGGAAGCATTGCACGCCCATCGCGACCAGGCTTCGTGGCTGACCTTAATGCGCAACGGAATGTCGAAGGATTTTTCCTGGAATGCGTCGGCGAGAGAGTATGTTCGTGTCTACGAGCGGGCGCGGCAGTTACGCAATCTGCCGCCTGCGACTGTTGCAAACCACTCGGTGCCGCCGCTGGCGCAGACTCTTAAGTAGTGGCTTCTTGTCGATAGTGGCGATATCACCGACTTGGCTCAAAGGTTGTGACCTTTTCCGCGAACCCTCCCATTCACCCTGAGGAGCGCACTCTGCGAAGGGTTCCTGCCGCCGGAAACATAGTTGGTTAAGGATTCCTCGCTCAGAATGACAACGGATTTATCGAGTGGCCTCGTCTTAATGAGAACTAGCGCGAATCGGCGATAAATTTTGGCGGGTTGCGCGCCTTGGTGGCCTGCTCAAATCCATAGGCAATTTTCAGCAGCGTCGGTTCGCTCCAGGCCCGTCCGAAGAATGAAAGTCCAACCGGCAGACCGGAGATCATTCCCGCGGGCACGGTTATATCGGGATATCCTGCCACCGCTGCGGCATCGGAACTGCCTCCTCCGACGTGATCGCCGTTCAGAAGGTCGGTGATCCATGCCGGACCCGCAGTGGGCGCTACGATTGCATCCAGCCGATCTTTGTTCATGGCAGCGTCGATTCCTTCCTCTCGCGACAGCCGATGGTTCGCTGCAAGGGCATCGAGATATTCTTTGTCCGCGAGCGAGCCTTTCGCCTCGGCTTTGATGAAATCATCCTGGCCAAAATAAGGCATTTCTTTTTCGGCATGGCGATTGTTGAACTCGATCAGGTCCTTCAGCGTGTGGACCTCCGCATCGGGTCTCGCCGCCAGGTACGCGTTCATATCCGCTTTCAATTCATAGAGCAGCACGGTAAATTCAGTGTCTCCGAATTTGCCGTGGGTCGGCAGGTCTGCAGGTTCGATGATCACAGCGCCCTGACGTTTCATCTCCGCCAGAACATCTTCCATCAGTTTGTCGACAAGATCGCTGAATCCAAAATATCTCCTAGCCACCCCGATGCGGGCTCCGCGCAAGCCATTCGGATCCAGAAATTTCGTATAGTCGGGCGCGGCTTTGCCCGCACTGGTGGCTGTGGCTTTGTCAATCGGATCGACTCCGCAAAGAACGGTCAACAGGATCGCGGCATCGCGCACGGTTCGTGCCATGGGACCAGGAGTGTCCTGACTGTGGGCGATGGGAATAATTCCCGAACGGCTAAGCAGCCCTAGTGTCGGCTTAATGCCCACCAAACCGCATAACGAGGAAGGGCAGACGACCGAGCCGTCGGTCTCTGTGCCCACTGCCATCGCGCACAGGTTGGCCGCAGTGGCTGCACCGGAGCCAGAGCTGGATCCGCAGGCGTTGCGATCGAGGGCATAGGGATTCTTGGTGAGTCCGCCGCGTCCGCTCCATCCGCTGACCGAGTGGCTGGAGCGCATGTTGGCCCACTCGCTGAGATTCGTCTTGCCTAGAATAACCGCCCCGGATTTGCGCAGCCTCTGGGCCACGAATGAGTCTTTCACTGGTTTTGATCCGACCAGCGCCAATGATCCCGCCGTGGTCTGCATGCGGTCGGAGGTGTCGATGTTGTCTTTGATCAAAACAGGGATGCCGTGCAGTGGTCCGCGGGGCTTCTGAGCTCTTCGTTCTTTGTCGAGATCGTCCGCGATAGAAACTGCATCGGGATTGACTTCGATAACGCTGTTCACTGCGGGGCCGTTCTTGTCAATAGCATCGATTCGCGCTAAATACTTCTCGGTCAATGATCGAGCCGTCTCTTTGCCAGTGGTCATCGCGGCCTGAAGATCGGCGACGGTTGTCTCGTCATACTCGAACGATGGAACGTTGGACGGATCCGCTCTCTGCGGCTCAAATGCTCTGGCTGCGGAAAGCGCTGGCACAACCCCCGCCGCAATTCCGCTAACAAGAGTGGATTTCAGAAAGCGCCGGCGCGAACCGCCAAGCTGTTTGTTCATGGTTTAACTCCAGAACTCATTTCAGATATTTGTCGAACCAAGCCACGATCCGGTTCAGACGATCCAACTCGTGCTTCTCTTCGCGAATGGGATGTCCCTCACGCGGGTAAACTACCAACTCCGTAGGAACGCCATATCGCTTCAGCGCTCGATACAACTGTTGACTCTGTCCAAGGGGATCGACCGTATCGGCCTCACCCTGCAAAATCAAGGTCGGCGTGTGGGCGTTGCGGATGTAGGTGATCGGGGAACTCTTGCGGAAACCCTCCGGCTTTTCGTAAGGCAATCCGTAAAACCATTCGTCGTAGGAAGGATGTTCCTCGGTGCCGTACTCCTGTGCCAGGTCCGACATTCCAGCGCCCGACACGGCAGCCTTGAATCGGCTCGTCTGCGTGATTGCCCACTCCGCCATGTAACCACCATATGACCAGCCTGCAATTCCGAGACGATTGGGATCGGCAATACCCCGGCTCACGAGGTAGTCGGCTCCGGCCATGACGTCTTTGAAGTCACCGCCACCCCAATCTGCCCGGTTCATGACCATGAAGTCGTAGCCATATCCGGTTGACCCGCGCACGTTGGGATAGAGCACCGCATACCCAGCGCTGGTCAATAACTGTCCCCATGCCTCGAATGCATCTTCATAATTGCCTGTCGGGCCGCCGTGAATGACCAGAACAGCCGGTACCTTGGACTTACCGTCATAATTGGCCGGCTTCAGTAGAGCGGCTTCGATTTCCTTGCCATCAAAACTCTTGTAGCGGACAAATTCGGGCGCAAACAATGCGACCTTGGCAAACGAATCATTGAAGTGAGACACGGACTGGGGCGCGGACGCGCCGTCCCATTGCATCAGTTCCTGGGGCTGGGTTGTCGTTCCGCCCGCAAGAAATATGGGCCCGTTGCTAGACAGACCGATTGCCTCCACGCTCATTTCGGGCGCAGCTAGGGCTTCGGCGTGTCCGGAAGCATCCACCACGTTGAACTGGCTACGAAATCCATTCCTGGTTAGGGCCAGCATCTTGTTGTCACTCCGCCATTCGTAAGCCTGGATCGGACGATCTATGCTCTTGGCGGTGAGATTTACAGCTGCACCGCCGCTCGCTGGCTGCAAAAAGAGATCATGCGGAGCGGGACCATCGACCCGGCACCCGACATAGCTGATCTGCTGTCCATGGGGCGAAACCCTCAGGGTGTTGAATGATCCTCGCGGGGAGGACAGTTCTTGCATCTTCCCATCGGGAATATTGAGGGCAAAGATCCGATTTGTTTCCTGGTCTGATTCGGGATGGTCGGTCGCTATTACCGCCAGGCGATCGCCACTTGGAAACCATTGCAGCTCGCTGAACTCCCAGGGCGCGCCGCCGATCTTCTGGGCCTTGCCTGATCCTGCGTCGGCGAGCCACAGGTGGGTGCGCTTGTCGTCGCGATCGACGGAGCGGGCGTCGTCCTTCTCCTTTTCTTTCTTCTCGTCCTGCTCGGTTTTCGGATCTTTGGCCAGGAAGGCGATCCACTTTCCATTTGGCGACCATTCGAAATCGTCGACCGATCTTTTGCCTTCGGTGAAGGGCAATGCCTCGCCCCCGTCAGTGGGCATGATGAGAATCTGCTTGTACTCATCCTTCTCCGAAAGAAATGCCAGTTTTTTACCGTCGGGCGACCAGCGCGGGGTGCTCTCGGTTTTGCTCGAGTTGGTGTACTGACGTAGCTCACGCGATGCAGCGAGATAAATCCAGATATGGCTGTGGTGTTCCGTCCCCTTCGCGGGTTCAGAAACGGTGAACGCAACCCGCGTACCATCGGGGGAAGGACGAAGATCTTTGATTTTTCTTTCGGAAATGGCTTGCTCGGGCGTAAGACGGATTTTGTCGGTCGAGGTTTGGGCACCGCATACCGCTGCCAGAAGGACTACTGGAAACAAGAAGCCTGATTTGGTTCGCATGATTTAGGAAGATGATTTTTGCCAGCGAAGAATTATAGGGGATTGCGGTGAGAACGTGCGGCTAAAACCGTTCTACCACGAAGGGCACGAATATCCACGAAGTACTGCTGTCATGGCCAAAAATGTTTTCCCTCGTTAACCTTCGTGGCTTCGTGGTTATGCCTGAGGACCATCGAAACGGTCCGAAGCTGTTTTGTGTGTGTTAAAGCCGAAGCTGCTAAAATCTCAGTTCCTTTTCCATGGCAGCGTATTTCCGGCCTCGAAAATCTCGATCCCCGCAGGAGTTAAGGATGTCCTCATTCACCAAGATGGCAGGCCTATGTCTGTTGATATTAACCAGTTTGGCGCTTGGGCAACCGACGGAGGAGGGCCGGCTGTTGCGCTTCCCCGACATCCATCAGGACAAAATCGCTTTCATGTATGGCGGCGATCTCTGGCTGGCGTCGAGTGCCGGCGGCATGGCACGTCGGATCACGACCCACCCGGGACGCGAACTGTTTCCCAAGTTTTCTCCCGACGGCAAATGGATCGCATTCACAGGTGAGTACGACGGCAACTTCAATGTTTATGTTATGTCCGCCGAAGGCGGGCAACCTCGGCAACTCACCTTCTATCAGGGAGCGGCCCAGTCTTTGCGGGAGCGCATGGGAGTCCACAATCAAGTGGTGACGTGGACCCCGGACAGCAGCCGAATCGTATTCCTGTCGGTGCGCGATACCACGAACGGATGGACCAAACGGTTGTTCAGCGTAAGCCTTGAGGGCGGAATCCCCGAGCCTTTGCCCATGAAAGAAGGAGGCCTCGGAACCTTCTCAGCAGATGGCACGAAAATCGCATACAACCAGATTTTCCGAAATTTCCGCACCTGGAAGCGCTATACAGGTGGCTTGGCTCAGAGCATCACACTCTATGATCTGAAAGCCAATACGTCAGAAGATCTGCCGCATACGGAATGGACCGACACCTTTCCCATGTGGCACGGGAACATGGTGTACTTCACGTCCGACCGGGGGTCCGAACATAGGCTCAATCTCTACAGCTGCGATCTTTCTTCCAGGCAAATCGCCCAACTCACTCACTTCACCGAGTTCGACGTGATGTGGCCGAGCCTGGGCGGGGATTCCATCATCTTTGAAAATGGCGGTTATCTTTACACCTTTGACCTGCAATCGAACCAGCCGAAGAAACTCACTATCACTTTGTCCAGCGAGCAGGACCAAACTCTTAAGCACTGGGCCAGCGTCGGCAAGCTGATTACTGATTTCGATATTTCGCCGGAAGGAAAGCGCGCTGTATTTGCGGCGCGCGGTGACGTATTCACAGCCCCGGCGAAAGAAGGCAGCGCTCGCAATCTGACCCGCACACCCGGTATCCGTGAAAAATCGGTAGCCTGGTCGCCCGACGGCCGCTGGATCGCCTACGTTTCCGACCGCACCGGCGAGGACGAAATTTACCTCGCGCCACAAGACGGGATGGGCAAGGAACGGCAAGTCACCAGCGGCTACAAAGGCTTCAAATTCGTCCCGGTGTGGTCGCCGGACAGCAAGAAACTGGCTTGGGGTGATAAAGATCTGCGACTTTGGTATATCGATATCGATGTGAAGACGCCCGTGCAGGTCGACAGTTCACGCTACGCCGAGATTCAGAACTATGCCTGGTCTCCCGATGGCAAGTGGATCACGTACGACAAAGGTGCCGAAAACAACAACAGCGTCGTTTATGTCTACTCACTTGCCGACAAGAAGAGCACCCCCGTGACCGACAGCATGACCAACAGCAACTTGCCACTCTTCGACCAGGATGGAAAGTATCTCTATTTCCTTTCCGACCGCGATTTCAATGAAGTACTGGGAAATATCGACTTCGAGTTCGCAAATCCAAAGACGACCAGGGTGTACATTGCGACTCTGCGAAAGGACGAGCCCTCACCTTTCCCTGTGCTCAGTGACGAGGCGCAGGTCAAGCCGGGTGCTCCAGACGAGTTGACGCCGCCTCCGCCAGAAAAGCAAAAGAAAGAAGGAAAAGGCGCCAAAGCCGAGCCTTCGGCCAAAGCGCCGAAACCGGCGGAAGCACCCAAAGAGGCCGAAAAGGCAAAGGACTTCCAGATTGATCTGGAGGGAATCCAGAACCGAATCGTGGCGCTTCCGATGGAACCATCGGTGATTCGTAGCTTTGCCGCGGCCAAGGGTTTCCTATACTACTCCACCACGCCCGTGCAAGGTCTGTCCGGGCCTATTCCTGGCGAATCATCGGCGGTCCACGCGTTCGATTTGAAGGAACGGAAGAACAAAGTCCTGATCGAAAACGTGGAACGCTTTGCGGTTTCCTTCGACGGATCGAAGTTGATCTACGAAGGCGAAGGCAATCACGATGCGGCCCACGTCTACGGCATCGTCGACGCTAAACCGGGTGACCAGCCCAAGAAAGTCGGCGACGGAGCGGTGCCGCTTACCGGCCTGCGAGCCGAAGTCGATCCCCCGCAGGAATGGAAACAGATTTTCAACGAAGTATGGCGGCAGGAGCGGGACTTTTTCTTTGAGAAATCCATGAACGGCGTTAACTGGGAGGCGATCCGAGACAAGTACGCTGCACTCGTTCCCTATGTTGCCGACCGCTACAGCCTCACCTATGTACTCGGAGAAATGATTGGCGAGCTTTCGAACTCCCATACTTATGTCGGCGGAGGCGATTTTCCGGATCAGCATCCGGTTAACGAGGGCCTGCTTGGCGCAGACTATGAGGTCGACAAGGAGAACGGCCGCTATCGTTTCAAGAAGATCTATCCCGGAGAAAACTGGGACGGTAAGGTTCGCTCTCCACTTACCGAACCGGGAGTCAACGTTAAGGAAGGCGACTACCTGATCGCGGTCAACGGCCGCGATCTGCGATTGCCGAAAGATTTGTACGAGGCTTTCGTCAATACCGCTAATGAAGCGGTCACGC
>Ga0157378_10000142_pt1 | contig 67059 bp, 59 predicted proteins | sample M65metaG_FD_115309 | JGI IMG/M metagenome (GOLD analysis project Ga0157378, IMG submission 115309) | Miscanthus rhizosphere microbial communities from Kellogg Biological Station, Michigan, USA - M6-5 metaG | ecosystem: Host-associated > Plants > Roots > Rhizosphere > Soil | place: USA: Michigan... | reverse complement strand
AGCAACCTCCACGGTTGGTTCGATGATATCAGCATGACTTGGGGTCCCCCCTGTGCAGCGCCACCAGACGACACCATATTTGCCAACAACTTCGAGCAGGGAGGCAGCACAAGCTGTCGGTAGTTCCAGGAGTGCGGTCGCATTTGCAGATGTTAATCGGAAGCAACACGCGATGTGATACATCGGATTAGCGATCAAAAATCCCATGCAGCTCTTTGGCCATGACTGAATCGGTGACCGCAATGATGAACTCAGTAACTCGCGCTCTGTCGTCCTAGTTGGTCGTTTGCCACGAACGTTTGTTATCGAAGCAACTGAGACGCCGCCAATGCGTCCGTATCAGCAACGGCTCGAAGCGCCCGTCCCATCGCTGGCACTTTCAGGGCACACGGAAAGTTGGAGCTCCGGAACCCGACCGACGGAAACAACACACCTCAATGGCGCTGTCCGCCAGTTCGGTTCGTTTTCCTGTATGTGAGCGTCAAGCAATGGCGTCGCAGAGGGGGAACCTATCTTGCGGCGCCTAGCCGAGGCGCAGGGGGAACAACATGCATAGGTACGCCGTCGCTTTTTGCGCTCTGAAGGAGCGGGATCACAAACTACTCGAAATGCTCGTTTCGCTTCCTGCGGCGAGTCGGTTCCAGTTTCTCGCAGGGAAGACGACGTTTACCCAGAGCCCAAGCATTGCGATCGTCGATACCGGCTCCCCACTCTCACTCGCGACGTTCAACGAGCTTCGCCGACGCTTTCCTAAGGTCGTTCCCGTTGCGATCGTGGATGCCGGTGCGCAATACGGCAACTGGGCTCATGTCGTGATTCGTTCCTGCCTGCTACGAGACATTTTCAAGGTCTTGAACGGCATTGCCGACTCGGAGCTCAGCGACGCACGAGTCACTCAAGAACCGACTGGCGCGCGCTCAGCTGTCGCGACTGAACCGCGCTCAGCCCTTAGCGATGCTGCCTTCGTCCATGGCAACGAAAGCGTTCCAGAGCGTCTAAAAGCGCTGATCGTCGATGACAGCCGCGCGGTGCGTGAGCAACTCAAAGCGGGCCTCAATGGAGGAGGCATTGCATTATCAGAACCATATAGAGCAGCCTCTGGCCCTATATTGTCCACCACCACTGGTTCTCCGCTTCCGACGCGTCTCAGTGTGAACATAGCTTCGAATAGAGGAGGAGCGGTCTTTGCGGAGAACGTACCCATATATTTGGATGCAGCGCGTATCGACGGCAATTTTGCTGCCGATGGTTCTGCAGTTTATGTTGCGGGCTCTGGGTTCTATTCGAATTCACGTTTCGAGCTTGGTTGTGTAAAGCTTTCATACTGTTCGCTAGTTGACGGAAACACTACGACAATGGACCCAGGTTCGACGATTACCGTCGAAGGCGGGCTTGTACAAATAGATAGAGCAATGATTCGAAATAACTCCGCTGGTTCAATTCTTCACACAGGGGATAGGACAACGATCACCGATTCGGTCATTGTGCGCAATGAGGGAAAGAGCAATCTTCCGTTCCGACTGTATGCATATATGAGCGTATCTGGAAGTACGATTGCAGACAACCCAGTGCCGAATCCTAGTGGCGGCGGCATATTCAACTTCGAAGCGGCTATGCCTTCGTTCTACCTAGATCGGTCAATAGTGATGGCAGCCGATGCTAGTCAAAGTCTCGTCTCTCCTACGAACGCTGTAACGAACTTCTACTGGGATGTATTTAATTCCATCGATTTGCAAGGCAAAGCAGGCTCGATAGTCGTTGCATCAGCTCGTTTCGTCGATCCACTGCATAACGACTATCATCTACAGGCTGGCTCGCAAGCGGTCGACTTCGCGCCGCTGCAGCAGCCGATAGTGGGTAGCGATTTCGAGGGTAGGGATAGAAATGTGCAGCTGGCAAAACCAGATACATTTGTCCCGCCGATGCTGGAGCATATGAACTTGGATCGATCGGCAATTTGATACTGAACGATAAGTTCGATTCAGATTTACGGCTGTGGTCCCCCTCGTCTGACGTCGTATTTACTCAACAAGATGCTGACGCCAATGCTGCTTCTGGCTCGCTGCAAGTGACGATCGGTAGTGAAATGTTTCCAACAGGCCAATGCATCCATCTTCCTGGCCCCGGCACTTATCGATTGGCAGCAAAGGTGTACACTGCCACCAAGGGTAGCGCATCGGTTGACCCAATGATTCGATGGCGCTATCGCTCAAGTTCCGCTGAGGACTGCAGTACGACGTCCGCCCCCCCCCCTTAGAAGGTGACGTATTCACTCCGTTCCAGAGCGGCTGGCGAGCAATCGACGCCGTCGATATTCAAGTGCCGTCAAATGACTGGAACAAAGACACGACTATCGAAATTCTCCTTGGAGGCTCGACAGGCGTTGTAGCTTCGTTCGACGACATCAGCTTGCTTTGGATACCGATGAACGACGTGATCTTTGCGAACGGTTTCGACTGCCGGGCAGGGGTTCCAGGCTGTCCTTGAACGTTCGCGTGAGCGTGCCGAGTGGCGCCGGTTTGCGGCAACGCATGTACTCCTCCTGCGCTAGAGAAGTGCTAAAGATGTGGCGTCCCGATGCCGGGCAGTCTCTAAGTTATTTTGGCGTCGTATCCCAGGAATTCACGTACTCCTCTTACATGGAGGAGGAGTACAGCCATGTGTTGCGCGAACAGCGTAGTTCGCTCGGCTCTGAGTATCGTTCCGGTTCTGTCGGGGCGCAGGTACTCGCCGAACATAGCTGGTTTGATCAACGTGCAGGCCAAGCCGGAGTGCGCGCCGTGGCTGGGCAATTCGTGCGTCGGCCCCAGCATCGAAGATCGCTGCTACTGTGTTGGCGGACAGGCCTTCACTCCCAGATTGCAGGTTGGGTTTGCCAGGTTGCTGAAGATGCCAATGCATAACATGAACATCAAAAACGCAATACGGCGCCGACGCTTCTTGGAAACGGCTCTACTGGGGGCCGGCGGCGCCTTGTTGCAATCCGCTTTGGCACCACTTGCGAAAGCGGCGACGTTGCCGTTCGCAAACGGTGAGCGGCAACGGGTGAGGTATCCACAAAAACGTGAGCTTTTGCGCCTGACGTCTCGCCCGCCGCAGCTAGAAACGCCATTTTCGGTGTTTGACGAAGGTGTCCTTACCCCGAACGATGCATTTTTCGTGCGCTATCACCTATCTGGAATACCGACGGAGATCGATCCGGCCGCTTTCCGGATCCAGGTGCACGGATTGGTTAATACGGAGTTGTCGCTCAGTCTCGATGAACTTCGGCGGAAATTCGAGCCGGTAGAAATCGTCGCGGTAAATCAATGTTCCGGAAACAGTCGCGGGATGTCAGATCCGCGTGTTCCCGGCGGGCAGCTCGCGAACGGCGCCATGGGTAATGCGCGCTGGAAAGGCGTTCCGCTCAAAGCGGTGTTGGAGAAAGCGGGTGTGCAAGCTGGTGCGAAGCAGGTGACGTTTAACGGTCTCGACATGCCCGCGATGGGGGCGACCCCCGATTTCGTAAAAGCGCTCGCCATCGACCACGCGCTCGATGGCGAGGTGATGATTGCCTACGCCATGAATGGCGCCGATCTCCCCATGCTCAATGGCTATCCGGTGCGGCTCGTTGTGCCCGGGCACTATGGAACGTATTGGGTCAAGCATTTGTCCGAAATCACGGTTGTCGACGAGACGTTCAATGGCTTCTGGATGGCGACGGCCTACCGTGTGCCGGCCAACGCATGCGCTTGTGTCGAGCCTGGGAAAGTACCCGACAAGACATTGCCGATCGGGCGTTTCAATGTGCGTTCATTCATCACAAGCGTTACTGAAGGCGCGATCGTTCCGGCGAATCGCGCATTGACTGTGCGTGGCATCGCCTTCGATGGTGGCTATGGTATCAGCGAAGTGCTTTTCTCGAGCGATGGCGGGCAGCACTGGGTCGCGGCGAGGCTCGGAGAAGATCTCGGCAAGTATTCTTTTCGTCCATGGACAGTCGAGGCAAAGCTCGCAGCAGGGTTCCATGTGCTTCAGGTTCGTGCAACCAATCGCATCGGGCAGTCGCAGCCCAATGCGCCGTTGTGGAATCCAGCGGGGTATATGCGCAATGTCATCGAAACGACACACATTACGGCGGTGGCAACATAGAGAGGTTTGGAATGATGCATTGGTTGTCGACTTGGGTAATCATGCTTGGCTTGGCAATAGGACCTGCTGCAGCAGCCGAATCGATGAAAATCGACCTTCCCCCGGAGAATGCGGCGTATAGGCCCGGGGCGAATCTGGAGCTCGTCAATGCGCGTTGCCTAATCTGTCATTCCGCAGACTATGTCAGCACTCAGCCGTCGAATCTTCCGCGCGCGACATGGAAAGCGGAAGTCATAAAAATGAAAAAGGTATACGGCGCGCCGATCTCGGAAGAAGACGCAGATCTGCTGGTAGAGTATCTGACAAAAACGTATGGAAACGAGCGCGCCGAGTGAGACGCACCATCGAACGACCCTAGCAACCGGCTCAGTGCGCAACATAACGCGATCGTCACCGACGAGATCCACGTGCGCAGCGGAACCTACGGCCCGACGGCTTTTGGTCTCGAACCAGTGCAGGAGCTCCGACTGAGAAAATCGACGCGCCAGTAAACGCGACCGTCTTCGGTCCAATTCGTCTTGAACCAACGAAGACAAAGCGTCTATGAAGTTCATCTCGTGGCTGTCAACTTGCATTGCTCGGACGGCGACGGTGTCAATCATTCCGGACAAACGTAGACCTCGCAGGGCCCGTTCCAATTCAGCTGAGGACATAGACATTTCGGGGGTATCGGACTTCTTGCTATGTTGTCGAAGGCGTCCGAGCTGGGCAAACGACTGGCCGAGCTTTGCGCTGTGCGGCCCCATTTTCTCTACGCGCGTGAGTAGACGCTGGACCGAGAGGGATTGAAGACTCGATCTTCCCCAGGTATCACAAACGAAGCCCTGTGCTTCGCTTCGTCGAACCGCCGTAAAGCAGTTCCGTCTCGTGCAAGGATGTGAATCTCTCGCTCAAAAATGCGCACCTTTACTTCCGACGGCAGCGCAGCAGGTAACGCCGAGTAGTACGAGTTCTCCTGCCCTGGTCTTTCATCCGTGGTGGCTTGGGTGCCGTCGCCGCAGTCGATGCGGCCACTTGTGGCTGCACCGACGGCGTCCGCACTAACGTCAACCTTTCTCCGCGTCACCGTTTCCGTTTGGCAAAATGAGTTCCAGCCGCGCATGCGTGGCCTCCATCACCTGGTGAACAAGATCCGACGTCTGGTGCGAAATTCCTCGTTGATCCAGATGCTGATGGAGGAAGAAGGTCATGGTTGCAGGATCGGCATCAAGGCGAACGATCTCGGCGAGAAATGTCGGCAGGTCAATCTCACCTTGCCGGGTTGCGACCATGAGGCGCTCAAAATCCTCCACCGACAGCACGTAGATATGCTCCAGTGGCAGCATGCGCGCGGCACTCTCCGTAGGCGGACGGAATTTGCCGTCGGGATAGATGCCAGCCAGCGTAGGACCGCGGCCCGCGTTGAGCTCCTTGTTGGTGACAATAAGCAAGTAGTCGACAGGCGCATCCAGAACTTGCTTCGGAGCTTCATCGCCATTGTGCATCAGCTCCGATGCCGACCACGCTTGCCTGGCTGCTGTCAGCAGCGCACGAGTCTTGTGCGCAAAGATGGTCGAATGGCCGACTGTCATGACAGATTCATCGAACAGGCCCGCCTTGGATTCGATGAACACGTTACACGTGCCATAGGCGAGCAATCCGTCGGGCACTTGCGTGTCAGGCGGTAGCCAACGTTTGATCTCGTCTTCTCCGAAGAACGGCACGGGGAGCGCGCGTGCTTCGCCCAGCACATGCCGCTCGAAGATCTTGCTGAACGGCTCAATGAACACCTCGCGCCCTTCGCTCAACACCGAGTGGACGAAGCCTTCCATCCCGCGGAAGAAAACCGCCGGGTGCCAGAGGTAGAGGCTGCGGTCATCGCGAAGGAACGGGTAGCGACTCAAGGCCGTGAATTCGAAGTACTCGGAGGCCACCTTGCGGTCGGCATCCGGCAGCGCCCGACAAAAAACACGCAGCTCATCGAACGTCAGCGAGATCGCCGCAATGAAGCGGTCCACCACCTCGGGCGAGTAGGCACGTCGGAAGAGATCGAACCAAGGCATGTTGATGACTTTTGCGCCTTCGAGGATCTCCGCGGCTAGCGTGTAAGCCATGTCGATGAAGTCGAACAACGGCACGCCGATACGTTCTTCGAAGCGTCGACGTAGTGGGTGCGCCGGATCTTGCGCAGCTAGGAGTGCAGCTTCTCTTAGGAAGCCCAAGCTCGCACGCCGTTGAAACGGTAGCTGCGGAGCCAAATGCTGCCGAAGAAACAGACGCCACGGCGACGTGGCCCGGATATGCATGTCGACCTGCTTTGGCATATCCCACAGCGCTTGCCGCAACGCCCCGAATTCCTGGGCTGAAACACCGTGGGTTACTCGATCGAGCATGCGGTCCTGGCACGCCCATTTGACGAGCAGTAGCAAATTCCATGGCGCCTTCTTTATCTCATCTAGGCGTTCCGCCACCGGTTCTTGAAGCACTTGCAAGGCGGAACCCACCAGCGAAATCGCGCTGAACGCGCGCGCACGATTGCGCCATGCTTTGTAGGCTTCGTTAAACGTCATTGACATGGCTCAACCGCAGGCAGGGGCCGGCGGGGCAGCATAGCGCGGTGGATCAGACGCTGCGTTGAAGGATCCGCGTGCGCGTTGCTGCCCACGCGGCGAGTGGACATTGAGCGAGCAACGCGAGCGCGAGTACGACGAAAAGCGGAGCACTGCCGACCCGCTCGTACGCAGCAGCGGCGAGGAATGGGCCGGCCGCGCGTGCGATGCCTTGTGCACGTGCAATCGCACCGTTGACTTGCCCCGTAGCCGCCACGCCGAAGAGATGCGGGACGAGCCAAGGCCTGGCCAGCGTATGCAACCCCGCACCGACGCCGAAGAGCGCAACGCCAGCAAATGCCATGAGCAACTGCGACGCACCCGCGAGCAACACGAGTCCCGCGGCCTGCAGGACTAGTGGACCCATCAGCAGCGTGCGCGCCGAAAGCGCTTGGCCACCACTACGCCAGAACCAAATCCGGCCTGGCAACTGCATCACACCGAGCGCCGCCAATACCCAAGAGGCTTGTTGCAACGGATGCCCGCGATCCACGAGCGATGGGATGACCAGGGTCGTGAGCGCCATGGCAGCCAAGGTCGCCACGACGAAAGGTGCACCCGCAAGCGCTACAGCCCGACCGCTCGGAGAATACGACGGACGCAACGGCCGACGTGTCACTGCGTGGCCATCCGCGTGCCGCATCGGTGGCAAGGCAAAGCGTTCCAGACACACCGCCGTCAGCAGCCACACGACGACGAAGGCGCGCAATGTCAAGCGCCAGCCCATGTGCGTGACGCCCACGCCCGCAAGCGGTACGAACAGTGTGCTCGCGAGTCCGCCCATGACCGTGACGCTGGCCAGCGCACTGAGCCGCGCGGCACCATCGTCGAGCGCGCGCGTCACCAGCGCGAACGCCGTCTCGTACAAGACGAGCGACATGCAGGCACCTAAGCCAATCCAAACTGCGTACAGTATCGTGAGCGATGTGGCGTACGAACATGCCAACAACAGCGCCGCACCGGCCAGCGCGCCGAGCCGCATGAGAGCGGCACCGTGACCGCGATCGAGCCAATGTCCCACGCGAAGCGCGAGCAGCGCACTGGTCGCTAGTCCCGCGGAGAACGCGCCCGCGATGGCGGCGTTCGACGCCGCGAACTCTTCTCGCATCGGCACGAGCAGCACCGAAAACGTGTAGTAAAGGATGCCCCAGTACGCGCACTGACCAGCGCCGAGCAGCCAGATGGCCGGCCAGCTCAGTGTCACGTCGCGCGAGCCGGACCGCAGCACGACTTCTTTGTGGCAACTTCGACAACAACGCGCGCTTCGGCCACGACTTCCGTCGGCCCGCAGCCGCAACCCGCTTCGCCAGCTGCTTTCGCATCTGCATCGGCCACGCAGCATGCATCGACGTCGGGGGGCGCAGGACCGCCGCAGCAGCTCGATGTGGGTGCTGCGGTTTCTTCATCGGTGAATTGTGTGTTGCACACTCCTGTTTCTGGTAGGACGAGCTCGACGCGTCGCGCGGCTTCCCAATCGCCGGCGATCGCAGCGGCAACCGAGCGCACCTGCTCATAGCCGGTCAGCAAGAGAAATGTGGGCGCGCGACCGTAGCTCTTCATACCGACCATATACAAATTGGCGTCCGGATGCTTTAACTCCATGGCGCCGTGCGGGCGCACCGTGCCGCAACTGTGCAAGTTCGGATCGATGAGCGGTGCCAATGCGCTCGGACTTTGCGTACCGGCATCCAGATCCAGGCGGACTTCATCGAGGATGCCAAGGTCGGGTCGAAACCCGGTCGCACCGATCACTTCATCGACTGCAGGCAGCGCATCATCACCGCTCCAGGCTACATAGCCATTCGATGTGTGTTCGACTCGATCGAGGTACGAGTTCGTGTGCAACGTAATCGCGCCTTCGTCGACGAGTTGCGAAATCCGCATACCAAGCCGGCCGCGTTCCTTGAGCTGATCGTTTTCGCCGCCGCCGAGCACGCGACGCAGCGAAGGCCGTCGCACGGCCCAATGAATTTCCGTGCCCGGCGCTTCGAGGCGCAGACGTGCGAGATCGGTGAGCGCACTGAAGGCCGAGTGACCGCTGCCTACGACGAGGGTGCGTGTTCCGGCATAGCGAGCACGCTGTGCGCCGTAGACGTCCGGCATGCCGTAGGCGATGTGCTCATGCGCGGCGCGTTCGCCAAGCGCTGGAATGCCCGATGCGCCGATCGGATTGGGCGATTCGATGGTGCCCGATGCGTCAATCACGGCCTGAGCCGCCACTTCATGCTCACCCGTCTGATCGAGATAGCGGACAGCAAACGGCGCGGTCGCGCGCTGCGAATTTTTCATGCGGTCGTGCTGACGCTTGGTGACCGCCGTCACGCGCGTGCCAAGACGAATCTGAGACGCGAACTCAGGCATGGCGGCCAACGGTTCGAGATAACGCTCGACGACTTCATGGCCGGTTGGAAAGTGCGTGGGATCCGGTGGCGTCCAACCGTGGGCGGTGAGAAGCGTGCCGGCAAGCTTGTCGATGTTGTATTCCCACGGTGAGAACATGCGCACGTGAGACCAGCGTCGGATACCGGCGCCTACCGCTGCGCCGGCTTCGAGAACCAGCGGTGTAAATCCACGTGCACGGACATGCAGCGCGGCGGCAAGACCTACCGGTCCCGCACCGATGATGACGACTGGCAATGTGTTTTCTAACATGACGACCTCGCAATCAGGGAGAATACGGACCGGTTTCGCCGGTCAGGTTTTCGGGGATAAGACGCTCGACGATCACGACGTCGAGCCAACGGCCATCGAGCTGGCCATGTTTTTCGTAGACGCCAACTTCTCGAAAGCCGCAGTGGGCACACAGCGCGCGACTAGCGGCATTGAAGAGAAAAACCCGCGAGATAAGTTTCCAGAAGCCGCGCTCTCGCGCTGAATCGGCCAGTGAGTTGAGCAGCGCCTGTCCAAGACCTTTGCCGCGCGCTGCTCGATCCAAGTAGATCGAAAACTCGGCGATGCCCGCATAGCAATCGCGTGGCCGGTAGCTACTGAGGCCGGCCCATCCGAGCACGGCACCCGATCCGTCACAGGCAACGAGCAGCGGATAGCGTTCATCGCCAATTCGTGCATCGAAATCCGCAACCTGGCGTGGCGCTGTCTCGAAGGTCGCTGAGCGCTCGGCAATTCCCTGGTTGTAGATCGCTGTGATGGCGGCTGCGTCGAACACCTTGGCGGGGCGGATGTAATTCCATATAGCCATAGTTGGTAGTGACAACCGTCAGATCAAAAAAAATCAGCAACAGCCCTTCGTATCGTCGTCGCCGGCACAGCCGACGCTGACCCCGCAGACTAAGCGGGCCTCAGCAGCCTTTGCCAATCGCTTGATGACCTCGGTCGTGGCCACGCGCACGCCAGGATCGAGGTCGCGAAGCAGTTCGGCTTGTTGGGCGATCAACTCGCGATTGATCTTCTCGTAGAGCGCCTGGCCGCTGCGCGTAACGCGCAATGACAGCGCGCGCGCATCGTCTGCGGCCATGGCCCGTTCGGCATAACCTTTTCGCACGAGCGCATCAACGACGCGCGTGGTCGTGCTCTTGTCGAGAAGAAGGCGCTCAGCGAGCGTTTGGCTACGCATGGCACCGTTCTCAACCAATGCCTCAAGGGCGTAGCATTGCGTAACGGAAATGTCGTAGCAGCAAATCTTGTCACGATCACGGAACTGATAGACGCGCAGGAGATCTGACAGCGCCGCATTCAACGCTGCGGCATCATCGAGGAGCCGCTTGCTGGCAGATGGCGTACGACCTTTTGTCACGGCGCCAATTGGTTGCATGTAGCAACTATATGGCACCGTCCTGGAATTCGTCAAGTCCCGATCTTCATGTCTGAGCGATGACCGAATCGTTTGATCGCTATCTCGTCACCGCCCAATGGCCCAACACAGCGCAGCTAGGCCTCCGAGGTATTGTTGTCTATGCCATTCTCTCTTCTACCGCTAGGTGAAAGGACCTTCAAAGATAGCTGGAGGCATTTTGAGGTGACCGTACGTGGAGCACTTTCAGGTGATCGTCAGGGATTCTGTTGCGTCTGCTCACGGAATTCTTCTCGACGCGGGCCAGTCGCGCAGCAGTGACATGAACAGAGCGGAGGGATTCTGCAAGCAATACCGCTTGCCTTCGGTGAGTAAGGTCTAGACCGTTCGGTGCGATGCCGGATTTGACCTCGATAGGTCCAGAAAACCTTGATGTCGCCCGCGTCTTTGAGCAGCACAGGCGCCGCTCGTGTGAGCGAGGCACGTTGTATAAGGTGTTTTCTAGTTCGCAATGAGTTTGGCGTAGTGCGAAAGAAACGCCGGCGGATATCGTAGGTTCGCGAACGCTTCTCGGGCTTCTCTCGCGGTCCCTCTTGCTTCTTGGGAGCTCGGCTCGGCAGCCGACAGAGCACGAAAAATTTTGGTTGTGGTGGCGACCAGTGCGTCAGCGGGGCGCACTCGAACGGCAAACCTGTCCGCCACATTGAGTTCCGGAGAAACTAGTGAGCGTTTGCCTTGAAGAAGTAACAGCTCGGCCTTGAGCAACGCCAAGTGCGCGCCGGAGAGCGCTTCGTCCGCCTTGATGGGGCCTAGATTTTGGTAGCGCGTGATTTCGCGCGCCGCGGTGGCTTCATCGCCATCGTCCAGAGCTATCCGCGTCGTTCGCTCCAGCACTTGGGCCTTGAGCTGTGCCGCGTCGCGGGCGCCGAGCGTGTCTGCATCCTCAAATGCAGTCGCCAGCTGCGCTAGTCCTTCTTTCCTTTGTCCAGCGACTACCAGAGCATATCCGTAACGCGCGCGCGTATTGATTCCAAACCATGAATGGTTCAGGCCTTTTCGGACAAACCCGTCGAGCGCTCGACGCTCCCACTCCACACTTGCGTCATTGTCACCAAGCAAACCATATAACCGGCCTATCGCCTCGTCGGTCAGAAGAGTGTCTGGATGATCAGCACCTAAGATTTGCTGATCGATGTCGAGCACTGCCCGATTTGTGGCCAGGGCATCCGAGAAGTTGCGTTTAACCATTTGCACCATCATCAGTGCGTTCAAGTGGATTGCCTTGTCCGGATGAGGACCAACAAAAGCCTTGTCGTCAATCTCAATAGCAGCGCGGGCTTCCGCCTCTGCCTTGTCGAACTCACCCGCAAGACGATAAGCGCGCGAGAGAGCTGCCTTTTCGGCTGCTACGCGCACGTGATTTGGGCCGTATTGGGCCCGGGCCCGAGCTACAAGATCCTGATAGACGGAGACAGCCTCGTCAGGCGTCTCGGCAGCAATTAGCACCGCACCCAAAGCGCGCAGCGCCTGTTCAACTCGGTAGTGCCCTCCGTCGTTGCGCGCAAGCTCGACAGCGGTTCTGGCATCTCTCAGACCTCGATCGATATCATGTTGGCGAGCCGCTATGAAGGCGGACGTCGTCAGAACCTCCGCTCTAAGAGTCGTAAGCGCTACCGGAAGCCGGCTGAGAACGGCGTCGACGCCCTCCCTTGCGGAGTCCAGGTTTCCTCGCCTGAACAGATTGTTGGCTACGAGATGCTCAGCTTTCAAACGCTGGGGATCGTCCGCCCGCAAATGTGCGGCGGCATAGTCGTTTGCATCGTTGAGAATATCGCTCGCTCGCTTGAACGAGCCCTGGGCAGAAAGTACTTGCGCGAGGCGAGTCTGCAACTCCACGTGCATGTTCGCGTCCAGGTCATTCCGAGCGACGATGGAACTGAGCGCGTGTTCTACCGCATCGACGATAGTAGCCGGCGCCGTCCCCGCGGGATCGTGTTCGGCATCCGAAAATGTTTCCAGCATGAAATCACGCAAGCTATCTGCGCGTGCGGCCGCGGCTTGTGCTTGGGCAGCTTGGTGAACTGCACGCTGAGTTGCCACAAGAGCAAGAGCTAGGCTGGCAAGCAGGCCGAGCCCCAGCAAGGCGACCGTCGTCGATGCGATACGATGTCGAGCGACGAACTTGACGACCCGTTCCCCGCGCGATGCGGAATTCCCATCAAGAGGGTAACCGCTCAGATATCGTTCGACGTCATTGGCGAGTGCATCCACGGTGCGGTAGCGGTGAGTCGAATCGTCAGAGGTCGCGCGCGTCCAAATCGTGTCGAGGTCAGCGCCTGACTGTCTTTGAAACTTTACCGGAGTGGGTAAGCCCGGTGGGAGTTCCCTTACTTCACCCAGCGACTCGGAAAGCCGCTTCGGGCTCGATCGCAAGTCAATACCGACGAGCAACTCGCCCAAAATGCCCGCTAATGCGCGAATATCTGTGGCAACTGCCTCTGCATCGCGCTGCCAATGCTTCGGATCCGTCGAGCTACGCTTAGAAGTGCCACGACTGGTTATGAATCGCGCCACGCCGAAATCGAGGACCTTGAGCGCGCCATGCACGTCGACCAGCACATTGCTCGGCTTCAGGTCGCGATGCGCTATGAGAGAGACATGTGCGGCGTCCACTGCACGACACAATCTGACAAATAGACGCAAACGCTCTTTCAAATTCAACCCGCGCGTATTGGCCGCACTAGTCAGTGAGACGCCTTCAAAGTACTCCATGGCAATGAAAGGCAGGCCCGAAGCGCTGACCCCAGCCTCGATGAGGCGGGCAATATCCGGGTGAGAGAGCTGCGCGAGAGTGGCTTGCTCGCGAAGAAAGCTGCGCTGAGCCTCGGGTGAGGAAACGCTGGTCAGCAGTACCTTCAGCGCGGCAACTTGCGTGCCGAAGCCTGCACCACGCTCGGCGCGAAATACGATCGACTTTTCGCCTTGTGCAATCAACTGCAGAACGCGAAAAGGACCAACCATTTGGCCCATCAAGCTATGTGCGAAGTCCTGGCCGTCACGTTCAAGCACATGCGGAGGCACATCCCCTCCACTTCGCCGCTCTGCGGTCAGCCCTTCTGCAGACGCCGTTTGTCGACGGACGATCGGCGGGTGCAACGACAACTTTTGAACGTGCGGATCCCGGCCCACTCTATGAAGGCGTATCAGCTCGTCGTACCACCCCCGAAGTGAGTGCATACCTTCTTCTGGCGCTCGATGCCTGAGATCAATGCTAACTATGATACGAGTCTGGCTTGACGGCAACTCTACGGCACCAAGGATGGCGCTGGCCTCTCGTTTTGCTCGTAGTAGCAGGAACCACCACGAGGAAGATGCTAGTTCATGCACGTCATCACAAAGACTCGTCAGCAGCAGCTGTTGCAAGGCGCACGCCTGCTCGTTCTTGGCATAGTTGCCATGAATTCCGCGGCGGCGCTGGCGGCCGGGCCATTCGCCTATCTACCGTCTAACGGCAATCCAACGTTTTCGGTGGTTGATCTGTCCAACACCAGCGCGGTGCCCACGACAGTCACTGTTACGGGCACCGCGAACATTACGGCGTTCTACGGTGTAGCATTCAGCGCTAAGGATGGGATGCTCTACATCTCAGATCAAGCCAACGAGACCTTGTTCAAGATCAACACGACGACGGGTGCTACTGTGGATAGCTATTTCGTGGGTGACAATCCGCGTGGTGTCGCCGTTGATCAAAGCGGCAAACACGCGTATGTGGTCGAACGCGGTGCTTCGAGTTTGGCGATCGTCGATACGAGCGCGCCGCGCGCGCAAGCGGTCAGCAAAATCAATTTCGATAATGTTGGTGGTCTGCCCATGTCACCTAGCGGAGTCGTTCTTAACCTCACCGGCACGCGCGCATATGTGACCGATAGCGGCGGGGAGCATCGCCTCTGCCAAGTCAATCTCGTATCGCCGCCGTCCGACGGCCAGGCGAACGCGAGCGACTGCATTGCGGTTGGCTCAGACGTCGCTCCTACGCCAGAAGCGGTTGCAGTCAGCCCGGACGGCGCGCGCGTCTACGTGGTCAACCAAACCGAGGGGAGCGTTTCGGTAGTCGACACCACCAGCTTTACACTTATTCGTACGATTGCGCTTGGTTATGTAAACGCCAACGGCATCGCTATCGATTCATCTGGCAAGCGCGCCTATGTGGGCTCGGGCAGGGGGGTAGTGGTGGTGCTCGATTTGACAAAAGTCGACGACATGAACGCGGACCCAGTTATGGGGACCATCAACGATCCGGATCCTGCTAAGATCGCCGCTGTGCAGGGTGTTGCAATCTCGTCCGATGGCACACGCTTGCTCGCAGTCGATCACGATTCGAACAAATTGCATGTGATCGACATCGTCAACGACGCCAACAACATCATTGCCAGCGTGCCTGTGAATACCACCCCCACAGCAATCGGCCATTTCACCGTGCTCGATCCCGTGTACGTCAGCGGTTTTGAAGGCGGGAACTGAGCGCCACCCGCAAGAACACGCGCTATCCGGTCATTGCGGAGACGGCGATACCGAGCGGCCTCGCGTCGCCGCGACCCGATAGTTCGTCTTCCAAGAAACCAGAGGCTTTCGCCCAAAAGCCCTGGTTTTGTACACGTCGACCTTTCGATGCCGTCCACCAGAATTTTGCTGATGGCGGCCTGCGCAGCTCTGCAACAAATATTTGCAGGGCGTTCGAGTGATCCCTCCTAGCTCAAAAACGGTGCTAAGCAGGATCCTTGCAGAATATCGCTTGCCGTTGTTACTCGACGGTGTGCGGAGGATTTTGATGTGCAGCGCGACACAACCGGCGGATTCCGAAAAGACTTTTGAGTCACTTTGAATTCGCTACTATGTGATAGACAGACTCATGGCTATCGCCTCAGCGAGATGCTATTTGACGGCGTCCGACGCCAAATGTCCTTGGATTTCGACACTCAGGTTCTCGAGACGTCGGAACGTCCAGTCCTGGTAGTAGGCCATGGTGTTCGCACATAGATGCGACCCCGTGCCGTACGCGATCCCTTTGCCAGGGAAAGCGTAGGTGCCGGCCGCTTCATCGGCGGAGACTTCGCTGGACTCCAAAGTCACTCGTTGGCCTCTTTCCGGATTGGGACCTTGCACAAGTTCGAGAATTGCGCCGCCGTCGACGTTGATGCTTCCCGCTTGCGGCGACGCTCGCCAGCTGATGCCGGTCATGAAAAATGTCTGCCCCGCAGGGACGATGAACGAGGCATCGTCATTGCGACTGCCGGAGCTGTTGGCCAGATAGAGTTCTGTATATCCGAAGTCGCATGCGCCGAGTCCGGAGTTTGCGCCGTTACGCAGCGTCAGCACATTCGCCGAAGATGGTACTGAAGCGGGACTTGATGGCTCCGCCACGCACGCGATGCAGTAGCAGAGAATCGCCGTCGCCGGGATATAAGCCTTCATAGTTGCTCTGAGCTCGATCGCCGATCATCGGCTGCCATCACTTGGAACGAAATCCCGTAGCGCCGGGCGACACTTGGCACGCCATGTCGAGCTGGGCGCTTCATCGTGGCGCTGCTGCACGGCTGTCCTCGTACTAAGAATAACGCCCGTTCTATTCCGTTCTCGCAAAAATTGCCGAACCAATAACGGGCAATACCGCTTAACGCAAACAAAGGAATACTATGTCGATTGCCAAGTTGATCTCTCCGTTCGTTCTATGCGTGGTCGCGAGTGTCGCCTCTTCATCTGCCCTCGCGCAAAGTAGTGCGTCGCTTCCCATCGCGGTCAAATTCCAACTTGGCGAGGTCGATAACGCCCGACTGCAAGTTGAGAAGTTTCAACCAGGCGTTAGCGCCTTCATCGTCGATGCGTCTGGCGAAGAATGGTTGCTTCGGGCGGTCTCCAACAGCGAGCGAAAAAAATGGGCGGACGGTTTCTTCAAGTCGTCGTTGGTTGGCAAAGACGAGTTTTGGAAGAGGCTCGACGGGCTTGCGAAGGTCGCTGCCGATAAAATTCCGCTCTTCACGCCGAATCCAAAGAATTTTGCCTATCATAACGGCGGAGAAGAAGCGCTGATGAAGGCGCAGCTCGGCGATTCAGCAAGAGCGGGTATTCGCGAAATTGGCCTCGCCCAAGCCGATTGGACGGTCCAAAAAAATTCGCTCGATATCATTCAGAAGCGCTACAAGACCGGCTACGTCTGGGTCAAAGACAGCAGTGACGATTTCCCCTATTGCCGCCTGCATCAGGTCAACATCATTCAGGACTATGCGGGCGCTGGTACGTATGGGGCGAGCCAAGCCGTCTCTTTGGCGAACTGGCTAGTCGGCTGCCAATTGAAGAATGGATGAGGGATGAGGTGCGAGTATTGGGAAGCGAAAACGCCGCGCTTTTCGCGCGGCGTTGCGCAATGATTCGAGTCGAGCGTTAGTGCACTAGAATCTCACGTGGACCACTGACGACGGAGGTGTGGATCGAAAATCGTCTGCTCGCTGCAAGACGGGTTCATTGCGCGCGCGACGGCCGCAACCGTTCGTGCGATATCCGACTCGCTGGTGCGCCAGTTGGATACGCTGACGCGCATTGCACGGCGACCACGCCATGTCACACCTCCAAAAAATGCTGTCCCGTCCTCGCGCAGTTTCTTGATGATGGCATCCGTATGTCGATCGTGCTGCTCGTCGGTGGCACTGGGTCGCGGATCCAGGAAACGTACGAGGCCTTGATTGAGCGTCGGTCGGCAAAGAATTTCCACGCCGTGAACGCTTTCCATGCCCTCTATCAAGGATCGCGCACGTGCACAGCAGCGGTCGACAAGATCACGCACACCGGTCCGGCCGAGCTGCATGAGCGCCGCGTAGGTGGGAAACGCTCGTGCGCGGCGCGAGAATTCCGGGCTCCAGTCCGCGCCATTTCGAACATCCTGTGACTTGTCGAGGTAGCTTGCATCAAACGTCATCGCAGCTCGCAGATCCGATGGCTCTCGAACAAACGCGAAACCGCAGTCGTACGGCACGTTCAGCCACTTGTGCCCGTCGGTTGCCCAAGAATCGGCGGCTTCAGCGCCCGTCGCCAAGTGCCCCTTAGCGACGCTCGCCGCTGCCCACAAGCCAAATGCGCCGTCAATGTGGACCCATGCGCCGAATTCGCGTGCGATCGGAATCAGATTCAGAAAGTCGTCGAATGCGCCGGTGTTGAGCTCTCCGGCTTGAAGGACAACAATGCTGGGGCGGTTCAGGTCCCACTGGAGCGCCTGGCGCAAAGACGTCGGCAGAACCCGGCCGGTAGCGTCGCTCTCGATGACTTCGATGTTGTCTTCGCCCAGTCCGAGTATTCGAACCGCTCGATCGAGCGTCACATGCCGGCTGGCGCTCGCGAGAACACGCAGGCGTGGCCCGTTCGCAAGCCCCATGCGTGCAACGTTCCAGCCCCGTCGGCCAAGTAGCGCATGTCTAGCGGCAGCAAGACACGACACGTGGGCCATCTGACATCCCGTCACAAGCGCGAAACCTGCTGACGCCGGCAGTTTGAACAGGTCTTTTAGCCACACGCCTACCGCTTCTTCCGTGACTGCCGCCGCGGGGGAAAGCTCATACCCGCCCGCATTCTGATCCCAAGCAGATGTCAGCCAGTCCGCCGCCAGAGCGGCGGGTAAGATGCCGCCGACCACCCATCCGAAAAATCTACCGCTCGTCGAACGCATTAGGCCTGGCTTCACGGCGCGCACTAAAGCATCGACCACGTGATCAGGTTCGGATCCCTGGTCGGGTAAAGCGCGCAACAGCGAATGGCGCAGGGAATTTGCGCTTCCAGCAGGTGCGATTCTCGCTGACGCATCGAGCTCCAGATGTTTAAGTGCAGCACGCAGAGCTGCCTCGAGCGCAGCGACGTAGTCTTTGTTGTGCGTCATGGATTCGTCAGCCAAACCAAACTGACTATAACGACAAGGGCCGACGGACAGCGCCACAGGCCGTCCGCAACGAGCTAGCCGTCGCCTTCGGCTCGTCGCAGAAGAAGCCTGCTGACCAATCGCGTGTGCGACTTCGATTGCGATCGCGCGCGCCGATATGGCGCTTCGCAGAACCAACCTTCGTACTCTGGATAAAGCCGCGATGCGCACGCGGCAAAAAAACGGTCCAGTGACTATTTCGGTAACCGACCGCTCCTCGGCTACCGTTTCGCTGGCCGACGAGAACTCAAGCCTCAATGGGGAACGCAATGAAGAATACGAATATCAAGAAGAACGCCCTGCACGCAGCACCCTTTGCTTGCTTGCTCGGCGCCTGCATGCCGGCTCTTGCCGCCGACAATACCAGTCTTAGCTGGAACGGGATCACGTTATTCGGAACGATTGACGTCGACATATCCCACCAAAATCACGGCGCTCCACTGAGCCAGGATTTCCCGGCAGGGGCGACATATCTCATCCAGAAATACAGCAATAAATCGGTAACGTCCGTGGCGCCGAATGGCCTCAGTCAATCGAAGATTGGACTTAAGGGCAAAGAGGAACTGGTGGGCGGCCTCGCCGGCATATTCAACTTGGAGATGGGCTTTCAGCCAACATCGGGGAACCTTACTGATGGACCGCGTTCGCTCGTTCACAACAACGGCGTGCCGCTTTCGCAACAAGTGACAGCGAGTGACAGCGCAAGAGCAGGGCAGCTATTTAATGGCTCTGCATATGCTGGCATCGAGTCGGCACGATGGGGAACGCTTACCGCCGGCCGCAACAATACGCCTTTGTTGGACTTGATCGGGAAGTACGACCCGCAGGGAGGGTCGTATGCGTTCTCTTTGATCGGATATTCCGGAACCACCGCCGGCGGCGGCGCTACGGAAGACACACGCCTGGACGACTCGCTGAAATACAGCTTCAAGCACGATTGGTTTCGTCTTAGCAGTCTGTATCAATTTGGAAAGAGCGACGCCAGTCCCGGCGAAGCGTGGCAGGTTGGGGCAGGGGCCGACTACGGCGCGTTTTCCCTCGATGGAATGTATGCTCACAAGAAAGACGCGATTTCGGCTGCATCACTGAGCGCCGCCCAAGCCGCCACCGCGCCTGCGGGAAGCCTGGCGGCCACAATATCGGATAACACGGCGTACGCGCTCGCTGCTAGCTACGCTACTCCGTCGACGAAGATCTACGGTGGCTTCGAACGCATCCGCTTCGAGAACCCCGACCTGCCGATCACCAATGCATTCAGCGGTCTGGGGGGATATAGCTTCAGCGTGATCAACAACAACGCGTTTCCCCATCCGAAAGTGTTAAAGGTGTATTGGGTTGGTCTGAAATATCTCATCAGCAACGACTTCGATGTCACCGGTGCTTGGTATCACCTCGGCCAAAACGCCTTCGGCGCGACCAAGTGCTCTGGCACGAGCGCTGCGAATTGCAGCGGCACCCAGAACGTGTACTCCGTGAAATTCGACTATCGCCTGAGCAAACGCTGGGACTGGTACTTCGGTCTCATGTACTCGCGCGTAGAGGACGGGCTGGCCAGCGGCTTTCTTCACAACGCCGTGCTCTCGCCGACGATGGGTATTCGATTCTCATTCTAAGCGTTCGAGGGCGAAGGCAGGGACGCCTTCGTCAACGCATCATGACGCTTGCGTGTTTGGGGGCTACCTATCTCCTTCTATAGGAGATCTCGGAGATAATGTTGATGAATAGAACGTGCGTAAATGATCAAGACGCTGACAAAGACTCGTTCTTGGGGCGTATGCACAGGCTCATGCAGGAGCAATTGCTCATGCATGGTTATCTGGCGCCGCGCGCGGCGGCAGAGTTAGCAAACAAGCCTACAACAGGCGTGTGGCGTCCGTTGTGTTCGCGACTCGTGGCGATACTATTCGGCTCGGTGCTGAGTGTATGCGCGCCCTGGCTTTTGGCAGACACCCTGACCGACGAGCCACTGCAACCACTGCCCAGCCAAAAGTCATTGAACCTGGATCCACGCAAAGTGGAACTAGGCAGGCAGCTCTTCAACGACAAGCGGATGTCTGAGGATCGCACCGTAAACTGCGCGAGTTGCCACTTTCTCGAGCAAGGCGGTTCCGACAATCGCAAAGTTTCCATCGGCATTCACGGCGAGGTCGGGCGTATCAACGCGCCCACCATCTTCAACACTGGATTCAATTTTCGGCAATTTTGGGACGGGAGGGCGGCGACTCTGGAGGAACAGATCGACGCCGTTGTCGCCAGCCCCAAGAGCTTTGGTAGCACTTGGCCGAACGTCATTGCGCGACTGTCGGAGGACAAGGCACTCGTTGCCACCGTTCAAAGTATTTACCCAGAAGGGATGCGTGCTTCGACCATCTCTGACGCCATCGCGACGTACGAGCGCTCCCTGATCACGCCTTCCCGCTTCGACCGATATCTCGGCGGCGATGAAAACGCGATAAATAAAGAAGAAAAAGCAGGCTACGAAAAATTCAAAGCGTACGGCTGCATCGGCTGCCATCAAGGCAGAAACGTCGGCGGAAACATGTTTCAAAAATTCGGCGCCGTCAACGATTATTTCGAAAAGCGCGGCAATGTGACGCCGGCCGATTTCGGACGCTTCAATGTAACCAAGCGCGAGACTGACCGATACGTCTTCAAGGTTCCTTCGCTGCGAAACGTTGCGCTTACAGCGCCTTATTTTCACGATGGCACCGCCTCGACCTTGGAAGAAGCAGTGGAAGTAATGTTTCAGCATCAGCTCGGTCGAACGGCTCCCAAGGAAGACAAGCAGCTGATCGTGCAGTTTCTACGTTCCCTCACTGGTGAGCAATTCAAAGGCGCAAAATGAAACGACGCAGCCTATCCATCGCTTTCGGATTTCTTCTGGTCGTGGCAATGCTGGGCGGTTTGGGGCTGCTCATCTGGAAGACGAGCTCCCTTGGCGACAACAACCGCTCCCAATTCGGCAGCGCGGTGCGTGATCTCAAGGAGCTCGATAAGGAGTGGGGCTTAGACCTGCTCCGCGCCAAGAGCCAGATCATAAAGAACTACGACCCGCTCAGTGGGCCGCTGCCGCAACTTTCACGCGTGCAGTCGACGCTCAAGACCATTGCGGCCGCTTCGGATTCAGCTTCAACGGCGCCGTTGGATGCGGTCGGTAAGGCATTTGGCGAGAAGACGGATCTGATTGATAGTTTCAAGATGCAAGACTCCTTGCTGAAGAATTCCCTTCGGTTCTTGCCAACCGCAGTTGCCCAGCTGAAGGACGAGCTGCACAAGCCGATTGTGAAGAAGATGCGTCGCTCGGCTCGCGCAGCAATGATCGCTACCCGTCAGGAGATCGAGCGTGCCGTGGACCGCTTGCTAACAGGCGCGCTTCAATATGACCTCACCACAGACGCAAGTGCCAAACAAGCGGTCGAAGATGCGCTCGTCTATCTCGGCAGAGGCCGCCATTTGGATACCAACGAAATTGCGGACGCTATCGACATCGCGGCCAATCATGCACGCGTCATCCTTCGGCAGAAAGCCAGTGAAGAGGCCGTGCTTTCGGCAATCTACCAGGTTCCGACGAGTACAAGAATCGACGAACTCGCAAGTTCTTACGAAAAAGTATTTGACGCCAAGCTCAAGGTTCAAGATTACTGGCGACGTGCACTGATTCTTTATTCCGGCGTCGTCCTGCTGATGCTCTTGTTCTCGGCGTTCAAACTATATGCGAGTTATCGGTCGCTCAATATTGCGAATGGCCTGTTGGCCAGCGCGAACTCATCGTTGGAGGCACGTGTGCAGGAGAGAACGCGCGAGCTAACGGGTGCTTTGCGCGCGGCAAAAGAATCGCAATTGCAATTGATTCAGGCGGAGAAGATGTCGTCACTGGGTCAAATGGTCGCGGGCGTTGCTCACGAGATCAATACACCGCTGGCTTACGTGAAGAACAGTGTAGAACTCGCGCGTCGACGGATGAAGGACATGGACGTGCTCATTTCGGAAGGCGCCAAGTACATAGCGACGACTCGGCAGCTCAACGGGTCCAATACCGGGCAGTCCAACCCCCACTTCCACAGCCTAGCCGACATGATTTCTGACTTCGTAGAGATGGACACCATTAAGGAGCTGGACGATTTGCTGGGCGACGGCGGTCACGGCATCGACGAGATATCGAGCATCGTAGGACACCTCAAGGACTTCAGCCGCTTGGACCGCTCGAATATCGATAGCTACAACGTGAACGACGGAGTGCGAAGCACACTCAAGATTGCGCAGAATCTGGTCAAGAAACGCAAGGTCAGCACCAACCTGGCGGATATACCGTCGATTCTATGCTCGCCGGTTCAGATCAACCAGGTACTGCTCAACTTGGTCAGCAACGCGTGCCAGGCGACGGCCGAGGGCATGGGTGAGGTCCACGTAAGCACGAGAGCACATCGCGACGGAGTCGTCATTCAGGTCAAGGATAATGGCCACGGCATGACGGAAGAGGTGAAGTCGAAGATCTTCGACCCGTTCTTCACCACGAAGAAGGTCGGTGAGGGGACAGGCTTGGGTTTGTCGATAGTGCACCGGATCGTAGTGGAGCACGGAGGACAAATATCAGTGTCCTCGGTTGTCGGTCAGGGATCGATCTTCTCTATCTATCTACCCGCTCGTCACGAACGTAAGCAGGATGCGGAGAGTTCGCTCTCCAATGCTCCTGTTGCCGTCTAAATTCAATGGGAAGTATAGAAGTGACCAGCGCCGCTCTAATGGATGACGTTCCGGTATTCTCTTCTGCCGAAGATCACCGTGCGAGGAAGGCCCGCATACTCTTCGTCGATGATGAAGAGCGCATTCTTCGTGCGATGCAGGCGATGTTCCGGCGTACCTATGATGTAAGTACGACCACCAATGGGCTATTGGTCCCGGAAATGCTGAAAAATCAGCATTTCCACGTCATCGTCAGTGACCAACGGATGCCCGAAATCGAGGGCGTCGCCGTCCTACGAATGGCGAAGGATATTTCGCCAAGTACGGTTCGAATCCTGCTAACCGGATTCGCAGATCTCGCGGCAATAACGGGCTCCGTCAATGAAGGCGAAATATTCCGATATTTGAGCAAACCCTGGAACATCGAAGAACTGGAGGATTCTATTGCGTCGGCAGCCCGTATCGGGCTCGAATTGGCGGATGCCAAAACTGAACCGGCGAATGCGGAACAGCCAAGTACGTCGATTACAGAATCAATGTACCTGCTGTTTGTGGATCCTACGGGCAACCTCGCGGGAGAGTGCGGGACGGTGGCGGGCTTGCGTGCGATCTCGGCGCCGAATCTTCACAAGGCGCTCGATCTCATGCAGAAATTCCTGATATCGATTGTCGTGATCGCCATCGACGAGAACGAAGGTGAGTGTGTCGAATTTCTCAATGTTCTGAAGAGCACGCATCCGCACATCGTCACGCTGGTCGTAGCTCGATCGGCTGATACCGCATTGCTCGTACGATTGATCAATGCCGCTCGAGTATTCCGTGTGATATTCAGACCGGTTAAGACCGCGCTATCGCAGATTTACCTCACGGCGGCAATGAAGCAAGCTGCGCGTTTCAGGGCCGCACCGGTGTTGACGAAAACGCAGCAAGCTGTGAAGCGAAATGTCGCTTCGGGGATGCTGTCCATATTGGGTCAGCGCTTCAGGGCCATCAAGAGTTTGTTCGGGACAAATTGAGTGGACGCTATCGCCCCTGCGCCGAAGCGGGAAAGAAAGTGACAACAACGTTGTTGCGTCCACAGGGAACGATTCGATCAAAATCAAACTTGGATAGCGAATGTTTGCTCATCATCTATTTCTTGCCGCAGCGTTGACGCTTGGGAAGGCGGAAGCGCCGTCCGACTGGCTTGTTGGCGTACCGGATGGATATTGCGACGCGACGGACGTCGATTTCACCGACGCGAAAATTGGATTCGCGACGTGCGCCGGCGGTGCAGCGATGACGACGAGCGATGGTGGCGCATCGTGGCACGTTTTCGATACGCAGCTTCAGCAGAGTTTGGTCTATGCTCATGTGGAGAACGCGACGCAACTATACGCTGCACGTCTCGGCATGTATGAGAGCGAGGACGGAGGCGCGACCTGGCAGGAGCTGGGAAATCTAAGCGCAAGGAATGATGATTCGCTCTTCGAGGCGCAGTTCTTCAGTCCGGACGAGATCGTCGCGCTAAAGGGTGCAGAAATCCTGCGAAGTACGGATGGCGGTAGTAGTTGGCAACTCGCGTACTCTGAGCCCTCTGACGTGTACTTCAATCAGCTTAAACGCGGCCCTAGAACGAACACTGTCTACGCTTCCGGAGGAATCACCCACGATTTCGGCTCGTTTGGTTTCGTCGCGCGCAGCATCGATCGCGGTGCAACCTGGACGCTACTGACATTCCCCTACGCTCAGATCACAGCGGCGGACTTCGTAGACGATGTGAATGGGCTCGTCGCGACGGGCAATGCTTTTTACGCTACCTCTGACGGCGGAATGAGCTGGCTTGCCGTTGGAACGCTATCGCCAGGGGAGTACGTTCTCGACATCGCGCACGGCAGTCTCGAGCATTGGTTCGCTGGAACGCTGGGGGGCTGTGTCTACGAGACTACAGATAGTGGAAAGACGTGGAACTCGGCATATTGTGATGGGAGAGGAAGATCCATCTCGGCACTGTATTCCAGTAGGTCGTTGCCCGTCGTCGCAGTGGGTAACGACGGACTAGTGGTCGCCTACAAAGGGATTTTCCAAGACGGCTTCGAGAGCGGTAAGTGATTGGTCGGTAACTTGTCGAGCCGAAAAGAATGTCCGCATATCTCGTTCTGGCGCTCGGTGGTTTCGATGAGTGTGTCGTCGTTTGACCGAGTGAACGACCTTCCTTCCTTGCCAAGCTAGTGAGAACCGTTTGGCGCTCACCCACCGCAACCTACGTCTACTAAATAGACATCCAAATCTTTGTAGGATTGCCATGAATGCTCTGCTTTTGCGGCTTGCGATCGTTGTATCAGTTGTTCTTGTGTGTGACGCGCAGGCGACTTAGGTGGGTATTTTGGGGCCGGCCGGCAGTGTTCGATTTGGCGCTACGGACAACTGCGCTTCGACTTGAATCGTACATGCTGGATTCATCGCTACCGGTTTGGCGCGTCGGGGCTCGATAGGCACCGACAGACCGGCACAATCAAGAGGGACACTGCTCGGCGATGCGAGCATCTTCTCGAGCCGGTTTTGGCTACCAAATTTCTTCATCCAACGTGGAGCATCATGAGCGCCAGTGTAGAGTTTTATCGGGAGGCGTACGAGACATTCATGGATCCGGTGCAAAGAAATGTTCGCGCCGAGGCCTTTGGAACCGATATCGGCCAGAACAGCTGGCTGACGAGTGACGAACTGGATGCGTTCGCCCGCTGGCTGGGCCTTACGCCGAATCAACATGTTCTCGATGTTGCGTGCGGATCTGGCGGACCTTCGCTATATCTGTCGAGGAAGGCACAGTGTCGCGTCAGTGGGATCGACAACGATTCCCAGAGCATTGATGTGGCAAAGAAGATGGCTGCGAACGATGTGCGCGGATGCCACTCGGTGTTCTCGGTTGCTGACGCTCGCCAAAGGCTTCCCTTTGACGATGGCGTGTTCGATGCTTTGGTTTGTATCGACTCTGTGAACCATCTTGCGAATAGATGCACCGTCTTCGCAGAGTGGAATCGCGTGCTTCGTACAGGTGGGCGCGCGTTGTTCACGGATCCCGTTGTCGTCACCGGGCCGGTGACGAGTGAAGAACTGGCTTCTCGAAGCATCCCGGGAGATTTTGTCTTCGCGCCGGAGTTCACCAATGAACGTCTGATCACGCGCGCCGGGTTTCGTGTGCTTCGGCAGCAGGATTCTACCCGAAACGCCGAAGCGGTTTCGAACAGATGGCGTGCTGCACGTCAGGCGTTTCGGAAAGATTTGGTCAAACTGGAGGGTGAGGAACAGTTTGAACGCCTGCAGCGGTTTTTCGGTGCAGCTCAAAAGCTTGCCATGCAGCGCCGGTTATCGCGCATCGTGTACTTGGTTGAGAAGCAACTCGAGGTTGTGCCCGCTAGCGCGGATGATGTCATTCTTGATGCTGCTTGATCAGTAAGCAATTGAATACCCAGGAAACTCAACCGCATACGATGACGCGAGACAAAGGCAGGGGCTACGGTGCACTGAAGTGTGAGCTGCACGAGCGTCGTGGTACTATTCGTCCATGGAATCGGGGTCGTCAGAAACCACGGCATCTTTGGGCGCGGATGCATTGTTTCAGGATGTGTATGCGCGTCTCAAAGCGATGGCGAGCAGACAGCGGTCACGCGCGTCTGGGGGAACGATGTGCACGACAGAAATCGTGCATGAACTCTATCTGCGCATCGGAGGCGAGCACGACAATTCGTTTGCGGGACGAGCGCAATTTTTTGCGTACGCAGCACGCGCGATGCGGCACTTGCTCGTCGATCATGCTCGGCGGCGCATGCAAATCGGGCGCGGGGGGCGTCACATTAGAGCTCCGATGTCCGATCCTGCGGTGGGGGCCGTTGTGATCGATCCTAATCAGGCGCTCGAACTCGATACAGCTCTGAACCGTCTGGAGAAGGACGACGAACGTGCTGCGAAGGTTTTGGAATTGCATTATTTCGCAGGTTTGCCGCTGGACCGAATCGCGGAGCTGTTGGGGGTTGGGGAAAGGACTATAGATCGGGACATGAGCTACGCTTTGTCGTTTTTGAGCGTCGCGTTGAAAGAATAGACCACTGAAACAAGACGTTCTGCGGAGACAGAGCTCTGTTTTGGAGGATGGGGTGAATCGTGCAGTCTTTGCGGGGGCTGTTCGACGAACTGATCGACCTATCACCGGAAGATCGGGAACGTCGACTAGAAGAGCTGGCCTTGGCGCCCAAAAGCGTCGGCCGGTTACGGGCGATGCTTGACGCTGCGGGAGGATCGCCACCGCTGCTGGCGATCCCCGTTTCCGAAATTATTTCCACTCTGCGTGATGACGAGCAACTGCTCCGCAGTCTTATCGGGCAGAAGATCGGACCGTTTCGTATCCTCCAGCTCATTGCAGAAGGTGGCACATCAGCCGTCTTCAGAGCGGAACGAGGCGCGGGTCTGGGTACGCAGACGGTTGCGTTGAAACTCCTCTTGGTCGGGCACTATTCGCCTGATGCCCAACGCCGATTTCTTCGCGAACAAGCCATACTCGCGCAGCTCTCGCATCCCGATATCGCACGTCTCATCGAAGGGGGAGTGAGCGATACCGGCCCCTACATCGCGATGGAATACGTCGACGGCATGCCGTTGACCTATGCCGCCGATGCGCAGAAACTCGATTTGAATGCCCGTTTGAAGTTATTTGTTCGCCTATGCCGAGCGGTTGACGCAGCCCACGCGTCTCTGATTGTCCACTGCGATTTGAAGCCGAGCAACGTTCTGGTCGACAGTCGTGGCGCACTCAAGGTGCTCGACTTTGGTATCGCGAGACTAATGAGCGGCGGCGATCGCCTAACCTCGGGGCTTGCCTGCACGCCTGAATACGCAGCTCCAGAACAAACGAGTCGCGAGGCTCCGACCGTTGCGACCGACATCTTCGCGTTGGGGATAATCCTCACGGAACTGCTGACCGGAAAGAGAATGCGGGACGCCGAGACAATGCCCGCGTCCGCGCTAGTACGAGAGATTTCTAATGCGGAAAGCAGCCCCGGGCTGCCGCCTCCGAAAACGCTGGCTCGAAAATTGGAAGGCGACTTGGATGCGATAATTCGAACTGCACTTGCGAAACACCCTACCTCGCGGTTTCGGTCGGCTGACGCTATGGCTACCGACATTGAGAGACATATAAACGGCTACCCAATCAGTGTACGTCGATCGTTGCGTTGGTACGTTGCACAAAGATTCGTAGCCAGGAATCGCTTGGCTGCGGCACTTGTGTTCTCGCTCATCATTGGAATAGTAGTTAGTCTTGCTGTGGCTGTTGACGCGACCCGAAGCGCGCTGTATCAGGCCACGATTGCTGAAGCGACAGCGGCGCGAGCGGATAGCCTTCGTGATTTCATGTTTGAAGCATTCACGGATGCTGAACCGGGCGCGGTTCGAAGCGGGCCGCCGACGATCGTTGATGCCGTTGAAAGAGCGTTGGCTTCAGTACTTGCCCGTCACGACACCGACCCGCGAGTGCGGATCGAGCTACAGACCCGTCTTGCGCAAGTACTTTCGGCGCAGGGTGCTTTGCCTCGCGCGGGTGAAATTTTCCAGGATGCAGAGAGCTTCGCTGCTGCGCATTTGGAATCGACTGATCCGCTTCTACTCAATCTCGAGCAACTGACAATACAGAACAGGGCGCATCGAGGTAGCCTGAACGAAGCGAGAACAGAGATAGATGCTCTTCTCGAGCGTCTTCCTTTGTCACAAACCGGTATCCGCATCGACGCGTTGACGACGTCGTCGTTCCTCGCCGGTCGGATGCACGCGGCGGAGCGAAGCGTGGCTGACGCAAGAGAGGCGGTTAGGTTAGCACGCGGCAGTGGGGATGACTACCGGCTCGACCTGGCTCTCCACGCGCTGGGTTCCGCTCTGCTGATATCAAGTAACCCCAGTGAAGCCGTGCCAATCTATGAAGATCTCCTGGTAAGACAGAAAGCCCGATACGGCGCCGAACATATCCGGGTTGCTGCGGAACACGCTTCTCTGTCGCGCGCCTACGATGCCGCTGGTAATTTGGATCGTTCAGAACAGCACGCCCGCGCAGCGCTCTCAATCGATGACAAGGTATTCACCGCTCCGCATCCCGACAAAGCTACACATTTGAATGCACTAATGATGGTGCAGGGACGTCGTCGGGACTTTGAGGGCGCACTAAAAACCGCCCGAGAAGCCTATGAAATTGACCGTTCTGTCAACGGCGAAGCGCACTACGATACTCTGATTGATTGCACGGCGATAGCCAACTACGCGGGATTGACGGGCGCTTGGGACGAAGCCATGGAATGGAGCAAGCGCGCGGTTGATGGACACGTCAAGAGAGGCACCGAAAGAAATTGGTTCGGCGTAAAGGCACGGATGATCTACGCTCTGGCGTTGGCTGAGACTGGGCAGGTTAGGCAAGGGCAGCTTGAACTGGAGCGAACGTTCGCGCTGGCGAACAGTTTTCCGCAATACGAAGCCGATACCCTAAGAGCGCTCGCCATGGAGCGAAAGGTGCGAATTTCGCTGGACAGCGGCAATGTGGCCCAGGTCGAGGAGGACATCGCTCGGTTTCCCGAAAAGCTTAATGCTGAGCACCAGGCGCATCTTGCCCTGTTGAGAGCAGAGATAGCGCTGCGAAATAATGGCCTGGACGAATGCTTGATGCAGTTGGATATCGCCGACGCGTCGGCACGCCAAATGCAGCGGGAAGATCCGCTGCTGGGCACAACAGCAAGCATCTTGCGGGCGGTGGCGCTGAAAAGGCGCGGTACACGGTCACAGGAATCCCTGAACCTGGCAACGAACAAGTTCACTGAATTGCACTTTCCGCCTGCATTCTTAGCGAAATATATGCGGGAACTTGAAACAAGGTAGCGTTGAAGGCCTCTCGGAGTTTGAAAGCTCAACTCGGAACCCCGGGACCTCACCGTGCCGTTCCGCGAGGCCGGTGTGTGGTCTGAGCTACGGCCGTCACATTCTCATAGAGAAGCGGACCGCGACGGAATTGTGGCGCCGGTCGTTTCCTCTTCGCGTTGTTCTTACAGGCATACCAGCCAAGAAACCCGAGGCCGCAGTGCAGGTAAAATACGTACATTGGCCTGTTTTCGCGACGCTTTTGTGTCTTCAGACTCTCGTTGTCAGAGCCGGTGAGATTGTCTTTAGCAACGGTTTCGAGCCGAGTCCGCAATCGCTTTCTGTGGGGTATTACTCCGCATGCGCCCTCTTGGCCGACACGACAGTACGTTGCTGGGGAGACAACTCTGGGGGGCAGCTCGGCAACCCACTAGTTGGATACAGGGCGGTCGGGCATGCAGTCCAGGTTAGGGATTCAGAGGGCGTGCTCTCGGGTGTTGCCCAAGTGGTTGTTGGAAATTGGCACGTCTGTGCTCGAATGTTGGACGGGGCCGTGAAGTGCTGGGGTTCGAACTTTTCGGGACAACTTGGCCTCGGGAACGTTGAGGCAACAGCCATTCACGGCCCGACCGATGTGCCTGGTCTGGTGTCACCTGGAATTACCGTCCGAGAAATTGCAGTAGGCAAAGAACACACGTGCGCACTTCTGAGCACACTCGTCGTTCGATGCTGGGGGCTCAACCAGATCGAACAATCCGGCCAGCCAAACGCGACTGCGCCAAACATGGCGTATGTGAATTCCCCGAAGACGATTGATTTAGGTGGCGCATCTCCGTTGCACATCGCGATAGGAGCATATCAGGGGTGCGTCCTGACGGACCGGGGCACCTATTGCTGGGGTAAGAACACCGATGGAGAATTGGGTAGAACGCTACAGCCCAACCTACTTTGGGATATGCCGGGGCGCTCAGTTGTTGATCTTCTCGATGTCCAATCGTTCAGTAGTGGCGCCAGCGCAAGCCACTACTGCGTGACACTGCCGGATCAGTCCCACGCTTGTTGGGGGCGTTTCGAATCCGGTCAATTGGGCGATGGCACAGCGGACTACGGTGCTCTTGACGCGGGAAAAGCCGTACCGAGTCGAGTGCTGGGCGATCCCGGGTTCAGTGAATTGGCCCTTGGCGCCCTGAACTCGTGCGGCATTTCCAACGGGGCTTTGTATTGCTGGGGAGACGGTAGTTACGGACAGCTGACTGAAGCAGCGCCGGTTTTCACCTCATCTCCTTTTCAAACGTCGATCGTCAGTGATGCAAAACGAGTCGCCGTCGGCGCCGGGGTAATCTGCGCGATCGTCGGTGACCACGTCTTGTGTTGGGGAACCAACGATGGTGGCATCCTCGGACGCGATTTGCGTTGCGGTATCGATCCAAATCCTGACGCATGCATCTCCTCAACGCCCAGGGTTGTCCGTGGCCTATAACGGACCGTGCACTCCAGACCGAAAAATGTAGGTTTTCGGTAAGCAGCTGCTATTCCTATCGATAGTGCGCTTAAGCGTAGAGTGCGGCCGCCGGACTTGCCTTTCGCTAGGTCCAGTCCTCGAGAACAGCGGCACATCAGGAAGACGCGATAGCAAGTCGGTCAGATGCGAAAAAACCAGTATAAATTAGGTGCCAGAGCGTCCCAGACACAGCGCATCGAGCAGAACCTCGTGCGATCGATTTGCGACGAAAGTACTCCGCTTCACTCACGGGCCTGCGTCAATTGAATGGTGACCCGGCGTAAATCGGCGTGCCGGCGGCCAACGGTCGGCAGATGCCCGACGAGATGGTTGGCGGCTACCCACCCACTCGCGTTTGAGACGACGACCGTTCAGGGGGGGAAGCACGGTGCGCCGCTTGCCAGGAATCTGCCCTGGTTGGCTGATTGGCCTGGCTTCGGGGGATCTCGCGAGCTCGCTTTCGAGTGGGTAGCCACCATCAACAATGTACGAAAATTTCGTCTGGGTCGCGCCATTCGCCGTCTCCAAAAATCCGAGCGTGGCGCTCGCGGCGCATACGTGACGTTACACGTACCAGATTCAGTTGATTCGGGAGTCCGTCGTGAAGCGTCCAATAATTCTTGCCTTTGGGCTTGGAAGCTATGGCATATTCTTTGTTACGTTTCTTTATGCTATCGGATTCGTGGGGAATTTCATCGTGCCCACCACACTCGATGCGACACCAACCACACCGGTGCAAGATGCGCTTCTCATAGATATCTTGCTTTTGTGTGCGTTTGGGATACAACACTCGGGGATGGCTCGGCCATTCTTTAAGCAGTGGCTGACAAAGTGGATTCCGGCTGCTGCCGAACGCAGCGTGTATGTTCTCGCATCAAGCCTTGGCTTAATCGCGCTAATGAAGTACTGGTCACCGATCGGCGGTTCCGTTTGGAATATTCAGGGCCCGTTCGGATGGGTTGCAGCCTATGCCTTGTTCGCTTTTGGGTGGGTTCTGGTGTTGATCAGCACCTTCGTGATCAATCATTTCGATTTGTTCGGGCTTCGACAGGCGTGGTTCGGTTTTCGCGGCCGGCCCTGTAAACCGGTGAAATTCGTAACGCCTTGGCTGTACCGCATAGTACGGCATCCTCTTTACTTAGGCTGGCTCCTTGCGTTTTGGGCCACCCCGACGATGACGTCCTCGCACCTCCTTTTCGCGATCGTGGCTACGACCTATATTCTTGTTGCCATACAACTCGAAGAGAATGACCTCGCCGAGGTTCATCCGGAATACAAAGAGTATCAGCGTTCAGTACCGATGCTGATACCTAGGTTCGTGCTCAAGTCGCGACCTGCTTATCAGGACGAGTAGACTAAGGGCGCTAACGTTTCAAGCTTTGCGACGGGCCAGGCAAATTTCACTTATTAGGCGGTGTGGAATAAGACGAAGAAAACCTTGTTGCTGCCCGTCGCGATCGGTTGATCTCTCTAGCAGCTGCCTTCTGCCCATATTCGGTGCGTGGGTTCGATGTTGACTTGTCGCAAGATATTGCTCCTTCTCATATCAAGAGAGACCAACGGCGGGTGCTCTACAAGCGTGCACCAAGCGCGTTGCTGCGACGGCCTTCGAGCCCACCGATTGTTTACTCTGCCGAGCGAACCTAGTACGCAAGGTCACGTTGCAATGTGGTGATGTCTTATGCGCAGCCATGACCCAACAATCATAAAAAGAGTGGCGCTCCAACACTCGGCAGCACGTTAAAACAGGCAGGAGTGTAAACGATTTCAATTTCGGCGCTCACTGAATCGGTCCTTGGCCTTCTCCCCTATTGCCTCTTCCGCGTGCTCGGTATGTCGAACATAGCTGCATCTGCCAACTCCCATACCATTCAGGCGCCGCGACGCACACTGTCGAGACTAACGGCACTGTTCCGGAATCGTTTCCGTCTGGAACCAATAGTCGACTTGCGAGAAGGTCAGATAGTGGGCGCGGAGATTCTCCGCCACGGTCTCCAGAGGCGGCTCAACATCGGATGGAAGTCTTGGTACTCGCACGTCGGAGAGGTTTCCTTGGGCGGGGGGCAGGGCAGGCATGGACTCCTATTCGTGAACTTGGATACGGTGCAGATTCGCAACCCACTGCTGATGAAAGGACTACTAACTGGGTTGCCCGACGCAACCAAAGTCGTATTGGAGTGGACAGAACTCCCCGGCTCAATGTTGCAGCTCAGAGAAGCATCGGAGATACTGAAAGAGTGCCGTGACACTCATGGGGTCAAGCTCTGTGTGGACGATTTTGGAGCCGGTGCGGATGGGGTCCAAAGGTTAACAATGATATGTCCCGACATTGTCAAATGTGACGGGCCAATGCTTCATCGCGCGCGTGAGTCGACTTACGCTCGGGCAGTGCTCAAGGATGTGGTGCTTCTGATACGGGATGTTGGGGCCAAAGCAGTTATTGAGTGGGTGGAGTCCGAGAGCGATTTGGACATTGCACGGGATACGGGAGCCCATTGGGGACAGGGTTACCTTTGGGCATCGCACGAAGGGTGGCTCTAGCTTCCGATCGCTGGCGCTGCATGCCATTGACTGTCCTCCACCCATTGGGACGTCAAGTTCATTGGACTGACCTTGCCCGGCAACATCGTCTGCGACGCCGGCAGTCAAGGCAACAACCGTCTCTATCAGATTGATCCATTGATCGAACAGGTGCATCCATTCTGGTGCATACGGGGACAGCATCAATTTCGTTATCACTGCGAGCCCCGCGTTCGGCGGGAACGGCATGCTGCGGATCGTGCTCAACTATGTGCCATCGCTTTTGAGCCCTTAGGCGGAATAGAGCGATCCGCAAAAAAAAAGTCCAGGGAGGCTCACTAGATGTTACTTCGGTGGTCCGCGTCAGAGCCACTGTGGCGCCAGCATCATGAATTACACGTTCTTAGTACATGTAGGGGGGACACCGAAGGCTATAGTGAGAAAATGAGATGAACACAGAGGAAACGCTACGAGCGCTTGCAAGTCCGCTACTACTCACCAGCATGTTTATTAGTTGTGCGCACGCGGCCCCGATCAGTGCTTTTACCGGCGACACTGTGACGCTGGTAGGTTCCGAAAGCGGCGGCCCATGCAACTCCAACGAAGTATACTTCCATCAGACGGACAGCACTGGAACTCCGAGCGGCACAGCATTTGTTGTGCCTCCCAATGAAACACTCTATATCACTGACGTGAACTGGTATGCAGTGGGTGCAGGAACCATCAACCCACCGGTCGACGCGGATTTCTATATTTTTCAGGGTCAAATTCCGCAAGCTGTGTTCGTACCTCGAATCGCCCTCCACGCTGCAAGCATGACACGTGTAGTTGGTGGCAGTCACGCATTCACCACAGGCGTCGCCTTTAGCTCAGGTTCAATCTTGTGCTCGTCTGCGTTCTTGAACTTTAACGGTTTCAATTACCCGAATGTAACAATTCAAGGCTATCTTGTTTCTAATGCGGTGAAGTAGGTGGGCTTGGAACGACTGAAGATTGAGGCGGCTGGGGTCAACCTGGCGCCTCTCCCATCTGGCTACATAGTTGCGAGTTTGGTGAGCCACGAGGACCGGCCGGTCATCAGATGCTGAAGTTCCAACTCATCACATCGGCGAAGTTGCGAGTCGCGACGACGAACCGCGCGATCGCAAGCTACAGCTTTGGAAGGGCTTGGAAATGGACTCGGGTGCGAGAGCTAGCCCTTCATCCCGATAAGCCACCGAATCACAATTACTGAACGCGCTCCGCACTTCGGACGAGTGCGCTGATATGAAGGCGGTGCACCAATCCGTCGAGCGTGTGCTGAGCAGTCGCAAGCTCACCTTCTGGTGGATCCAACTATTGGTAAACGACGTGCGCCGAATTGCCCCGCTGGTTGCTAGCATCATCTGCTTTTCAGTGCCTGCTCTGTGCAGCGCTCATTTTGTCGAATTCAAGAGTCCCGGTCCGGGCATGCATTTCAGCGTGGGACAACCGGTGATCGTTTTCGCCGATCTGTTCGATGACAGCAACAATCACGGAATGATCCTCTGCCCTTCAGGACAGACACCTGTTGCACCGGAAGGCGGTGGGCCAGCCACATGCCCAGACGGTAGTAGCCCAGTAGGGTGGCCGAAATTGAGCGTGTTCGTCGACGGCGTGGCTCAGGTTGACAGTGTTACGCAGAGCGCGGTAGTTCCCGGCACCACCAACTTCGACGCCAATGGCAACCCCGATCCGATCAACTTCAATCGTTTCAGCATCGTTGGATTAGCGCAGGGAACCCACCAGATTTTCGTGCGCGGGCTATTTGCCCCGCCTCCGGATTCGGATGGCTCAATCGTTGACAGCGCGCCGATGCAGATCGCAATTGATCCAATTCCTGCCGGAAAGGACGCGCTAGTCTTGGGTGCCGACATAACGGGCAATGTGGATTGGAAAGGCCTGGTCGTAGTCGGAAATGGACACAGGGTGCGGGCAAGCGGGACTGTCACCATCAAAGATTGTCTAGTAACAGGCTTAGGTTCATCGACATTGGAAGGCATCAGTGGCACAGCAACTTCACTCGACATTCAAAACACGACATTTGAAAGCACTGGCGCAGTGAGCCTGACTGTCTCGAATAGCGCGAGCGTGATCAATAACGAATTCCGGTCCAACAATCTTCTGGAGTTTGTGGGGTGGAATCCGGATGTGCCGACCATTTTAACGCTTAGCGGTCGGACCGCGGCAACTAAGTTATTTCAGGGAAACAGGATCGCAGCAGGTCGCGTCGTATTTGACGATACCAGCCAATGGTTGATCGGTGGAGACGTCGACGCGGCAAGCAACATTCTCATTGGTCCGCGCTGCACTCTGAACCTCAGCGGCGGGAGTTCGAACATCACGATACGAGGCAACTACGATCGCCACAGCTACCGTGGCGGTTGGAGCCAAGGGTACAACCTGGTTGGGTCGGGCGCGGGTAGTGACATATTGGTTGAGCATAACGTAATTCGAGGATCCTCCTGGGATGTGCAGGACGTTGTCGGCGAATTTCGGTACAACCTCATCTATGGCTACGGTCATACTTGGATACGCAGCGGTGCCGACAATGCTTCCATTCACCATAACCTGTTCGCACCCGAACAGGGCGGGGGAGAGCTGGAACAGGGTATTTGGTTTTATTCAGGGGAAAAGGATATACGTATCGACAACAACACTTTCGATGGGGGCGGCAATGCTGTCACGGAAAATGTCGCGATCGGAAATTTTCCTTTCGCGGGCCCAGTCATCGAAGTCAACAACGATTCACACGTCGCCAGCTTGCGCAACAATCTCTTCACATTTACTCGAGATCAAGAGAACGGACCAGGCAGTCCCCACGTTGTCGGCGACATAGGCACATTTGGCGTCGTGGATTACAACGCCTTCTATTCCCCCGACAATTCGACCCATGACAACTACGAAATTGTCGGTGTGGCGGAAGGAGTTACGACAGGGTTCGCCGTCCACGACATGAGCGGCTCCGGAGCAGCCGGCATCACGGATGCTCAACTTCTGACTGCGCCGTTCGCGGGTGCGCGAGTTTTTCCATATGCGTCTGTGGTGGATGAAGCAGACGTGTGGAATCGCCGGCAGTCGATTTCCAGAATTTTGGCCGCATTCCGCGCACGCTACACGCCGGCTACGGGTAGTCCCATCATTGACGCGGGAGATCCCGCAAACACTGACGCAAGGGGGCGTAGACCCGACATCGGGGCTATTGATGCCAACGGGCATGACTTGGATCTTTTTGGTAAGTTCCCGTTCGTCGAAGAGATCTTCGCAGATGATTTCGAGACGAAGCCCTTGAATCGAATCGAGTAACGGTTGCGCGAGCGCGATTCGCCCGACAAGAGGTATGTTAACGATCGTCTGGAGTACTCCTCTAGAAGCCCAGCTCCTAGTCTTGCTTGCGAGCAAATGCGAGCAGCTGCCAGCGGGGCCGGTTCCCAAGCGTAGCGCTATTGGATCTGCGAGTATCGAAGGTTGTCCTCGCAGTCGGATTGCTCGTAGTCGGTTCGCGTCAAGGCAGCGGAATGAGGTGGGCGGCTACTCACCACTCGCCATGACGTCCGATTCTCAGGGGGGGTCGGTCCGTTCATGCCGGTTATTTTTGCAGACGGAGGCATCACGCCTATGTCACCGGTTGGAGGAGGCATCGAGTTTTGTGGTGCGTGAGTAGCCGCCAATCTTATGTACGGCTTCTGCGGTTCAACAGCGCCATGTCCAAACAGCGACGCAGCTTGATCGCGTTCGACGGAATCGAGTGCACGTCGGCGTTGTTGATGCGGTGACCGTTCACCAGCACCAGCACACGGGCCGAACCGAGGCCGCGCAGCGAGACGCTCAATGCGCCGGCACCACCACAGTAGTTCACGCAAGGATTGGTCACTGGACCAGCAGCGGCCGGCAGATCCTGCACGAGTCGCCATGGGTGAGCTTCCCGGACTGGATCAGAGCCGGAAGGATTGCTGTCTGCCATCTGGTTGGCTAGTTGCTGTACCGCACTCGGACGATGGCCCGTCGCTTCCCGATGTGAAGAACACAACTACTCCCGATAACACCTTTCGAAAACGAGGTGCGCAATCTCTGGTTGATCGCGTACGACATCCTCGATCCTGGGGATCTGGAACTGGTCGGCCTCAGCTTTCGCTTGAAGCCGATCCTTGAACTTGCACATTCGGGCCACGCAGCCGTCTATCTTCCTACGGCATTCCATCAGGTATTGCGACTGGAGGCGGAGCAGTGCAGCAGCGTATTCGACCTCCTCGACAAGATTCTTAGTGAACTCCTTTGCAAGCGCCAGCAGCTTGTCTCTCTCGTACATCGGACCCTTTCCCTTGGGTACCGTATTGCTGCCACGTCTCTTGCTGCGACGATTTCGGTAGTAGAGGGTCCAGACGATTCGGATGCCCATCGGGGTCTTGCTGCCGTCCCAGTCGCGCGCAGTTGCCTTTTCCGTGCGCGACACGACCAATGTGAGAGGTTCAAACACGCGCCATTGTTTATCCTCAGGCTTGAACTTCCGAAACTCCGTAACGATGCGGTCTCGTTCCTTGACGTAGTACCGAGCCAACGCTCGTGCCTCGTGATGGATGCTTTCCATGGAATCATCGATGTGGGCCTTGGCGAGGCTTTTGAGCATGTTGAGATAACCGTTGTACATGTCGATTCTCTGGTTCGGTTGGACTAAAAACCTATCTCTATCCAACTTCAGTTGTAGTTTTGGGGAATTTCAGCCCTGCTGATCGCAATGTTTCACTGCTTGGTTGGATCAACCCGCGGCACGCTGTGGTCATAGACATCGAGCATCGCTTCGGTCTTGTGACCGCTCGCCTGCTGCTTGTCGGCCCGCGTGCCTGGGGTGTCGGTAATACCGCGGTGCTTCATGGCGTGAAGCCCAAAGCGCTCGGTCTGCTTGATGACGTTCAGCGCGACGAGCGAACGCATCATTCGCTGCCACGAGCTATCCAATCCCGACTTGCTGAGAGGCGCGCGGTCTTGGGCCACAATCAAGCGCCGGTCTGCGGGGTCGATCGGAACAGGTCTATCCGGCGGCGTCACCCGGCGGCGGTAATCCGAGGCAGCCTCCCATGCTGCGCGAAGCCGTGGAGACCAGCGGGTCAGATTCCCTCGGCTTCCTTTGCGTCGCTTTACCGCTACTCCGTCTGCTTCGATGGAAGCGTCACTGAGGTCGAGTACCTCGATCCCGCGCAGGCGTAGCAAATAGGCTAGTTCAGCGACAATCCAGAGGTACGGGGGAAAAGAACCCGTCGTGTGCGCTGTGAGGTTGCCACCCTGTCGCGCCGCGGCGAGCACGCGCTGAGCTACTTCATCGGATGGAATCGAGGGTGATTTCTTTTCCCTGGCTTGTGCCACGCCCTTCGCTGGGTTGGCCTTGCAGTATCCCCGGCGTATCCCCCAGCTGAATGTGCGCCGCAGGTAGCGAAGGAGGTGATTTGCCTTCGTCGGGTGGCCATCCTCTTCGATCCGGTCGACTATGCGTTGTAGAAATGCAGCGGACATGCGATCGACGCTCAGCGACCCCAAGGGGCCTTGGCGGGTTTCGAAACGCCTCGCGAGTTCCTGTTGGCGCCGATAGTCGTGTTTGGTGCGCGGAGCCAGCCGCTCAAACTCTTTGCTTGTGTGGAACACTTCCAGCAGCCACGTCAAGCTCGACTTTTCGACGCCAGGGCGACTCTCTGCAATCTGATGGAGCTCCGACAGCTTCGCGCGCCTCGTGGCGATATTGCGGCGGCGCCGAACCCCCGCCGAATCGCGCTCCAACGTGTACCAGACTCCACCCCATCGATCATCCCAGTACACCCCCTTTGGGATTGCGGTCTGGTCGATATGCTTGGGCACCGTCGCGTGCACCTTTCGTTTTCTTCCGCGGCTCACGTCTGGCCTCATCCGATGTCGTCTGGTGCGTATTTCTTTTGAGAATGATCGCCGCTGGAGTCCAATCCTCCAGCAGCATTGATCAGCTCGATCGTTGTAAACACTCCCTCTCGTCCTGAGAACACGGCGATTCCTTGCCGGCGCAGGCATTTGGCGACGTCGGCAGGCTTCGAGTACCCGGTCAGCAACTTGAGCAAGCCGCAATCGAGGATGCTGGGATGTGTCGTACGATCGGACATGGCGATCACTCGTCGTTGCGCACGGCGGCGTGGAACCGGATGTCGACGATCTTCTTTTCCAGACTTCGCGACGCATTGGCGGTCCACTTTGCGAAGGCTCCCAAGCGCGTCTTCAATTCAGCGAGGACCTCCAACTCGAGTGCCAGAACATCGATGTCATCCTTGCTGTCCGATCCCTCGCGATTGGAGGACCCCCGCCTCCGCGCTTCATTCAGCTGTTCCCTCAACCCCTGGCGCAAGCGGTACAGGTCGAACTCCGCCCTTTCCATCGTCGTCACGAGACCCGCAACCATGCCCGTGACGTGCTGTGCTTCTGACATCTGTCTTCTCCTGTCTTGAACGGCAGAAGCAGAATCCCATGCTGGACTTCGCAGTAGAGGCGAAAAGTCGGCCAAATGAGGCCCGACATCGCCGGCGTGAGCTAAGCCGACGTCGGATTTCGGAGGAGCTTCAAGTCCCACCATCCTTTACCACGGTGAGCTTTCCACGAGGCAAGAGGCGTTCGATGGCGCGTTGGAGGTCGTCGCTGGAGGTCAGGGCTTTCATCACTTCTTGCTCCAAGGCGGATCGATCGCAGATGATCAAGGTCAGTGTTACCGAAGTCGGCGCAGTGTTGACGGTTGGGATTGCCTGACCGGGAACTTGGCGACCGTGCCGAATGACGCCATCGCCTCCGATGCCGTTGGGCTGTTGCCTCGGATCAAGCGCCCCTCGCCTTACCGAGGCGAGCAAATCGCCCAGGAAGTGCACTGCCTGCGGGCGCTCGTTCGCGGCCTCCAGTGCACGCAGAATGGCTTCGTCGGAATGAAGCATGCGGATCCGATCGATCTCCTCGAGCGTGGCCGCGAAGCCCAGTTCCTCCAATCGCGCGCGCAAGGCGATACGAGTACCGTATTCTTCGCCAAGTCGGGTCATTGTGTTCTCCCGCGAGCGCCGCGATGCTCAAGGCGATCGTCAAGGTGCAGGGTGTTTCCTGCCAGCAGGAGTTTGACTTTGACGCGCCGGACCTCGGCTCGAAGTACTTCCAGCTCCACTGAGTGATCGGCATAAAAGACATTGCCAAGATGCAGAGCCTCGGCAATCGCGCTCTCTCGGTCGTAGGCGCGCCCAGAGGTGGTTCTTGGAGCGGGCGAGCTAAATGAAACCAAGGCGACATGCGATCGCCCGATGCGGCCGGTTGCGAGAAGCAGGGGAGTGGCATTGTCGTGCATGGAGCGCTCCAGGTTTCGCGGGGTCGTCCCGCCTTCTTGTTCTACCTCGCCCTTGCGAAAACGCGAAATTGTCGATGCAAATGTGACTCATAGTCCGTGGTCGGATAGTCCGCAGGGGCCTAAAAGGATGCTGTGGACATCTCCGGATACGTCGGCGCCGCCCTCAAGTCTTTGCGGCAACAGGCCAAATTAAGCCAGGAAGAGCTGGCTCATCGGGCGACGCTCGACCGCACCTACATCTCCGGCATCGAGCGTGGACGCCGCAATCCCTCTGTTGCTTCACTGCAGCTCATCGTCGCAGCCCTCGAATTGAGCCTGGACAAGCTGTTCATCAAGGCACGTCAGCTCGCCGATCGGGATCCAACAACAGCGGCGAGGACCCGCCGGCGCAAGTGATCGGCGCCGCTTGCTAGCGGCGAAGAATTTTTGCTAGTGTGACGTATAGTCTACACTTGGTTCTTCGTAGCCGAGCGGAGAACATCACGTGTCCCATCGTCATGTCTTCACAAAAACACTTTGGGGGCTGCTGAGCGGCAGCCTGATCGACGCGAATTCTGTGCAGGCTGCGATCTGGTGCGTAAATTCACCCTCTGAGCTGCAGAGTGCCTTGTCAAATGCCGGTATCAGCGTCGAGTCGGACGACATCCGCCTTCAGACCGGGACATATTCGCTGCTCGGGCCCGCGTTCTACGCGCCGGCAATGTCGAAGGCGACCGTGGTGTCAGGTGGCTGGGGTCCGCAATGTGCACTGCAGGCCGCCGACAACAGCCTCACTCAGCTCGATGGACGACTTAATGGACAGGTATTCGGCATGAACGCGGTGGCCGGATCCTTCGCTGACCTCACGCTCTCGAATCTGACATTCAAGAACGGTTACTCCACAACCTCTGGGGCGTGCATCTTCCTCAGCACCAGCGGGATTGTCCGGCTTCAGAGCGTGCACGTAACCCAATGCATGCTGGACGGTTCGCTGAACTACGGAGGCGGAATCTATGTCGACCGTGCCGCCCAAATCGAACTCTCCGATGACGTGATCGATGGAAACAAGGCACCAGCCGGAGCCGCCATCATGGTTGCGGCAGCGAACGACTTAGTATTCCGAAACACGCGCATCGAGGGCAATGAGGTGACCGCCGTGGGCGGCGCGATCGTGCAGTACAGCGGGTTCGGGGGCACCAATCCCACGCTAGAGGTAAGCACATCACGATTCGCGGGAAATTCCGGGCTGGCATTGTACGGCGGAGGTCCCTCAGTCGAGATCGAAGGGAGCACTTTCTTGGGAAACACCCGAGCTGACCCGGGCACGCAGGAGGAATGCGGAATCTTGGGAGCCGGCGACGCCAATCAGCCGAAGTCGGGCAGCATTACGATTTCCGGCAGTTCGTTCACAGGGTCGGGGCAGCCAGGGGGTTCTTGTCTACAACTTAGTGCCGCAAGCTCCGCGAGTTCGGGTGAGCCGGGTTCGATTTCCATCACCGGTTCATCCTTCACTGGTTTCACAAACGGCGTACTGCCGATGCTCTCGTCGCGCGCGACGACGCTGGCGCGGGACTATTTTGCTGATAACACTGGCTACGCCGCAGTTGAATCCTGGAGTCCCTCGCTGCACATCACCCAGACCAAGTTTGTGCGTAACGCGGGCAGCACATTTCCCGGAGCAGTGTTGGCAAACGCCTTCGTTGGGACGATCGCGATCGACAACAGTCTCTTTGATGGCAATCACTCCGACGCGAGCGGCGGAGCGGTCAACATTTCCCTGGGCTGCCAGGGCGGTATTTGCGACAGCGATACGACCGCAACCGTTACATTTACGAACAACACCTTCGTCAACAATCAATCGGGCGGAGATGGCGGGGCGATCGCGTTGTCCTCTGCATTTGATCAATCACCGGTCGTTGCCCTCTGGAACAACCTCTTGTGGAATGATGAGGCGACCGGCCGTGGCCCCGACGTCTACTTCAATAACGACAGCGATGGTGACTTCTCGCCGACACCAATTACCCTGGCGAGCAACGCGTACGCGGCATCTGGTATCGATATTCGTGTACCAGAAGTCCCGCTGGTTGGTGGCGATCTGAACATCACAGACCCTCAATTCGACAGCGGAGGCAACGGCGACTATCGCCTTAGTGCGAGCTCACCGCTTGTGGACAGCGGTTCTGCCTCGGCGCCCTCGCTCGGACACGATGACATTGCCGGACTTCCGAGAACCTCCGGAGCTGGGCCCGATATAGGCGCCCACGAGACGAATGCCGATGAGATCTTCAGGTCTCATTTCGAGTTGTGAGGCCACGAGCGACGTCAATCACGGGTGTGGATCAGAAGCAGATGTCACGAGGGAACAGACCGGCAACCTGTCAGCTTCCGGTAGTAAGCAGGCCTTCCTCGACGCAACGCTTGTGTTGCGTCGACTGCGTAGGACCAGTGAGGCGTCTTAGCAGGGCCGCCGCTGATCGAAGCAGGCGCCGTCGTATCTGAATAGGTACCTTCGCGAATGAGCTATATCCTCCTTGCTTGGTAGCAGCCGGGACCCTGGGCTATCGAGGACGTCGCGTCGCTGCTGCTCACCATGCATGGCTAGCGCACCGTGAACTGCTGGCGAAGTCGGATGCGGTTGTGGGCCGAAAATAGCGACTTATCGTCGCCAATGCGATTGCGCCCAAAGAAGATATCCTGATGCAGTTCGCCACGCGTCGTGAGCATCAGCCGGCCAGCGATTTCGATCTTGGTGCGGCCAGTTCGTCTGCCGGGAATGCTGTTCCGCGTTTTTTGGTGCCGATTGCGCGAGGAGTCCCGTATCGACGCCGTCCGAAGTTGCTGTACCAGATTCGTTGTTACCAACAGCCAGGCTCAGCTCATTCGCGAACGGAACATCCTTCAGCATCGGGATGAGCGCTTTGGCGAACACTCAGGCGAGTACGAAGTTTCTGCTTGCATCCTGGCGCTCTCGATGCGGCGACGACGTATATACAAGTGTCCACAGGCCTTTTGGAGCCTTGGGACATAGGTAGCTATTTGTATGTCGGATCACGCATTTATGTACGATGATACTCGTACGTGTAGGTTCGGAGATCAAAGGAGAACCCAATGTGGGACAAAACCATGCAACGAAATTTCTTTTTCGCCGCCATCATGATGTGCGGTCTATCCGCGTACGGACAGGACGGAAAAACTGACAAGAATGGTGTTATTGAGAAGCCGGTATTGGCCGATACGCCTGACGCGTTTGCCGAACAAGTTCAACGGATCCACGAAGACATGCAACCCGCAGGTCGTTACGAGTTCATTCGCGCGTCAGACAAGCGGAGAGTGGAAGTGCTGCTTGGACAAATGGCGACTTTGTTGCGGAGCGCGGGTTCGGTCGAAGCGATGAATCACGACAACCGCGTCAGCTTATTCAATAGTCAGGAGGAGATCAACGGTATCCTCAAGCACCACGACAGCAATCGCCTCGTGTGTGAAAGCTATCCACCCATAGGATCGCATATTCCCGTGACTACTTGTCGCACGTACCGACAGATCGAGGAAGGACGAAGGGACTTGGCACATGCGCGCGGTGACATGACAAATCTCACCCGAGGTTCAACTGCGCATGGAGAGAATGCCTGCATTAGAGGCGAGCCTGCCTACTGTCCGGGCGGCGGAAGCAATCTCAATGCTGGCACTAGATAGCCCTAGAGCCTGCAACACAGGTAAATCGATTCACGTGTTTGCGATTGACCTGAGACGAATCCGCAGCAGGCACGTACCTAGGGATCATATGGGCGTGGCGACCACAAGCGGCAACGTTGAAGTGGCGCCCTATGGAGTCTCCATTCCAATGAGTGCACGAAACGTGGCCCAGTTCAATTGGCCTACACGAGCTGAACTCAATATCTTACAAGTATTGTGGAAAGGTCCATCAACGGTTAGGGAAATACACCAAGCTCTATACGGCAACAATGGGCCCGGCTACACCGCCGCGCTGAAATTGATGCAGAACATGCTCGCAAAAGGATTGGTCAAGCGGGACGAGGTCAAGCGCAAGCGGGCGGATGTGTATCACGCAGCGATTGAAAAGGTGTGTGCGCAAACGTCCTATATCAGCGATATTCTGGACCGGCTATTCGACGGCTCCGCCTCGGAGCTGGTCCTGCACACCCTTAGCAACCACACCGGAGCCTCGCTCGGAGAACTCGGAAGAATCCGCGATGCGCTGAGTGAAATGAAAATCGAAGCAAGACCCGCCAAACGGGCAGCTAGACCATTGGGACGAAGACCTCGCTGGATATCGGCTCGCTGCACCTAGGGCGGCCCAACAAGGATGCCCGGAATCGGCTTTGCGTGTGCTTCTTCGATCAGCGTCTGAAGAGAAGTGACGCGAAAATCTAGGAGAAGATGAAGGGTCAAAAGCTGTTCCACCATTTGCATCGCGCTCACTGCGATTTCCGTTGTGACGCGACTCGCTCCAAAATGCGCACCCGTATTCCCAGCTTTGCGAATCGTTGTGGACAGCCTCTCTATCGTGGGAGCCAAGTTGCGTTCCTTTGCCAACGTGCCCAAGTCAGTAGCCAAGTTGTTTTTGTAGCTGGCCGGATTTACAAAATGTTTCGCAAGTCCCTCGAGCAATCGCCTGGCCGTAAGCACGAGAGACGCAGGATCGTCATCGTTGAAGAAATCGACAGTCGACAAGTAGTCCCTTTGCAGTTCGGGCATCGCATCCATGGCGCTCGACAGCTCCGCCGAAGCCTCTCGTTGTGGCACCGAAGGATCCATGTAAAGAGTGCCGCCGCCGAACAGTTCGTTGGAATTTACAAACCCCGTGACGACAAAGAAGGAACTCTCCTGGCACCCGGGGCAACTAGCATGTGCGTAGCGCATCGGACCGTGCTGTTGCCATGTGCCAATCGCGAGGAATCGGTGCTTTCGGCACCCTGCACAGCGTACGCTGAGTTCTGTCGGAAGATTGCTCCGCCAAGTCTTTACGGCGGTTTTGCCGATCGTGATCATGCCTATTTCTTCCCCCGGATGTCGCGCTTGGAAGGCAGCGGATGCGAATCGAAATACGCGGCAAGCCTGCCGTATCTCGACGCTAGCTTGTCGCTTCGGCTCTTCGTGTGCGCGGCGTGTTCTTCTTCAATGAAGTTTCGTGCCTTGCCCCAGAGCAGTTCCATTGCACCAGCTAGGCAGAACTGCGAGTAGAGTCCGTTGATCTGCTCAGCGAGGCGTGTGCCGCCCAACCGGGTGAATACCATTAGACCATCCGACCACCGCTGGGTGGTGATATTCAGGCCGTGAAGGTCGTCCCACGCTTGCCGATTTTTCTCGTCTACGGGCTCAGGTGGCGCTCGCCATTCGGCGATTGCACTAAGCATGGCCTCTGCATGACGATGAATGACGCTGATCTTTCCGATGGAATTCTTCACCAGTCGAATGAGTTCAGCATGCTGTTCGTTTGTACCTTGGTCGGCGAGCAAGCCTTGGTCTTTCATGGATTCGTGCTGGCGAACAGATCGATAAAGCAAACGGCAAAATTTGCGACGGTCACTTCGGCTGGCTTGTTCATCGCAGTCTCGTTGACTAACCCTTTTGACGCCGCTTATTGATCGCAGCGACCCAATTCTCAAGTGCCTCGATATCCTCTTTGAGTTCAGTCGGCGTCGGAACCGGTGCTCGAGCGGCAGCTGCCTAATCGTGACCACGTAGTTTTGCTGAGCACTTCGACATTGCCTTGTCCACGGCCGAACAGTCTTCAAGGGTGATGTCGGCGATCCGAGCAATCTGCTGGGTTTGCACGCCAGGCCGATAGCGTTCGACGATTCCTGACAGCAACACTTCCTCGAGGGCGCGCTCCCACGCCTCGCGCAAGAAGCCATATAGGTACTTCGCGTCCTTTTCGTATGCGTCTTGGTGCCCATCGCGATACAGTTTGTCGGCGGTTGCCCAGCTCTTCTTCAGAACTCCGATCTTCTTGTTAATTTTGAGCGCGACCCAGGGTAATTCTTCGGAACACACACCGGCGCTGTTGGCCTGGTAACGCACATGCTGATCTCTGCACTGCACCCCAGACTCCTCCGCAAACTGCCTGAGCGCAAGCAAGAACACGACGTCGTGGGTGAACACAATTACTTGCCTCGACTTGGACTCATCCACAAGACGATGTGCGACTGCTTCCCGCCATTGGTAATCGAGCGATGACACAGGATCGTCGAAAACGATGCCGGATGGGTCGTCGGCCGTACTCAGCTCGGCGAAGAAAGCTGCGATCGAGAGGCACCGCTGTTCGCCTTCACTGACAACATTGGGAAGGTCGACGCCCGGTGCTCGTGTGAGAATGAGCTTGTGATAGAAGACACCTTCTGCGCCGCCGCTCTCCACGAGCTCCACTTCTATGTGACTGAATGAAAGCTTGTTCAATTCTTCGCGAAATCGCTGCTTGAGCTCCTGAGAGACCGCGGTCTTTGTGATCGCTGAGCTCTTCTGCGTAATCGATTGCGAGCGCGTTTCCTCGATACATTGTGCGTACGCGGCGAGGCGCTTTCGACGTTCAATGTCGTCAAGTATGGCCCGCCGATGGGCGTACAACCGCTTGCGAGCCCGCAAGTCGGTCGCCTCTGGCACCATCAACTTGCGCGTGTCTTGCAGTTTGTTTGAGCGAAGAGCGGTAACTCGGCTATCAATTTGCGCCGTGACGGCACGAGCTTGTCCAGCGGCCAACACCAATGCCGGGCAATCCGCGGCAAGATCCTTGTCTTCCGCAGTTGCAAGAATGATGGCTTTGCGGCGCGCTTCGTTTGCGCCAAGGGATGCCGTGATGGTCGATGCGGCTGATTCGTGCTCGATGCTCAGCTCTTTGAGTGTATCTAAGATGCTCTCAGGTCCGACGGTCAGGTCGTTGAAGCTTTTTCGCAATCGAGAAAAAGTCTCGCGGAATTGCCGAAGCTCTCGTTCCTTTGTGGAGGTTACAAAAGCCTCGAACTGTTCGAGTCTGTGCGCTGCGGCGTGATCGATATCTTGCTGGCACAGGACGCATCGTGCATCTCCGCCGACAACAGGGTAACTACCGCCTGGATAGGCGCTCCCTTCTGAAAATCGTCGAGCGGCCTCCCAGAGAGGGGTCCACGACTCGGAGCCCGTTCCTGCAAGAAGCTCAGTGGTGAATGTCCTCTCGCGCAGCTGCCTAGCTTCGTCGCTTGTTTTTTTGCCCTGTGTACGCGTATCGAAGAGCGCTCTCACCGCATCATCCGATAGCGTCTGTTCGACATGCTCTAGGTGTCGAGTCAGCGACTGGCAGCGCTCTAAGCGTACCTCAAGCTGCTTAAGCAGCTTGGCCGGGTCATTGGCTTGAGAATCAATCAACGATCGCTCTAGAAAGGCTAGGCGATCTTCGTCTGCCGCCGAGAGACTAAGTGCCTCCACGTCCTCGGGATTGGTAAGGGAGCTGATGTTAGTAAGGAGCCGAGCGGCTGCCGTGCCCTGTGGGATGTCGGACTGCAATGCAGTCAACGTGCTTGCGCCTATCGCACGCTGCTCAACTTCGAGTTCCGATCGGACTGATTTGCATGCCTGAACCAGCTTGTCGAATAGGTCGAGCCCAAAAGGTCGAAAAGCAACATCGGTCTTCTCGGTGAGATAAACCGCCGCGCACTGTGTGTCGAATACGCTGACCCGCGATACAAGCGGGTCCTCGCTCGTGCCGTTCCATTCGTGTGCATTGTCGCTCGAGCCGACCTGATATTTGATGGAGACTGTCGGTTTTGGAGGTGCCATACCGGAGACGACGTTGCCCAGGATTTTCTCCTGCTGACGTGCGCGGCACGCGTTCTTGAGAATGCGAATGTAGCCCGTTTTTCCGGCACCGTTGTCGCCGTAGACAGCGGTTAGTTGCGGCCCGAAGCGCAGAGTCTGGCCTTCTGCGAGTGCGTTCACCCCACGGTGGTGGAATATCGAATTCAATGAGACTGCTTGTATACCCGCTATTCGCTCCGGCACGTGCTCCTTGGCTAAAGGTACGCATTCTTGCGGAGGCGCCAGCCCATGCACGCTCTTGCAGATTTGAGTGAGTGCATCGATATCGACAGTCGACAAGTCGCCGTTGAGCAGCAGTCGACGCAGCGCATCGCGCTGCCACATCGGCCGATCAACGGACCACTCTAGGATTTCCTGCAGGACGGTCACAAGAAAATTCTAGCTCGCTGACAATCCGAATGCAGGAAACATTTCGGTGTTTTGCGGAAAGCACCCCTCGGCCGCATGAAACCACCCCGCAGGTGGGCCACAGACATCAGAAGATGCCGCCGACTATCGGTTCGGATCTTTTGTCCCGACCTTACCGGTATACGGGTTGACGTTGCCGCGGCTCGACCAATTGTTCGCCTTTGAGTGGTCGGGAGCCGAGCTATAGTGTGGCGCCACGTCGGTGCCGTTGCGTTTCGTATAGCCGCGGACCGCGAACGACGAATGGCTGCTGTTGGAATGGGCGGCTGCTCCGTGAGAAGTGCTGTGGGATGCGGAGTGGATGCCGTGCGATCCAGCGCCACGGGCGGCTACGTTCTCGGAAAGCGTCAGCAGCACGCCAAAAACGATCGTGCGAATCATCGAAGGGTCCCCTGTAACCCGGATAAGACGGAAGCACTTTCGGCATTCGGGCCTATCCTTGCAACTGCTAATGTTGTCAGGCGGGTACCCGCTACGAGGGGCCCTCGGCAAGGCCGAGATTTCATCTGGTGCGCGCCGTGGATCACGGATTTGTGCGATAACGTCTTCGAGCGTCCGGGCGCGGACCTTTTCGCCTTCCAAGGCCAGGCGCGCTTCGCGTTACACGCGGCGCGCTTCTGCGTCATCGACAATCGCGAGCGCGATGCGATCCTTGACCGAGCCGCCGGGATTCAGATGTTCGCACTTGGCGAAGACTGGCACCCACAGTTGCTGGCGACGCGCGTGAGCTGGACCAGAGGCGTTCGCCCAATGTGATGGAGGATCGAGTCGCTCATACCGCGAGGCGCTGCTCCTTCTTTGCGACCGCGCGCCACGCTGCGATGAGCGCGTCGGCGGCGCGATCAATGTCGGCCTGTGTCGTTCCTCGCCCCAATGTCAGCCGTACCGAGCCCCGTGCGACCTCCGGCGATACACCCATAGCCAGGATGACTGCGGAGGGTGTGATGTCCCCGGAGTGACAAGCCGATCCGGTCGACGCGGCGACACTATCGCCGGCAGCGGCCAGGACTGCGTTGCCGGTGCAGTTGGGAAAGCGAACATTCAATGTGTTGGGCAACCGCAGCTCACGCGGTCCGTTGAGCGCCAGGCCCGGGATCTCTGCCATGAGCCGTTGCTCCAGATGATCTCGCAACGCCCGCATACGAGAAGCGGCGGCATTCAGATCGCGGGCCGCAATGGCGCACGCCGCACCCAGCGCGACGATGAATGCCACGTTCTCGGTACCGGGACGCTGTCCACGCTCCTGGCTTGCTCCGCGTGCGAAAGGCACCAACGGCGTTCCGCGGCGAACATACAAGGCACCGACGCCCTTGGGTGCATAGAACTTGTGCCCGACCACCGAGAGCAGGTCGACGTCGAGTTCGCCCACGTCGACCGGCACCTTGCCGACGGATTGTGCGGCATCCGTGTGAACGACGGCGCCAGCCTTTCGAGAAAGACGAGCAATGTCGGCAACAGGTTGGAGTGCGCCGGTTTCGCTGTTCGAATGCATCAGCGTGACCAGTGCCGCGTCGCGCTTGATCTCGCGCGCGGCAGCGCTCACGTCAACACGGCCCTCTGCATCGACACCCAAACGCACGACAGGACGCCCGCGCGCCTCAAGCGCGTTACAGGCCTCAGCCGTTGCCGGGTGCTCGATCACTGTGGTCACGATGCGCGGCCGGTCGACGCGCGATTGCGCAACGCCGAAGATCGCCAGGTTGTTCGCCTCCGTGCCGCCAGAGGTGAAGATGATTTCGTCGGGACTGCAGCCGATGAGGTTCGCTACTTGCTCACGTGCGTGCGCTACGGCTTGCTGCGGCGCGCGCCCATAGACATGGGCACTCGAGGGATTGCCGAAGTGCGTCGTCAGGTACGGCAGCATCGCGTCGACGACCTCGGGCAGCACCGGTGTCGTTGCATTGTGGTCCAGGTAGATCGGTTCTGCAGTCACTGCGGGCTATCTCCCTCGCGCATGGCGATCGCAACGACGACTCCGGAAATAAACGTCAGCGCGCCAATCGAAACGATCGCGGCCGCGAATCCAAAGCGGTCCGCGATAAGGCCGGCTGATAACGCACCAATCGCATAGCCTAAGTCGCGCCAGAACCGGTATACGCTGAGCGAGCGAGCGCGCCAACTCGGGTGCGACGCATCCGACACGGCGGCGATGAGGCTCGGATATACCATAGCGGTGCCCACGCCCAAGAGCGCACTACCGACAAGCCAGATGCGGAAGTCGGTCAAAGACGCTGTCACGAACAGGCCCACGGCCTGTACCCACATGCCAACGACGATCAAGCCTTTGCGGCCCCAGCGATCGCTCAAGGGCCCCGTGATGACCTGCAGCATTCCCCAAATCACGGGATAGACCGCCTTGAGCACGCCGATACGCTGCACGCTCAAGCCGAGCGAGGCGAAGAACAAAGGAAAGATGCCCCAGCTCATACCGTCGTTGAGATTGTTCACGAGCCCAGCTTGCGAGGCCGCAAACAAGTTGCGATTGCGAAACGAGGTGAGCTCGAATATTTGTCGGAAGCTCAGTGGCGATGTCGGTGCTTGTATGGCCGCGGCTTCGGCCCGCACGTGCGTGCGCGTGTCGCGTACGACAAGGATGGAGAGCAGTGTTCCCGCGATCGCGTAGCCCACGCCGAGGTAAATCGGCACGGGACGCAGCCCGTAGCGGCTCGCGAGGTATCCAGTGAGAAATGCAGTAGCACCCAGTGCGAAGTACCCGGCGAATTCATTGAGACCGACTGCAAGGCCGCGACCCTTGGGTCCAACGAGATCGACTTTCATGATCACCGTCATCGACCACGCGAAGCCTTGGCTCATTCCGAGGAGCACATTGGCAGCAACGATGTATTCGAAGCTCGGCGCCCAGATGATGATGAACGGCACCGGCAAGCCGGCAAGCCAGCCGGCGATCAACACGCGCTTGCGACCCCACGTATCGGCAAGATGGCCCGACACGAGGTTGGCGAACGCTTTGACGATGCCGAAGCTGACGATAAAGGACGTCACGACTGCCGCCGAGACGATGTGGAACTCCTCGGCGCCGATCAGGGGGACCACCGTTCGCTCAATGCCGACCATGCCGCCAACAAAGGCATTGATCAACACCAACAGCAAAAACTGTCGCCAGTTCTCGCGCAATCCCAGGCGAACGACCTGCGGCGTCGGTGTTGCCGTCACTGCGTTCAAGTCATTCAAGCCGCGCGGCGCGCGTTTACATTTCGGATGCGTACTGCATCCGGCGGTGGCGGCGGAACGTCAGCGAGCATGACTTGAACGAATTGATCTTCGCTCGCTACCTGGAGCGCTTTGTTGTAGCCCTTTTCAAAGCCGATCGTCGAGAACGGCTTGCCACTGAGGCGTCTGCCACACACCGAGCCGGCATACGCGCCCGGTAGAACCTCCACGTACTCCGGCAGCGCCAGCAACCGCTGCGCACTGCGATAGAGATTTCGCGCACCTTCCTCCGCGCTCGTCGCAAGCTCTGTGCGTCCCAGGTCTCCGATCATCAGGGTGTGGCCTGTGAGCACGAACCAAGGCTCTTCGGCACGTGTCTTGTCTGTTATGAGCAGGCAGATGTGCTCCGGCGTGTGTCCAGGCGTCTCCAGAACGGTGGCGACGACATTGCCAAGCGGAAGTACATCGCCGTCCTTGACCCCCATGAACGATCCGGCGATGTCGGCCTTCGCAGAGAGAACGTATTGCGCGCCGGTCGATTCGGCGAGCCTGGCTCCGATGGAGACATGATCGGCGTGCACATGGGTATCGACAACGAAGTGAATGCGCATGCCCAGTTTCTCGGCATCTCGATACATAGGTGTCGACGTCTCCGACCGGGTCGACCACCGCGCACGCAGCGCGACCGCCGCAGCCGAACAAGTACGAAATACCGATCGGATCTTGGTGAAGGAATTGGCGAAGGATCATGGAGCCGCTCGCAGTGGAAGTATCAGTGCCGCGTCACGAAGTCTCGGAAGTCGCATACATTCAATTAATTGATTGAATGATTGATAAATGCTACCGTCTTGTCAATGGGTACCGCGAAACTTCAGATCTTTGAACAGTTTGCTGCGCTGGCGCGCGTGCTCGGCAGCGCGCACCGTTTGGAGTTGCTCGAGCTCGTGGCACAGGGTGAGCGCTCCGTCGAACGGCTCACGCAACTAACAGGGCTATCGACGGCCAACGTCTCACAGCACCTGCAACATCTGCGTCGAGGGGGCTTTGTGTTGGCTCGGCGAGACGGCAAGCGGGTTTTTTATCGCCTTTCCGATGCGTCGGTGCTGACGCTTCTCGCGGCGCTTCGTGCGTGTGGGGAACGCAACAGTGCTGAGGCGCAACGGATCATTACCGACTACTTCGAGCGCCTTGATGACCTCGAAGCGGTGTCGCGCAAAGAGCTGATGCAGCGACTTAAGCATGGCGACGTCACGGTGTTGGACGTGAGGCCGCGCGACGAGTTCGTTCTCGGGCATTTGCCGGGTGCAGTCAATATTCCGCTCGCCGAACTGACTCGCCGACTGAAAGAAATCCCCAAGGACCAGGAAGTCGTCGCGTACTGCCGCGGTGCCTACTGTGTGTTCTCGTTCGAGGCCGTCGCAGCCCTTCGCCAAAAGGGCTATCGCGCGCGCCGATTGGAAGACGGCTTTCCGGAATGGCGAGCTGCTGGCCTGCGCATTGAATCGGCGATTGCGTAGACCCACAGCGCATCAAGACGCATCAGCGTGCCCACTTCTTAGGGCAGATGCGATGGAGCCCGCAAGACCGATCGGGTAAAAAGGGAGCGGCCCGCTCGAAGTAGCGCGCGATCGGAGAGCCGTCGCGAGGAAGTACCGCGAAACCAAAGCGCGGCATGCCCGGTTCCACCAATTCCTTGACAACGGTGCCTGCTTCACGCAATGCACGGACTTGACTCCCGCCCTCCACCAAGTCCACGACAACCAGGAGTTCCTCACCGGCGGGTTCGGGCTCGCATCGTTCCGCGATGAAGGCTGCCCGGATATCGAAATTGCGTGCGAAGAGAACTCGCAGTGCCTCCAACACGGCTCGTGGTGGATCGTCCGGCTCGCGCAAATTGGCGTCTTGGCGGTAGGGGACCCAAACACGTTCGGTGACTGCGATCCCTCCCGTATTCAGCAAGGAGCGTGTGTCCAACGGTGAAAACTCGCGGCCGTAGATGGAGAACGGGTTCAGATGAAAATGCATGTCCGGCCGCATCTCGAAGAGGTTGCGGACTCGCACCACAACACACTTCTCTCCGGCAGGCGATGCTCTGAACAGGTGCTCCAGTGAGGAATAAAACGGGATGACGTTCACGCCATAGTTGCGCACGAAGGTGATGACGTCCAACGCCTCACCAGCGTCGAATTTCCCAGCGAGGCCTTGCCCACCTCGCGGGTGTACGGGACCAATACATCCGACTTGAGCAGTCGCTTGTAGAACGCGGGCCGAAGGCCCGGTTCATGCCATGCATCGCGAGCGTGTGTACTCAGCAACTGACGAACGCTGTCACGAGAGAAGAAGGGCGTGCTGTCGCCTGGCGGCTCAGTCAAAGTCGAGTAAAAGGATGGCGTTATTTTTTAAAGATACTGGCGAGGTGTAATCCGGACCTGCTATATACTGCGCGACCTAACAACAATGCGGACATCACACAAATGCCCAATATTGGATCGCTACTGAAATCCGAGATCTCGCGTCTTTCTCGACGCGAGATTCGCAAAGAAGTCAGCAGCGTGAAGAAGGCATCCGCAGCGCATCGGCGCGATATCGCGGCATTGAAGCGGCAGGTTGCTGGGGTCCAACGGCAAATTTCGATGATTGAAACGCGCGCGGCCACGCATGCTGGCCGTGCTCCGACAGCCTTGCCAAAACGCCCTGTGCGTTTCGTGGCGAAGGGATTTCGTTCGCTGCGCGCGCGATTGGGTCTGTCAGCGCCTCAGCTGGCGCGTCTGCTGGGCGTCAGCGAACAGTCCATCTACAACTGGGAAAATAGCAAAGCCACACCCCGCAAGGAGCAGCTCGCGGAGATCATCGCATTGCGCAGCCAAGGCAAGCGCGACGTGCAGAAACGTCTAGATGCAATCAAGGCGTCGCCGCTGCCGCAAGAGTCGCGCAAGGCCACTAAGACGGTCAGGCGCAAGAAGGTGCGCAAGTAACCAGCACGCCATACGCGTTGCGCTCTCGCGGGTCCCAATTGACGACGTCGACGCTGTAGCTGCTTCTCGTTCGGCGCAGGCTTGGATGATTACCCTAAGCCGATTCTAGTTCCTGGTCTTCACGATGAGACGTGACCTGCATTGCCGCATTTTTTCGATTGCGTGCCCGGATTGAGCGACGCAACTTTCGCTATTGACCTGCGTGCTTCCCAGTCCGTTCCTCGCTCAGTTGCGAGTCCATCGCTACTCATCTTGCATCAATTTGGAACACGTACAAATCCAATTCCTCATGTCGCGATGACGCCATGGTTGAGGTACCGAACACGTACATTCGATTGATACAAGTCTTTGAATCAGCTGCTCAAGAGAACCAACTTTTAATCCGTTGGTCGCAGGTTCAAGTCCTGCACGGCCCACCAACCAATTCTATCCTCAAGGAGTGTCCGCTGCGCTTCATGGAGCAGCGACGGACCCATTGGTTGCAGGATTGGGGTCCTGACGATCCTTCGAAGGATTCCATCTGCGGCCAGCCAGTCGAATCGCCGTTTGGACCAAAGGCGGTCGCCCGGTGGCGCCCGGAAGCGGTCATTCAAGGGCGTAACAACCTTCGTTCGTTGGGATGACGTACCAGTCGATCAATCCCTCGCATGTCTTTGGCGCACCTGGCTAGCTCCGCGCTGCAACCGCCGCGCACCGACCGCAGGAAGGGGTCGGCCACGCAGCAGACGAAACCGACCGCTGTCGCGACCGACATCGCGTAGCCCAGTAGGTACCTAGGCGCGCAACGAGACCGGTACCTTGACCTGGATCAACCTGGCGACACTGAGAACTTGATTGGATGACGCCTATGAACGACACCGAACATCACGCACATGCTGCACACTCGACCTCACCCTCGCCGAGCGCGCCTGTCGTCGCGGGCACGATCTACACGTGTCCGATGCATCCGCAGATCCGGCAGCAATCGCCAGGCAATTGCCCGATTTGCGGCATGACACTGGAGCCGCTTGTGGCGGCTCTCGACAAGGAGGACACGAGCGAGCTCGATGATTTCACGCGTCGATTCTGGTGGACGCTGCCGCTGACCGTCACGGTGTTTGTGCTGGCGATGGCGGGACATAGGATCAGGTTGTTCGCGCCACAGACTCAATCCTGGGTCGAGTTGCTGCTCGCGACACCCGTCGTAGTGTGGGGCGCGTGGCCCTTTCTCCTCCGCGCGGCACGGTCCGCAATCAACCGCAGCCCGAACATGTGGACGCTGATTGGCCCGGGTGTAGCGATCGCGTACGGCTACAGCGTCGTTGCGACTATTGCGCCGGGGCTATTTCCTGTTTCTTTCGTCAATCACGGGCGAGTCAGCGTCTATTTCGAAGCGGCGGCGGTAATCGCCTCGCTCACGCTGCTCGGACAGCTGCTCGAATTGCGCGCGCGCTCACAGACTTCGCTCGCGATCAAGGCGCTGCTGCGGCTCGCGCCAAAAACGGCACGCCGCATTCGCGAGGATGGGCGGGAGGAAGACATCGCGTTGAGCGACGTGCAAGTCGGCGATCAATTGCGCGTGCGTCCTGGCGAAAAAATACCGGCGGACGGCGTCGTCATCGACGGCACGAGCGCGGTAGATGAGTCGATGCTCACCGGCGAACCACTGCCGGCCACTAAGCGCGCCGGAGACAAGGTTGTCGGCGCGACGCTCAACACGTCCGGCGGCCTGGTCATGCGCGCCGAACGCATCGGTGCGCAGACGATGCTTGCGCAGATCGTACAGATGGTCGCGCAAGCGCAGCGCTCTCGCGCGCCGATGCAACGTATGGCCGACGCCGTCGCCGGCGGGTTTGTCATCGCTGTCATCGCGATTGCCGTGTTGACGTTTCTCGTGTGGGGCTGGTTCGGTCCGGAGCCACGCTGGGTTTATGCGTTGATCAACGCGCTCGCGGTGCTGATCATTGCATGTCCATGCGCGCTGGGTTTGGCAACGCCGATGTCGATCATGGTTGCGACCGGCAAGGGCGCGACCGCTGGCGTGCTATTCCGTGATGCCGCCGCGATCGAAATGATGCGCACGATCGATGCGCTGGTTGTTGACAAGACCGGCACGTTGACCGAAGGCAAGCCTGCGTTCGATCGTGTCGTACCGGCGGCGGGATTCACGGAAGATGATGTCTTGCGAATCTCTGCGAGTTTGGATCAAGCGTCCGAACACCCACTGGCGCGGGCGATCGTAAACGAGGCGACGCGGCGCGAACTTGCGCTCGACAAACCATCGGCGTTCGATAGCGCAACCGGCATCGGCGTAAGTGGTGATGTTGGTGGCCGTCACGTCCTGCTTGGCAACAGCACGTTGATGCAGCAAGCGCACGTCGACGTGACGCAGCTTCACGACGAAGCCGAGAAGCTGCGTCACGAAGGTGCGAGCGTTATGCATCTCGCGGTCGACGGACGCCTCGCTGGGTTGCTCGCGGTATCTGATCCCATCAAGGCGAGCACGCCCGCAGCGGTCGATGCATTGCGTGCGGCCGGAATTCGCATCGTGATGGCCACCGGCGACGGCTGGACGACTGCGCGCGCCGTCGCCGAGCGCCTGCACATCGACGAGGTCATCGGCGAAGTCAAACCGGCCGACAAGGTTGCGTTGGTCGCGAAGATGCAAATGCAGGGCCGCAAAGTCGCGATGGCTGGAGACGGCATCAACGATGCGCCGGCGCTCGCGCGCGCGGACATCGGCATCGCGATGGGTACTGGGACCGACGTAGCCATGAACAGCGGTCACGTGACATTGGTCAAAGGTGACTTGCTCGGGATCCTGCGCGCGCGCGTCTTGTCGCAGCAGACCGTGCGCAACATGCGCCAGAATCTCGGCTTTGCCTTGGTCTACAACGCGCTCGGCATTCCGATCGCGGCCGGCGTGTTGTATCCATTCACCGGCATTCTGTTGTCGCCGATGATTGCCGCACTGGCGATGAGCTTCAGTTCTGTTTCTGTGGTCGGCAACGCATTGCGTCTGCGCACGCAAGAGTGAGCGCATGCAAAATCGTGTGACCGCCAGCGTGTGACAACAATGCGCATTTGGTTTCTGCACACCGCTGGATTCGAGTACGGCGTGACCGATCACTTCCCCCTGTCTCTCCGGCCTCGAGCACCGCCTCCGCAATTACCCTATGCGCGCTTCGATTGAGAAGTAATTCGCTGCTGCGAACGACCATCGTTCCGTACAGGGGCGGTATCAATTGAACACATCCTGCTCCGTGTCCAGCGGCATGTCGTCCCAGGTCTTTTTCTGTTCATTCCAGACCGTATAGGGGTCGTGCACCTTGATCGTGTTCGCGGGCGCTTGCGCCGTTCCGGATTGTGAGCCGGCACGTCGTTGCGCCACGTCGGCATGGGTTTTTGCGGCCGCGTCCTTCAGCGCCTTGATGAGCGTGGCATTGTCGAGCGGGTTGGTCTTCAGCAAGGCGATGATCTTGGCCAGGTCGGGCATCACGCCGATTTGCGAGCCGGCTTCCGCGGGCGTGTTGAGCAGCGGATCGCTCAAGATGGCGCGCAGCACGCGCGGCTTGAGTGTTTGCTGAAAATTCTTGCGAACGAAGTGCTGCACCAGGGCGGCGGCGCCGCTGACGATCGGCGTGGCGACCGAGGTGCCGGCGATGCGCACCGTGGTGCTGGTCGCCCACGTCAAGACGTCGCTGCCTTGCGCGAAGCAGTCGATGCGATTGCCTTTACTGAAGTTGGGATTGCGGATATTGAGTTGTTTGGACGGCGAGAAGAATCCGCCGCCGACGACGATGCCGCCGCCGTCCTTGAAATCGTTCGCAAAACGATCGAGCGAATGGACTTGATGCAGCCAGTGTTCGGCCAGGTCCGCGCCCACGCCGGTGTTGGCGTCGCGTTCGGTGGTGCCGCCCGCAATGTACGTCGCGATATAGCCGTTGCCCGCGCCCATGCACACAGTGACGCCGCGGCCGGTGAATTGCCGGATCAATGCCAGCAGCGCGGGGTCGAATTCCAGCGGCAGCGTCGCAGTGACTTTTTTCAGCAGCTTGGACGGCGCCGGGGCCATGGCGATCCGCAGCGCACCGGGCTGACCCCGCGCGCCCGGCAGCGTGGTTGGCAGCGTCGGTCCGACGCTCGGGCTCTTGTTTTGGTCGAGCTCTACGTTGGCCGCGATCGAGAAATTGACGACGTCGCCGGCCTTGAGCTCGCTCGGGTCGTTGAGCAAGGCGATGCCGACGTAGGAGGCTGCTGGCGACAAGGTGTTCGCCGGAACGCTGGGCGCATTCTTGCCCGGCGTCGCATCCGTCGCCGAAAAAACAATCCTGATGCCCGGCGCCACGCCGACGATGCCGGTGCCGTTGTCGAGCGAGCCGAACACGCCGGATACGTTCAACATGTGCTCACTGAAATTCGCGCCGCCCGCGCCGAGTTGCTTCGCGAACGTGATATCAGGGTGGCTCGAAGGCACGAAGCCGGGTTCCGCAAACCCGATCGTGGCGCCGCTGCCGTCCGCGCCCGCGTTCCACGCCGATTCCACCGAGATGCCGTTCGGCGCCGCCTTCAAGTAATCCTGGTTCGCGAACTCGGGATCGGCGTGCGTCACCAGTAGTTCGAACGGCGCTTCGAGTTGCACCGCCGCAATCGTGTTCGCGCGCGACAGCACGCCGAGGATGTAGTCGTCGTCGAGCCCACCGGTGAAGCGCAGGCAGTAGTAGCGTGCAAAGCCCGGCGCGGTGACATCGTCGCCGAAGGCGGTGTCTTCCAGTTCCGCGGCTTGTTGGTCCATGCGCGCACCCAACCCATCCGGATACAGCCGTCTCAACCACGCCGTGGCCTCGCTGAAACTCAGGCTGCGCTGTGCCTCGTCGGGGATGATCCCGGCCAGCGCTTGCGGCGTGCACGCGATCTCGTCGCCATCCGGCAATGAGACATCGGCAGCGAACTGGATGATGAAGCGCCGGCTGCCGTTCATGGCCGCACGCAACGCCGGCGCGCTCGGCGGTTCGATCGGATCGAGCGCCGGTCGCTGCGGCGGCTCGATCGCGGAGATCGCCTCGATCACGGCGCCGGATCCTTCAACCGGCCGGTCTTCGGATCGTATTCGACGACCACGGGCACGACTTGATCCGTCGGCAGGATCTCGACCCACTGGTCGAACGTCTGGAAGTTCGAAGAGCCAAACGGATCGTCCGCTGCGGTTAGAGGACGCGCCTGGAAGCCTCCCGCCAACGGATTGAACCCATGTTCCCAAACCCGATCCACCGGTGTGGCAGTGACCACGCTGTCCGGATCGTGCGGCAATTGTGGGTCGGACAGGTCGTACGCCTTCGCGGTCATCTCCTCCTGGTGTTTCTTGGCCACGGAAGCAGCGAGGATTTCCAGCACTTCGAGCAGCGGCTTGCCATTCAGCGGGACACCATTCTCATCCGTCCCCTCGCCGCTGTAGAGATCGCCCGGGCCGATGCCGTTCATGCCTTCGACATGCTTGAGCCAGTTGATCGCCGCGCTCTCCCTTCCGGGCCGGATCGGGATCACGGCCTTGACCCAGGGCGCGTTCAAGAACGCGTTGCGCAGGTTGTCGCCGTCGAGTTGCAACACCCAACCGAGCGAGCTGCCAAGCTTCGCGGCCGCCGATTCGTCGGTGATGTAATAGTGCTTGCGGTTCACGTCGTCGATACGGTCCCAGCCGACTTGGTTGGCGACCGACACCGGGCCGACCTGCGGCCCGTCGGGGTTGCCGCCGAAAATCTGCGTGCCACGCGAGTGCCGCGGCTTCCACCATTCCGGCGCGACGAAATACAGCATCTTGTCCACGTCGAAGATCGAGTTGATGAGCTCCGACAGCACGTGTCGCGTCGCCAGCGTGTCGGGTGTCTCGGGCACGGTGTCCTTCGGGCCGTAGCCCTTGGGCAGCAGCATTTCCTGGATCAGGCTGCGATAGACGATGATGCGCTCTTCTTCGCGCAGGTCGTCCGCAGGCCGCGGCGCGATGCGGCTCGCCAGCGTGATGCGCTCCCTGACGGCCTTGTTGTACGCCTCTTCCTGCGCGCGCAGCTTTGCGTTGTTGTAGTCGATCAACTTCTTGTTGTACTCGGTGAGGTCCAGCGCCGGTGGATTCCAGGTGGCGGTGATCTGCAGCTTCACCGAAGGCTGGTCGGCGAAATTCACCTGATCGAGCGAGACCCGCACCTTGCCTGCGCCGTCGAGCGCCTTGACCCGCGGAACGCAGATGTCGCTGTGCTGTGAACTGACCTCGAGCGACGTGGTGTCGAGCGTGTAGCCCACACCGGGCGCATCGAGATGGAAGTCGCGCTCCCAGACGACCTTGTCGTTGTGGTCCGGCCAGCTTTCGCGGTCGTCGCCCTGGTAGAAGACGACATCGGTGTCGTCGCCGTCGGAGATGTTCTGGTACGGGAAGTCGACGACGTAGGGCTTGGTTTGCGGGTCGAGCTTCGCAGGCTCCTCGGGGTGCGGGATGCTGTCGAGGTCGGCGGGCTGCGCAATGTGCACCATCGTGGCCAGCTCGAGCGCGTCACCGGGTTTGTCGACGTAGGTCTGCCAGCACAGATAGGTGCCGACATCCTGCACCTGCACGGCCACCTGCCGCATCTTGCGGCGCAGCTCGTAGTTCTGCAGCTTGTCGGGCGAGGGGTTCTGGATCACGTAGCGTTTGCTCGTGGTGTCCGTGGTTTCGGTGACGGTCTTGAAAGTCGTCTTGAAGTTCGACTTGATTTCCGTCGTCAGCTTGGCGCTCTGCTCGCGCATGTGCTTGTGCGTCGTTTCGCGCGCCTGCTTCTGCGTGTTGGCCATGTCGAAGTTCGACGATGCGGTGACGCCGGCGTACGAGGCGGTGACGCTCGCGCCGAACTTGATGTCCTGCTGGTTGTCCTGCTTGACCGCGTCGGAGAATTCATCCTGGTCGGTCGTCGACAGTTCGCTCTTCTTCGTGGTTTCGAGCGATTGTTCCATGGTCTTCTCGACCACGACCTTGCGCGTGCTCACCTCGATCAACTCGAGGCTGGTGCCGGGGCTCAGCCACACGTGACCGACCGGCGTGCCCAGGAAGCTGTCGAGTTCGAAGAAGTACTGGCGGAACAAGTGCACCACGCCGATCGGCGACAGGGCGACGCGATCGAGATCGAAGTTCGGGTCCATCTGATCCAGCGGATTGGTCGGCACGAAATGATCGAGCGGGCCGCCCTCGCTCAGCGCCTGCAGCAAGGCGACATGATGGTTTTTCCAGTCGGGCGGGAGCAGCACCTTGCGCAACGCATCGAATTGCTTTGCATCTTTGAGCTGCAGCAGCGTGGCCGCGATGCGTGCTTCGTATTCCAGCGCGGCCTTGGCGGCGTCGGCGGCGTTGACCGGCGCGAATGCGGCAAAGCGGCGCTGCGCGCCGTCCGCGACCGTTGCGCTGGCCGATAGCTGGGCTTGGAGGCGATGGTTTACCGCAGCCGACACTTCTCCGCGCAGCAACGCAGTCACCGCCGCCGGATCGAGAATCTTCTCCAGTGTCTTGTCCGACACGGCATCGGGGCGGCCGTTGCGGCCCGCCTGCAAGGCCTTGCTCAGACTCGTGACCAGTGCGCTGCGGCTGCCGATCACCTCGGGCACAGGCGCACCGGGCGCGAACTCGGCGATCTGCATGCCGAATTCCCGGCCGGGACCGATGACTACTTTCGGTGCGACCCCGTCCGCAAGGCGTTCGACCAACTTCAGTGCGTCCATGCCGAATCGCATGTTGAAACGCCGCTGGTGGCGCTTGGATTTCCAGCCCAACAGGGGCTGGTACACACCGAACAACTCGCTCGCGTAGGGCAATACGCCCTTGTAGGTCATGAAGTTGAACGTGGCTTTAGGCGAGGTCATGGATGCTCCGAAGGTTCGTTGACTTGGCACGATGGTGTTCGGGCGTATCGCGACTGCTCGCTCACGGCCGGCCACGGAGTCGCGACGGACTCACGCGCCGTTGTGGATACGCCAAACGGTGTCGATTGCTGACATGCGCGTGTCACGGCGCGGCGAGTTTCAGCCGGACAAGAAGTGGCGTGGCTGCACTGCCAACGAAATCCAAGGATCCATCGGGCTGAATGCCGACGCGGATCCCAACAGCTAGATCATGCAAATGCCGATGTCGGCATAGACGCCGACGGGGTCGCCGCGGGCCGTTCGCACGACGTGAACATTTTGCGAGCACGCACCGCGACGCCAATTGCCGTCGGTGTCGACGGCGACTATGTAGTCGAGCAAGTAGACATCGCCGTTGCGCACCCAACCGTAGGTGGCGAGTCGGAAGCGGACTGTCCCGCTGCCCTGCCAGCCTCGTATGTTGGCGCGCACGTACGCCACCACGTCCGACTCGGTCATGCGAACGGCTTCCCCCAGCTCGGCCGGAGGTACAACGTAGATCGGTGGTCGCAAGTACGCCGGCATCGGCTCGGAGGTCAAATAGCGTCCCCCGTCGACCGCTACTCCGATTCCCAACTGGTACTGCGGGTTGGGCGGTACCGGTGGCAGCCCACCGCAGGCGGTGAGCAGCAGCACAAGCAGCGACAACAAGGGGCGCATCGCACTCTCGGACAGCCGGCGTGGTCCCAAGCCTAGCGCATTGGGATGAAAAATTTTTCGTCCGGACCGATGCAGTGCTTGTCGAACGCGACGGTGGCGATGCCGGATGCTGCCGGCGCAACCGCGCGGCTCAATCCAGCCGCTCGACCGCCACGATGTCGCCGAGCCACACGTGGGCGTTCCATGCCGGCAGGTCGGGATTGTCCAGGCGCAGTTCTGCGTTGGCGCCGGCGGCACCGCTGGCATCCTCGTACAGTTGCACGGCCGGCCGTTCGGTGACCGTGCCACTGACGGTGTCGCCGCCGCGCAGCTTCAGCCGCACGCGTGCCTGGCTCGGCAACGCCACGACCAGATGCTCCAGCCGCGCGATGTCGTGCGGCTCCGTGTATACTTTTTCCGCATTGCGTCCCATCTCGTTCACCTCGTCGTGTCTTGCGCTACGCGTCGGTTGCGCCGCAGGCGCCGTTGCTGTCCGGCGCGGCGAAGGCCGTCTGATACGCGGCCAGCAACGCGCCGTATGCGGCAAGCAGGAAGCCTTCGAGCAGACGCGCGCCCAGCTCGCGCATGGGCGGCGTCAACCGCGCGTCGTCGCGCGCGCCGACGGCGGCAACGGCCGCGCGCAGTGAGCGCAGCAGGCCGCTCACGTCGCGCAGCGGATTGGACTTGGCGCGTGTCGCGCCGGGCACGCCGCGGAAATCCACGATGAATGCATCGCCGCTGGAGACCAGGATGCGATCCAGACGCAGATCGCCGTGGATGCGCATGTGCAACGCGCCGCAACTGCGCGACAACGTCCGCACTCGCGCGACCAGTGCAGCGCGCTGTGGCGCGAGTTCTGTGGCCGTTGCGTCCGTCGCGTGCGCGCCGCCCACCTGCTCGAGCGCGCATTCCAACCAGTGCGCAATGTCTTGCTGCGGTGCTGCCTCGGGGGCGAATGCCGGATCGGCGCTGGGCTGTGCCAGCGCGCGGTGCACTTCGCCGAGTGCGCTGCCCATCGCCGCGGCAAACGCGGCGTATTCTTCGAACAGCTGCATGTCGCAGCGCTCTTCGCGGCCGGCAATCACGCAGTCATCGACCAGCCGGTCCAGGTACGCCAACGTGTACTGCCAGGCGTCGCCTTGGTTGCGCACGAAGCCGTGCAGCAGCGCGATGCAGGACTCGTCCGTATCGCGCACGTACACGACCTGGCCCAGCAACGGCGCCACGTGCGCGACGCCGCAATGGCGCAGACGATGGCCGACCTCGGCTTCCGGACGCGGTCCGGGTTGCGGTTGGCGCAGCAGCGTGAGCACCGCGCGATCGTCGTACACGAGTAAACTGTGCGACGCCTCCGCCGACAGCAGGCGCACCGGCATCGCGCTGAGTGCGTCGAGTTCGACAGCGACGCTCTCGGCGCGGAAACGCAACTCGCCCGCGGCGTTTGCGACAACCGCTTCGCGTGCAAACAGATCGGCCAGCAACTGCGCGAAGCGCGGAATCGCAAACGCATCGGTCAACACGCCCACGCGTCCGCCGCGGCGCACGTTGGCGAGCGCGAGCTGGCGCGCCAGTACCGGTGCCTCGTCGCGTTCCCAGAGGATGCCGAGCGGCAGCACGCAGGTTTGCGTCGTGCCGTCCTCGAAGCGCACCGTCACTTCGAACAGCGCCGGTGCATCTGCAGCGTCGTCGAGCGCGGCGAGCTGCCGCAGCGCAACCGTGGCGGGAGCGCGCGGCTCGAACCAGTGCCGCGCCCGCAGCCAAGCCGGCAGGATGTCGCGCTCCAGCTGCGCGCGCACGGCATCGCCGGCGAGATCCGCCATGCCACGACGCAACACCAGCGTCACGTACTCTGCGAGCATCTGCGGCGCTGCGGCGTGCCAGGCCGGCGCGCGGTCGGCCGCGCGCAGTTCGAACCAGTAGAAGCCGAACGGCGGCAGGGTCAGCATGTACGGCAGCTCGCCGATCGGTGGAAACGCCGCGCCGCCGGTCATCTCCACCGGTACACATGTGGAAAATGCGCGTAAATCCAGTTCCACCGCCTGCGGCGTGCGCGCCAGGCTCGCCACGCACAGCACGGTCTGCTCCTCGTGGCGGCGCAAATAGGCCAGCACCTTGCGGTTGCCGGGATAGAGGAATTCGAGCGTGCCGCGGCCGAACACGCTGTGCTGGCTGCGCAGCGCGAGCATGCGCCGGGTCCAGTTGAGCAGCGAGTGCGCATCGCGCGTCTGCGATTCCACGTTGAGCGCCGAGTAGCCGTACAGCGGGTTGTTGATCGCCGGCAGCACCAGCGATTCCGGATCGGCGCGCGAAAAGCCGCCGTTGCGGTCCGGCGACCACTGCATCGGTGTGCGCACGCCGTCGCGATCGCCCAGATGGATGTTGTCGCCCATGCCGATCTCGTCGCCGTAGTACATCACCGGCGTGCCCGGCATCGACAACAGCAGGCTGTTCATCAGCTCGATGCGACGGCGGTCGCGTTCCAGCAACGGGCTGAGGCGGCGGCGTATGCCTAAGTTGATGCGCGCGCGACGGTCGGAGGCGTACACCTCCCACAGGTAGTCGCGCTCGCTGTCGGTGACCATCTCCAGCGTCAGCTCGTCGTGGTTGCGCAAGAAGATCGCCCATTGGCAGCTCGGCGGAATCTGCGGCGTCTGGCGCAGGATGTCGGTGATCGGGAAGCGATCCTCCTTCGCGATCGCCATGTACATGCGCGGCATCAGCGGGAAGTGGAAAGCCATGTGGCATTCGTCCTCGGCGCCGAAATATTCCTGCGTGTCCTCCGGCCACTGGTTCGCTTCGGCGAGCAGCATGCGCCCCGGATACTTCT
>Ga0157378_10000138_pt1 | contig 69197 bp, 59 predicted proteins | sample M65metaG_FD_115309 | JGI IMG/M metagenome (GOLD analysis project Ga0157378, IMG submission 115309) | Miscanthus rhizosphere microbial communities from Kellogg Biological Station, Michigan, USA - M6-5 metaG | ecosystem: Host-associated > Plants > Roots > Rhizosphere > Soil | place: USA: Michigan... | reverse complement strand
GGACGGCTCCTCCCATGGCACGCTCTGCTCGCACGTGCTTTCTTTTCTGGTGACTCTTTTCTTTACACGAGTAAAGAAAAGAGTTACCCGCTCCTCCGCAGGAGGAGTGGAAGCCTTGGCTCTGAGGGACGACAAGAAAAAGACAACGTCCGAAGAAAGAACTGGATTCCAGCTTTCGCTGGAATGACGAGCAAAGGCGAGAACTGGATTCCCGCCTACGCGGGAATGACGAGCGAAAAGACAACAGTTGGATTCCAGCTTGCGCTGGAATGACGAGCAAGGTTAAGCGTCAGACCAACACCGACCGACACCGCGCGCGAAGTGATCACCCGCGCGGCAACCTCGCCATCAACGCGCGCAAACGCGCGCGCGTGTCTGCCCGTGTCAGTGGTTTGTCGAACAAATATACTTTCACGCCGTGCGCCGGAACGTCCGTGTCGAGCGCGTCGGTGACGTTCAGCGTGTCGCCGGAAAACGCCTCGCGCCAAGCGCCGGGTTCGAGGTACTCGCGCACGGTCAACGCCTGCGCCGCATCGCCCTTGTTGAGCAGCACCAGCGCCGTCTGGGCCTTTCCTTCGCGTTCGTACACGCGATAGAACACCGCGACGTCACCCTGCAGCCGCACATCGAGCTGCACGCCACGCTGCAACGCGATCGACTGCTTGCGCACGTTCGCGATGCGTTTCAGGTTTTGATAGATCGGACTCTGCGGCGCCGCGTCGACGCGCGCCTGCCCGAAATAGTTGCGGTTGCCGGCGTGCTCGGGACGGCCGCGCATGAACCCGGTCTCGGAGCCGTAGTAGACGACCGGGATGCCGCGCGCGGTGAACAACCAGTTGTGCGCATCGATGAAGCCGTTGTCGCTGGCGTTCATGCGCGCCATGTCGTGGTTGTCGTAGAACGTGACCAGATCGTACGGATTGCGATACAGGCCGTCGTCCAGATGCAACGCGGGTGCGAGCGCCGCGAAGTCGCTGCCGGCATGTTCGAACAGCGCGGCGATCTGCTGGCGCAACGGAAAGTCCAGCAGCGAGATGTCGCCGCCGTTGCGCCGCGTGTACGGCGCGATCTTGCTGGTGTCGTATTCGAAGTTCTCGCCGAACATGAAGAAGCCGGGGTGGCGCGCGCGGATGCGCGTGCCGAAACGCTTCCAGTAGTCGACCGGCGTGAGTCCTACCGCGTCGATGCGGAACGCATCCGCGCCCTGTCCGATCCACTGCTCGTAGGCGCCGACGAAATAGTCGAGCGCCGCGGGATTGGATTCGTCGATGTTGGACAGTTGTGCCAGGATGGACTTGTTCTTGTAGAACGCGTGCAACGGGTTGTGCTGCGGATCGAGTTGGTCCGGCGCCAGGTTGTCGTGATCGGCGACCAGCTTGCCGCGTACGTCGAAGATCTGCCCGTACTTCGGCTGCTTCACCGGCATCGTCCACGCCGGCGAGCCGTGGTTGGCGACGATGTCGAGCACGATCTTGATGCCCTTGCCGTGCATCGCCTGCGTGAAACCGGCGAAGTCCAGGCCCTTGCTCGGCAGGTGTTCGTCGAGCGCGTAGAAGTTGTCGCTCCAGTAGCCGTGGTAACCGGTCTTGCCGCGATCGGCGAGGCCCGAAGCCCAGTGGATCGGGTCGCCGCCGGAAAAAGCTTCATCCGGGTTGTCGGTGATCGGCGTGATCCACACCGCGCTGAAACCCAGCGCCTTGATGTAGTCGGCGTTGTCGAGCACGCCCTTGAAGTCGCCGCCGAGGTAGCCGATGTTGTCGGTGTCGCCGTTCGGGCCCGCGATCGGCACGTCGAATGTGTGCAACGCTCCGGCAGCCTGGTCACGCTGATCGTTGGACGGATCGCCGTTGACGAAGCGGTCGGTTACCACGAAATAGATTGCGTGCGCCGCGAATGGCTCGGTGGTGCCGTAGAACTCGTCGGCCTTCTGCGTCGCGCTCGCCGTGAGCGCGAATCCCAGTGTTGCAGCCAAAGCCGCGCGGAGGACCATTCGCGTTGGGCGTAGCGGGGCCCAGCGCCGCGAAGGCGAAACGATCCTTCGGCCTCGCGCCTGCGGCGCGTAACGGGCCCCGAGCTGCGCCGAAGGGCTCAGGGCGAACGGATCGTTACGAAGCACGCGGCTTCTCCTCGACCAGCAGCGTGCAAGCGCCGGCAACGACCAGGCTCACGCCGCCAATCAGCAGCGCGTTGATCGGCGCGTTGCCGAACAACGTCTTGAGCAGGAAGCCGAGCACGCTCGCGGCAAGCAGTTGCGGGATGACGATGAAGAAATTGAAGATGCCCATGTACACGCCCATCTTCTGCGCCGGCACGGTGTCGGCGAGCAGCGCGTACGGCAGCGACAGGATCGAGGCCCAGGCGAAGCCGACGCCGGCCATCGACAGCAGCAGCCAGTTCGGGTCGCGGATCAGCACGAACGACGCCAGCCCCGCGCCGCCGAGGCACAGGTTGATCAGATGCGTGATGCGCAAGCCGAAGCGCCGCGTCATCGGCGCGATCACGATTGCGGCGAGCGCGGCGAAACCGTTGTACGCCGCGAACAGCACGCCGACCCAGTTCGCGCCGTCGTTGTAGGCCGCCGACGCGGTATCCTTTGCAGCAAAGTGTACTTCGGTCACCGCCGGGGTGGTGTAGATCCACATCGCGAACAGCGCGAACCAGGAAAAAAACTGCACCACGGCGAGTTTGCGCATCGTCGCCGGCATCGCGTGCATGTCGTCGACGATGTCGGTGAACGGATTGCGCGAACGCGCATTGGCAACGATCAACTGGATCGCACCGTAGGCGAGCAGGCCCGCAGCGAGCAAGTACAACTGCCGGTCGATGCGCGCCAGGTACACGATCGCGAACGCGCCGATGCCGGCCAGCAGCCACGCCAGTCCGGCGCTCAACTTGCGCGGCGGCGGCGTGCGCGCGGCGCCCGCGGCATCGTCGAACGCGAGCAGTTCGCCCGGCGGATATTCGCGCGTGGAGAGCACGGTCCAGCCGATCGCGCCGAACAGCGCCACGGCGCCGGCGTAGAACGAATACTTGACCGTGTCGGGCACCGCGCCGGCCGGCGCCGTGTTGGCCACGCCCGCATGCGCGAACAGCCACGGCAGCAGGCTCGCCACCACCGAACCTACGCCGATGAAGAAACTCTGCATCGCGTAGCCGGTGGCGCGCTGCTGCGACGGCAGCTGGTCGCCGACAAACGCGCGAAACGGCTCCATCGACACGTTGATCGACGCGTCGAGGATCCACAGCAATCCTGCAGCGACCCACAGCGCCGGCGAATTCGGCATCGCCAGCAGCGCCAGCGTGGCCAGGATCGCACCGACCAGGAAATACGGACGCCGGCGGCCGAGTGCGTTCCAGGTGCGATCCGAAAAATAGCCGACCAGTGGCTGCACCAGGAGCCCGGTCAGGGGCGCGGCAATCCACAGCGCGGGGATATCGTCGACGCTCGCGCCGAGCGTCTGGAAGATGCGGCTCACGTTCGAGTTCTGCAGCGCGAAGCCGAACTGGATGCCCATGAAGCCGAAGCACATGTTCCAGATTTGCGCGAAACTGAGCTGTGGCTTGACGCTCATGAGTCGACGTACGCGTAGATCGCCGCATGACCCGGCAATGCCAGCGTCCCGTCCTGGACGCGGCCGTTCAGCGCCCCCGGGCAATCGATCTGGCGCAAGCGCAGGCCGCGCGGTATCGGCAGTGTCTGCGCGCTTGCGCCCAGATTGAATGCCACGAACAGATGCTGCGCGCCGGCACTGCGCGTGAACAGCAACAGCGGCTCGGGCGCGTCGTGGAAGCCGATCGCGCCGTGGCGCAGCGCGTCGTGCTCACGGCGCCATTGCATGAATTCGCGGAAACCCTGCAGCACCGATTGCGGATCGCGTTCCTGGCGCGACACCGCCAGCGCGCGATGGCGGTCGGGGATCGGCAGCCACGGTTGCGCGCTGCTGAAACCCGCGCCGTTCGCGTCGGTCCACGGCATCGGCGTGCGGCAGCCGTCGCGCCCCTTGAAGTTCGGCCAGAACGTGATGCCGTACGGATCGCGCAACTGCTCGAACGGAACGTCTGCCTCGGGCAGGCCGAGTTCCTCGCCCTGGTAGATGCACACCGAGCCGCGCAGCGACGCGACCAGTGCAGTCAGCAGTTTCGCCAGCGTCGGCGTGGGTGCGTCGCCGCCCCAGCGGGTGAGTACGCGCTTGACGTCGTGATTGGAGATCGCCCAGCACGGCCAGCCGTCGGTCAGACGCGCTTCCAGCGCCTCGACCGTGCGGCGGATGAACGCGGCGGAAAATTCGTCGGCCAGCAATTCGAAGCTGTAGCCCATCTGCAGGCGCCGTCCACTTGTATACTCGGCCATCGTGGCAAGCGAATCCTCCGAGGAGATTTCGCCGAGCGTGGTGGTGCCGGGATAGCGGTCGATCAGCGCGCGGATCTGCGCCAGGAAATCGAGGTTTTCCGGCTGCGTGTTGTTGTAGTAGTGGTACTGAAACGCGTACGGGTTGTCGGGACTGAAGCCGCGGCCGACGCGCTGCGCCTTCGGCTTCGGCGGATTGTTGCGCAGCTGCGCGTCGTGGAAGCAGAAATTGATCGCGTCCAGGCGAAACGCATCGACGCCCTTGTCCAGCCAGAAGCGCATGTTGTCGAGCGTCGCCGCGCGCACCGCCGGGTTGTGGAAATTCAAGTCCGGCTGCGAGGCGAGGAAGTTGTGCAGGAAATACTGGCCGCGGCGCGGCTCCCATTTCCACGCGACGCCGCCGAAGATCGACATCCAGTTGTTCGGCGGCGTGCCGTCGTCGCGCGCGTCGGCCCACACGTACCAGTCGGCCTTCGGGTTGGAGGCGTTCTCGCGGCTCTCGCGAAACCAGTCGTGCTCGATCGAGGTGTGGCTGAGCACCTGGTCGATCATCACCTTCAGGCCGAGCGCGTGCGCGCGGGCGAGCAGGCGATCGAAGTCCGCCATGCTGCCGAACAGCGGGTCGACCGCGCGGTAGTCGGCGATGTCGTAGCCGAAGTCGGCCATCGGCGATTTGAAGAACGGCGAGATCCAGATCGCGTCGACGCCGAGGCTCGCCACGTAGTCCAGGCGCTCGATGATGCCGGCCAGATCGCCGACGCCGTCGCCATTCGTGTCGAGGAAGCTGCGCGGATAGATCTGGTAGATGACGGCGCCGCGCCACCAGTTCGAGTCACTCATCCGCTCCCTTCCCCGCCCGCGCGCCATCGTGTGCTTTTTCGCAAGCTTAACCTGCGCGCGCGGATTGAGAAGGGCCTGCATACGTATTCGATCGCGCGGCGTTGCGGCAGCTCGGCATTCGCTGCTGACATGGCGCTGACAGCAAGCAACACGCACAGGCACCGTGTCCATCTGGTTCTTGCCGCCGCATGCAGGCATCATCGAATGCCCTGCTCGCTCGCTTGCGTGCCATGACTTCACGCTCCAACTCGCCACTGCTGTCGGTCGTGATGCTGCTGCTCGGCATGCTCTCGTTCCAGTTCGGCGCCGCCGTGGCCAAGCAGCTGTTCCCGCTGGTCGGCGCGCAAGGCGCCACCGCGATGCGACTCGGACTCGGCGCGGCGATCCTGTGGTTGTTGCGGCGCCCGTGGCAGCGTCTTGGCGGGCGTCATGACTGGGCATCGCTGTGGGGCTACGGCATCACGCTCGGCGTGATGAACCTGTGCTTCTACATGGCGCTGCGCACGATTCCGCTCGGCATCGCGGTGGCGCTGGAATTCTTGGGCCCGCTTGCAATCGCGCTGGCCGGCTCGCGTCGCGCGCTGGATTTCCTCTGGCTGGCGCTGGTCGTCGGCGGACTCGCCCTGTTGCTGCCCTGGAACGAGCACACGCAGGCACTCGACACGATCGGCGTGCTGTACGCGCTCGCTGCCGCGGTCGGCTGGGCCGCGTACATCGTGCTCGGGCGGCGCGCCGGCCATGCGTTCGGTGGCGATGCCGTCGCGCTGGGCTCGGCGATCGGCGCGCTGGTCGCCGTGCCGGTTGGCGTCGCGCACGCCGGCGCTGCGCTGTTCACGCTGTCCGCGCTGCCGTTTGCGCTCGCCGTGGCAGTGCTCAGCTCCGCGCTGCCGTATTCGTTGGAGATGTATGCGCTGACGCGCCTGCCGTCGCGCACCGTGGGAATTCTAGTCAGCATCGAGCCGGCGATGGGCGCGCTGCTGGGCCTGGCGTTTCTCGGCGAACATCTGAGCGCGTTTCAGTGGATCGCGATCGGCGCGATCATCGTGGCGTCGATCGGCGCTGTTTCGGGTGCGCGCACGACGCCGGTGGACGCTTCGCTTGCAGCGGAGACTGGGCTGCAGTGAACAGGCTTTCTTGAGCGCGACACCGGCACTGCGTACGGAAGTCGAGCACAACCCCGATCGGCGCTGCCTACTCGACGCCGTCGATCATGAACGCCGCATGCAGCGACGCATCGCCACGGAGGTCGCCGCGAACAAATAGCCACGCCATGCCGCAAGCGCGCGTTGCGCGCACCTGCGGCAGAGCAAAGCTGGCTACTGAATGGTGATCGTGCCGTTGGGCGCCCCGGGAGTGGTATTTCCCGCACTGCGATTGTTGTTTGCACTGGGCACCGAGCCAACCGCGGTGATGCCCGTGCCGTTGTTGTAGATGCCGTTGTTGGACAAGCGGACCGTACCGCCCGACTCCGCGCGCACCGCGGTCGTATTCGAGGCGAGGATATTGTGTTCTGCCGTGATGCTGCCCGTCACCGCGTGCAGGCCGAAGCCCGCAATCTGCACAAACGTCGAATCGCTGACGACTACCGACACGTTTGCCGAGCTTGTTGCGACGCCCGATGCGGCTCCGCGAACGGCGACATTGCTCAGCGAACCGGCCAGGTTCCCGGTCGAGGCGTTGACGAAGTTCAGTGCAACCTGGCCGATCAAGCTGAAGTTTGTATTGTGCACCACCACATTCGCGACGGTGGCCTGGTTCATGGAGACATCGACGCCATTCTGGGTGAATCCAAAAATGTCGCAGTTCTCGACCACCAGCTGCTTGCCCTGCAGAAAGCGGATGGCGTTGAGTCCACCGTTGCTGCCCCCGCTGATGCCATTGATGCGCAGATTGCGCAGGATGACGGTGTCGGTCGTGGGGGCGGATACGACGATGCCGTTCGTGCCGGCAACCAGGACGCTGGCAACCTGTCCGCCGCCGCCATCGATGGTAATGCCCTTGGTGATCGTGACTGCCCCATATCCAGCCGGATCGAGCGCGTCGATTTCGCCGCCGACGGCCGTCTTCGAGATCGCTCCGGCGAAGGTCTTGCAAGGCGCAGTGCGGGAACACGGGTTGGCGTCGTCGCCAACGCCGGAAACCCACGTGCGGGAAGCTTGCGCGAACGCTGCCGACGAAAGCGCGATCAGCAGGAACGAAATGCAGAATTTGACGAAGAAGCGTCTCATGTGGCGTACCCCTAGTTGTTGACCATTGCACTCTTGCCGTGCGCCGGCGAATTTCGCTGCGGCGCGTCACGGTGTACCGCCATCATACCCCGCAGGCCGGATACGAGTACCTGCTAACTTTCGCGGCAGTGGCGTCGTCCCGGGGGCATGCTGCGCCGTTCACGGCAACCGCCGGTCGCGAACCCGTCCGCGCCGCGGCCGCGGTCGCTACGCGCACGGGAGACGGTCGACCCGGTGCAATCGTGCCTCGCTTGCAGCGCGATTGATCCGGATCAAATCGTCGCCGACGCAAGCGGCTACCCTGCCTGCATGAACGCGCAGAGCAAGTTCGTATGATCGTCACCGATGTCGTGATCGTAGGAGCCGGGCCTGTCGGGCTGTTCCAGGTATTCGAGCTGGGCCTGCTCGACTTGCGTGCGCACGTGATCGACAGCATGCCGCGCGCCGGCGGCCAGTGCATCGAGTTGTATCCGGACAAGCCGATCTACGATATCCCGGCGATTCCGCGTTGCAGCGCGCAGGAATTGATCGAGCGCCTGCTTGAGCAGATCCGTCCGTTCGGCGCAACGCTGCACCTCGGCGAGGAAGTCACGGCGCTCGAACGCCGGCCGAATCGGCGCTTCCATGTCCGCACCAGCCTCGGCAAGCAGTTCGACTGCGCTGCAGTGATCGTCGCCGGCGGCGTGGGCTCGTTCCGGCCGCGCCAGCTGAGCCTGCCGGGCGCCGAAAGCGTCACCGGACGCCAGCTGCATTACAAGGTCACGGACGCGACGCTGTTGCACGGTCGCGATGTCGTGATCGCCGGCGCGGGCGACTCCGCGCTCGACTGGGCGCTCGCGCTGTACGAACACTGCAACGTCGTGCTGCTGCACCGCTCGCGCGAATTCCGCGCGCAAGCGGGCAAGGTCAAGCAGGTCGAACGCCTGTGCGCGCAGATGAAGATGCAATTCCTCGAGGGAGAGATCTGCAAGCTCGACCTGCACGGCGACGCGCTACAGGCGGTTCACGTGCGCCAGCGCAGCGGACTCGTCAACCGCTTGCCGCTCGATCACCTGCTCGTGTTCTGGGGCCTGCACCCGAAGCTCGGTCCGATCGCGTCCTGGGGACTGGGCCTGGACAAGAACCAGATCGAAGTCGACACCGCGCATTTCTCCAGCAACGTGCCCGGCATCTTCGCGGTCGGCGACATCAATATCTATCCGGGCAAGAAGAAGCTCATTCTCAGCGGCTTCCACGAGGCGGCGCTGGCCGCGTTCGGCGTGCGCGAATTCATCACGCCTGGGGAGAAGGTCCACCTGCAGTACACCACCACGAGTCCGGCGCTGCAGCGTCGCCTCGGCGTGCGCGCCGCGCCGTCGACCGCCGCGGCGGAAACCTGACATGGACGACAAAGACACCGCACCGAACGAACACCGCGGCCAGCGTCTGCAGTGTCCGGTGTGCTCGGGCCGCGAGTTCAGTCAGCGCGAGTATGCCGTTCGCACGATCGAAGACGAAATGTTCCGCCAGCCGTGGGCCGTGGACGAAATCAAGGCCTATGTCTGCACTGGCTGCGGACATATTCTTTGGTTCGTCTGAGCGCGACGTAGCTGTTTTGCGAACGCGCCGGCGCCGCGGCGGAATGCGTCGAGTTTGCTAGACTGTGGTCCGCCGATCGCCGCACGAAGCCGGACCCGCATGGGATCCATCGCCAGCGCCACGCCCGAGCCAGCCGCACCGCATCTGCTCATCGTCGACGACGACGCGGAGATCCAGACGCTGGTCACACGTTATTTCGGCAACCACGGCTTCCGTGTCAGCGTCGCGGCCGACGGCGCAGGCTTGCGTGCCGCGATCGAGGCCGAAGCGATCGACCTGGTGCTGCTCGACCTGGGCCTGCCGCGCGAGGACGGGCTGGAACTGACGCGCTATCTGCGCGCGCACTGGCACGGCGCGATCATCATCATCACCGGGCGCGGCGAATCGGTCGACCGCGTGGTCGGCCTGGAACTCGGCGCCGACGACTACGTGACCAAGCCGTTCGACCTGCGCGAACTGTTGGCGCGCGTGCGCAGCGTGCTGCGCCGTCTGCAACCCGCGGCTGCTCCGGCAAGCGCCGCACCCGATGCCGCGGACCTCGAATTTGCCGGATTCCGGCTCGCATCGCAGGCGCGCCGACTGGTCGGCCCGGACGACGCCGAGATTGCACTGACCAGCGGCGAGTTCGAGCTGCTGCAGGTGTTTCTCGCCGCGCCCGGCAAGGTGCTCACGCGCGACCAGCTGATCGGCCAGATGCACGGCCGCGAAGCCGGTCCGTTCGACCGCGCGATCGACGTGCAGGTCGGACGCCTGCGGCGCAAGATCGAGCGCGATGCGGCGCGGCCTGAACTGATCAAGTCCGTGCGCGGCGCGGGCTATGTGTTTACCGCGCGCGTGCAGCGCCTCTGACCGGAATCATCGGAGACGCGCTTGTTCCGCGAACTGTTCGACACCGCTCCCGACGCGATGATCGTGGTCGACCGCACCGGTCGTATCGTGCGCGCCAACCCGCAGGCCGAGCGCCTGTTCGGCTATGCCGAAAGCGAACTGCTCGGCGCGCCGATAGAACAGCTGATGCCGGAGCGCGTGCGTCAGGCGCATCACTCCCACTTGTCCAACTACACCGGCAATCCGCGCGTGCGCCCGATGGGCACCGGCCAGGAGCTCACCGGACAGAAGCGCGACGGCCAGCAGTTCCCGGTCGAGATCGCGCTCAGCCCGATCAACACGCCGGACGGCCAGTTGTTCCTCGCCTCGGTGCGCGACGTGTCCGAAACGCAACGCGCGCGCCAGGCGCTGGTGCGCGCGCGTTACGACGCCTGCATCGCGCAGATCGGCCAGCTCGCGCTGGCGGCGCCGAATCTCGACGCAGCGATCGACGTCACGCCGCAGCTGGTCGCCAGCGCGCTCGAAATGCCGGGCGTGGCGATCTTGTTCGAGCACCCGCAGCTCAAGCGCCTGCAGGTGCGCGGCGCCTGCGGCGTGGAGCCGGAGCAGCTCGATCCCGTTCCGTGGCGCGCCTTGTTCGAGCAACACGACATGGCGGCGTTCAACAGCAGCGCCGTGGCCTCGGGATTGGGTTTTCGCAGCAGTGCGATCATTCCGCTGGTCGATCGCAACGAAGCCGCCGGCGCGCTGCTGGCGCTGTCGCACGGCTCCGGATTCGATCGCGACGCGATGGCGTTTCTGCAGTCCGTTGCCAATCTGCTGGCGGTGGCGATGCAGCGCATTCGCATGGAGGAGCAGCTCTCGCACGCGCAGCGTCTGGAAGCGATCGGCCAGCTCACCGGCGGCGTGGCGCACGATTTCAACAACTTGCTCACGGTCATTTCCGGCAACCTGCAGATCCTCGAGGACGAACTGACCGATCGTCCCGCGGCGCGCGACGTCATCGCCAGCGCATTGCGCGCGGTCGCGCGCGGCGCAGAGCTGACGCGCAAGCTGCTCGCATTCGCGCGCCGGCAACGGCTGGCACCGCGCGCATGCGATGCGTCCAAGCTGCTCGCCGACCTCGACAACATGCTGCGCCGCACGCTCGGCGAATCCGTGCAGCTGCAGATCACCTGCGACGACGCGGTGCCGCCGGTGTTCGCAGATCCCGGACAACTCGAAGCCGCGCTGGTGAACCTGGCACTGAACGCGCGCGACGCGATGCCGCGCGGCGGCCCGCTCACGATCGCGGCGACCACGCGCAGCGTCGCCGCGGCCGAGCAGACGGCCGACCTGAAGGCGGGCAACTACGTCGTGTTCGGCGTGCGCGACAGCGGTCTGGGCATGGCGCCGGACGTGCTGGCACGCGCGTTCGAGCCGTTCTTCACCACCAAGGAGCACAGCAAGGGCAGCGGTCTGGGCTTGAGCATGGTGTACGGATTCGTCAAGCAATCCGGCGGGCATCTGGCAGCGACGAGCGAACTCGGCTACGGCACGTTCATCGAGCTGTATCTGCCCGTCGCCGCGGCGCAGAACGCGCTCTCGGGCGACACGCCGGCGCTGACCTCGCGCCGGGGCAACGAGGTCGTGCTCGTGGTCGAGGACGAAAGCGACGTGCGTGACATCGCGCTCGCATTCCTGCGTTCGCTCGGCTATCGCGCGATCAGCGTCGGCGATGCGGATACCGCGTTGCGTCGCCTGCGTGACGACGGCTCGATCGACGTGCTGTTTTCCGACATCGTGCTCGGCACCGGCATGAACGGCATCGAACTCGCGCGCGAAGCGCGCCGCCTGCGGCCGGATCTGCCGGTACTGCTGACTTCAGGCTATGAGCACGCCGCGCGGGAGGAAACCGGCGACGATGCGCACGGTTTCGCGGTGTTGCAGAAACCGTATCGGCGCGAGGAACTGGCCACATCCATCCGCGCCGCGCTCGATCCGCACTGAGCGCGCGCGTTCGTTCAGTGCACCGTCTCGCAGCGGGTGATTTCGCTCAGCGCGGCCGTATCCAGGATGCGGACTTCGCGCCACTGCACCGAGATGCAACCTTGCGCGGCAAGCTTGGTCAGCGCGCGCGTGACCGTCTCGTGCTTGAGCGCGAGAAAACTGCCGATGTCCGCACGGCTCATGCGCAGCACGAAATGTTTCGCGCTGAAGCCCAGTGCCTCGTGACGGCCCGCGACGTCGAGCAGGAACGCAGCGACGCGCTGCTCCGCGTTGAGCGTGCCGAGCGCGAGCATCCAGGAACGGTCGCTGCGGATCTCGGCGGCCAGCGCCATGGTCAGCTGCGCCTGCAGCGCGGGAATGTTCGCGCACGCGTTGAGTATGGCCGGATAGGACAGCTCCCACACCGTGCTGCTGTCGAGCGCGACGGCGTCGCAGGCGTGTGTCGGCGTGCCGATCGACTCGACGCCGATCAGATCGCCGCGCATGCGAAACGCCGTGATCTGTTCGCGGCCGTCGGCGGCGACGAGGCTGGTCTTGAGGAATCCCGCGTGGACCAGGTACAGCGCCTGGAACGGCTGACCGGCGCGATACAGGTATTGCCCGGCCGTGAGTTTCTTCTGCACCGTCGGCACGTACTTGCGCAGTTCCTCCAGCGAGATGCCGCCGCGCGTGACACTCAACGTGACCATGCCGGGATCGAACGGTTCGGCTACGGGCTTGAGGGCGTTCAGGGCGGTGGCTGTGGCTGTGGCGTTCATGTCGACTCCGGCGATGTGCTTTGCGTGGAGCAGACAGTACGGCGCGCCTGAAACCGGCCGACGACGCGACGGCAACGTTGTGTAACGCTTTGTAACAAGCGCAAGCACGGTTGCGCGGCCGGCTTGTTGACCGCGATCAATATGCGCGCGGCACAAGTCGCGACACTGTGCGCATGAGCGGCGCCTTCCTCAATACGCAAGCGGTCGAAACCTGGGACACCTGGTTTCGCTGGCGCGAGCGCGGACAACTGCGCGACCTGACGATCGAATCCACCTGGCAACGCGTGGCGACATGCCTGACGTCGCAAACGCCTCGTGGCGGCCGCGCCGAGTACCAACGCCGCCTGCTCGATGCGTTCGGCAACTGGCAACTGTTGCCGGATCGCCGCGTGATCGCCACTGCCGGCACGCCGCGACACGCGTGGCGGCCGGACGATCTGGTCGCCGTGCTGAACGCGGTGCGCTTCGTGCGCTCGCCCGGACTGCCGCGCGCCACGCTCGACACGGACCGGATCGAAGATGTCGCGGCGCTGGCGGTATATGCGCTCGACGACGCGGCAGCGCTCGTCGGGTCCGACGATGGCCAGGCGCAGCTGCAGGTCGGCGTGGTCGGCCTGGGCGAGGCGCTGGCCCAGCTCGGCGTCGCCTACGACAGTGCCGAGGGGCGTGCCTACGCGCGCCTGGTCGCGAAAAAACTTTGCAGCGGCAGTCTCGCCGGCGCAGTCGCTCGCGCGCGCGACCGCGGTGCGCGCGCACGCTGCGACGAAGCGTGGCGGCAGCGCGCCATCGCGCGCGACCTGCCGCTGGAACTGATCGACGCGGCGCAACGCTACGGCCTGCGTTGTGCGCAGCTGACCGCGATCACGTCGCAACCGCAACTGGCGGCACTGGCCAACGACGTGGCCGATGCAATTGATCCGGCGCGCGATGAAAGCTGCCCAAGCGATGCCTGCACGCGCCGACCCGATCGCCGTGTCGCGCGCGCCGGTCTCGCGAGCCGGCTCGCGCCGGATGCCGCGGTGCCGGCGCAGCTGCAGATGCGCGCCGCCATGCAGCCGTGGATCGACGCGCCGATCGCCTATCCGCTGCTCAGCGCCGCGGATCCGGATGGCGCCGCGGCGCGCGTCTGGTCGGAACTGGCGCGCGAGCTGAAGCTCGCGCCACTGACATGGCGCACGGTCCTCGCCGAATGCGATGCGCGACTGACGCTGCCACACGGCATGCTGTAGCCGACGAGTGCCGGGCAGAAGAATTTCGCAACGGCATGGTGGGCACACGGTGCGCTTCAGCCGCCGCTCTTTGCGCAAAAACGCGGGCCGGAGTCCACGCCACCGTGACTAGTGGCGCATCAACACCGGTATTTCGGCGCGCTCCAGCGCGTGTCGCGTGGCGCCGCCGAACACCCACTCACTGAAACGGTTGTGGCCGTAGGCGCCCATCACCAGCAGGTCGGCGAACGCGTTGCTGGCCGCGGCGAGGATCGCGTCCCCGGCATTGCGGCTGCCGGGATCGATGCGCAGCCGGGTAGCATGCAGGCCGTGCCGCGCCAGGTAATCGTCGATGTGTTCGCTTGCTTCGGCCGGCCGCGCGAGTGGCGCGCCGTCGATCAGCAGCACGCGCGAGGCCTGCTTGAGCAGCGGCAACGCGGCGTGCAACGCGCGCACGCACGGTACCGAGGCATCCCAGGCAATCGCGATCGTATCGAGTTTCGCTTCATCGCGCCCCGGCGGCACGATGATGCAGGGAATGTCGACGTTGAGCAGCAGCTGGCCGGCCAGCATCCATGACACGACGCGATTGCGCTCGAGCACGATCAGGTCATGCCAGTTCGCCGCGGCCGCCATGACTTCGATCAGCGCACCTTCGGCGACGCGCCAGGCGGTGGCGCCGACGCCGCGCGCGGCCGCCCACTGTGCGAACGGCTTGGCCGCGCTCAGCGCCATCTCGGTCTGCTCGCGGCACACCGCAGTGATTTCAGCCGCCAGCGCGGGGGGTACGAAATCGTACTCGGCCAGCTGCGGCGGCATGATGTAGCTGCCGGTCAGTACGCCACGCAGGCGAGCGGCGAGGCTCGCCGCATAGCGGACGTTGTTTTCCCATTCGGTGATTTCGGTGGCGAGCGCGAGGATGTCCTGCATGTCCAAAAATCCGTGAGCGCCACGCTTCAGCGATAGACCAGCACGGGTACCGTGCTGTGCGTGAGCACCTTTTGCGTCTCGCTGCCGATCAGAAACCCCTCGATGCCGCGGCGTCCGTGCGAGGCCATCAGGATCAAGTCGCAGCCCTTCTTCTGTGCCGCCTTCACGATCTCCTTGTACGGCTGGTCGCTGACCACCTTGACGCTGTCGCAGTCCACGCCCGCGGCCGCGGCCACCTTGTGCGCGAAGTCGACGAAGCACTGCGCGTGCGCACTCACCTGCGCTTCGTATTCGTCACGCGTGGACTCCAGTGCGACGCCGAACGTGTGGAATTTCGGGATCACCGTCAACGCGGTGATGCGCGCGTTGTTCGTCTTGGCCATCCGCACGGAATTCTTGATTGCCCTTTCCGACAACTTGGAGCCGTCGGTCGGTACCAGGATGTGCTTGAACATGTCGGACTCCTGCGAATCGGTCGATGCAAATGGCGGTCCGGATCTCAGCCCGCGGTCGGCGCCTTCAGGTCGAGCACGTGCAGCACCTGCGAGGCGTCGTCGGGATCGGGCTTGCGCTTGAACCCGAGGTGTTCGGACAACTCGCGCATGCCGGAGTTGTCCGCCACGTCGATCGAATACATGCATTCGATGCCGCGCGCGCGCGCCACGTCGATCAGATGCTGCATCAGCAAGGTGGCCAGGCCGCGATGCTGCCACTCGTCGCTGACCGCGACCGCGCACTCGCACGACAGGCCGTCGGGACGCGCGCTGAAGCGCGCCACGCCGATCTCGGTCTTGACGCTGCCTTCGGCGACCAACGCGACGAACGCGGCATCATGCAACGGATCCGGATGCGTCAGTTGCTCGATCAGGCGCGCACTCGGGTGCTTGACCTCGCCGAGGAAGCGAAAGCGCCGCGATTGCGCCGATAGGTGCTCGATGAAGCGCCGCTCGATCTGCGCGTCGTCGCCGCGGATTGGCCGGATCAGCACGGTCGTGCCGTCGCGCAGGCGATCCTTCCACTGGTGCTCCACGCCGTTCGTGTGCGCGTGCTTGGATGCCGCGCCGGTACCGGGACTGATGCTGTTCATTGCGCTGCCCTCGCTTTGATGACGCCGTCAGTCTGACGCCAACCGTGTCCAGCAGTGTTGACCTACGTCAATCCGGCGTTGCGGGGGGGCGGCAACCGCGGCCCAGATCAAAGCGGCCGCGGGAAAAAACGCGCCCGTGCTCGCCCCGCTGCGGGCCGCCGCGCACGGCAACGCGCTCACGATTCGGATTCGGCCACGCGCAATCCGCCGCGCTGCCGCGTCAGCAACGCCAGCGCGTGCTGGGCCAGTACGCGTTCCTCGTCGGTCACGAGCGCATATACCGGCACGTGCGCGGCGCCGATGGCGTCGGCATTGTGCGCGTTGGCCGCGGCATCGAGCTCGATGCCGAGAAAACCGAGCGGCGCGCAGATCATCGCGCGTACCGCCGGCGCATGCGCGCCGATGCCGCCGCTGAAAACCAGCGCATCGACGCCGCCCAGCGTCGCGGCCATCGCGCCGATCGCCTGTGTGCAGCGCTGCACGAACACGTCGATGGCCTGGCGCGCCGCGACGCCTGCATCGGCGAGCAGCGCACGCAGGTCGCCGCCGATGCCGGACATGCCGCGCAGACCGCTGTCGTGGTACATCAGGCGCTCGATGTCAGCCACGCTCATGCCGTGCGCGCGCTGCAAGTGGAAGATCACGCCCGGATCGATCTCGCCGCAACGCGTCGCCATCGGCAGGCCGCCGAGGGTTGAGAAACCCATGGTCGCGTCGACGCTGCGTCCGTCGCGCACGGCGCACACACTGGCGCCGCTGCCCAGGTGCGCCAGGATCACGCGCGACGCTTGCGGCGCCAACTCGCGCACACGCGCGCTCAGGTATTCGTAGGACAAGCCGTGAAAACCGTAGCGGCGCACGCCGGCATCGTGCAGGCGTCGCGGCAGCGGCAGGCGTTGCGCGCTGTCGCTCCACGTCGCGTGGAACGCGGTGTCGAAACATGCCACCGGCAACGCGTTCGGGAAGCGCAGGCGCAGCGCGCGTGCGGCCGCTAGATTGAACGGCTGGTGTTGCGGCGCGAGCGGATCGAACCCTTCCAATTCGCGCAGCACCGCATCGTCGAGCACGACCGGCGCGGCGTAGCGTGTGCCGCCGTGCACGACGCGATGCGCCACCGCAGCGATCTCGAGATCGCCGTAGCGCCGCGCGATCCAGTCGAGCGCCACATCGAGTGCCTGCGGCAGCGATGCGGCGACCACGTCGCGCGCCTGCCGCGCGGCGCCGACTTGCGTGGTGAAATTCGCCGCCAATCCGAGCCGTTCGACTTCACCGCGCGCCAGCGGAGCGGCGTCGGTGCCGAACAACGCGAACTTCAGGCTCGACGAGCCCGCGTTGATCGCCAGCACCGCGCTCATGGATGCAACGCAGCTTCGGCCGCCAGACGCGCGTGCGCCAGCACGGCGCACAACGCCACCGAGGCGAGCCGGTTGCGTAGACTGTCGGCGCGACTGGCGAACGCAATCGGCACGCGCGCACCGAGCACGATGCCGGCCGCATCCGCGTTGGCGAGAAAAGTGAGCTGCTTGACCAGCATGTTGCCGGCTTCCAGATCCGGCACCAGCAGGATGTCGGCGACACCTGCGACACCGGAGTGAATGCCCTTGATGCGCGCCGCTTCCGGACTGATCGCGTTGTCGAACGCGAGCGGACCGTCCAGTCGCGCACCGTGGATCTGACCGCGCTCGGCCATCTTGCACAGCGCCGCGGCGTCGATCGTGGAATGAATCTGCGGATTTACCGTTTCGGTCGCCGACAGGATCGCCACGCGCGGCGCGGCGATGCCGATCGCGTGCGCCAGGTCGATCGCGTTCTGCGCGATGTCGCGCTTGTCGGCCAGCGTCGGATAGATGTTCACGGCCGCATCGGTGATCAGCAGCGGACGCGGATACGTCGGCACTTCAAGCACGAACACATGCGATAGGCGGCGCTCGGTGCGCAGACCGGTCTGCTTGTCGAGCACGGCGTGCAACAGTTCATCCGAATGCAGGCTGCCCTTGATCAGCGCGGCGGCGCGGCCGGCGCGCACCAGCGCGACGGCTGTCTCGGCCGAGGCATGACTGTGCGCGCTCGGCACGATCTCGATGCCGTCGAGATCGACCCCGGATTGCTTGGCGGCAGCGGCGATGCGCGCCGGAGGGCCGACCAGGATCGGTTCGATCAGCCGTTGCTGGCGTGCCGCCAGCGCCGCTTCGAGCGCCTCGGCGTCGCACGGATGCACCACCGCCATGCGCACTGGCGCGCGTGCATGCGCCAGTGCGAGCCACGCGTCGTAGGCGTGGTGCGCGCGCGCAGGCGCGGCGGCGACGGCATGTTCGGCGGCGATTACCATGCAGGTGTCGTCCGCGCTGCGCTCACGTCTTGGCGTTGTACGCGCTGCACCAGCCCTTGGAGGCGACGGCCTTGCCGGGGAACAGCTGGCAGCCGGCGCTGGCGGTCTTGTCGGTGCCGAGGAAGAACTTGCAGTTCGCGCAAGTCTGACCCGCCTGATGCGCCGGGAATTTGGTCGCGTCGACCTTCGTGGCGTCTTCGCGGTAGCCCAGCGCACTGGCGGTTGCATCGTTCTCGGTCAGCTTGGCCAGTTCTTCGGCGCGCAACGAGGGGGCCAGCATCGCGCAGGCGCCGCCGCCGGCGATCGCGGCGGTCAGGCTGAGGAAGCGGCGGCGGGTGACGGCGGTGACGTGCGACATCGGGTGGTTCTCCAAGGATCAATGGACTCGCCGCGACGATAACGGCGACGACGAAGCAGGTTTCTGATCCAGGTCAAGATCGGCGACGAATGCGCTGCGCTTGCATCGGATTTGACTTCGATCAAGCCCGTCTTTTTTCGCGACCGGCAGACTTTGCGCGCAGACAGCTCGGAGCGCGCATGCAAACCTCACTCACCTACAACGACACGGTCGTGCGACAGTTCGTCGTCGCCACCATCCTCTGGGGCATCGTCGGCATGGCGGTCGGCGCGTTCATCGCGGCGCAACTGGCCTGGCCGTGGCTCAATTTCGATGTTCCGTACCTGACCTACAGCCGCCTGCGGCCGCTGCACACGAACGCGGTGATCTTCGCATTTGGCGGTTGTGCGCTGATGGCGACCGCTTTCCACGTCGTGCAGCGCACCTGTCAGGCACGCCTGTTCGGCGACAAGCTCGCCGCGTTCGTGTTCTGGGGATGGCAGCTGGTGATCGTCGCCGTCGCGATCACCCTGCCGCTCGGCATCACGCAGGGCAAGGAATACGCCGAAGCCGAATGGCCGATCGATATCCTGATCGCGATCGTGTGGGTCGCGTTCGGCATCGTGTTCTTCGGCACGATCGCGCAGCGCAAGGTCAAGCACATCTACGTCGCGAACTGGTTCTACGGCGCGTTCATCATCACCGTGGCGGTGCTGCACATCGTCAACAACCTGGCGATTCCGGTGTCGCTGTGGAAGTCGTATCCGGTGTATTCCGGCGCGGTCGACGCGATGGTGCAATGGTGGTACGGGCACAACGCGGTCGGCTTTTTCCTGACCGCGGGCTTCCTCGGCATGATGTACTACTACGTGCCGAAGCAGGCACAGCGCCCGATCTATTCGTATCGTCTCTCGGTCGTCCACTTCTGGGCGCTGATCGCGATCTACATGTGGGCCGGCCCGCATCATCTGCACTACACCGCGTTGCCGGACTGGGCGCAGTCGCTCGGCATGGTGTTCTCGCTGATCCTGCTGGCGCCGTCGTGGGGCGGCATGATCAACGGCATGATGACGCTGTCCGGCGCGTGGCACAAACTGCGCACCGACCCGATCCTCAAGTTCATGATCGTGGCGTTGTCGTTCTACGGCATGTCGACCTTCGAAGGGCCGATGATGTCGATCAAGACGGTCAACTCGCTGTCGCACTACACCGACTGGACCATCGGCCACGTGCACGCCGGCGCGCTCGGCTGGGTCGCATTCATCAGCATCGGCGCGATCTACAGCATGCTGCCGCGCCTGCTCGGCCTGGAGCGCATGCATTCGATCAAGGCGATCGATCTGCACTTCTGGATCGCGACGATCGGGGTCGTTGTATACATTGCATCAATGTGGATCGCCGGCGTGATGCAGGGCCTGATGTGGCGCGCCACCAATCCCGACGGCACGCTGACCTACACCTTCATCGAGTCGCTGGCGCAGACCCATCCGTTCTATGTCACGCGCCTGCTCGGCGGCCTGCTCGTGCTGAGCGGCATGTTCATCATGGCGTGGAACGTGGCCAAGACCTGGGCGTCCGCGCGCGCACCGGTGCCCGTCGCTATCCCGACCGCCGTGGCTGCGTAAGGAGACCATCAGTGAATCACGCCACCATAGAAAAGAACATCGGCCTGATGGCGATCCTGATCGCGATCGTGATCAGCATCGGCGGCCTGGTCGAGATCGTGCCGCTGATGTTCCAGGCTCAGGTGATCGAACCGGTGCCGGGCCTCAAGCCGTACGCACCGCTGCAACTGGCCGGACGCGACGTGTACGTGCGCGAGGGCTGCTACAACTGCCACTCGCAGATGGTCCGCACGCTCGCCTCGGAAGTGCAGCGCTACGGTCACTACTCGGTCGCCGGCGAATCGGTGTACGACCATCCGTTCCAGTGGGGCAGCAAGCGCACTGGTCCGGATCTGGCGCGTGTCGGTGGCCGCTACAGCGACGACTGGCATCGCGTGCACCTGGCCGATCCGCGCAGCGTGGTGCCGGAATCGAACATGCCGGGCTTCCCGTGGCTGACCGCCGCGACGGTGTCGGCGAGCGAGGTCGAAGCGCACATGCGCGGCCTGCGACGCATCGGTGATCCGTACACCGACGCGGATTTCGCCGGCATCGCCGACGCGGTTAAGGGCAAGAGCGAAATGGATGCGCTGATCGCGTATCTGCAGGACCTGGGCAAGTTCGCACCGAAGGAGTCGCAGCCATGATCATGGGAATTCTCACCGCGATCCTGATCGCGTTGTTCCTCGGCATCGTGGCGTGGGCCTACAGCCAGCGCCGCGCCGAGGATTTTGCCGACGCCGCGCGCCTGCCACTGCAGGACGAGCCGCGCGAGGAGACACACGCATGAGCACGTTCTGGAGCTGGTTCATCGCACTGCTGACGATCGCGAGCATCATCGGCATCGTCTGGCTGCTGATCGCCACCGCGCGCAGCAAGGTTGGCGGCGAAAGCGCCACCACCGGCCATACCTGGGACGAGGACCTGACCGAATACAACCACCCGTTGCCGCTGTGGTGGCTCGGACTGTTCCTGATCAGCGTGATCTTCGGCGCACTGTACCTGGTGTTCTATCCGGGCATCGGTGTCAGCAACGGCGCGCTCGGCTGGACCTCGGCGAAAGAAGTCAGCGCGGATCTCGCCGACACCAACCGTCGCCTCGAGACGGTGTTCGCGCAGTTTCGCGACAAGCCGCTCGAAGCGCTCGCCGGCGACACACGCGCGCTCGAAATCGGCCACAACGTATTCGCGAACAACTGCGCCGTGTGCCACGGCTCGGATGCGCGCGGCGCCAAGGGCTATCCAAACCTGACCGACAGCGACTGGCTCTACGGCGGGCAACCCGACGCGGTGCTGACCACGATCCTCAAGGGCCGCCGCGGGGTGATGCCGCCGCTCGGTGCCGCGCTCGGCGAGCAGGGCATCGACGAAGTGGCGAACTACGTACTGAGCCTGTCCGGCCGCAAGGCCGATGCCACGCTGGCCGCCGCCGGCAAGGCGCGCTTCGCCGTATGCGTCGCGTGTCACGGCCCCGAAGGCAAGGGCAATCCGATCGTCGGGGCACCGAATCTGAGCGACGACATCTGGCTCTACGGCGGCAGCGTCGACGATGTGAAGACATCGATCCGCAACGGCCGCAGCGGACAGATGCCGACCTGGGAAGCGATCCTCGGCACCGACCGCGCGCGCCTGGTCGCGGCGTGGGTGCTGGCGCAATCGCGACCTGGCGCCGACGCCACGCAGGTTGCGACGCAGCCGTGACTGCGCCGACGCCGGACATCGGCGAGGTAGAGCCGCGACCGGCGCAACGTTCGCCCGTGTTGCGCTGGGGCGCGGTGATCTGGCCGTCGTTCTTCGCCGCCAGCGTCGCGACGATGGTGTTCTTCGCGCTGATCGATCCGCTCGAGCTGGCCGAGACGGCATGGCCGCACATCGCCGTGTCGCGTGAACTCGGTTACTCGCTCGGATTCTTCGGCTTCTGGGCCTGCACGTTCAGCTCGAGTCTGTTTTCGGCGTTGCTGCTCGGTCACTTCTTCGCGCAGCCGCCGCGCCGCTGCGCGCGCACGGATGCGACGTCGTGAAAGCGATTCCGTCGGTGACCGTCGCCGCTGCGGCGGAGTCGCTGTATGCGGCGCAGCCGAAAGTCTATCCACGCGAGGTCGATGGCCGCTACGCGCGCCTGCGTTTGGCGGCGGTGTTCGTGCTGCTCGGTATCTTCTACCTGTTCCCGTGGCTGACCTGGGACGGCCACCAAGCCGTGCTGCTCGACCTACCGGCGCGCAAGTTCCACGTATTCGGGCTGACCTTCTGGCCGCAGGATTTCTTCTGGCTCGCCTGGCTGCTGATCATCGCCGGCCTGAGCCTGTTCTTCTTCACCGCGCTGGCCGGCCGCCTGTGGTGCGGCTACGCCTGCCCGCAGACGGTGTGGACCGAGGTGTTTCTGTGGATCGAGCGTGCCTGCGAGGGCCGGCGCAACCAGCGCATCAAGCTCGACGCCGCGGCGTGGACGCGCGAGAAGCTGTTGCGCAAAAGTATAAAACAGGCACTTTGGATTATTTTTTCATTGTGGACGGGGTTCACCTTTGTCGGCTTCTTTACACCGATCGTGCAGCTCGGACATGAGGTCGCGACGTTCACGCTCGGCGGCTGGGAATTGTTCTGGATCGTGTTCTACGCGTTCGCCACCTACGGCAACGCCGGCTTCCTGCGCGAGCAGGTGTGCAAATACATGTGCCCGTACGCGCGCTTCCAGAGCGCGATGTTCGACCGCGACACGTTGATCATCAGCTACGACGGCGCGCGCGGCGAACCGCGCGGACCGAGGCGCAAAGGTTCGCGCGTGCTGTCGCGCGTGTCGCAACCGAGTGTCGCGGGGCCGACGACCGACGATGGCAACCCGGAGCCTCACCCCTCGCCCTCTTCCGATGGGAGGACCCTCACCCCGTACCCTCTCCCGCTGACGCGGGCGAGGGGGAGTGATTGTCGCGCTATGCGCGACAGCGATATCGAATTGAAGCGGGGAGTAAGCGTCGACCTGCGGTCGACTCCTCATTTGATTGGAGCGGAAGCGGGAGACTGCATCAATTGCGACGCCTGCGTGCAGGTCTGCCCGACCGGCATCGACATCCGCGACGGCCTGCAGATCGAATGCATCGCCTGCGCCGCGTGCATCGACGCTTGCGATTCGGTGATGGACAAGATGCAGTATCCGCGCGGCCTGATCCGCTACACCACCGAAAGCATGCTCGCGGGCAAGCCGCGGCATGTGCTGCGGCCGCGCACGCTGGTTTACGGCGGCGTGCTCGCGTTGCTGCTCGGCACGTTCGCCTGGGGCATCACGCATCGCAGCGCGCTGATCGTGGAGATCCTGCGCGACCGTTATGCGCTGTATCGCGAAATGTACGACGGGACGATCGAGAACAGCTATGCCGTCAAGCTGGTCAACAAGACCGACCGCGCGCTGCACCTGACGATCTCGCTCGAGCACGACAGCGCGCTGCACATCGTGCGCGACGGCGCGATCGAGATCGGTGCCGCGCAGGTCGTGAACGTGCCGCTCACTTTACGCGCCGCCACGCAGGCCGTGCACGGCAAGCACGACGTCGAGCTGCGCGTGCGCAGTTCGGATGGCACGCTGGACGGCGAATACCGGACGGAATTCTTTGCCCCGCGACACGAGGAGAACGGTCATGAACACGAACACGATTGACGCCCGCTGGCACCGCGTGCCCGAGGTGTGGCTGATGGTCGCACTGCTCGGCGCCGCGGTCGCCGGCTCGCTCGCACTCGCGGTCACCGCCGTGCGCCACAACGACCAGCTGCGCGGCGCGGTACCTGCTTCCGTGGCGTCGCCGCTGCCGCCGAGCGCGGCGGCGCGTCCCGCGGACGACGCCACGCCGTAGCCGAGCCGTGAACGCGACAGCCTGCTTTCATTGCGGCGAACCGGTTCCAACCGGGTTGCAGCTGTGCGCCACGCTCGACGGCACGCCGCGTGCGGTGTGCTGCATCGGCTGCCAGGCCGCGGTCGGCTGGATCGGCACGATGGGACTGCAGGACTACTACCGCTTGCGCGATGTGCCGGCCGAACGCGCCGCTGCGGCAAATGACTACGGCGCTTGGGACCGTCCCGCGCTGCAGCGCATGTATGTGCGCCATGACGACGAGGCGCGCGCCGAAGTGTGCGTGCTCGCGCAAGGCATCCGCTGCGCCGCGTGCGGCTGGCTGATCGAACGCGCCTTGCGCGAACTGCCGGGCGTGCTCGACATTGGCGTCAACATTCCGGCACGGCGCCTGCAGATCGTGTGGCAGCCGCAACGCGTCGCACTGAGCGCGCTGCTGGCGCAGTTGGGGCGCCTGGGCTACACGCCGCAACCGTTGAGCGCCGCAGCGCTCGACACGGCGCAGCGCGAGGAATCACGCACGGCGCTCAAGCGCCTGGTCGTCGCCGGACTCGGCATGATGCAGTCGATGATGTACGCGGTGGCACTGTACGTCGGCGCGTTCGAGGGCATGGATCCGCTCACGCGCGACTTCTTCCGCTGGCTCGGCGTGCTGGTCACCGCACCGGTCGTGCTGTATGCCGGCGCGCCGTTCTTCGTCGGCGCCTGGCGCGAGTGGCGCACGCGCCGTTTCGGCATGGACACGCCGGTCGCACTGGCGGTCGCGCTGGTGTTCGTCGCGAGCATCGTCGAAACCGTGCGGCGCGGCGCCTACGTCTATTTCGACTCGGCCAGCATGTTCGTGTTCCTGCTGTTGAGCGCACGCCATGTGGAACTGTTTGCGCGCCGGCGCGCGGCCGACGTGGTCGACGCGCTCGCGCGCCTGCAACCGCCGCTGGCGCAGCGCCGCAACGCCAGCGGCGCGCTCGAAACCGTCGGCACGCACGAACTGGAAACGGGCGACATCGTGGTGATCGACGCCGGCGCGAGCGTGCCCGCCGACGGCGTGCTGCTGAGCGAGCGCTGCGACGTCGACGAGGCATTGCTGACCGGCGAATCGAATGCGCGCCGGCGCAGCGCCGGCGAGTCGCTGGTCGCGGGCAGCATCGTGCGCACCGGACCGGTCGAATTGCGTGTGGTGCACGTCGGTGCGCAGACCGTGCTGTCGTCGATCGTGCGCCTGGTCACGCGCGGCCAGCAGCAGCGGCCGCGGCGCGCGCGCTTCGGCGATGCGTTGGCGGCGCGCTTCGTCGCCGGCGTGCTGCTGTTGACCGTGTTCACAGCGGGCGCCTGGCTGCTGCTCGATCCGTCCAAGGCATTCCCTGCCGCGCTGGCGGTGCTGGTGGTGTCGTGTCCGTGCGCGTTCGCGCTGGCGATTCCCGCCGCAACGACACGCGCAACCGCCGTGCTGGCGCGTCGCGGCGTGCTGCTGCTCAAGCCCGACGCGCTGGAAAAACTGCTCGCGCTGACGCATCTGACCTTCGACAAGACCGGCACGCTGACCACGCGCCAGATGGAACTGGTCGGCGTGCAGGCGTTCGGCGGCAGGTCCGAAGCGCATTGCCTGCGCCTTGCGGCAAGCCTGGAACAAAGCAGCATGCATCCACTCGCGCTGGCTTTGCGTGCCGCCGCGGTGCTGCCGCCGCTGCCCGTCAGCAACTCGCACAGCAGCACCGGCAACGGCGTGAGTGGCGAGCTGGACGGCCGCGTCTATCGCCTCGGCCGCGCCGCGTTTGCCGCGCCACACGACGGCAACGACGACAACGGCGTGTACCTGGCCGACGCGGATGCGGTATTGGCGAAGTTCGAATTCCGCGAACGCGTGCGCGCCGACGCGGCCGTGACGCTCGCGGCGCTGCGCGACGAAGGCCTGCAGCTGCAGATCCTCAGCGGCGACGCCGAGGGAGCGGTCGCCGCGCTGGCACACCGGCTCGGTGTCGACACGTGGCACTCGCGTGCCACGCCGGAACACAAGCTCGCGCAGTTGCAGCGCTTGCGCAGCAGCGGCGCAGTGGTCGGCATGGTCGGCGACGGCGTCAACGATGCGCCAGTGCTGGCCGGTGCCGATCTCGCCATCGCACTCGGCGACGGTGCGCAGCTGGCGCAAGCCAGCGCCGACATCGTGCTCGGCGGCGATCGGCTCGAGGCGCTGGTCGAAGCACGCCGCATCGCACGCCTGACCGGGCGCGTGCTGCGCCAGAACACGTTCTGGGCCATTGTGTACAATTTCCTTTCTATACCGCTGGCCGCGGTCGGCCTGGTGCCGCCCTGGCTGGCCGCGATCGGCATGTCGACCAGTTCGCTCGTGGTCGTGCTCAATTCGCTGCGCATCCGCGCACAGCCGCCGGCGCCAGGCGCAGCCGCAGCCAGCGCAACCGCGCGGCCGGCTTTGGAGGGTGCCGCATGAACATCATCCTGGTGCTGATCCCGCTTAGTCTGGTGCTGCTCGGCGCCGCGCTGTGGGCATTCTTCTGGGGCGTCAACCACGCGCAGTTCGACGATCTGGAAACGCCGGCGCTGATGCCGTTGAGCGAGGATGCCGCGCCGCGCGCAGCGGTGGAGAAGACCGAGTGAGCGGGAGCGCGCAGATCGGGTTGAGCGGCGGCCTCGGCATCGCCGGCGCGCTGTTGCTCGGCCTGATCGCGAGCGGCCATTGCCTGCTGATGTGCGGCGGCCTGACCGGCGCACTGGCGCTGGCGACGCGCACGAACGCGCGCGGCCGGCCACGCATCGACTTGCTGCTCGCCTATCAGCTCGGGCGCATCGCCAGCTACGCGCTTGCGGGCGCCAGCCTCGCCGGCATCGGCGCCGGGCTTGTGCAATTCGTCGACCAGGCGCAGGTGCGCATCGCGCTGCGCTGGTTGAGTGCGGCGATGCTCGCGTTGATCGCTTTGAGCCTGCTCGCGCGCGAACGCGGCATCGGTTTTGCGCTGGGACGTCACGTGTGGGCTCGGTTGGCGCCGTTGGGTCGGCGCTTGCTGCCGGTGCGGCACGCGTGGCAGGCGATCGCGTTCGGCGCGATCTGGGGCTGGATGCCGTGCGGCATGGTCTACTCGGTGTTGCTGTTCGCGTGGCTGAGCATGGACCCTGTGCGCAGCGCGCTGATCATGCTGGCGTTCGGCGCTGGTACTATTCCCGCCGTGCTCGCCGGTGCGTATGGCGCGCAGCGCAGCGTTGCGCTACTCGGCCGGCGCGGGGTGCGCTCCGGTGTCGCCGCGGCGTTGCTCGTGTTCGCGCTAGTCACCGCGGCGGCGCCGTGGCTGGCCTCGCACACGGCGCTGCATGTCATGCAGTGGCTGCCGTTCGATTGCAGTACGGGATGACCCACGGGATGGCGCATGTCGAGTTTTGAACTGCCGCGTTCTTCGGCCTGGCACTTGTACGTGCCGAAACTGTTCGTGGTGCTGCGTCGCGGCTACACGTTCGACGACCTGCGCCACGATCTCGTCGCCGGCCTGACCGTTTCGATCGTCGCGCTGCCGCTGGCGATGGCGCTCGCGATCGCGTCGGGCGCCACCCCGGAGAAGGGATTGCACACGGCGATCATCGCCGGTTTCCTGATTTCCCTGCTCGGCGGTTCGCGCGTGCAGATCGGCGGACCGACCGCCGCGTTCATCCCGGTCGTGTTCACGATCATCGAGAAGTTCGGCTACGGCGGTCTGGTGCTGTGCACGCTGCTGGCCGGCATCATGCTGATCGGCGCCGGCATCCTGCGCGTCGGCACGCTGCTCAAATACATTCCGCAGCCGGTAGTCACCGGCTTTACCTCCGGGATCGCGGTGAGCATCTTCTCGAGCCAGGTGAAGGATCTGCTCGGCCTGCACATCGACAAGCTGCCCGGCGATTTTGTCGCGCGCTGGGGCGCCTACTTCTCGCACCTGTCGACGTTCAGCGGCGCGACCGTCGCGATGGCCGGCGCGAGCCTGGCGGTGATCGCCGTGGTGCGCATCTATCGTCCGGCCTGGCCCGGCTTCCTGATTGCCGTGGTCGGCGGAGCGCTCGCGATCGCGCTGCTGCACGTTCCGATCGACACGATCGGCACGCGCTTCGGCGCGATTCCGGCGCAGCTGCCGCAATTCGATTTCCCGCACATTCCGTTCGAGCGCACGCGCGAGCTGTTTCCGAGCGCATTCACGATCGCGTTTCTCGCCGGCGTCGAATCGCTGCTGTCGGCGGTCGTCGCCGATGGCATGACCGGCGGACGGCACCGCTCCAACTGCGAGCTGGTCGCGCAAGGCACCGCGAACATCGCCTCGGCACTGTTCGGCGGGCTGCCCGCGACCGGCGCGATCGCACGCACCGCGACCAACATCCGGTCCGGCGCGCGCACTCCGATCGCCGGCATGGTGCACGCGCTGTTCCTGCTGCTGTTCATGCTGCTGCTGTCGCCACTGATGAGCTACGTGCCGCTGGCGGTGCTCGCCGCGGTGCTGATCACGGTGGCCTGGAACATGGCCGAGATCGAAAGCTTCCGCCATCTGATGAGCGGCCCGATCGGCGACCGCATCGTGCTGCTGGCGACGTTCAGCCTGACGGTGCTGTTCGACCTGACCGTCGGCATCGAGACCGGCCTGGTGCTGGCGAGCTTCCTGTTCATGCACCGCATGAGCGAGGTGGTCGCGATGCAGTCGCACGTCTCGCTGATCGAGGAAGACCAGGACGACTTTACCCAGGCGCGCGGCCTGGACCAGCGCGCACAGCTGCCGGACGGCGTCGAGGCGTTTCAGATTTCCGGTCCGCTGTTCTTCGCCGTCGCCAACCGCCTCGACGACGTGCTCAATCAATTCACCACACCGCCGCGCTACTTCATCCTGCGCCTGCGCTTGGTGCCGCTGATCGACAGCAGCGGCGTGACCGCGCTGCGCCAGATGATCGAACGCTGCCGGCGCAACGGCACGCGCGTGATCCTGTCCGGGCTGCGCGAACAGCCGCGCGCGGTGCTGCAACAGATGCGGCTGTTGCCGGATGGCGAGACGTTGCAGTTCGCCGACGATTTTGCCAGCGCGGTGAAGCTCGCCGCCGTACCTGTCGCCTAGGATTGCGCGCTAGGCCGATTCTTCGGACGCGCGGCAATCGCTGGATCGAGCTCGCCGCGCGCGTCTGCGTGCGCACAACCCGGCCCTCCGCATGCCAGTAACAACCCGGCGCCATGCTGCTTTGCAAGATGAACTGCGGCCGGAGTATCCCTATCCTTCGCGCGGCGTATCGCAGGGTCCTCCCAGGGGAGTAGTCGCAAGACGCTCGCCCTTGCAGGGATACGCAACCCACCGAATCCCGTTCCGCCTCAAGCAACTCATGTACCCCGCGCAGTCGGGGACCGTACCCGGATGCAGACCGCATCCCTTAGGGAGACCAGCACCGCATGAAACCCGTACTCGTCGTATCCGCAGTAATCGCCGCGCTGTTCGCGGCGCACGCCTCCGCGCAATCCCGCGCACCACGTCCGGAAGTCAGCAGCGCCGTCCAGCAGGACAGCCTGCATGCGTTGCGTGACGTGCTGCCGAAGCCGGAAGACTTCCGCAAGATGCGTCCGCGCGTCGAACATGACCTGCCGCTGCCGCCGATTCCCGACAACCAGCCCGACGGCGCCTTGCAGATTTTTGCGATGTCGCGCGCCGGCACCGCGGCCTCGGTGTTCACACCGAGCCCGATCGGCAATGTGCTCGGCGTCGGCAATGGCTTCACCGGTCCGCAAGGCGCGTTCACGGTGCAATACGCGCCGCCCGACACCGTCGGTGCAGTGGGCGCGACGCAATACGTGCAGGTGGTCAATACCGGTTTGGCCGTCTTCGACAAATCCACCAAGGCGGCTGTGTACGGTCCGGTGCCGACCAGCTCGTTGTGGTCAGGCTTCGGTGGCGGATGCGAAACCAACAACGACGGCGATGCGACCGTGGTCTACGACAAGGCGGCCGGCCGCTGGGTGATTTCGCAGTTCTCGGTCAGCACGACACCGTACCTGCAGTGCGTGGCGGTGTCCAAGACGTCGGATGCGACGGGCGGCTACTACCGCTATGCGTTCTCGTACGGCAACACGCAGTTCCCGGACTATCCGAAGACCGGCGTGTGGCCGGACGGCTACTACACGACGTACAACATCTTCAACGGCAACTCGTTCGGCGGCGCCAAGCTGTGCGCGTTCAACCGCAGCGCGATGCTCAGCGGCGCGGCCGCGACGCAGCAGTGCTTCCAGCTCTCGACGAGTTTTGGCGGCGTGCTGCCGGCCGACCTCGACGGTTCGACCGCCCCGCCCGTCGGCGCGCCGAACTATATGCTGAACTTCGGCAGCAACTCGCTCAACCTTTGGAAGTTCCATGTCGACTGGAGCACGCCGGCGAACACCAGTCTGTCGGGCCCGGTGAACATTCCGGTCGCGGCGTTCGCTGCCGCGTGCAGCGGCGGTACCTGCATCCCGCAATCCGGCGTGAACCAGAAGCTCGACTCGCTCGCCGATCGCCTGATGTACCGTCTCGCATATCGCAACTTCGGCACGCACGAATCGCTGGTCGTGACGCACTCGGTGAACCCGAACGGCAGCAGCAAGAGCCCGAAAGCGCAGGCCGCCGCGGTGCGCTGGTACGAACTGCGCAGCCCCGGAGCGTCGCCGGTCGTCTACCAGCAGTCCACCTACGCGCCGGACTCGAGCTTCCGCTGGATGGGCTCGGTCGCGATGGACAAGCAAGGCAACATGGCGCTCGGCTACAGCGTGTCGAGCAGCTCGCTGCATCCTGCAGTGCGCTACACCGGCCGTCTTGCGACCGATGCGCTGAGCACGATGGAAGCGGAAACCTCGCTGTTTGCCGGCGCCGGCTCGCAGACCGGCAACAACCTGGCACGCTGGGGCGACTACAGCGCGATGACGGTCGACCCGTCCGACGACTGCACGTTCTGGTACACGACGGAATACATTCCGTCGAACGGCGCGTTCAACTGGTCGACGCGCATCGGCTCGTTCAAGTTCGCCGGCTGCCAGTAAGGCGCAATCGCCTGCAACCGAACGGCCCGCTACGGCGGGCCGTTTTTTTTTGGCCGTATCTCAGTGCGTGCCGAGTGCGGCTTTCACCGCGGCCACGAAGTCATCGTCGAGCGCGCCGATCTTGTCGGTACGCGCCACGATGCGACCGTCGGCATCGAGCAGCACCAGCGCGGAGGAATGATTGATGTCGCGGTTGGCCAGCGCGCGATATTGGATGTCGAGCACGGCGGCGAGTTTGCGCACCATGGGTGCCTCGGTGCGCACCAACGTCCATGTCGTCGCGTCGAGCTTGCGCTCGCCAAACACCTCATGCAGGCGCGCCGGCGTATCGCGCTCGGGGTCGAAGCTGACCAGCAGCACCTGCAACTTGGCGCGCTCCGGCGCGCTCAGCGCAGCTTGCGTCTTGCGCAAGGTATCGATGATCAGCGGACATACGTACGCGCACGAGGTATAGAACATACTGATCAGCTGCGGCTTGCCGCGGCGCTGTGCGAACGTGAAGCGGTGGCCGTCCTGGTCGACCAGCCCGACCTGCAACCGGTAAATCGAATCGCCGGGCAGCTCGGCCGCACGCGCCGCGGCGCAGCCCAGCACCAGCAGCAGTGCGCAAAGTACAGTTCTCAGCGTCGTACACATGTTGCTTTTCTCACTGTGCCGGCTTCGCGCAGCGGAAGCCCAGGTTGATCGTGGTGTCGGCGGCCTTGAGCGAGCTGAGCATCGCCACGCGCATCAGCACCGCGTAGTTTTCCCGGTCGCGCAGGTTGAGCGCGCCAGCGCCGCAGAACTTGAGCCGATCCGGATCGTTCTGGTCGCGGCTGTCGCTGGCGACGAGCAGCGCATTGAAGTCGTCGACCCATTCCCATACCAGGCCTTGCATGTCGCGCAAGCCGTACACGTTGGCGGCACCGCCGATGCCGGGCAGCGGCGTGCCGGACGGTTTCGCGTACCAGCTCAACATCGCCTCGCGCCACAGCGGATCGCTGCGCGCGTCGCTGCGCGTGGCATCCGCGGCCGCGGCGAATTCCCATTCGTTCCACAACGGCAGACGCGCGCCTTCGCTTTCGCAATACGCCTGCGCCGCGAACCAGCTCACCTGTGTCACCGGCTGCGTCGGCGGCGCGTTGCCGCCGAGCACCAGATCCGCCTGCCAGTGCGCCAGGTAGCGCGCCTCGGCAAACACGCGCGCGACGCGCTCGCGACGCCACTCCGGATGCTGCGTCACGAACGCCAGATACTCGGCGTTCGTGACCGGCTCGCTGCGCAGGCGAAACGGCAACACCACCGCGTCGGCGGACTTTTCATCCGCGGGCAACACGCTGGCGAAGGTGCCGCCCGGCAGCGCGACATAGTCGGCCGCGAACGACGGCGTTGCGAACAGCGCCAACATCAGTGCAACGTGACGACGCACGCGCGCGATCCTCTCAGTGCGCCGGTGCCGCGGGTTTCGCCGCCTCGGCGCGTACCTTCGCCACTTCCTCGGCCTCGACGCGTCCGCCCGGATTGCCCCAGTTGTTGAGCACGAACGTCAGGATGTTCGCGATCTCGTCGTCGTTGAGCTGCGTCATCGGCGGCATCACCGAGTTGTAGTCCTGGCCGTTGACGTTGACCTTGCCGGTCAAGCCGTGCAGCACGATATCGATCGGACGCTTCGGCTCGGCCGCGATCAAGCTCGATTTTGCCAGCGGCGGAAACACGCCGGGCAAGCCCGCGCCGTTCGCCTGATGGCAGACCGAACAGGTGCCGGCAAACAACTGCTGGCCCGCCTTGATCTGATCTTCCTTCGTGAGCTTGCCCGCCGCGGCCGCCTTGGTCGCCTGTGTCACCGCGGCAAGGTTCGGCGCGGAACGGTCGCCGAGATATACCGAATCGACTTCCTTGCCCGAGTAGATCGTCTTGTCCGGCGGACCGTCGACCTTGAGGATCGCCAGCGCGCCCTTGTTGAACGCGCGGAAGATGGAGTGATCGACCAGCACGTAGCTACCCGGCACCTCGGTGTGGAATTCCACGATCGCCGCGCCGCCGGCGGGAATCAGCGTGGTCTGCACGTTCTCCTGGATCTTGGTGCCGCCTTCCTGCTGCACGCGATCGAAGATCTCGCCGATCACGTGGAAGCTCGACACCAGGTTCGGCCCGCCGTTGCCGATGAAGATGCGCACGGTCTCGTTGGTCTTCGCGGTCAGCGCCTTGTCGCCGGTGAGCGAACCTTCCGCGCCGTTGAACAGCACGTAGGTCGGCTTCTCGTCGATCGCCTTTTCCATGTCGAACGGCTGCAGGCCCTTCTCGCGGTATTTCCCCGTTGTATAAAAATCCCCTTGCATCACGTAGTACTCGTGATCCACCGGCGCCAGGCCTTCCGGCGGTTCGATCAGGATCAGGCCGTACATGCCGTTGCCGACATGCATGCCGACCGGCGCGGTCGCGCAGTGATAGACGTAGATGCCCTGGTTGAGCGCCTTGAACGTGAACTGCGACTCGTGCCCCGGCGCGGTGAAACTCGATGCCGCGCCGCCGCCCGGACCGGTCACGCCGTGCAGGTCGATGTTGTGCGGCATCTTGTTGTTCGGGTTGTTCTTCAGATGGAACTCCACCGTGTCGCCCTGGCGCACGCGGATGAAGCGGCCGGGCACGGTGCCGCCGAAGGTCCAGAACGTGTACGTCACGCCCTCGGAAATCGGCAGCTCCTTCTCGATCACCTCCAGCTCCACGATCACCTTGGCCGGATAGTTGCGATAGGTCGGCGCCGGCACTTTCGGCGGCTCGGTCAGGAATGCCTTGATCGGATCACCGCGTGGCGGGCCGAAATCGCCATGCACGTAAGAGCTCGCCGGCGGCGCAGTGGCGGCTTCCGCCGCAAGACTGGGTTGCGCGACCGCAAGCGCCAGCAAGGTGAGCAGTGACAACGACGACTGTTTCATGAGCGTTCCTCGCACGAGATCCCGGATATCAGTGGGATTCTCGCGGCAGCGGCGGCGCCGCGCATTGACCCAGGTCAACCCGGGGCGTGAAGTCGACGCGCGTCACGTGCGCGGCTCATACCGCGCGCGAGTAGCGCACCGGTTGCGCCTGCGCCTGGTTCAGGTGCGCGTCGAAGCACATCGCGATGACGCGCAGCAGGTAGCGCCCGCGCGGCGTCACCACGATACGGTTGCGCTCCAGCGCGACCAGGCCGTCGCGTTCGAGCGCGCGCAGGCGCGCCAACTCGGCGACGAAGTACACGCCGAAGTCGAGGCAATGGCGCGCCTCGAATGCCGCAATGTCGACTTCGCCGTGACACATCAGACGCTGGATCACGTCCGCGCGAATTCCGTCGTCGGCGCTGAGCTGTAGTCCGCGTGCCACCGGCAAGCGTCCGGCGTCGAGTGCGGCGTAGTACGGGATCAGATCACGCGCGTTCTGGCTGAACGTGTCGCCGACGTGCGAGATCGAACTCATGCCGAGGCCGATCAGGTCGCAATCGCCATGCGTGGAATAGCCCTGGAAATTCCGCTGCAGCGTGCCTGCGTCCTGCGCCAGCGCGAGTTCGTCGTCGGGCAGCGCGAAATGATCCATGCCGATGTAGCGGTAACCGGCCGCGGTCAGCAGGCGCACGGTCTGGCCGAGCAACGCCAGGCGCGTGGCCGCATCCGGCAGATCGGCCGTGTCGATCTGGCGCTGCCCCTTGAAGCGCTCCGGCAGATGCGCATACGCGTAGCACGCCACTCGATGCGGACGCAGCGCGATCACCTGTTGCAGCGTGCGCTCGAATTTCTCCAGCGTCTGCAGCGGCAGTCCGTAAATCAGGTCGACGCTGACCGAACGCATGCCGCTTTCGCGCGCGGCATCCAGTATCGCGCGCGTCTGCTCCACGCTTTGGATGCGATTGACCGCGCGCTGCACCTCCGGATCAAAGTCCTGGATGCCGACCGAAATGCGATTGAAGCCGTGTGCGGCCAGCATGTGCACGTACGCGGCGTCGCAATGGCGCGGATCGAGTTCGATGCCGTATTCGCGCGTGGCGTCGCGGCTGAACGCGAAATTCCGCGCCAACGACTCGAGCAGCTCCGCCATCTGCGCGGCGTCGAGGAAGTTCGGCGTGCCGCCGCCGAAATGCAGTTGCGACACGGGACGGTCGCGATCGAACAGCGGCGCGGTCAATTCGATCTCGCGATACAAGTGATCGAGATACACGCCGGCCTTGCTTCGATCGCGCGTGATGATGCGCGTGCAACCGCAGTAGAAGCACGGACTCAGGCAGAACGGCACGTGCACGTACAACGACAGCGGGCGCGGAATCGGATCCTCGTTTGAGCGCCGCGCCGCGGCACGCAATTCCGTTGCGCCGAAAGCGCCATGGAACTGCGGCGCGGTCGGGTACGAGGTATAGCGTGGACCGGCGACGTCGTAGCGCGCCACCAGTTCCGGATCGAATAGCGGAACGGTGTTGTTCATGCGGCGATGCTGCGCCGGATGTGCCCGGGTCACACTGATCTGGATCAAGATTTGGCCGGCGCGCCAGTCACACCAGTGGCCGGCGCCGATCTTCGACGACCGCAATGGCACGGTGCGCCGACGTCACCGGCAGCATCGATTCCTTGGACGTGGGTGCGGGCGAGCGCCGTGAGGTCGCTGGTGTCGCCTACCACAGCATCGCGTACAGTCCGATCAGAATGAGGATGACGACCGCGGAGCCGATGTTGAACGTCAGCGAGGTGCGGAAGCTGACATCGTCGGTGCGGATCGTGTCGGCGCCTTTCGGCGCCGCGGTCAGCAGCGAGACGACGACCGCGAGCAGCAGCGCGAGCAGGAACACCCAGCCGACCCGGTTCATGAACGGCACCGCCGGCAGCAGCAGCTTGATCGCGATCGACAGCACGACCGAACCGATCGCCGCGACCAGCGCACCGGCTTCATTCGCGCGCCGCCAGAAAAGTCCGAGCAGGAAGATCACCGTGATGCCGGGCGTGAAGTAGCCGGTGAAGTCCTGGATGTACTGGAACGCCTGATCGAAACTGCCGAGCAACGGCTTGGCGCTGAGCACGCCGATAACGACGGCGCCGCAGGCGGCGATGCGGCCAGCCAGCACGGTATTGGCTTCGCTCGTCTGCGGCCGGAACTTGGTATAGAAATCCAGCGTGAAGATCGTGGCGATGGAATTGATCTTCGATGCCAGCGAGGCCATCACCGCCGCAACGAGCGCCGCGAACACGAGTCCGAGCACCCCCGACGGCAGCTGGCTCATCATCGTCGGATACGCTTGATCCGGCGCGGCCAGATTCGGCGCGATCATGACGGCGGCGATGCCCGGCACGACCACGATCAGCGGCACCAGGAGTTTCAGGAATGCCGCGAGCAGCACGCCACCCTGCGCTTGCTCGATATTCTTCGCCGCCAGTCCGCGTTGGATGATGTACTGGTTGAAGCCCCAGTAGCTCAAGTTCATCACCCACAGTCCGCCGAACAGCACGCTCAGTCCCGGCAGGTCCTTGTAGAACGGATTGTCAGGTTTGAGGATCATGTGGAAGTGCTCCGGCTGCGTGCTTTGCAGCACCGCGAAACCGTTGAGAATGCCGCCCTCGCCGCCGATGTGCGCCAGCGTCAGCGCCGTGATCGCCAGACCGCCGGCAATCAGCAACCCGACCTGCACGAAGTCGGTGAGCGCCACGACCTTGAGACCGCCGTACAACTGATACGACAGCGAGAACACGCCGAGCAACACGAGCGCCGCGAACTGATCGATGCCGGTCACCTGACTCACGGCGATCGAGCCGAGCCAAAGGATCGAGGTCAGATTCACGAACACGTACAGCACCAACCAGAACACCGCCATCACCGTGCGGATGCGCGGACCGTAGCGGTTCTGCAGGAACTGCGGCATGGTGTTGATGTTGTTGCGCAGGAACACCGGCAGGAAGTATTTGCCGACGATCAGCAGCGTCAGTGCCGCCATCCATTCGTACGAGGCGATCGCGATGCCCAGCGCATAGCCCGAGCCCGACATGCCGATGATCTGCTCGGCCGAGATGTTCGCCGCGATCAGCGAGGTGCCGATCGCCCACCACGGCAGCGCCTTGCTGGCGAGGAAATAGTCCTTGCTGTCCTTTTCGTGACCGCGCTTCTCGCGCGACACCCACTGCGCCAGCGCGAAGATGCCGACCAGATAGACCAGGATGATGCAGATATCGGGCAACGACAGTTTCATGGGGCGCTGATCTCCGGAATAGCTCTGAGTAAGTCGTCATCCCCGCGAAAGCGGGGATCCATCTTGATCTCACTCAACTGGAGCAAAGTCAAGATGGATTCCCGCTTTCGCGGGAATGACGGAAATTTATTTTCCACTGGGTGCATCCCTACGCCGCCGCAGCGGGACAGTAAGTCGACAGGTACGCCTGATGCGTCGGCAGGCGGCTGACCGTCTGCTCGATGTTGCGGCGTATCGTTTCAAGGAACGCGGTCAGTTCTTCGTCGCCCATCAGATCCGCGGACGGATGATGCTGGCGCGGCACGATGCCCTGGCCGAGCATCACCTGGATCCACGAATTCTCGGCGAACAATTCGTTCGGGATGCGAAACACGCGCGCCGAGTCGCGGAACAATTCGATGCGATGGCGCAGCGACGCGGGAATATCCATTTCGCGGCAGGTGCGCCAGAACGCGCTGTCGGTGCGCTCGTTGACGTGGTAGTGCAGGATGATGAAGTCGCGGATGTGTTCGATTTCCGCGCGCGTCTGCTGGTTGTATTCGGCGACATCGGAAGCATTGATGCCGGCGGCGGGAAACAATTGCAGCAGCCGGATCACGCCACGCTGGATCAGGTGGATGCTGGTCGATTCGATCGGTTCGAGAAAGCCGCTGGCCAGTCCCATCGCCACGTAGTTGCCGCGCCAGGTGTCGCGGCGCTGGCCGGGACGGAAGCGGATCAGGCGCGGCTCGGTCAGGCGCTCGCCCTGCACGTTATCGAGCAGCGTGCGGCGCGCGTGTTCCTCGTCGATGAAGCGACTGCCATAGACGATGCCGTTGCCGACGCGGTGCTGCAGCGGAATGCGCCACTGCCAGCCCGCATCGCGCGCGATCGAGCGCGTGTACGGAATTGGATCGCCCATCGACGCGGTCTGCAACGCGATCGCGGTGTCGCAATGCAGCCACTGCGACCAGTCTTCCCATTCCGCGCCAAGCGTCTGCGCAATCAGCAGACCGCGGAAACCGGTGCAGTCGATGAACAGCTCGCCTTCGATCAGCGCGCCGGAATCCAGCCGCAGCGCGTGGATTGTCGAGCGCTGCGCATCGGCGAGCACCTCGACGATCTTGCCTTCCACGCGGCGCGCCCCGTAGCCCTCGCTGAATCGGCGCAGGTACTTTGCGTACAGGCTGGCATCCATGTGGAACGCGTAGTTCATGCCGCCGCGTGGCAGGTGCGCGAACTTGTTTTCCAGCGACGCGCGCAGTTCGAGGCAATAGTCGCCGTAGTCGCGCGCCAGCTTGCGTTCCCTGCCCTTCAGCCAGAAATGCTGGAAGCCCGCAGTCCAGTGATCGGTGCCGGTGGTGCCGAACGAATGGATGTACTTGTGATCGAGCTGGCGCCAGTTCTCGAAACTGATGCCGAGCTTGAACGTCGCCTGCGTAGCGGCCATGAATTCCTGCTCGTTGATGTCGAGCAGGCGATGGAACGTGACCAGCGTCGGGATGGTCGCCTCGCCGACGCCGACCGTGCCGATCTCGTCGGATTCGACCAGCGTGATCTCGAGGTTCTTGCCGAGCGTGCGCGACAGCGCCGCGGCGACCATCCAGCCGGCGGTGCCGCCGCCGGCAATGACGACGCGTCGAACCGGCGTGGGTGATGTGGAAGATTCGGCGTCGGACACGTTCACCTCTTTCGGATCACCGATTGATGCGCTTGAGCAGCCGCGCACGCAACTCGCGCGCGCTGTCGGCGTCGAGCGGCGCGAGCACACGCCGCGCCGCGGCGGGAATATGCGCCGACGTTTCTTCGCACGCTTCGAACACATAGTGCCGAAAGATTTCCTGCCATGCCTCACGTTCACCCGGCGGCAGATCGCGCACGGCGAGAATCGCCAGCATCAGCGCATTCATCGGCGTGTCCATGAACTCGGGCGACTGCCGCCACCAGTAGTTCAACAACACGTTGAATGGCTCGAGTGCCTCGATGTGGTGCCACCACAGGCTCGGGATGAACAGCGCATCGCCGGCTTCGAGCTCGGCCACCTGCGCGTGGCGCAGCGCTTCGGCGAAGCGCGGAAATTTCGCGTAGTCCGGCGCCGCGAAATCGACCAGGCTGATCGCCTGGCCAGCGGGCGTGAGATCCAGCGGTCCGATGTACAGATTCGCGAGCTGATCCGGCGGAAAAAGAGTAAAGCGTCTGCGGCCGACGGCAACACAGGCGAGATTGTCCGGCAGATCCTGATGCGCGGCGATGCGCGTGCGATTGCCGATCCAGATGCTGTACAGCGCACCGCGTTCGCCGAGCTCCACGTGATTGTCGCCGCCGAGGCCGGGAAAGAACGTGTCGACCGTGGTCGAGCCGAGATACAGCGCCGGCGGATCGCTCGCCTGAAGCTGCGCTTGCAGACCATTGAGCACGGCACCGAGCCGCGGCCGCTCGACGTGAAAATTGAAGCCGCTGAGGTTGTCGTTGTAGAAGAAGCGCCCGCCGACCTGCGGCGGTGCGACCATCGCCATCACTTCGGCATCGCGCATGAAACGGCGCAGGTACGCAAGCGCCTGTTGCGCCGATTCCCTGCCCGCCTGCACCAGCGGCCAGTCGACGACGAAGCCGCGCAGCACGACGGGCTCGCGCGCGCGCAGCAATTCGTCCGGCGGTGCGCGCCAGTCGATGCCGGAAACTTCGCGCACCGTGCTAGCGATCGGCAGGAGCATCGACTTCCTTCACCCATTCGATCAGTTGGCGCAGGTTCGACAGCGAGGCGAGCGCCATGTACGCCGCTTCGAGATGGCCGGCACGATGCATGTCGCGCAGCGCGTCGCCATCGAGCGTACGCAGGCGTTCCTCGTGAATCGTGTAGAAGCCGCTCAGGCGATGCTGTGCGCCGCCGTCGAGCTGCACGTCGAGCACGAACGACTCGAGCAGATTGTGCTCGAGCAACGCGTCGACGAACGCGGGCGTCGCCGCGATGCCCTCGTGCAGCGCCTGCAGTACGGAAACCATGCGCTCCAGATAGTCCGTCGTACCGCCGTGCTCGCGGAACAATGCTTCGCCGGTCGTCGCGCCGATGCGCGGACTATCCAGATCGATATGCAGCACCGGTTCGCCCGCCCCGTCACGGCCAATCAGGAACGGCTGACGCTCGACGGCGAGTGGGACGTAGTGCGCGCGCCAGCGCGTGCCGTGCAGGAACAGGTTCTGGCCTTCGCGAAAACCAAACAGCGCGACCGGCTGGAAGCGCCCGTCGGCGCCCTTGTGGAACACGATCGGATAGTGCGCCTGTACATTGCGGAATTCGCCCGGAAAGGTCAGCGCCAGCATCAGATCGTCGCCGAGCACGGCACTGCGCGTGGTGTCGACGCGCAGGTTCTTGTGCTCGACGTTGTTAAGCAACACGTGGCGGGCCATGGGCATCAGATTTTGGTAAGGCCGTGTTGGCGGACATGATCGACGAGCGCGCGATTGCCGGGAAGGGCATCGTTCAGACGCGTCGTCATCCGCTCGGTTTCGGCAAAATAGTTGCGTGCGGCGGCGATCGAATCGCGCTGCGCAGTCAACTGGTCGGGGCGGAAACCCATGCCGTAAAGAATGTACTGCCAGCTCGCCGAGGGAAAGATCTCCTCGCCGCGCGGAAAGTCGCGATGCGACGGCGCGCGATGGCGCCACAGGCGCAGCAGTTCGCGCAGTTCGTCCGGAACCGAGGCTTCGGCGCGATGGTCGCGCCAGTAGCCCGACTGGTCGCGTGCCGAGAGCACGTAGTGCAGCTTCAGGAATTCGATGACGCGCTTCCATCGGTAGGCAAAGCTGTCGTTGAAGCGGCGCGCGACGATGTCCATGTCGGCCCGGGTCGCGGGAAAGTCTTCGCTCAACAGTGCGGCCGACAGTTCGATCATGACGATCGCCGATGCTTCGAGTGGCTCGATGAATCCCGCCGACAGGCCGATCGCCACGCAATTGCGCCGCCAGAATGTTTCGCGGCAGCCGGGCTCGAAACGAATTTGCCGCACCGCCAACTCGGCAGGTCCGCCGGTCGCGGCGACATAACGCGCCAACGCCGCTTCCGCCGCGGCATCGCTGCTGTGCGCGCTGGAATACACGTGGCCGATGCCGCGCCGGGTCGGCAAGCCGATGTCCCAGATCCAGCCGTTGTCCTGCGCGGTGGAAATCGTCTGCGAGGCGATCTCGGCCGTTGGATTCGCGTACGGCACCTGCACCGCGAGCGCGCTGTCGTTGAACAGCACGTTGCGCTGGTCCTTGAGGCGCACGCCGAGATGCTCGCCGAGCAGCAGCGCGCGCAAGCCCGTGCAGTCGACGAACAAATCTCCGCCGAGGCGGCCGCGTTCACGCAGGTTCAGCGCGGCGATGTCGCCGTTGTCGTGCGACGCGACGCCGGCGATGTGATCGCTGACATGCTCGACGCCGAGTCGTTGCGTGCAGTGTTCGCGCAGCAGCTTGGCGAGCTTCACCGCGTCGAGGTGGTAGGCGTAGTTGAGCACCGCGGCATATTCCGGCGTCGCCGGTTGCTTCGGCGCCTTGTCCTTACGACACAGTTGCACCTGCGGCGTCATCGTGTCGGCGAACGGTCTGCTCGCCGGTCCGTCGAGCCAGCCGGCGACGAGGTCCGCGTCGAGATAGCCGTGCGGCAGCGAGAACGGATGGAAGTAGCGGTCGTGCGCCGCGCCGTTGCGCCAGCCGTCGAAGCGCGAGCCCTGCTTGAACGCGGCATCGCATTCGCGGAATAGCGCCGTTTCGGAAATGCCGATGCGGCGCAACGTATCGCGCATGGTCGGCCAGGTGCCCTCGCCCACGCCGATCGTTGCCACGTCGGGCGATTCGACGACGCGCACGCGCACGCGTTCGCCGTGATCGGCGGCAAGCACGCCGGCGGTCAGCCAGCCGGCGGTGCCACCGCCGGCGATGACGATTTCCCGGACGACATCGCTCACACCGCACCGCCCCCGATGCCGGGCAACGCCGCCGCCGAACCCTGCTGACGGCGACGACGTTGCCTTGCACCGCTAGAACATTCTTTTCCAGAGCCGGCTCTCCCGGAGCCGGCTCCGTTACGACCCGGCGCGCTAGAACTTGTAGCGCAGTCCGAGCAGATAGCGCGTGCCCGTCTGCGTCGCAAACTCGAGCTCGTTGCTGGTGCGGCCGTGCGAGCGCATGGTTTCATTCGTCAGGTTGATCGCTTCGACTTGCGCCGAGAAGTGCTTGTTGAACTGGTACGTCACGCTCAGATCGACCTGACCGTACGGCTCCACATATACCGGATTCGGCCCGGTGCCGTCGAATCGCGCCGCCAGGAACTGGCCGCGCCAATTGTAGGCGAGGCGAACCTGCCACGGACCCTTCTCGTAGAACGGCACCAGGTTGGCGGAGTTGCTCAAGCCTTCCAGCGCGAATTGCTCGCCGATCACGTAGTTGTTGTACGTGAGCCCCGAGTGCACATACGTGTAGTTCGCGGCGATGCCGAAGCCGGTCTCGCCGAACACGTGCTGCCAGGCCAGTTCGAGGCCGTCGAGTGATGCCGAGCGCTGGTTCGCCGGCGTGGTGATGCGGAACTTCGCAATCGGGTCGCCGGGCTGGCCGACGATGATGCCGGTCTGATGCCCGGTGGAATCGACGCCGGTCTTCGTGACGCCGGGATCGCCGTTGTGATGCAGGAAGATGTAGTCGCGGATGCAAACCACATCGCTCTGCGCGCAGCCGCCCGCTGCCAGCGCTTCGTTCCAGAACGCGCCGCCGACCGGCGTGTGCAGATTGAACGGCGTCTGCACGAGTTGGGTCACGCCGATGTAGTTGTCGATGTTCTTGCGGAACGCGCCGAGCGACAGATAGCTCGAATGATCGTAGTACCACTCGAACGACACGTCGTAATTGTTCGACACCAGCGGTTTGAGCGCCGGGTTGCCTTGCGCACCGGTGCCGCCGTCGACGCGCACCAACTGGTCGAGCGTCTGTCCCCCCTGGATGTCGCCCCAGCCTGGACGTCCGATCGTGCGTCCGTAACTCGCACGCAGGATGATGTCGTCGGTCACGTCGAAACTCAGGTCGGCGCTCGGCAGCCAGTACTTGTAGTCGCCGCTGAGCGTGGTGAACCCCGGCGAACCCTGCACGATGTTGAGCTCGTTGGCCGATTGCCACTGGATAGCGGTCGCGATCGGCACCAGCGCCTTCGAGGTGACGTCGGTGTCCTCGTAGCGGATGCCGGCGCGGAAGTGCACAGGCATGCGCCAGTCCCACGATTCCGACCACTGCGCGTAAGCGCTCTTCGATTTTTCGGTGACGCGGCGATCGGTGGTGAAGATCGGCGAAGCCAGGTAATCCGACGCGCTATGCCCCGCCCTGACCCATGCAGCAGAAGCCAGCTGGCGCACATCGCCGAAATTCCAGGTGAAGAAGCTGTCGGTCAGGTTGGCGTTGTTGTGACCGTCGAACTGGTCGAAATACTGGCCAATCTGGTTGTAGTGCCAGACCGAGTCCGGGTAGTCGGCCGCGCTCGTCGCGCCGCCCCACGTATCGAGCTGCACGTTCGAGAACGCCGAGCGATTCTTCACGTTCGTCGCAGCCACGCCGAAGTCCAGGCGCGAGGCATTCGCGAACGTGAAGTCGCCGCGCAGTTGCGCCTGCTCGATGATGTCTTTCATGTAGCTGTTGCGGAACGACGAGCCGGTGACGAGCATGCCGGCCGGATCGATCTGCGTCATGCCGGGCGGCAGCGCCACGTTGAGCACGGGCATCTCGTGGGTGAAATCGACGGTGGTCGTGCCGCGGAAGAAGCCGGCCGTGCCGAGCACGTTGTTCGAACCGAACGGGCTGTCCGCACCGTCCTGGGCGCTGGAATGATGCGCGTCGAACTCGAGGTTCAATGCATCGTTGACTTTCCATTTCTGGTTGAAGCCCAGCGACTCGTTCTTCGCGCGCGTGGCGAAATCGGCGCCGCCCATGGCCAGATCGCTGTTTGCCGGCACGATCGTTTCGGAGTAGATGCGCGGTCCGGCGACGGGTCCGTTCGTCCACGAACTCACCGACGGACCGAAGTTGAACCACACCGACAATTCGTTGCGCCGCGTGTGGATCTTGTTTTCGGAATAGGTGTAGTCGAGCGTCGAGGTCAGACTGTCGGTCGGCGCGTACTGCAGCACCAACTGACCGTTGGTACGTTCGCGCGTGACGCCGTTGACGCTGTAGTTGAGGTTCTGCGGCACGGAGTAGATGTCGTTCGGCCCCGGCCGATTCGTGATGTTCTCGGAGCCGGGTGTGCCCGGCTGCGGAATCGTGCCCCAGTTGTTCTCGTCGCCATGGAACGCGCGCCAACCGTTCGACACGCCGACCTGGGCGAAGCCGAGATCGCGCTTCTGATAGCTGCCGTTGAAGCCGATGCCGAATTTTCCGTCGGCGAACGTGTCGCTGAAGATGCCGGAGACTTCCGGCGTGAACGACGAGCCCTGCAGCGAATCCGGCAGGTTGTTGTTCGAGTCGTCGTACACGCCCTTGACGCCGAAACTCGCGTGCAGGCCCGGATTGTCGAGCGGGCGCGCGGTCTTCAGATTGATCGTCGCGCCGATGCCGCCGGTCGGGATCGGTGCCTGACTGGTCTTGTATACCTGGATCTCGGCAATCGCTTCGGACGCGAGATTGGCGAAGTCGAACGCACGCGAATTCGATGCGGACGTATCGTTGATGCTCGCACCCGGCATCTGGCGGCCGTTGAGCAGCACCAGGTTGAAGTCGGGGCCGACGCCGCGCACCGTGACCTTCGAGCCCTCGCCCAGCGCCGAGCGGTCGATCGAGACACCGCTGATACGCTGCAGCGATTCGGCCAGATTCGTGTCCGGGAACTTGCCGATGTCTTCGGCGACGACGCCGTCGACCACGCCCTGCGACGTGCGCTTGATGTTCATCGACTCGGCCAGGCTGTGGCGGATGCCGACCACTTCGATCGTGCCCAGCTCGTCGGGCGCCGCATTCGGTCCGTACGGATTGTCCACCGGCGCCGGCGACGCCGGGGTCGCGTCGACGGCCGTCACAGGATCCGCGGCTCGCGTTTGCGCCAGCGGCGCAAGCGCCGCGAGCAGCGCAGTTACCAGCAGTTTCTTGCGCGGCACCACTAGTTGTTGCTTCATCGTCGTTCCTCCCGAGCTCGCACCCTTCGTGTCGTCGATCCGCGCTTGCGTTCGCGCAGCGGGACCGACGAACCCCCTACGACACCTTGTTCGCGGCAATCACCTTTGCGTACCAATTCGCCGAGTCCTTCGGCGTGCGTTTCTGATCCTTTTCGAAGTCGACATGCACCAGGCCGAAGCGCTGCGTGAACCCCTCGGACCACTCGAAGTTGTCGAGCAGGCTCCAGTGGTGGTAGCCGCGCACCGGCGCGCCGTCGCGGATCGCGCGCGACAGCTCGAGCAGATGCGCGCGCGTGTAGGCGATGCGCTTGTCGTCGTGCACGTGACCGTCCGCGCCGACGCCCAGGTTGTAGGCCGCGCCGTTCTCGGTGATCTCGATCGGCACGCCGCCCGTGTGCTTGGCCATGTCCATGACGATTTCGTACATGCCGGGCGGATAGATGTCCCAGCCGAAATCGGTCTGTTCGTACTTGTCGAACGCCGGTCGCGGCGTCCATACCGGGTTGAGTCCCGGCACGGCGTAGCGCGCGTCTTCGCGCACGTAGCCAAACGAGTAGTAGTTGAGCCCGATGAAATCCAGCGCCGCGCGCACGAGCTTGTCGTCGCCGTCGCGAATACCGAGCATCTCGCTCTGTTTGTCGGCCGGCAGCACGCCTGCGGGATACTTGCCCGTCAGCGCCGGCTCGACGAACCACAGATTGCTGAACTTGTATTGGCGTTCCGCCGCGCCGCGATCGGCCGCGCTGTCGCTCGCCGGGCGCGTCGGTCCGCAGCTGTACGCGCCGCCGACCTTGCATTGCGGATTGGCCGCCTTGATCGCGCGATAAGCAAGACCTTGCGCCAGATTCGCGACATGCGTGGCACGCAGACATGCCGCCGGCTCCTTGCGTCCCGGCGCGTGCACCGCGATGCCATAGCCGAGCACGGTGAAGACATACGGCTCGTTGAGGATCGTCCATTCCTTGACGCGATCGCCCAGCGCCTTGACGACAATTTGCGAATAGTCGGCGAGACGCTGCGCGGTATCGCGATTCGGCCAGCCGCCGGCATCTTCGAGCGGCTGCGGCAGATCCCAGTGATACAGCGTCGGATACGGGCGAATGCCGGCTTCGAGCAGCGCGTCGGTGAAGCGCTTGTAGAAATCCAATCCTTTTTCGTTCGCCGCACCGCTTCCCGTCGGCTGGATGCGTGGCCACGCGATCGAGTAGCGCAGCGACGTCATGCCGAGTTGCTTAGCCAGCGCAATGTCTTCGCGGTAACGATGGTAACTGTCGCAGGCGACGTCACCGGTGCCCCCCTGCTTCACGTTGCCGCGCGTGTGCGCGTAGCGATCCCAGATCGATTCGCCGCGGCCGTCGACGTTCCACGCGCCTTCGACCTGATAGGCGGACGTTGCGGCGCCCCAATGGAAGTTCGGCGGGAATTCTCCGGCAGCGAGCTTGGTATCGGCCATGGACTTCGCGTGCGCCGCGGTCGGTGCGGCGCCAGCGGCAAAGGCATGGCGTTGCAGCATCGCCGTGCCACCGAGCGCAAGTCCGAGTTCGAGCAGTTCGCGACGTTTCATCGTGCCGCGCCGGCAGGCTGCACGCTGGGCTGTGCGCTGGCACGCGCGCCACGACCGCAACGGCCGTTTCGCGACACGACAAGACCCGAACGGCAGTCCGCTTGGCGGACACGCCGGATGATAGACATGAGCCCTCTCCTCTCCCTCACCCGGCGTTGAGCACGGGTGCCCTTCTTGCGTGCGTGTTACTGCTTTTCTTCTATGACCTAAACATATGCAAATATACCAGCGCTGTCAACAGGAAAATACCAGCGCTGGTATTTTCGGTTTTCGAAGCTCGCGCCGATCGCCGCGGCGCGGCGCAAAGCACGTAGCTGCGCGACACGCGATTCGAGTACGATCACGCCGGCAGGATCGCTGGATGTCGCCGACCATATCGACCACCGACTCACGCCGCGCGAGTCCCCACAGGAACTACATGCCCGCAAGAATCGAAGACGTCGCCACGCACGCCGGCGTATCCATCAAGACCGTGTCGCGCGTGCTCAACGGCAAGCCGAACGTGCGCGCCAATTTGCGCGCGCGCATCGAGGCGTCGATCGAGGCGCTGAACTACGTGCCGAATGCGTCGGCGCGCGGACTTGCCGGCAATCGCTCTTACCTGATTGCGCTGCTGTACGACAACCCGACCGCCGGCTCGGCCTACATCATGGAGCTGATCGTCGGCGTGCTGCAGGCGTGCCGCGAGACGCCGTATACCGCAGAACTCTGTCCGCTCGACGATTCCGACAAAGTCACCAGTGCGATCGACGGCCTGCTCGCGCGCAATCGTCCCGATGGTCTGATCCTGGTACCGCCGCACGCAAACAACGTCAAGCTGCTGCAGCGCCTGCACGAACGCGGCGTGCGCTACTCGACGATTTCCTCCAAGGCGCGCGAAACGCGCAGCGACGTCGGATTCGACGAGCGCAAGGCGGCGACGGAAATGGTCCAGCACTTGATCGCGCTCGGCCATCGCCGCATCGGCCACATCACGGGGCTGAAAGGTCACGGCGCACGCGCGTGGCGGCTTGCCGGTTATCGCGACGCGCTGAAAAAAGCCGGCATCGCGTACGACGAATCACTGGTCGTCGAAGGCACCTTCATGTTCGAGTCCGGCGTCGAAGGCGCGCGCAAGCTGCTCGATCTGCGCCGTCCGCCCACGGCGATCTTCGCCGCGAACGACGACATGGCGTTCGGCGTGATGCGCGAAGCGCACGCGCGCCGCATCGACGTGCCGCGCACGCTGTCGATCTGCGGCTTCGACGACACGCCGGCATCGCAACTGGTGTCACCGGGTCTGTCGACCGTGCACCAGCCGTGCCGCGAAATGGGCCGCATGGCAGCCGAGCACGTGTTGCTGTCGATGGAAGACGTCTCGTTCAAGCGCCACACGACGATTCCGTTCCAGGTCGCGGTGCGCGATTCGACCGCAGCGCCTGAGCGCGCATGAAGACGTCGCGCAAATTCTGCGTTGCTCATCGCGACGCGCGTTGCTCGCCGCACTGATCGACCGAGCGAATGTCGCGCGCCGCCGTGGCAGCAGACAACAACGATTCGGCAACGCCGAACGCGCCACGCGTCGGCTGGAAGTTCATCGCGATCTACGTCGCGGCATGGACCGGCGTCTGGATGGCGCTGCTGCCGCCGTTGCTGGTCGGTCTCGGCCTGCGTGTGCGTGCCATCGATCCGGACGGCGCGACCGCCGACCTCTCGCTGGTGATGGGTGTCGGCGCGCTGGTCGCGATGTTCGGCAATCCGTTGTTCGGTCACCTTTCCGATCGCACGACCTCGCGCTTAGGGATGCGCCGACCCTGGTTGGTCGTCGGTGCGCTGGCCGGCGCCTGCAGCCTGACCATGATTGCGTGCGCGACTTCGGTGTGGCAGGTGCTGCTCGGCTGGTGCCTCACGCAGCTGGCGTTCAACGCGGAACTTGCCGCGCTGATGGCGATCCTGCCCGATCAGGTGCCGCAACGGCAGCGCGGCCTGGTGTCGGGCGCAGCCGGCGCCGGCTTGCCGATCGGCATCGTCGGCGGCACGTTCCTGGTCTGGGCGTTGGCGGATTCGACACTCGCCACGTTTCTCGTGCCCGCCGCAATCGCGATCGCGACGGCGATTTGCCTGGCGTGGGTGCTGCCGGATCGAACACTCGAGCGCATTGCGCCGGCGAGCAGCAGCAATGCTCAAACGTCAGCGCGCGTTGCCGCGCGCAATCCGCTGCGCCATCCGGACTTCGCCTGGGCCTGGGTCAGCCGCTTCCTGCTGTTCATGGGCATCGCCTGCCTGCTCACCTATCAGGGTTTCTATCTGATCCACGAGCTTGCCGTGCCCGTCGCCGACGTGCCGCGATGGATCTTCATTTCCGCACTGGTGCAATGTGCCGCGCTGACCGCCGCGAGTTTCATCGGCGGCAGCAGCTCCGACGCACTCGGCCGGCGCAAGATTTTCCTGTTCGCGGCCGGATTGATCTATGCGCTTGCGCTCGTCGTCATCGCCGTGGCGCCGGGCTTCGGCTGGTTCCTGTTCGGCCGGCTGCTGTCCGGCATCGGCGAAGGCATGTACTCCGGCGCCGGCAACGCGCTGGTCGCCGATGTGCTGCCCGAGCGTGAGCGCGACGCCGGCCGCAATCTCGGCATCTTCAACATGGCTGCAGCGTTGCCGCAATCGCTGGCGCCTGCGATTGCACCATCGATCCTGATCGCGGCAGGCGGCAGCTATGCCGTGCTGTTTTTCGCCGCCGCCGCATTTGCCGCAGCTGCGGCGCTCGCGATCCTGCGCGTGCGCGGCGTGCGCTGAAGACAACGTCGAAGCGCACGCAACGCGTGCACACTCCCGGCTGCGCAAGCGGCAAGGACTTCACCGCTGCGCGTTTGCCGCCTCGTCCAGCAGCGCATCGAGATCGGCACGCCGCAACAGGCGGCCATCCAGAATCACCGCGTTGATGCGCCGGGTGTTGCGGATGTCCTTGGTGGGATCCGCATCGAGCAGCACCAGGTCGGCGCGCTTGCCCACTGCAACGGAGCCACTGCTTGCTTCGATGCCGAGGAACTGCGCGGGCGCGAGCGTCGCGGCGCGCAGCGCTTCGCGCGCCGTCATGCCCGACTCGACCAGCAAGGCCAATTCTTCGTGCAATGAAAATCCCGGATACACGCCGGGCATCGGCGTGTCGGTGCCCGCCAGGATCGGCACGCCCGCGTCGTGCATCGCGGCGACGATGCGATGCGCCACCGGCCAGCGTTGCCGCGCCAGCGCGGCATCCTGCGCCGTATAGCCGGCGAGAAAATTCTTCCAGCGCGCACGCTCGTCCGCGCGCAGGTAGCGCCAGCGCGGATCGGTGCCCAGCGAATCGGCATCCAGCGAATCTTCGTTGGCGAGCACCAGCGTCGGCACCTGCGCCTGTCCCGTGGCAGCAAGGGACTTGGCGATGCGCCGGCACGTCTTCGCATCAAACGCCGCGAGCACGCGCGCCTCCTGCGCATCGCGCAATTCGACCTGCGCCTCACCTTGCAGGTCGCGGCGTTCGCCGAGCACTTGCGCTTCGATGGACGAGCACGCCTCGTAGGCCTGCATCAGATGTTCGCTGCTGCACTGCCCCGCTGCCGCGGCGTCGAGCAGCGTCACGCCGGCCGGCACGTGACCCGCGACCGGCAGCGTATGCGCCTTGGCCGCGGCGAGAATCGCGCGCCAATGCGACGCCGGCACTTCGGAAAACACCTTGATGAAATCGGCGCCGGCTGCAGCGGCCGCATCGACCTGCACGGTCGCATCCTGTGGCGTTTTTCCATACACCGCGATGCCGGCGGCAAGCACGCGCGGCACGGCCAGTTCACCGGCGTCGAGCGATTTGCGCCATCCGTTCACCAGCGCGATCGACGCGGCATCGCCGCGCATTTCGCGCACCGCCGTCACGCCATTGGCGATGAACAACGGAAACGTCCAATCGTTCGGCGGCCGATGCGAAGAAAGGTTGAACCAGTGGACGTGCATGTCCACCAGACCTGAAATCAGGAATCGCCCGTGGCCGTCGACGCGCAGCGCGTGCGCCGGGACATGCGCTTCGCGCGCGATCGAGGTGATGCGGCCGTTGTCGATGATGACGGTGCGGGGTGTGATTGAGGGCGCGTGTGCAACGTCAACGACTGTGACGTCTGTGATTGCGATGGATTGGCGTTCGGGCAGAGCACGGGCGTGCACGGTGGCGCTGCACAGCAACAGCGCCGCGACTGCTTGGCGGGAGAATTCCATCATCACTAATCGGCGCTTCGATATCTTACCGACATGCTGAATTATCCACCTCCTGAAGGGTCCTTCGACGCATGCTATCGGTGGACCGATCAAGGCGCTCTCCTTCGCTGGGAAGTTTTGTAGGAAATCCCCTACGCATGATCGCGGCAAAATCCTACTGACACGCCGCAGGGTGACTGCGATCATTTTCGGCACCCGAAGCCTGGGCACGCTCGAAGACAGGACGTCTCGCTGAGCTGCAGGATGAATAAGTCCCGGCACGGGTTTCCTCTTGTATTGGAAGAACCATGAATGCTGCCGCACGTAGGACTCTCCGGGAGCTTCGCTTTCTCGGAAACATCGAAGCTTATCTCCGCGCTGCAAAGACCGAACTTGCCAGCGATCCGACGGATAGCACTTTGCGAGCGTTTATCGAACTGATCGAAACGCTGTTGCGGGACGAACGCGCGAAGCTACCGTCATAGCGCAATTCGCGCCGCACTGGATGCGCGAACCGGCAGAGCCGCCATTGCTCGCGTGATTCAAACGTCGGATACTCAATTCGCACTCCGATTGTCCACATCGACGTATGCCTGCTTGCGGGGAGTAAGTCATGGCTACAATCCATCGTTCGCTCGGTTGGCAACGCGATCTGCCGGATCACCGTGATTTTCTGTACTCTGCGCCGCTAGCACAGCTAAAAGCGCTTCCGGCGAAAGTTGATCTTCGCAAAGGTTGTCCACCTGTCTACAACCAAGGAGCAATTGGCAGCTGCACTGCAAACGCAATAGCTGCAGCGGTGCAATTCGATAGGCGAAAGGGTAGTCAGAAGCCAGACTTCGTTCCATCACGGCTGTTCATCTATTACAACGAGCGCGTCATTGAGCACACGGTTCACTACGACGCAGGCGCCCAGCTGCGTGATGGCATCAAGACAGTCGCCAAGCAGGGAGTGTGCCCCGAAAAGGAATGGCCGTACGATGACACGGGACCATTGCATGAGAATGGCCCGTTTCCAGCGCGCGCACCTGCCGGACAGAAGCCGTCGGCAAAATGTTACGTGGATGCGGCAAGGTATACAGCCCTGACTTACCAGCGTGTTGTACAGACGCTGACGCAAATGAAAGGCTGCCTTGCCGAAGGCTATCCATTCGTTTTTGGCTTCACGGTGTACGAAAAGTGGTATGAAAAACACACTGCCGTGCTCCCGTTGCCCGGCGCGCACGAAGGCGTCGTAGGTGGTCACGCTGTGCTCGCTGTTGGGTACGACGACGTAAAGCAACTCTTTACGTTTCGCAATTCATGGGGCCCATCTTCTGGCGACAAGGGGTACTACTACATGCCGTACGCATACCTTACTGATTCGTCTCTAGCCGGCGATTTGTGGACGATCAGGGGAATGAAGGCATAAGGAAAACTATATTGCGTTCAACGAGCAAAGTGGCGTCCACACCATCTTTTCAGTGAGCCCGCAGGTTGGTGGCGCGGGTGTTGCGAATCTCATGAGCGTTGTGGCGCTGCCGTCGGGCAACTTGTTTGTCGCGGACGACTATCGGATCTGGGAAATGACGACAAACGGTGTCATTGTGCGCAGGGTCGCGCCGAATCAGTCGTTCCGGGCGACCCAGGGGCGCGCCTACGATGCTGCCACGAATCGCATCTTCGTAAGTCAGCTCGGTAGTGCGAACGCGAACTTCCAGATTGTGTCTTTGGACGTAACGAACGACGTCGTTCTGAATGAAATCACCTACGACAGTCCGGCGGCCATAACTCTCTCGTCTACCGACACCCTGGTAATCGGAGGCTTTCAACCCGCTAAAACCTTCGACGAGGACTTGAATCAGATCGGAGTTTTGCAAAGCACGGTTCCGCAGCTTTTCGTGGCGGAAATGCCGACGGAACTGGAAACCACTGGATCGTGCGGCGTGGGTCCCTGGCAGGTGTGTGATATCCCGCCGCCGGGACCGTCACCCTGGCGGCACTGATGAACGGAAGCGTGTGAGGTCGTGAATAAAGTCGGACAATCTCTGCTTTCAGAGGTGAACCGATATTTGACCTTTCGATAGGTATCGGGAGTTGCGCAGCCGCTGAGTTTGGAACGACCCTCTTGCAAGGGTCAGTCCAGCAAGTCAGCCTAGGCTAGCAACGGATAGATAGGCGAACCCTATTCACTAAGGCTATTGTGAATTCGTAGGTGCCGGCTCGTCCTGAGCGCGAGTTGCCTCTGAAGTTTCCTGCGGAGGCGTTTCGCTGACCTTCGCTTCGTCCAAACTCCTAAAACGCTGGGCGATATCGTAAAACTGTGCGACATTCTGGATCACTGCAACTCCTGGCAGCGATTCTCCAGTGGCTCGGTTTGCGATATATGCGGAGACGATACCGATAAGTTCTGGCTCATTTAAGAGCATGCGAAATGTCGGCCCCCCGCTTACGCCGTTGATCGCCACCCCATCAACCAGATATTGCTGACGCGATTCGTTGTAGTAACTAACGCGCCCTGAAAAGAAACAGGCATTTGACTGATGCACCGCAGGATATCCGAGCCAGCCAATTTCTACGCCAGCTTTGATGTAATATCCGGGCTCGATTAGCTTCAGGGTCGCTGCCGGAAGCGGTAGTTCTCCTCGGTGTATGACGATGGCTGCCGAATCCAGCGAGCTCTCGAGATGAATTGCGCGTTCGTTTGCACGAAACAAGACTGATGTTCCCGACGCGGGATGCAGGATTCGAATGGGCTCCTCCCAAAAGTGCGCGTAGTCTACGACGTGCGCAGCGGTGGCGATGGCGCAAAGGTCGGTTGTTGTGCTGACCGAGACGAGCCACCCAGTGCCAGAGCCACGGGGAGTGGAAATGTGAACAAGATGCGGCTGTAAGGCGTTTATTCCTTCATGCCATTCCATCTTGAGTTCTCCCGAGCCGTATTTTCGAGGCTTGCGCGCTAGGTAATCATTCTTCCGGCCCTTGCGGCTTCGCGAAGGGCAAATTCGTTCGCTGTTAGGACCGTGATGCCTGGAACCGTCAGATAATCCGAGTCGTCAGTGACTATCGATGAAAGCTTTGCTGTCCTCATGGATCTGACCAACAGTAGGTCGTAGCCATCGATCTGGCAATTCGCGAAATCAGCCCGAATCTCCCCAACCTGATCCGCCGCCACGGCTTGCGTATCGATACCAACGCCCAAACTGGCGATAGTCTCCCAAGTCAGGTTAACCAAGCCGAGCGTCTTGAGGCGACTATTCTTCTGATGCCTGAAATTCTTGAGCTTAATATCTTCCCCTCGCATTGCACAGTAAAGCGCCCTCTCGGTTTTCTCGATGACGTGGGCAATCTCAGCGAACGCCAGCCCGCACCAAAACAGCTGTGCGCTGGCTTCGCGACAAGCTTTCACAAACGCCGAGTGTGCGCTGATTCTCGCAAGAATATTCTTGTCCGTTGTATTCGCCAATGCCGGATATGCGAGGTCGAGCCAAACGTTAGTGTCGACGAGGAACCGATCCGCTGCGACCGGCGCGCGCGCGCGAAGATCAACGACTGATGCCGCGACCTTCATCACTCAATGGACTGTTGCGTTCTCGAGAATCGAGTCGAGGGCAGCGCGTTGCTTGCTGTCCCTACTGAAGTATTCCTTCGCGTTTTCGATGACGCTACGTACTGTCCTCGTTCCGAGGTCAGACAAGTTGGTCATCCTTAGCAGGCTATTCAACGCAGTTGGCGAGAGAATGCCAAGAAGCTGCCCTATGGCAGCATTGAAGAATGGAGAAGCGAACACCTCCACTCCATCGAAATCCAAATAGACCGTCTCACCATTTGTGAGGCGCGGGCTTACGATCTCGAAGATAGCTTGACCATCCCTCAGAGTAATAGCGTTTCTGCCGATGGTGTCGCGAACCGAAAGATGCATACTCAGTTTCCGCGTATCAGAAATATGGCCCATCTTGCTGCGGACTTACAGAGTCCGCGAAGCGATATTCTCTTCCATCGCAGCGTAAGCGCACATGAACAAGCGTCCCCAGGATGCCGCCATGGCCCAGAGTCTGGAACTTCTCGGACATGCCGTCAATTAGAACCCGGCCATCCCCGCTGCAGATGTCGAGCATGCCGTTGTTCGCATGCACAAAGTCTCGGAGCAGGTCCAAGCCAAGCCCGCGTGCGATCCCCGGCGAAGTTTTTGCGGTTGTATGACCACGCGTCACAGCCCAGCGCATCGCATGCTCTCCTGCGATTGGCCCCACTTTGGATCTGACATTGCCCGGAATGCTGACGCCAAAGTCTCCGATTGCGATTGCCAGCTGGCGCAGCGATGGGAAGTATTGTCCGCACGTCAGGACGCCAACAAGGCTAGCCCCATGCTCAAAAGCGTTCGCGTAGATTTCCCAAACTTGCCCGACGATCGCATACATGAGGTCCGAGGACATTGTCATGGATCCTCGACGCAACCACTCGTGTTGCAAGTAATGAACGATTTGATCCTTGCTTTCGACCAGATCCTCTCGATACGGAATTGAGTTGCCACTCCATGGGCGGCTCTGCGCTCCCATTGCCAGAGCAAATCCGTTTTGCTCCAGATTTACCCTTAGAGGTTCGCGCATCGTATGGACAGCTAGCGAACAGAAGCATGGCCTCCGACGCAGCATGCGAACCATTCCGCCAAGCAGGACCACCGCGCGCGGATCAACAAATCGACAATCAGTGAAATCGAACTGAACCGTGTCATTGGGGATCACCTGATCAGCTTGGCGCCACATGCGCTCGATGAGCGGCACGTCGCGGTGACTGCCGTCGAGTGTTGGAACTCGGATTACTTTCAGCCCGGCGGCTTGCAAGAGTGTCCCCGAAAATGTCCCAATCAAAAAAACAACAGGGGCCTACATTTCTGTAGACCCCTGTTTTTATTGGCTGGGAGACTAGGATTCGAACCTAGATAAACGGAGTCAGAGTCCGTTGTCCTACCGTTAGACGATCTCCCAATTCCGGCTGGACCGAATCTCTGACTTCGCAACGATCCAGTTGCACACGCTAGTTGCAGCCGCGAGGGCTGCAACCGGAATTGCGGATTAGCGCTTCGAGAACTGCGTCGCGCGGCGGGCTTTGTGCAGGCCGACCTTCTTGCGCTCGACTTCGCGCGCATCGCGGGTCATGAAACCGGCCTTGCGCAGCGGCGACTTCAGCGCTTCGTCGTACTCGACCAGGGCACGCGAGACGCCGAGGCGAATCGCGCCGGCCTGGCCGGAGATCCCGCCGCCTTCGACCGTGACCAGGATGTCGAACTTGTCGGTCATCTTGGTCAGTTCGAGCGGCTGGCGCACGATCATGCGCGCGGTTTCGCGGCCGAAGAATTCATCCAGCGCCTTGCCGTTGACCGTGATGCTGCCCTTGCCCGGGCGCAGGAACACGCGGGCGGCGGAGGATTTGCGGCGGCCGGTGCCGTACTGCTGTTGCGTTGCCATGATGGTTTTTCCTGGAGCTCTTTGGAAAGTCCGCGCACGATGCGCGGGTTGGCGAATCAGATGTCCAGCACCTGCGGCTGCTGGGCGGCGTGCGGATGCTCGGAACCGCTATACACCTTGAGCTTGCGGTACATCGCGCGGCCCAGCGGGTTCTTCGGCAGCATGCCCTTGACGGCGATTTCGATCACGCGCTCCGGATGCTGCGCGAGCAGGTCCTTCAGGGCGATCGACTTGATGTTGCCGATGTAGCCGGTCACGTGGTGATAGACCTTGTCGTCCATCTTCTTGCCGGTGACCGCGACCTTCTCGGCGTTGATCACGACGAGGTAGTCGCCGGTGTCGCAATGCGGCGTGTAGACAGGCTTGTGCTTGCCGCGCAGACGGCGTGCGAGTTCGGTCGCGAGGCGGCCGAGCGTCTTGTTGCTGGCGTCGACGACATACCAGTCGCGCTTTACCGTCTCAGCATTGGCGCTGATCGTTTTCATAGGGAACCTGTTGCCGCAAGGGCTAAAAGTGGAACGAAAGACTGCGAAGTATATAGGCAGGCCTGGGGTCGCGCAAGCAAAAAGCGGATCGGGAAACATCCCGTTCGGCTTGCCGTACTATTCGGACGCCCCCGGCGGGCGCCACCTTGTCTGTCTGCTGCTGCAATGTCAACGATCCTGGTTTTCGGTGCCACGGGCGCGGTCGGCCGCTTCCTGCTGCCGTTGCTGGCGCCGCGCTACCGCGTGCTGCCGGTCAGCCGCACGCCGGCTGGCGCCGACTGGCTGCGCGCCGATCTGAACGATGAAAGCGTCGCCTGGCCGGCGGCGGATGCCGTGATCAGCCTGGGGCCGCTGGACGCGTTTTCCGTCTGGCTGGAACGCCGCGGCGCGGGGATGCCGCGGCGCATTGTCGCGCTGAGCTCGATGAGCGCGGAGAGCAAGCGCGACTCGGCCGATGCAGCGGAACGCGCGCTGGCGCAGCGCCTGGCCGATGCCGAAGCGCGCGTCCTGCGCTGCGCTGCCGAGCACGACGGTGCGGCGACACTGCTGCGTCCGACATTGATTTACGGCGGCGGCAGCGACCGCAGCCTGGCGCCGATCGCGCGCTTCGCGCGGCGCTATCGCATCTTGCCGGTGCCGCTCGGCGCGAGCGGGTTGCGCCAGCCGGTGCATGCGCGCGACGTGGCCACGGCCTGCGTCGCGGCACTCGAAGCGCCGGCCAGTCACGGCAAGGTTTATCCACTCGGCGGCGGCGAACGGCTGCGTTTCGATGCGCTGCTGATGCGCCTGCGCCGCGCGATTCCCGGCGCGGTGCTGCCGCTGCCGGTGCCGATTGCAGCGTTGCGGCTGGTCGCGCGCTTGCGTGCCGGCGGCGGATTCGGCGCGGCGGCACTCGGGCGCCTGTGCGTGCCGCTGGTAGCCGACAACAGCGCGGCGCAGCGTGATTTCAGCTACGCGCCGGGAGCGTTCGACGAGCACGCGGTGCTGCCGGAGTGAGTTGCCGGAATTTGTATATAAAGCAACATTGTGCAATGTGCACGGCCGCGACAGGCAAGGTTGCTGCGACGCAGCAACGTGAATTCGTTGATTAAGGTTAATTTCCCGTTGCCAACGCCCGTTTGAACTACCTATGATACGAGGGCCGTTGCGCATCCGACTCAACGAATCACTAATAGGAATTTTCATTATGCAGGCCAGACTGAGTTTGCTATTGGCGCTGTCGTCGTCCCTGCTGCTGTCCGCGTGCGGAGGTGGCAGCAATAGTTCGCGCGCTCAACCCGCGCCGCCCGCGACGAACAGCGGCGGAACGCCAGTGACGGCGGTGATCACCGCCCGCTTCGATCCGACCAATGCAGTGGTGCCGTTCCCGACCAACCTGCTGCTGTCGGGCACCAAGGACCTGACCCTGAATATTCCAGTCGCCGATCCGACCAACATCGGCGATCCGCAAGTTGCGCTCAATGCGCTCGACGGTTTCAGCACCACGGCGCCGTGGAGCACCAGCTTCAGCGTGCCGCCGAAACCTTCTTCGATCACCGGTGGCCCGGCTGGATTCTCCGTGCTCACCGGCACGACCGATCCGGCCAACGGCGGCACGGTGCGCGTCTATGAAGTCACCTTGACCGGCCCGGGTGGCGGTGTGACGAAGGTCGTGCGCGAGCTGCAGTCGCCGCAGGAATTCGTGGTGACGCTGGCGCCATCCGACACCACCGGGCGCACGCTGGTGATCGTGCCGACCGCGCCGTTGAAGCAGCTGACCTCCTACATGGCGGTGCTCAAGGGCAATGGCGGCAACCTCAATCCGGCGCCGGCGCCGAGCATCACCGATGCCAGCGGCAACGACATCACGCCGGACACCACGTACTTCCTCGCCAAGCGCGCGAACCCGCTGTGCGCGAACGGCCAGTCGACCGATCCGCTGCTGCCCGCATCGCAGGCGTGCGCGCTCGAACCGCTGCGCCAGCTGGTCAATTCGCAGGAACTGGCGCTCGACGTGTTCTACAACACCTCCGCGCATCGCAGCGACAGCGTCGATGCGATCGTCGCGCTGTCGTGGGTGTTCACCACGCAGAGCATCACGCCGGTAATGCAAGCCGTGCAGGGCCGCGTCGAACAGACGCCGGCGCCGGGCGCGCATGTGGTTGCGACCGGTTTGACCCTGGCGCAGATCAACGCCGCGCTGCCGCCGGTGGCGGATGTCTATGTCGGCACGCTCGCGGTGCCGTACTACCTCGGCGCGCCGAGCGCACAGGATCCGCTCGCCGCACTGCACACGTTCTGGCAGGCCGCGCCCGGCGGATACGTGCCGCCGTTCAATGCGTTCGGCCTCGATCCGACGTCGACCAACGTGACGTTCGCCAATCCGTTCCCGGTGGCCAAGTCGACGCAGACAATTCCGCTGCTGCTGACCGTGCCGAATGTGAACTCGGGCAAGACGCGTCCGGCCGCCGGCTGGCCGATCGTGATCTTCCAGCACGGCATCACGCGCAACCGCACCGACATGTTTGCGATCGCCGGCACGCTGGCTGCGCAGGGCTTCGCTGTGATCGCGATCGACGCGCCGCTGCACGGCCTGACGGACAAGACCAGCCCGCTGTATCGCAACCAGCTGCTGACCGGTTCGCCCGCTGCGGGGCTGATCACCGGCGAGCGTACCTTCGATCTGGACTTCGAGAACAACACCACCGGCGCGCAGGGACCTGACGGCAAGATCGATCCGTCCGGCAGCTATTTCATCAACCTGTCCAGCTTGCTGACCTCGCGCGACAACCTGCGCCAGGCCTCGTCGGATCTGTTCGAACTGACCCGCGCGATCCCGAGCCTTGCGTACGACGCGAACCCGACCGGCGATTTCGACGGCTCGCGCATCGAGTTCGTCGGCCAGTCGCTCGGCTCGATCATCGGCACCGTGTTCATGGCGATGGAGCCACACGTCAACGTCGGCGTGTTGAACGTTCCGGGCGGCGGCATCGCGCGTCTGCTCGACGCTTCGCCCGCGTTCGGTCCGTCGATCCACGCCGGACTCGCCGGGGCCGGATTGCAGCAAGGCACGCCGAACTACGACGCGTTCTTCGTCGCAGCACAGACGGTGGTGGATTCCGGCGACTCGATCAACTTCGCGTTCGCCGATGCCGCCAAGGCGATCCTCGCGCAGGAAGTGGTCGGCGACGCAACGCATCCGTCGGACCAGGTGATTCCGAACACGGTGGCAGGTGCGCCGCTGTCGGGCACCGAACCGCTGATCGCCGCGCTCGGCCTGACGAGCATCACGCAAACCACGCAGGCGGCGAAGATCCGCGGCGTGGTGCGCTTCACGCAGGGTGCGCACGGCTCGCTGCTCGATCCGACCAATTCGCCCGCGGTCACCGCGGAAATGCAGGGTGAGATGGCCAGCATGATCGCTTCCGGCGGTCAGGCGGTGATCATCCAGAATTCCTCCGTGATCAAGCACTGACGGCCAAGGGGAAAACATATGAAGACCAACAACAACAGTCGTACCCTCGGCCCGAGCGCTGTTCCGCGCGGCCTGGCCGTGGCAATCGCCGTTGCGCTCGCGGGCTTCGCCGCCGCGCAGGCGCAGGCTTTCGAGTTCGGCGACGCCGACGGCTTCCACGGCACGCTCAACACCACGCTGTCCTACGGCGTGGACATGCGCACGCAGGATCCGAGCGACGCCGGCATCGCCAAGGCGCATTTCAATCCGCTGGTCAGCAAGCTGCCGAACGCCCAGCAACGCACCGCGCGCGGTGCGTTCTCGGCCAACCACGACGACGGTGACCTGAACTACGGCTCCTCCGGCGACGTGTTCTCCAACGCGGTCAAGGCGACCAGCGAACTGCACCTGAATTACGGCGATCATCTCGGCGCGTTCTTGCGCGGCAGCTATTTCTACGACTTCGAGAACGCCAACAACGACAAGCTCACGCATCTGGCGCGCGACCAGGTCGGCAAGCGCTTCCGCATCCTCGACGCGTTCGTGTTCGACAACTTCAACGTCAACGGCAACCAGGCCACGGTGCGCTTCGGCAAGCAGGTGCTGAGCTGGGGCGAGAGCACGTTCATCCAGGGCGGCATCAACGTGATCAACCCGGTCGACGTGTCGCAGTTGCACGTCGCGGGCGCGGAGCTCAAGGAAGCGCTGCTGCCGGTGAACATGTTGTACGCCTCGTACAACTTCACGCAGAACTTCTCGGTCGAGGCGACGTACCTGCTCGAGTTCGCGCAGACGAACCCGGATCCATCCGGCACGTATTTCTCCACCAACGACTTCGCCACGATCGGCGGCACCTATGCATCGCTGCCGTTCGGCCTGGTGCCGCAGCCGGTGATCAATCCGGAGAATTACTACAACGTCTGCTTCGGCGGCGCGCCGAGCGACAATCCGGCGTTTGCCGGTGCCGGCATCCACACCAGTCCGGCGGCGAATCCGCTGGCGGTGCTGCTGGAGACCTCGTGCGAACAGACCGTGCGCCGTTTCCCGGATCGTTATCCGGGCGAATACGGCCAGTACGGCGTCGCCGCGCACTACGTGTCGGAAGCGCTCAACAACACCGAGTTCGGTTTCTACTTCCTGAACTACTCCAGCCGCCTGCCGCTGATCTCGGGCTTCGCCGTGACCAGCACGGTGCCGAACAGCGCCGGCTATTTCGTCGAGTACCCGAAGAACATCAAGCTGTACGGTGTCAGCTTCAACTCGCAGCTCGAAGGTCCCGGCATCGCGCTGCAAGGCGAGTTGAGCTACCGCCCGAACCAGCCGCTGCAGATCGACGCAGTGGAACTGCTTTTCTCCGGCTTGACGCCACTGAACAGCTTGATTCCGGCGCCGGGCAACCGCTTCGTCAGCCAGCTCGGCAACTACGCGCCGGGCGAGATCATTCCGGGTTACACGCGCAACAAGGTCTCGCAGTTGCAGTTCACCGCAACCAAGGTGTTCGGCCCGAACAACTGGTTCCATGCCGATCAGATCGCGATGGTCGGCGAGATCGGCGGCACCAAGGTGCTGAACTTCCCGGCGCAGAACGTGCTGCGCTACAACTCCGACGGTACCGACACCGGCGGCGGTCCGGACGTGCTGAGCGGGCGTCTCAACAATCCGGAAACGCAGACGCAAGGTTTCCCGACCGCGTTCTCGTGGGGCTATCGCCTCGCCGCGCGCGCCGACTACAACAATGCGTTTGGCACCGCGTTCACGCTGTCGCCGCGCGTCGCGTTCAACCACGACGTGAACGGAACCTCGCCGGGTCCCGGCGGCAACTTCATCGAGGATCGCAAGTCGATTACGCTGGGCGTCGAAGCCAATTACCTGAATCGATGGTCGTTGGATCTGAGCTACACGAACTATTTCGGCGGCGGTCAGTTCAACCTGATCAGCGATCGCGACTTCGTCGCGTTCGTCGCCAAGTACTCATTCTGAAAATCATCGACGGGAGGGACTTTCGATGGCACAGCTCAATCGCATCACGCTCGCGACCTTGGTCGCGTGCAGCGTTTTCTCGGTCGGCGCACTCGCCAAGGGCAGCGCGGAGGACGTGGCCAAGCTCGGCCTCAAGGGCACGCCGCTGACACCAATCGGCGCCGAACGCGCCGCCAGCAAGGACGGCGTGATTCCGGCGTGGGACGGCGGCATCACCTCGCCGCCGGCCGGCTACAAGGTGGGCGACCATCATCCGGACCCGTACCCGAACGACAAGCCGCTGTTCACGATCACGGCGCAGAACTCGAAGGATTACGCCGACAAGCTTTCCGCCGGCCAGATCGGCATGTTCGCCAAGTATCCGAACTGGAAGATGGTGGTGTATCCGACGCACCGCAGCGCGTCGTTCCCGCAGCGCACCTACGAGTACACGATGAAGAACGCCGCCACCGGCGAACTCGTCGACGACGGCGAGGGCGTGGCGAACGTGGCCGAAGGCTTCCCGTTCCCGATCCTCGACAAAGATGCGTCGAAGGCGGGCATGGAAGCGATCTGGAACCACAAGCTCAAATTCAAGGGCATCTCGTTCGCACGCTGGAACAACCAGGTGATCCCGACCTCGGGTGGCCAGTACACGCTGGAGCGTTTCCGCGAGGAAGGCCTGGGCCTGTACTACAAGCCGGGCAACACGCTCAAGGACATCAACAACGTGCTGTTGTACTTCTTCGAGGACGTGGTCTCGCCGCCGCGTCTGGCCGGCCAGGTGCTGCTCGTGCACGAGACGCTGGATTCGAAGAAGGAACCGCGCCAGGCGTGGATCTACAACCCCGGCCAGCGCCGCGTGCGGCGCGCGCCGAACGTCGCCTACGACAACCCGGGCACCGCGTCCGACGGTCTGCGCACGAACGACATGACCGACATGTTCAATGGCGCGATGGACAAGTACACCTGGAAGCTGGTCGGCAAGAAGGAAATGTACGTGCCGTACAACGCCTACAAGGCGCACAGCGACAAGACCAAGGTGTCCGACCTGATCAAGCCGAACTTCATCAACCCGGATCTGCTGCGCTACGAATTGCACCGCATCTGGGTGGTCGAGGCGAACATCAAGCCCGGGCAGCGCCACATCAATCCGCGCCGCACGTTCTATCTCGACGAGGACAGCTGGCAGATCCTCGAGATCGACCACTACGACAGTGAAGGCAAGCTGTGGCGCTACTCCGAGGCGCCGAGCGTGAACTACTACGAGGTGCCGGTGTTCTGGTCGACGCTGGAAGCGCACTACGACCTGAAGTCCGGCCGCTATCTGGCGCAAGGCCTGGACAACCAGGAGCAGGAGTACGATTTCTCGCTGCAGACCACGCCGGACATGTTCTCGCCGCAGTCGTTGCGCCAGCGCGGTATCGAGTAAACTCGAACCGGGTACGCGCAGGTTGAACACGCCGGCCGCTCCCAGAGCGGCTGGCGCATTTTGGAGAATGCAAAACGTATACTTTCGCGCAGTGCAGGGGTATTCGATGAGTTCTTCTCGACTTTGCCGGCGCATGGGGCTCCTGTTTGCCGCATGCATCGCGCCCACGGCGTTCGCCGACACGCCGGCTTCGAGCTGGCCCGACCCGATCACCGCGCCGGCGGAAACGTTGCCGCTGACCGCGCAATCGCTGCTGCTCGACATGGCCCGTTCCGGGGAACATTACGTCGCGGTCGGCGCACGCGGCGCGGTGCTGCTATCCGACGACGGCAAGACCTGGCGCCAGGCCGCCGTGCCGACGCGCATGACGTTCACCGCGGTCGCCGCGCGCGACGCGCAGGTGTGGGCGGTCGGCCACGAGGGCGTGATCGCGCATTCCGGCGACGGCGGCGAACACTGGGAAATGCAGCGCTCCGATGCGTGGAAGCCAGCCACCGGCAGCGGCATGCGCGATCCGCAACAGGGCGGCCCGCTACTCGGCGTGCTGTTCACCGACATCAAGCACGGTTATGCAGTCGGCGCCTACAGCGTTGCGCTCAAGACCGAAGACGGCGGCGCAACCTGGAGCACGATGACGGTCGCCAAACCGGCGGCTGTCGCCGACGATGACGCCGCGGACAAGCCCGCCAAGGCAAATCCGAAGGACAAGCAGAACGAACACGGCGCGACCTTCAGCAAGGAAGAGCTCACGCTCGGCCAGGAAGCCACACCGCACCTCAATGCGATCGCGCGCACCGGCAGTGGCGCATTGCTGATCGTCGGCGAGCGCGGCAGCGCGTTCCGCTCGCGCGACGCGGGCGCCACGTGGCAGCGCCAGCAGCTGCCGTACGACGGCTCGATGTTCGGCGTGATCGGTTTCGAGGCCGACCACGTGCTCGCGTTCGGCCTGCGCGGCCACGTCTACGAATCGACTGATCTGGGCGAGCACTGGAAGCAGGTGCCGACCGGCACCGAATTGAGCCTGATGGGCGGCACGGCGCTCGGCAACGGCGGCAGCGCGATCGTCGGCGCGAACGGCGTCGTGCTGGTACGTGCCAGTGGCGATGCGGCGCTGACCAGCTACGTCGATCAGCCGGCCGGCATCATCTCCAGCGTGCTGCCGTTCGGCGACAGCGGCGCGTTGCTGCTGGCCGGCGAAAACGGCGTCAGCGTCTTCCAACCAAAATAAGCACGACCAGCACGACACCGAGGGGATCATGGCAGCAGCCGGCGCGAACACCTCCCAACCGAACAGGTTCCAGCTCGCAATCGAAGCACTCGTGTTCGGCAACCGCATGGTCGTGCTGGCGCTGTTCGCGCTGATCACGGCGGCGATGGGCTTCTACGCCTCGCAGCTGAAGGTCGATGCGGGCTTCAAGAAGATGATCCCGCTCAAGCACGAATACATGCAGACGTTCCTCGACTACGAGAAGGAATTCGGCGGCGCGAACCGCATCCTGATCGCGGTGATGGACAAGAGCGGCAACATGTTCAACCAGCCGTTCTTCCAGACCATGGAGAAGGTCACGCAGGACGCGAAAGGCATCGAGCACGTCGACGAGGCACGCGTCAGCTCGATCTTCACGGCCAACGTGCGCTTCGTCGAGGTCGTCGAAGACGGCTTCGCCGGCGGCAACGTGATCCCGGCGACGTTCACGCCGAACGTCGAGGGTTTCCAGGCCACGCCCGAGCAATTCGCCACGATCAAGGCGAACGTCGAGAAGGCGAACATCGTCGGCCGCCTGGTCGCGAAGGATTTTTCCGGCGCGATGGTCTGGGTCGAACTGGTGCCGGAAGATCCCGCGCACGGCGCGACGATCGACTACAACCGCATCGCCGAGCAGCTCGAGGCGATCCGGCACAAGTACGAGAACGAGCACACCACCGTGGCGATCATCGGCTTCGCCAAGATGGTCGGCGACATCAGCGACGGCGCCAAGTCGGTGATCAGCTTCTTCTTCATCACGATCGCGTTCACCTGGCTGCTGCTGTTCGCCTATTCGGCGTCGGTCAAGCTCGCGTCGCTGACCGTGCTGTGCGCGTTGATCGCGGTGGTCTGGATGCTCGGCGCGCTGCGTCTGCTCGGCTTCGGCATCGATCCGCTCAACATGCTCACGCCGTTCCTGATCTTCGCCATCGCGGTCAGCCACGGCGAGCAGATGATCAACCGCTTCCGCGGCGAACTGTTCTTCGGCGGCCTCGAGGACGGCAGCGTCGAGGAATTGCGCGCGCGCCAGGGCGTGGATGCGCCCACCGCCGCGCGCCTCGCGTTCCGCATGCTGTTGGTGCCGGGCTCGGTCGCGCTGATCGCCGGCTGCATCGGCTTTGCCACGATCCTGATCATACCGGTGCGTATCATCTTCGAGCTCGCCGTCACCGCAACGGTGGGCGTGGCGCTGACGATCTTCACCGACCTGATCCTGCTGCCGGTGCTGCTGTCGTTCTGCAAGTTGCGCAGCCTCGAGGGCAAGCGCAACTGGCGCCTGCGCCAGCTCACGCAGTTCGACAAGCTGTGGTCGGCGCTGGCGCGCTTGAGTCGGCCCGGCATGGCCGCCGTGGTGATCCTGATCGGCGTCGGCATCTGGGCGGTCGCGGCGCATTTCGGCAGCCGCGTGCTGATCGGCGACGCGCAGAAGGGCGTGGCCGAATTGCGCCCGGACGCGCGCTACAACCGCGACGCGGTGCTGATCAGCGACAAGTTCGCGCTCGGCGTGGACATCCTCAACGTGATCGCCGAAGCCGCGCCGAATTCGTGCACGACGAGCTATCCGGTGATGGAGACGCTCGACCGCTTCGCCTGGCACATGCGCAACGTCGAAGGCGTGGCACAGGTGATCACGCTGCCGATGGCGGCGAAGATCGTCAACGCCGGCTGGAACGAGGGCAACATCCGCTGGCGCGTGCTGCCGCGCGACAACGACGCGCTGCGCCAGGACACGCAAGGCTTCGAGACGGACTCGGGGCTGCTCAACGCCGACTGCAGCGCGATGCCGGTGATGATGTTCCTGACCGACCACCGCGCCACCACGATCGACCGCGTGGTCGGCGCGGTGAAGGAATTCCGCGCCGAAAACCACGCCTTCTTCGGCGCCGACGTCGACGTGCGCGCACAGCTCGCCAAGCAAAGCGCCGATGCGCAGGCCGCGGGCAAGGATTTCGCCAGCGACAAGGTCAATCTGCGCCTGGCCACCGGCAACGTCGGCGTGATGGCCGCGACCAACGACGAGGTGCGCGCGGTCGATCACAAGATGCTGTACCTGCTCTACGCCGCCGTGTTCCTGATGTGCCTGCTGAGCTTCCACAACCCGCTCGCCGCGCTGTGCATCGTGCTGCCGCTGGTGCTGGTGACGGAACTCGGCCACTCGCTGATGGTGCAGCTCGACATCGGCAAGAAGGTCAACACGCTGACCGTGCTCGCGCTCGGCGTCGGCATCGGCGTCGACTACGCGATCTACATCTTCGCGCGCATGCGCGAGTCGATGAAGCAGGGCCGCAGCCTGACCGATTCCTATTTCATCGCGCTCAAGACCACCGGCATCGCGATCTTCTACACCGCGTTGACGCTGGCCGTCGGTGTCGGCATGTGGGTGTTCTCGGACCTGAAGTTCCAGGCGGACATGGGCGTGATGCTGACGTTCATGTTCGTGGTCAACATGATCGCGGCGATCGTGTTCCTGCCGGCACTGTGCCGCTGGCTGCTCAAGCCGACCGAAAAGAACCCGGTTTGAAACGAAATCAGCCTGAGGTGTTCGGTTCAGTCACCTTGCGGCATTTACCAGGGAAACCGCTGCACGTTGCGTGGGAGAGCGGGACGGCAAGAGGCCGGTAGAAGTGGCGGGTGCGCAGGATGCGCGACATTCAATTGAACCCTAGTTGGGAGGACTTCATGGAAATGCTTTTGTATCCGATCATTGCATTGCTCATCGGCATCGCAGTTGGTGCCGCCATCATCATGCTCGCGACGAAGATGGTCGGCGGCTTCACGCCGACGTTCCTGAGTTGCGTGCTGGCCGCGGTTGCCGCGACGATCGCCGGTGGCGTCGTCAGCTACCTGCTGCAGATGGTGCTTGGCCCCGGGGGACTGGCCGGATTGTTGTGTCTGGTCATCATCTTCGTGCTGTATGCGGCGATCATCAATGCACTGGTCAAGCCGCCCGGCGGCGGCCAGATGGGTTTCGGCAAGGCCGCGCTGGTCACACTGCTGGTGATCATCATCGAAATCGTGCTGATGGTGATTCTGTTCTTCGTGTTCGGCGCCGCGTTGTTCGCGATGCTCGGTACCATGCACTGAGCCTCGGTTCGCTGCACGCAAACGACAAGGCGCCGCAACGGCGCCTTGTTTTTTCCCGGGTGCAAATTGCGCGTGAGCCTCAGTACGCGATGCGAAGCCGCCGCATGATCTTCGCCACCAGCCACGCCGGGCCGATCAGCAAATATGCAAGGTCGGTCAGGAACGACGGTCGCTTGCCCTCGATCTGGTGGCCGACGAATTGCGCGATCCAGGCCAGCACGAATACGGCGATCGCCAGCCACATCAGATAGCCGGGTCCAAGCACGCGAAAAAGGCCTTCGGTGACGAGCCCGAGCAGCACGAACGCCACGAACATCGCCAGGCCGAGCGGCCGTGACAAGCGCAAGTAGAACGACAGCGCGAAGAACATCGCCACGCCCGCCCACAATCCCGGACGCCCGATCGCCTCCGGCACCGGCACGATCCAGAGCAACGCAATCCCGGTCCACAGGATCAGCGGCACGCAGATCCAGTGAATCAGCACATTGGTGCCGTTGCGGTGATCCTCGGCATAGTTGCCGAGCCAGCGGTCGACCTCGCGGCGCGTGTCGGCCGCCGGTGTTGCTTCGGGGATCGCATTCATGGCGCACCTCTCGCGGCGCAGTGTAGCGCGGGACGCGCTGGGGCCAAAGCTCACGTCGGTTTTGCTTCCTTTTTTGTTTTTGCCCGCATCACGCCCGTCGTTCCCGCGCAGGCGGGACTGTGTAGGCAGGATGCCGGAGCGAACATTCGCGCAGCGAATGGCCCGTAGGGCACGCGGGCAGGAGCCCGCGTGTAATCCAGTTCTTTCTTGTTCACCTGGTGCGTGGCGTAAGAGCCATGCGGCCGGCGGGTAACTTCCTGGGGAGCCACAGCTTCCGCTGTCCTGCGGCCAGCGGGTAGCTTTCCTGGGGAGCCGAAGCTTCCGCTGTCCTGCGGCCAGCGGGTAACTTTCTTGGGGAGCCACAGCTTCCGCTGTCCTGCGGCCAGCGGGTAACTTTCCTGGGGAGCCACAGCTTCCGCTGTTCCTTCGGACCAGCGGGTAACTTTCCTGGGGAGCCGAAGCTTCCGCTGTCCTGCGGCCAGCGGGTAACTTTCTTTGCTGGCACAAAGAAAGTCACCAAAGAAATGCCTTTTAGAATCTGAGCCGCCCCAGGTTTG